>Ga0172373_10002127_pt1 | contig 30913 bp, 25 predicted proteins | sample Lak10m_2_FD_114546 | JGI IMG/M metagenome (GOLD analysis project Ga0172373, IMG submission 114546) | Freshwater microbial communities from Kabuno Bay, South-Kivu, Congo - kab_092012_10m | ecosystem: Environmental > Aquatic > Freshwater > Lake | place: Democratic Republic of the Congo...
CAATTGCGCTTCGGTCAGTTCCAAGTCGATCATCTTCAGGCTCCAACGCGAGGTGTTCAAAGCCACATTGTTAACCCGCCATGGGCTGGACGTAAATCCGAAAATTTAGCCGCGCGGAGTATAGACTGTCATGCAAGGAGAGCTTGACCTTGTTACCATAAAGACTGGCCAAGTCTCCATTTATCTTATCGACTGCATTTTTCTGCACTCTATGTTAACCAATCAATAATGTCTACCTATATCTATCCGAACCAGTTAGTGTTGAGCGCCCGCGGCACGAGGAGGTGTCCGCCCACCATGGAAGCTGGTTCCTCGTTCAATCCTGACGTGATGGGAATTGGGTAGCAATTCTCAGTCGGAAAAGCCCCAAGATTCAACGCTACATCCTAGGCGCACGGCCCACATGGTGACGAACACGGTTCAGGACCAGGGCTTTGGCGCCAATGCCGCCACTGGCGGCGAGTCGCCCGAGGGGGTTTGGCGTCTACCCATCGGATGCCCTGGCCGCCCATGGCGAGGCCGGGGTGTTGTCCATTGTCATGGCAGTGCCCGGGCATGGCGAAAAGACGTAAGCGGCAGCGCCTAGCGCTTGCCCAGCGACCCCAGGATGCCGCGCAGCAGTTGCTTGCCGATTTTCCGGCCCAGTTCCGAACTGGCCGCCGACATCGCGCTGCGGGCGGCCTTCTCCAGAAATCCCTGAATCTCCTTGCCCACGACCGATGCATCGACCGCCTGCCCGGCCCGCGCCGATAGCATTTCGTAGGCGGATTCCCGGTCCACGGCATCCGTGTAACGCTGACGGAAGGGTGAGCGCTGCAGAATGCTCCGCCGCTCGTCCGGGGTGAGCGCGCCCATGCGCGAGCGCGGCGGGCAGACTTTCGCCCGATCCACGGGATTGGGTACGCCGTCCGCGGTCAGGGTTGAAATCAGCGCCTCGCCCACGCCGAGCTGGGTGATGGCGGTGGCCACCTCCAGCCCCGGGCGTACGCGGAAGGTTTCCGCCGCGGCCTTGACCGCCTTCTGGTCACGGGGGGTGAAGGCCCGCAGCGCATGCTGGACCCGGTTACCGAGTTGTCCGAGGATTTTGTCCGGCACATCCAGGGGGTTCTGGGTCACGAAATAGATGCCCACGCCCTTGGAGCGGATCAGCCTGACGACCTGCTCCACCTTGTCGACCAGCGCCTTGGGCGCGTCATCGAACAGCAAATGCGCCTCGTCGAAGAAAAAGGCCAGTCTTGGCAACTCGGCGTCGCCGCGCTCCGGCAGATTCTCGTACAGTTCCGACAGCAGCCAGAGCAGGAAGGTGGCGTACAGGCCGGGTTTCAGAAACAGCTTGTCGGCGGCCAGAATGTTGATATGACCCCGGCCCTCCAGCGTGGTCTGCATCAGATCGTCCAGCCCCACCGAGGGTTCGCCGAAAAATTGGTCGGCCCCCTGGTGCTCCAGTTCCAGCAATTCGCGCTGCAAGATGCCCAGCGTCTGTTTGCTGACCGTGCCGTAGTCCTTGCCGAGCGCGCTCGTGTTTTCGACCGCGTGCGTGATCAGCGCCTGCAAATCCTTGAGGTCCAGCAACAACAGGCCCTGATCGTCGGCATACTTGAACAGCAGGGTCAGTACGCTTTGCTGAATCTCGGTCAGGTTCAATAAGCGTGACAGCAGCAGCGGACCCATGTCGGAGATCGTCGCGCGGGCGGGATGTCCCTGCTCGCCGAATACATCCCAGAACACCACGGGATAGGCGCGCGGCTGATAGCCTGCCACACCCAGTTCGGCGGCGCGCTCTGTCAGTTTGGGATTATCGGCGCCGGGCATGGCCAGGCCGGCCAGGTCGCCCTTGATATCCGCCAGAAAAACCGGAATGCCGAGGTCCGAGAAGCCCTCCGCCAGCACTTGCAAGGTGACGGTTTTGCCGGTGCCGGTGGCGCCGGCAATGAGACCGTGGCGGTTGGCATACTGGCCTTCCAGATAGCAGGGCGCTTCACCCCGGCCGATCAATAGTTGTGGTGCGGTCATTGCTTGATGTTTGTGTTGGGAAAAGTGCCCGACAATTAACCTTTCCGGGCGGGGCTGTCAAATAATGCATGCCCGCAACGAGCGAATCGGCACATGATGCCACCATGGGAGTTTCAGACATGATCGATCTTTTCGTCTACGGAACCTTGCAGATACCCGAGGTGTTCCAGGCGGTCACCGGTAACCGCACTCCCGCCGAGCCGGCGCGGCTGGCGGAGCATGCGCGCTATCGCCTCAAGGGGCTGACCTACCCGGGTTTGATAGTGGAGGCCGGTGCGGTGACGGAGGGCCTGCTGTTTCGGCGGCTTGGCACCCCTGAGGTCGCCCGGCTGGATGCTAAAGACGAGTGAGATAAATGAACCAGAAGAAGCGCGATAAATGGACTTATCCGGACAATCCAGGACAAACCAAAACGGACGTCAAAAACTCATGTTGGCGGCCACGGCAGGGAGTCTGGGTCTTTGGCGTAGGCGTCAAGAACAGCGGCGTTCATTTCCGGATCTGGCGGTTCCGGCTCCACCATATCAAAACCACGAAAGAACGGATGGCTCGGGTGCAGATCATCAATCGTCGGGTCCCAATCAGGAGAGTTAACCCCCAGATATTGAAGGCCCCGATCATCGGGGTGCGGTAGCTGATGATCAAAATAACCCCGAACGATCATGTCTGGGATACCGTTCGGGAATGCTGTGCATGTGAATCCGTCATTCAATCGCACGCATTGTCTGCATAGTAGGCTCATCATAATTTTACCTTCCCCCCGTCTGGTATAGCTCATCAATAAGATTTAGCAATACGGTCGGCACCAGGATGCGTTCGAAGATGACTTTTATGAACGCCTTACGGTCAGCGTAACCACTCTCGCGGGAGAAACGGTCAAGGCGGAGACCTATATCGTGCCGGCGGTATCCCGCCACCGGATCGATCCCCGGCCCTGGTGTCTCGATGAATTCCGTAGCCGGTCATTGCATTCCTTCCTCGACCGCTGCCGCGCGGCGGGGGCTTGAGGCCGGCCGGGATGGTTGTCTCGTTGCCCGCCCGATTCGGGTCACATGGACATGGTGCGGGCTTACAGCAGTTGGTGCTTGACGGCCCCGCAGCGCGCGCAGCGGTGGACCGTCACCAGTCGTCCCTGCTTGACGTCGAACACCTGGCCCTTATCGACCTGCCATTTGTGAAAGCCGCCGCGACACAGGGTTTTACCCTGATGTTTCTGGGCGGCCTTGGGGCGGCGGAAAGGGAGAATGTCGGCCATCGGTCAGACGCTCGGTGTAATGCGGCGAAAGGTTAAATTGATGCGGGGTGTGGTGATGCCCGCCTGGCGCGGGATGCGATGTTGCCAGTGGTGCTGGAAGGCCCCGCGCATGATCAGCAGGCTGCCCGAATTCAAGGGCAGCCGCAGGATCTCCCGCGATCGATTATGCCGCACCTCGAAGCGGCGCTCCGCCCCCAGACTGAGCGAGGCGATGACCGGCTCGAAACCCAGCTCAGGCTCATCATCCGCATGCCAGCTCACGGCATCCTGGCCGTTGCGGTAGAGGTTGCCCAGCACGCTATTGAAGGCATGACCACAGGCAATCTCCACACGTCGTCTGAGTTCCATCAGCTCCCGCGTCCAGGGGACGGGATCATGCCGCACGCCGGAGTAGCTATAGCGGGCGCCGGGGTCGCCGTGCCAGGCCACCCGTCTCGGCACCGGGATGGTACGTCCGGCGATGCGCAGGAACTCCTCGCGCCAATCCAGTGTCTGCGACAGCTTATGCAAGTACTCCTCCGCCTCGATGGGGTCGAGAAAGTCATCGCAAAAATCGATCCTGCCGTCACGGGTTAACAGAGGCATCGGGATTGGGGTATGCTTGCCGGCCATTCGGGCTTTCCACGGGCTAAAGTGCGGGCGACGCGGGCTTCTTGGGAATGCCTTTTACCATAATTTCATTGATCGATTGGTGCGTGCGGATATGTCCAGTCTCCAACCCATTACCCCGACCAGCGGGGAATCCGGCAATTTCTTTAGCCGCTTGTTCTTTATCTTGGTTTTCGTGATCATTCTCGGCATTGTCCGATTCGTACTCTGGGGTGTGCTGCTGGTGCAGTTGCTGTTGCATATTGTTGGCGCTCGACCCAACGCCAATGCCCAGAAAGCCGGACAAGTGGTGGCGGAATACGTCTATCGGGTCTGGCTTTACCTCAGCTACAACACCGACGAGAAGCCGTTTCCGTTCAGCAGCAAGAAAGACCTCTGAATTCCCCCTATCGGTTCGCGACATCAGGGGCGCCGGGTCAAGTTCAACGCAGTTGACCAGGTCCTTTCAACTATCCACCTTTCTTCAGGAGAGACATCATGGCCAAGGCCGACTTCAAGGTAACCGGAATGAAATGCGGAGGCTGCGAAAAGAACGTGCAGGCGGCCGCCGATGAACTGGATGGCGTTCTGTCCAGCAAGGCAAACGCCAAGGAAGGGCTGGTCGAGATTGAGTACGATGAAGGAAAGATCAGCCTGGCTGAAATCCAGCAGGTCATCGTGGCCAAGGGTTTCCCCCTGGCTTGAGTGATAAGCTTCCGTGAAGGATGGCCCAGACTCACCTTGATCAAAGCCAATCTCGCCGCTTGCGGTAGTGTGCTCCCCTTTGCGGGCAGCAATTCTCATTTTGGCTGAAAGCGTTGCCATACCTGGGTTTTGCTGTAGGGATGCTCCGTGGCGTAGGCCGGAATAAGCCCCTTCGAGCTTCAGCGAGAAGGGGTGTTTCCGGCGCCGCCGCCCGATTCTGCCGGAAACGCCCGCCCTTCGCTGCGCTGGGGCGGACCCTTCGGCCCCGCTCAGGACAGGCTTATTCCGGTATCTACCATGGGGCTCACCATCGCAACATGCGAATTGCTGCCTTTGCGGGTGGGTATGTAGTGGACGTTTGGGATTGGAAGGGTAGCGCTCAAGCGACCGTTTGCGATTGGGGGAGTGGGGAAAGGCGGCCCCAGCAACACAACAATGGCCGGGTGATGACCTGGCTGGACCGGTTCGCTCGTCCACGGGAACCGGCATCCATCGGTTTCTAACGACAACAGGAATAAAACCATGAAGACACCGGTGAAGATAGCCGTGTCCGGGGCGGCTGGCCAGATCAGCTACTCCTTGCTGTTCAGACTCATCGGGGGCGACTTGCTGGGACCCGATCAGCCCATCAGTCTGAGCCTGCTCGAGGCGCCGCAAGCGCTGGTTCATCTCGAAGGTGTGGTGATGGAACTGCAGGACTGCGCCTCGCCCCTGCTGCATGAGATCACCTGCCACAGTCATCCGGAGGCGGCGTTCGACCAGGCTGATCTGGTCTTCCTGGTGGGGGCTTTCCCTCGCGGCCCAGGTATGGAGCGGCGCGATCTGCTGGAGGTCAACGCCGGCATCTTCTCCGTACAGGGGCGGGCGCTGAATGCCGCCGCCAAACGCAGCGTCAAGGTGCTGGTGGTGGGCAACCCCGCCAACACCAACGCCATGATCGCCCAGCGCAACGCGCCCGATCTGCCCCCGCAAAACTTCTCCGCCATGACACGGCTGGACCATAACCGCGCGGTCAGTCTGCTGGCCAACCGCTGCCGGCAACCCGTAGGCGAGGTACGGGGCGTCATCATCTGGGGCAATCACTCCACGACGCAGTACCCCGACCTCCAACATGCCACCGTCAACGGGCGCCCGGCCCTCGACGAGGCGGGTCGCGACTGGTATGAGCGGGAATTCATCGGCGCCGTACAGAATCGCGGGGCGGAAGTCATTCGCATACGCGGGAAGTCCAGCGCCGCCTCGGGCGCCAATGCCGCCCTGGACCACATGCGCGACTGGATTCTCGGCACTCCCGAGGGACGCTGGGTCAGCATGGCGGTGTGCGGCGATGGCAGCTACGGCATCGAACCGGGTCTGATGTTCTCCTACCCGGTCGAGAGCCGCGATGGACAATGGAGCATCGTCCAGGGGCTCGACATCGACGCTTTCAGCGAAGCCCAGATCAGGGCCAGCGAAGCCGAGATCAAGCTGGAGCGCGACATGGTGCGGCACCTCATGCCTTGAGCGGGCCGCGCCCAACGTGAGCCGTAAACTCCTCGCAACCACCAGGCGCCAGAATCATGACGGCCGACACCCGCAAGAACTTCGATCCCATCCGGGACGATTACCTGTTTTTCCAGGAGCACTCCACCGAGGCCGATGAAGACCTGCGGGCCTACCTGCCGGAGGTCGAGGCAGTGGCGAAGGCCGGCGGTCCGCTGCGGATGCTCGATTTCGGTTCGGGTTCCGGCCGCTTCACCCGTCAATTTCTGGCTGGGGCCGGCATTCCTCCCGAGCGCTTGCGGTTATCCCTGGTGGAGCCGGCCACGAACCATCTGTGTCAGGCCGTCGAGGAGCTCAAGGACGTTACCCGCTATCCCATTGAAGGCGGGTCCGCCCTGACTCCCGAGCATGAGGACTGCTTTGATCTCATCCTGTCGAACCACGTCCTCTACTATGTCGCCGATCTCGAAAAGGAATTGAACGGAATACTGCGGGCCTTGAAACCCGGTGGGCTCTTTCTACTCGCCCTCGCCGGTCGGGGCAATCTTCTGATCGAGTTTTGGGCGGCCTGTTTCGAACTGATCGGCGAGCCCTTGCCCTGGTACATCGCCGAGGACCTGGAAGCCTGCCTGATCCGTCGGGCGGCGCCCTATCGCAAGGAGCCGGTCCATTACGCCATGAATTTCGCCGATACCGAAGAGAACCGGCTCACCATCATGCGCTTCCTGTTGGGCGGTCATTACGACAAAATTCCGCGCCGGTTCATGCTCGAATTGTTCGACCCACATGTCGAGGCTGGCCAGGTGCGCATTCGCACCAGCCATGAACATTTCAGCATCCGCCGCTCCGGCGGGTGAAAGTCGAAGCGCCGCGTCGGCGCCGCGCCTTCTGCCGCTGATCCGCGCCCGGAATGCCGGGCCGAAGGCTTGCTTCCGGCCGCGCCCCCTCAAGACCCCGCCAGCAATAGCGATGCCGGTATGGAAGGCCCCGGCTGTTCTTCCTGCTTCACTTCCAGCAGAAAAATATCCTGGTCGGGGATGCCTTCGTTGTCCATCAGATACCCGCGGATGCTTTCCGCACGGGCCTGGGCCAGGGCGCGCAGCGTGGTTTCGTCAATGGGCCACTCCCAGAGCGCCTTGTTCCGGGCCACCGTGAAAGGCCGCCCGCTCAATAGGGCATTTCCGGTGTCCAGCGACCGAAGTTCAGGGGCCTGAGGATGTTTATTGCGGTAATACGCCGTGAACAGACGCCGATAATCCTCGTCGCTCAGGTCAGGCACCGGCGCGCCGTGAAGTCGGATCCCCTGGGCACGCAATTCGACACGCCGATCGGCCTTCAGGCGTTCGATGAGCGCTTTTTCCGCCAGGGCCAGACGATCCTGCCGTGGGTCCACGTACCCCTGGATGTCCAGATTGGCCCCCGGTCTGGCTTTCATGGTCGCGGCCAGGGACGCCAACAGCGCCCCTGATGCCTCGCTGACCTCGGTTTCGCCAGGCGCGAAAGACACGGAGTAGGGCGTGACCTCGCCGTCGGCGAGAGCCGCTTCCACCAGGCTGGCGGGGGAATACAGGAGCTTGGTCAGCAAGCCGGTCAGCACGTCCCGGTACAGCAGCCACAAGCTGAATTGCGGGTTGGTCAGGTCCCCATAGACCGGCAGATTGATATCGATCTTGCCGTCGCTGCTTTTCAGCAGGGTGATGGCCAGATCCACCAGCCAGGAACCGGACTCATCCACGCGCTCCCCCAGGGTCAGCTTGTCCAGCAGTACCCGGTTTTCCGCCTCGACCTGTCCCTGTTGTATCCGGTAGCGCAGGTCCATATCCAGCTTGCCCTTTTCGATCCGATACCCGCCGAACTTGCCCGAGTAGGAAGAAAACGTGGTCAGATTCAGCCCCTTGAACGACATCGCCAGGTCGGTGTGTTCTCGGTAGTCCATGGGTTCGACCTCGCCGAACACATGTACGGGCAAATTGCCGTTGAGTCGTCCTTCCAGGATCCAGGTCGCCAGTGCGTCGATACGCGAGTTGAGCCCGCTGACGGAGCCATTGAATTTCCGGATATCCGCCGCGAAACCGGGCTGCATGCCGCGGTCCGAAAAATTGACGATCCCGTCCTTGACCCGCAACAAGCCGATAGACGCCGAGGGCAAGCGATTGATCGGGGTTTTCTCGACCTGCAGGGCCTCCAGTTCCTTGGGGACGGCGGCCTGGCTGGGCGGTTCCAGTGCCGTCAGAAGGTTCAACCGGCGTTTCTCATCCAGCGAAACGCGCGCGTAAGGCCGCTCCGCCGTCAGGATGCGGGTCACGAAGCGCGGCGGCTGATTGCTGATGGCAAGTCCGTCAAACTTCAACTTGTCCCATTTCAACACCGGTTGGCGCTGCGTCCTGTCCACCGTGTCGAAATCGAGAATCTCCGCGCCGCCCGCATAATCGATTTTCAGCCCGGCGTCGTCACGGATGACCACATCGCCCCACAGGCTGAGATTGCCGCGCTGCAGATCGGTGTTCGTCAAGGGCCGCCAGTATGGCACTACGCTCCGCATGCGCAATTTGTCCAGGCCGAAGCGGAAGCTGGATCGAAAGGGCCGGAGGTGCAGGCGCCCTTCCATCTCGATGCGGGAACTGCTGCCGATCTGGCTGCGCAGCCTGAATTCCGCATCCCCGATCGTATCATCGTCCAGATCGAAAATATTCAGCGACAACCCGTTGAAGCGCAACCGCACCGGCGGGTCCGTCGTTTCGTCGAAAAAGTGAATCGAATAATTCTCGACCTGGCCCTCGGCGAAATTCAGTGTCCAGGCCGTTTTGCCCCGCGAGTCGGCCCTGGCCTGGCCGCTTGGGCGGGGCAGGCCCCGGAGGGTCAGGCTATGGTCCTTGTGCCGGATGACATCCAGCTCCGCCGCATCCGTGGTCACGCGCCGCACGGACACCCGATGCGCGTCCAGATCCGCCTCGGTCTGCTCCAGGCGCAGGCTGCCGAGGCGTGCCGGCCGTGGCGCGTAAGGATCGAGATCGCTGGCCGCCTCGCCGCTGGATTCGGCGCTTCCTACCCGGGGGGTGGCCGCGACAGTCAAGGCTTGCGCCTGGTCAGCGGTAGACGACTCCATCGGACCCCGGCCCATGGCGCCCGCCAACTGGGCAGTTTCCACCCGCAGCCTTCGGTCCTTGAGCGCGTAAAAAAGCCCGTTCCATTCCAGTCGCTCCACTTCCACCGGCAGGTCCGGTGTTTGGGCCTGCTCCAGGTGGCCAGCCGCTACCGATATCGTCTGGTCTTTCCCGCTGTAGCGCAGTGTGTTCGCCGCCGCGCTGGAGGCCTGTCCCTGGGGCAGGTCCACACCCGCCATGCCCAGTTCGCTCATGACGATGACGGAATCATTCAGCGCGATGTCCAGATCCCGGGCCGTGACGCCCGCCGTCAGCCCCCAGGGTGTTACCGCCTGGTTCAGCGACAGTTCCGCCACTGTCAGGCGTCGATCCGCCGGTCGATACCCGACCCGGTCCAGGCGCGGGTCGGCGTATTGGCCCCAGGGACCCGAGAGCGCGCGTGCGGAGGCCGTCGCCAGACTCAATCCCGTCTCGGGCAAGTAGCTGACTTCAGTCAATACCGTTTCCAGCAACTGGCCCCAGCGGCTGTCGGCCTGCGCCGCCACCAGTCGCGTCAACCTGAGTCCCCTTTCCCGCCAGCCATAATTCATGCCCTCCAGGCTCAGGCCTGTCAGCGTTCCCCAGGGAGATTCGAGTCGATCGGCCGCCAGCCGCTCCACCCGCATCCGTTGCTTGTCGGCATCCAGCGATGCCATCCTGGCCGTCAGCTTTTCCACCGTGCCGGCGGGCGACTCCAGTTTTTCCAGGGTCAGCGCGTCCAGATCGAGGGCAGGATTCGTCAGATGGGCAGTCACCTTGACCGCGCCCAGGGTTTTCACTTGGCCCCAGGGGCTGGTAGCCTGGTTCAACGTCAAGCCGGCCAGCGTCAGGGCCGGCTCTTCCGGACCCAGCCGAAGCCGATCCAGCGCGAGCCGAGGCACAGTGAAGCGCAGCGCACTCTCGGCGCGATTCGAGACGGATAGACCGGTCAATTCGAGCGCGCCGGCATCAAGGCTGACGCCATGGCTTCCGGGAACTGGATAGGTGAAATCGAGTTGGGCCGTCAGGAGGCCGCCGTCCACCCGCCAGGCCAGATCCGGCTTGATCAGGGCTGTCCAGAACCGCAGATTGAGCCGGGTCAGCTTGGCGGTACCGCTCACGCTCCAGGGCGCCAGCGACCACTCGCCCGCCAGTGTCACCCGCTCTCCGTCCGCTCCGGCGGCGCTGAATTGAATAGGCGCGCGTTCATTTGGCGCGCCGAACAGACCGCTCAACTCCAGCCGTAAATCCGTCAAGGCGGCGGTCGCGGGCGGGGTGGCGGCCAGCCCATCGCTGATATTGAGTACGCCTTCAACCAGCGTGATGTGCGCCAGGGCGACGGGCAGGGACAACGGTTGTTGTTCACCCTCGCGTTTCGGCAGGGCCTCCAGCCAGTTCCATCGGCCCTGCGCGGTGCGCGCCAGGGTCAGGCTGGGGGCTTCCACCGCAACCTCCAACGCGGGCCTTCCGGTCCGCAACGTGGTCCACAGATGGAGTTTCGCCCGCACCGCGCGCGCCGTCAGCAACACATGCCCATCCCGGTCCTTGAGCGTCAGCCCCGAGAGTTGCGCTCCCGGACCCCAGGGATCGAACGCCAGGCGGGCGACGCTCAGATCGAGACCGGTCTGGCGGGCCAATGCCGGCAACCAGCGGGTTTCGGCCAGATAGGGGACGCCTTGAACGCCCGCCGCCCAATAGAGCATTACGGCCACGACGAACCCGCACCCCCAAAGGAGGCGGGCGCGCAGTTCGATCAAGAGGCGTGGCGTGAACACGATAAGCTCAAACCTGACGGTGTCGGAGAGGCGGAATTCTACGATACTGGAATGCCATGCGGCCCGGCTCATGAGGGGTCCAGCCTTTCTCAAGCTGGCTGAAATCGCCGCCATGCCGGAATTTAATGCAGGAACGTATCCTCGCCTGGATATCGGAATAAGCCGGTTCGCCACCCAGCGGCGGACCGTCACATCAGGGTCATAGTGACCGGCCAGAATGCCGGACAAGACAGCGGAGCGGATTTGCCCGCGATCAGGGGAAATCAGGGTATGCTTGACGCTTTAGTCTGACTTCAACAGCGAATTGCGGAGGAAGCAACATGAGTCAATGTGACATCGGCCTCATCGGTCTGGCGGTCATGGGCGAGAATCTCGTCCTCAATATGGAATCCAAGGGCTTCAGCGTCGCGGTCTACAACCGCACGACGGCGGTGACGGACAAGTTCGCCGAGGGCCGGGCCAAGGGCAAGAACATCACGCCCTGCCGTAGCCTGGAGGAATTTGTCGGCGCCCTGGCCAGACCACGCAAGGTGCAGATCATGGTCAAGGCCGGCGCGCCGGTGGATGCGGTGATCGAGCAACTCATCCCGCTGCTGGAGCCGGGCGACATCATCATCGACGGCGGCAATTCGCTGTGGACGGATACCCAGCGCCGGGAAAAATACCTGAAGGAGAAGGGGCTGCATTTCTTCGGGGTCGGCGTCTCCGGCGGTGAGGAGGGCGCGCTGAAGGGACCGAGCATCATGCCGGGCGGTTCCGCCGAGGGCTGGCAGGCCATCGCGCCGATCTACACGCACATCGCCGCCGTGGCCGAGGGCGAGCCCTGTTGCCGGCACATGGGCACCGACGGCGCCGGTCATTACGTCAAGATGGTGCATAACGGCATCGAATATGGCGACATGCAGCTCATCTGCGAGGCCTACGCCATTCTCAAGGCCACGCTGAACCCGAGCGCCGACGAGCTGGCGGCCATCTTCAGCGCCTGGAATCAGGGGGAGCTGGATTCCTTCCTGATCGACATCACCGCCCGCATTTTTACCCGCAAGGATCCGGAAACCGGCCAGCCGCTGGTGGACCTGATCGTCGACAAGGCCGGCCAGAAGGGCACCGGCAAATGGACGGTGGGCCACGCCACGGAAATGGCGGTACCGCTGTCGGTGATCGCCAGCGCGGTCGAGGCGCGTATCCTCAGCTCGCTGAAAGCCGACCGCGTGGCCGCCTCGAAGACGCTGCCCGGCCCCGTGGTGACGCCTTATACCGGCGACCGGCAGGAACTGATCGACGCCGTGCGCGACGCGCTCTACGCCAGCAAGATCATCAGCTATGCCCAGGGTTTCGTGCAGTTGGGCGCGGCCTCGGCGCTCTATGGCTGGAACCTTAATTTTGGCGACATCGCCTCGATCTGGCGCGGCGGCTGCATCATCCGGGCGCGCTTCCTCAACCGCATCACCGAGGCCTATCGCCGCGATCCGGCCCTCAAGAACCTGATCCTCGACCCCTATTTCCGCGACATCATCGTTCAGTCGCAGGCCCACTGGCGCAAGGTGGTGCAGCTTGCCGTGGGTCATGGCGTCGCCGCGCCGGCCTTCTCGGCGGCCCTGGCCTACTTCGACAGCTATCGCGCGGAACGGCTGCCGGCCAATCTGCTTCAGGCCCAGCGCGACTACTTCGGCGCGCATACCTATGAGCGTCTCGACAAGCCCGAGGGCGAGTTCTTCCACACCGAATGGTTGTGAGATCCCGGCGGCTTGCCCGGACTGGGTTCACTCTTGCACCAATATGGATCGGCCGCGATCGGCGGCCGGTCCATCGCGGTCGGGATCGAACCTTTCGCGGAGCCGCCCACCGCACGCTTCCGTAGCAGGAAGGAGCAAAGTCATTCCGGCAGGGAGGCCGGAATCCGTGCGTTCCAGGGATGGCATGCTTGATTCATTGGCACAAAATTTGGTGTCCCACGCCCCTCGTCAGGACATGAGCCATTCCAGTGAACCGTTCGCTGAGCGGAGTCGAAGCGAACTGACGACCGGCGTGGGTTCCCTTGGCTTCGACTCCGCCCGGCCAACGGAACCCTACGCCTTGCGGTTCCAGCCTTGACTTGATGGCCGTGAGGGCTGGGGTGGGAGAATTCAACATGAAGTTTTCTTACCCGCGTTATCCATAGGCCGTGGTAAATAGCGGAATAAGCCTGTCCTGAGTGAAGCCATAGGGCCCGCTCGAGCCTTGTCCCGAGCGGAGTCGAAGGGGCGGCGAAGGGCGTGTTTCCGGTGAAACCGACGGCGGTGGCGCTGACGCCCAGTGATGGACCCGGTTCCCCAGCCGATCCAGCCAGGTTTTCCAAGTTTGGGCGTGAATCCTGCATGTATTAGCAGCAGATAATAACCCTGCCGAGCAAGCCGGTTACGTCCCCGGCATGATCGGTTCAATGCCTTACCCGGAGACCCTCATCGTGGACACCCAGTCAGCCATTGGCCTGAAATCGCCCAGCCTGCATGTTGACGAGAATCGAGATCGCCATCTCCTCAATATCAACCTCAAACTGGCATCGGTCGGACAGCCCATCTGCGAGCACATCGACAGCGGCGAATTCCTCAGCGTTGCCCGCGATCTGGTCGACAGCTACCAGGCACAGGCGCGTCTGATTCCGGAATATCTCTGCCCGGCCGACCAACGCATTCAGAGTTTCCTGGATCGGTACATCCGGGGGCTGGGCCTGGAATCGGTGCCCCGCCTGCCCTCCACCACGCTGGTGCTGCACCGCTATGGCATCGCCCGCGAATTATCCCTGCCACCCAAGGGTGATCGCTTCGCCTCCGATATCATCAAGAGCTATCGGGTCAAGCAAGGCATCCTGCACAATACCTTGCGCGACCGCCGCACCACACACGGCTCCTTTCATATTGCCGAGGGTGGCTTGCCGATTCCGGGTGACAAGAAGGCGGTCCCCGGCATCGCCTTCGCGCGCATGCTGGACGCGGCGCTGAATCCGCCGGCGGAACTGATGCGGCTGCCTTTCACCGCGGAGGAGGAGGAAGCCGCCGAAATTTTCGTGTCCCTGCTCATTCGTCCACCGGTCTGCCCGGAGGTGCCGGGACGCTGGCCGCGGAAGAGCATGGAGATCCGCTTCTTCGCGCCGGGCGGCATGGTGTCCAACCTCGACTTCGTCGAAAGCATCTTCGGCAACGCCGGCAACCCCTACCTGCCTAACAACGACGCCGGTCTCGATGTCGATCACTGGACCGGCCACAGCGGGTGCGTGATTCTCGCCCCGCACATCCTCGGCATGACCAAGAAGGCGCTGGGCCTGCCGCACGCCGACCGGGCCACGCCCCGGCAGATCGCCGACGGTATGTACTGGCGGGAGCCGGAGGAGGTCTACAACGACGGCAAGCCCTTCAAGATCACGGCTCGCGACGCCAGCGGGGTGATCGTGACCCTGATCACCGACAACTATTTCGGCTACTGCAAGAAGGAGGTCAAGACCCAGATCAGCTTTTCCGCCAATCTCTTCGGGCTGGCGGAGGAGGAACACGCCGGCGGCGCGCTGACCTTCCCGCGGCACAATCACGGTGAGGAATTCGGCGCCGACAACCGCAATCGCAAGACGCATCACAGCTTTACCGAGGTCACCACATTGTTTGGTGACCTGATGGACATCAAGCCCGAAGGGTATGGCGTCGACAAGCGTTTTCCCGAGCTGATCTACGTCCCCGAGAACGCCCAGTTCGATCTCAACCGCCAGCAGATTTCCTGGAAGTCCAGGTCCGGCGCCGCCCAGGTGCTCAAGCTGCAACCGCGCTTTACCTACATGCTGCCCAGCGGCTACAAGATCAACATGGAGAAGCATCCCGCCGCACCCTCCTGGCGGCTGGTTGGCACGGACGCGGAAGGGGTGTTCTGCCACAAGCCCTGCACGGTGTCGGGCGGCGGCAAGTCGGAAATTTCCAAGTCCATCGGCAACTCGGTCATCTATGGCCCGGTCTTCGTCAACGAACTGCAATCCGATCTCGATCAGGTGGAGGCTATCTTCGAACGCGATTACCGCGATCGCTTCCTGCCCGGCGTCACGCTCACCGAGGAGGAGCAACTCGACCTGCCGCTGCTCAGCATGGAGCGCAGCCTGGGGGCGGTGATCCGCGTCCTCACCGCGTCCAACCGCTACACGCCGGAATACAACGCCTGGCTGGAAACCTTGCCTGATCGCATCAAGTCGATGGCGTTCATGATCAAGCGCTTCTACCAGCCGGAGTGGGGCGGAGACTGGCGCCGACACTTCAGCGTCAATTTCGTCAACGGCAGTCCCGGCAATGAACTGAAGCTCGATGATCGTTCCCTGGTGGCCTCCTATCTGCGGGTCGGTCTGGAACGGAATGGCTCCTGGCGGGTGTTCAAGCTGCGGCAGGACTACATTCCGGCCGCCAAGATCCAGATGGAGGACGACATCACCGCCTCGGTGGTGGTCCCCACCGCCATGCTGCGCCATCCGCCCAACCTGCCCAACCCCTGCGTCAAGCTGACCCAGAACTGTGAGTACCGGCTGTTCCAGCGGCCCGACGACGCCGTGCATCGCGGCCTCGATCTTCAGGCCGAGCGCGATATGGCCGAGCCGGCCAATTTCCTGTCCAACTTCGAGCCCCTGGGACCCGATCAGGTCCGCGGCTTGGTGGAGGATGTCATCGGCTTCGACCAGTACAGCGCGCCGATGCGGGATTTCCTGAAAGTCGCGGCGGCGGAAGGCAATGGCTATACCGCGTCGTCGGCGCACCCGCGCCTGGTGGGCGGCAAACCCAGCCAGAATCCCCGCTACCTGCAATTACGCCCCGATCTGGCCGATGAATTTCCGTCGCACGTGGCCAACGTGGGCGCGCGCCTGCAACGGCGCGTACCCATCCACGAGCCGGTCATCTTCCCCGTGACCGCCGTGCTGGCGGGCCGGCGCAACAACCCGCCGGACGCCCGGTCGGGCCTGCGGCCCCTGTGTGTCTACAATCCCATTCATTACCAGGAACTGCCCGAGCTGTTCATGGATTTCGTCTGCAGCGTGACCGGAAAGTCCCCCTCGACCACCGGCGCGGGCAGCGAGGGAGCGCTGACCAAGGGGCCGTTCAACGCGCTGCGCGCCACGACCGACCTGAACAACACCCTGGTGTCGATGATCCTCACCGGCTATGGCGGCTTCAGCAGCGCCGCCGGTCATGTCGGACCCAACATGCGCATCGACCACGACATCAGCTTGCTGGTGCCGGAAATCTGGAGCCGGCTGCCCGCCGCCATGCGCGATCCCCAGGTCCTGATCGACGAAGGTTTTCTCGATCGGTTGGACGACTTCGAGTACGAGGGGCGGACCGTGCTGGCCAGCCGTCTGGGTTACCGCATCAACACGCACTTCGTGCACCGTTTCTGCGGCGCCATCTTCGACGCCTCGACCACCGTGCTCGCCGAGGCCATGCTCAAGCCCGAAACCCAGGACCTGGCCTGTTTCGTCGACGGCGTGGACAACATCGTCGAGGCGCAACGGCGGGTGGCGCTGGAGTATCTTCATGACAAAAGCATCGAGGACGCCTGTCCGCCGCTGGAAGCGCTGCTCTGGATCATGGCCACCGGCAACTATCGCGGCATGGACATCCACCATCCCGACATTCGCCGACTCTTCACCCGTGAACACCTCCTCGCCTCCGACTGGTACCGCCACCGCCTGGCGGTCAAGCAGGTGCGCGACATCGACCTCTGTCATCGCCACATCCGCTATCTGCGCCACTTCATGGAGCAGCCCGGCCACCAGACCTACAACCGCAAGCTGCATTTGCAGGAACGGCTCGAACGCGTGCAGCGCACCCTGGCCGAGGTCAGCGATCCCGCCTACCTCACCCAGTTGATCGGCACCCTGGGCGCCGACCCGATGTCGCCGATTTCCCGGCGGGCCGCCCTGCGCGCCGTGCCGCGGCCATCCCCCCAAAACCGGCCCTGGATTACCAAGACCGCGCCGGGGCTGAAGGGGTGAGACTGGCGCTTGGGCGCTGGCGCGCGCGCCAGCGCCTGACGCCCGCTCAGCGACCTCCCCAGGGGCAGTCATGATGGGACATCGCGCGGCCTGGCAGGATGCCTCGTCCTGGTGCGTCAGTACGCCGCGAGTGTTCGAGCCTGGGGCATGGGTGCTCGCTTGGTCTCCCGCAAGCTTCAGCCATCCGGCAATGTCGGGATTCGGCATGAATGTTGCCCAATCCATACAGGGAAAGCTAATGGTTGCGTAAGGTTGCCGACCGGACAAGCGCGCCAGCGCGAGGGGCCGGCCCGGCCGATTCAATCAGGCCAGAGGCGCTTTCACGAGGAAGGCGCCTGACCGTGGTTTCCCAACCATTCGTTCCCGCCTAGCGTTGCCAGGCTTTTGTTCATGGCGGTTCATCAACTGAGAAGAGACTATGTCCACTATAAAAATTACGGGACTGGAGGAAGGTTCTCCCTGCGAACTGCATGTACTCCATGGTTCAATCGGGCCGAGCGTCATCGACGTGCAGACGCTCTACAAGAAGACCGGAATGTTTACCTACGATCCCGGCTTCAATTCCACGGCCAGTTGCCGTTCAGCCATCACGTACATCGACGGCGACCAGGGCATCCTGCTGTATCGGGGTTATCCCATCGAACAACTCGCCGAGAATTGCGGGTTTCTGGAGGTCTGCTACCTCATCATGAACGGCGAGTTGCCGACGCCAGAGCAGCTCGAAACTTTTACCTACAACATCACCATGCACACCATGGTGCATGAACAGGTCATCAATTTCTTCAATGGCTTCCGGCGCGACGCCCATCCCATGGCGGTGATGGTCGGCGTGGTCGGCGCGCTCTCCGCCTTCTATCACGACGCCCTGGACATCCGGTCGAAGAAGGAACGCGAACTGTGCGCCATCCGGCTGATCGCCAAGATTCCCACCATCGTGGCCATGAGTCACAAGTACAGCACGGGCATGCCGTTCATGTACCCGAACAACAAGCTCAGCTATGTGGAGAATTTTCTCCGCATGATGCACGCCACGCCCTGCGATGATTATGTAGCCAATCCCGTGCTGGTGAAGGCCCTGGAGCGCATCCTCATCCTGCACGCCGATCATGAGCAGAATGCCTCCACCTCCACCGTGCGTCTGGCCGGGTCCAGCGGAGCCAATCCCTACGCCTGCATCTCGGCGGGCATCGCCTGCCTGTGGGGCGCCGCCCATGGGGGAGCGAACGAGTCGGTCCTGAACATGCTGAACACCATCGGTGATGTCTCGCGCATCCCCGAGTTCATCGCCAAGGCCAAGGACCGTAACGACCCCTTCCGCCTGATGGGCTTCGGGCATCGCGTCTACAAGAATTACGATCCGCGTGCCAAGCTGATCCGCGAGACCTGCCATCAAGTGCTGGATGCGCTGGAACTGCACGACAATCGCCTGTTTGCCCTGGCGCTGGAACTGGAGCGGATCGCCCTGGAAGACGAATACTTCATCGAGAAAAAGTTGTACCCGAATGTGGATTTCTATTCGGGCATCGTCCTGCACGCCTTGGGCATCCCCACCCAGATATTTACCGCCATGTTCGCCATGGGCCGGGCGGTGGGCTGGATCACGCACTGGGACGAAATGATTACCGACCCGGAGCACAAGATCGGCCGGCCCCGGCAGCTTTACACCGGTCCTGGCCGCCGCGACATACCGCCCCGCTCCCCCCGCGGCTGAAACCACACCCCGCTGGCTTGCGGCGCCGGGCTCATGCGGCAACCGCGGGCCGAGCGGCATCTGGCCGATGGCGGCCTGAAACTGGAACCCTGGGCGGTCGGCGCCTCCCTCGCAGGGACGCCCTCGCACGCCGTGACCCGACACAGGCGCTGATCGCGCGGCGGGGCGCCGTCTGAAATCCCGGCCGGGAACGTCAGTCAACCGGGAGTCGTTTGCTCGGCACCGGAGGGCAGGCCCATAATTCCGGTCTGATTCACCACACCGCCGTTGCACCCCATGACGCCAACCGACCCGTCTCCCCCCGATCCCGTCTCGCTGCCTCAGGCTTTTGCGTATTGGCTGAAGCTCGGTTTCATCAGCTTCGGCGGGCCGGCGGGGCAGATCGCCCTCATGCATCAGGACCTGGTCGAGCGCAAGCGCTGGATCTCCGAGCGCCGGTTTCTGCACGCGCTCAACTTCTGCATGCTGTTGCCGGGTCCCGAGGCGCAGCAACTCGCGACCTACATCGGCTGGCTGATGCACCGGACCTGGGGCGGCATCATCGCCGGAACACTCTTCGTCCTGCCCTCCCTGCTCATCCTCATTGGTCTGAGTTGGCTTTACCTCAGCTATGGGCAGACGCCCTGGGTATTGGCCTTGCTCCACGGCATCAAGCCCGCCGTGACGGCGATCGTCCTGGCCGCCGCCTGGCGGATCGGCTCCCGCACGCTGAAAAATGGCATTCTCTGGACGCTGGCCCTGGCCAGTTTTGTCGGCATTTATGTCTTCCGGTTGCCTTTCCCGCTGATCGTGCTCGGCGCGGCGCTGCTCGGCGCCCTGGGCGGCCGGATCGCCCCGGAGGCGTTTCGGCTGGGGGGCGGTCATGGTCAGAGCCGGCAGGGCGGCGGCCCGGCCCTGATCGATGACCATACCCCGACGCCGGCGCACGCCCGCTATACCCGCACGGGATTCCTCAAGGTCTGCCTGGTCGGGCTGCTGCTCTGGGCCTTGCCGCTGGCGGGACTCACGCTGGCATTCGGCTGGAATGGCGCGCTGACGCAGATGGGCTGGTTCTTCACCAAGGCGGCGCTCATGACCTTTGGCGGCGCCTACGCGGTCCTGCCCTATGTGCATCAGGCGGCGGTCGAGCACTACCATTGGCTGACCCCCGGCCAGATGATGGACGGCCTGGCGCTCGGCGAGACCACGCCCGGCCCTTTGATCATGGTGGTGGCCTTCGTCGGTTTCGTGGCGGGCTGGACCCAGTCGCTGTTCGGCGCGGGGCACGAATTCGCCGCCGGCGCCGTGGCGGCGGTCGTCGTCACCGGCTTCACCTTCCTGCCCAGTTTCGTGTTCATCCTGGCCGGAGGGCCGCTGGTCGAAACCTCGCACGGCAATCTGAAATTCACCGCCCCGCTGACCGCGATCACGGCGGCGGTCGTCGGCGTCATCCTCAATCTCGCGGTATTTTTCGCCGGCACGGTGCTCTGGCCCGCCGGCGTTGGCGCCGCGCCGGATGGGTTGGCGATATCGATCATCCCGGTCGCCCTGCTCGCGCTGATCCGCTACCGTTGGGGGGTGGTGCGGGTCCTGGCGCTCTCCGGCCTGGCCGGATTGGCCGCCGAACTCCTGGCGTCGGGCCGATTGCCACTCCCTTGATCCACGAGGATGGATGACCGGGCAGAAAAGGACACCCATTCTCCCCGCTGGCCGGCAGGGGTATCCACCAACATGGCCAGGAATGGAGGGTTGGGTTGGGTCATCAATGACTTCCGGTGAGTGACAGACGTTCGGCGTTCCCGTTGGCTGAGCGGAGTCGAAGCCAATGGGAACACCGGGCGTCCCCCGGAAGCGGCAGTTACTTTCGGCCAAATCCCTAACCTTAAAAACGGCCGTTGAGCGATTCAAAATCCCGTTCGCCCCGAGCGCCCGTCGAAGCCTGCCCTGAGTGAAGTCGTAGGGGGTGAGCTGGATTTTGAAGCGCACCCAAGGGGTGAACGCGGAACAGCCGCTCATGCTTCGACGTTGCCCGGCACGAGCGGCATTTCCGCGTTCCAACAGCCGTTTTCAGGTTAACCCCTTCTCCAGGAGCATAAGTCTCAACATAACTTGCAACCCCTTGATTTTTAGCGCCCTCTCCAGGAGGGAAAGGGTTGGGGGTAGCATCAAGGTTTCCCCAAATTCATCGTCAACAGTTCACATCGGAGGAACGCTCATGCGGATTGGTTTACCCAAGGAAATCAAGGATCAGGAAGGGCGTGTCGCCCTGACCCCGGAAGCCGTGCGCCAGTTCGTGGCGGCGGGGCATGCGGTCCGGGTCGAAACCGGGGCCGGCCTGGGGGCTGGTTTCCCCGATACGGAATACCAGGCCGCCGGCGCCCGGCTCGTCAGCGTTGCCGAGGCCTGGGCGAGCGAACTGGTGATCAAGGTCAAGGAACCGCTAGAGGCGGAGTACGGCTACCTCCAGCAGCAACTCCTTTTCACCTTCCTGCATCTGTCCGGCGTCCCGCGCGCACTCACCGAAACCTTGCTGGCGCGTGGCACTTCGGCGCTGGCCTACGAGACGCTGGAAGACGCTCAGGGCCGCTTGCCGCTGCTCGCGCCGATGAGCGCCGTGGCAGGCAACATGGCCGCGCTGGTCGGCGCCTACTATCTGGGCCGCACCCACGGCGGCAAGGGCGTGCAACTCGGCCAGGTGCTGGGTGTCCGCCATGGGCGGGCGCTGGTCATCGGCGATGGCGTGGTGGCCCACCACGCCGCGCGTAGCGCGCATGGCCTGGGCGCGGAAGTGGTCATGGCCGGCCTGGACCCCGCCAAGGGCGAACGGTATGCCGCCGAACTGGGCGAAGGCTTTCGCTTCATCGCCTCCAGTCCCGAGGCGATCAGCCGCGAACTGCCGGACGCCGACCTGGTGGTGGGCGCCGTGCTCCGGCGCGGGGCCAAGGCCGACTATGTGGTGACCCGCGAGCAGGTGAAACGACTCCAGCCCGGTTCGGTGGTGGTGGACGTCAGCATCGACCAGGGCGGCTGCATCGAAACCTCCCGGCCCACCTCCCACAGCCACCCCATCTTCGTCGAGCATGACGTCATTCATTACTGCGTCACCAACATGCCGGGCGCCTATCCCCGCACCGCCACCATGGCCCTGTCCGAAGCGGTGCTGCCCTATGCCCTGCGGCTGGCCAACGCGGGGCTGGCCGCGCTGACCGGCGACCCCGGCTTCGCCAAGGCGCTGAACACCCACGCGGGCTATCTCACCCTCCGCACCGTGGCGGAAGACCTCGGGCTGCTGGACCGTTACCGGGGCTGAACTCGGGACGAATCATCGCCGAAGGTTGTAGCCCCGCATCTCAAAATTACCCGCGACCTGACGCAACAATTTCAGTCACGCACGGCCCGCTCGATGCGTGAGCGATCCGTGTGTGATGCCGGCCTTGCGATAATGCGTTCGTGCCGGGCTCGCCATCGGGTGACAATCAGGGCAATCAAAGACTTCGAGCGCTAAACAAGGAGCCTGCTCTCTATGCGTCGATTCAAGCGCACAATTACGTCCTGATTTCAGGAGAGCGTCATGGAAAAGGCATATTGGCGATACTGGGGGAAGGCTCGTAGGGGATCTGATTGTGGTGCCCCTTATCATTTGCTGGGCTACCACTGTCTGGATGTGGCGGCGGTAGGTGCAGTTTATCTGGAACGCCACGGCGGTCTGCGAAGTGTGTGGGCGGCGCGTCTGGGCGTGGCGGAAGAACGGCTAACAAGCTGGATCGTCTTCTTTTTGGCGCTGCATGACTTGGGGAAGTTCAGCTATCGGTTCCAGGGTCTCCACCCAGATCTGCCACGCCTTCTGAATAACGTGCAGCCGACGGGCGATTACACGATTCGCCATGACACGTTGGGCCAAATTGTCTTTGAGACGAAAATCAGGCCGTTGATTATCGAACACCAATGGCTTGGTGAGTGTACGACCGAGGATCGAGACTATTGGCGAGCCATCGCGGAGCTGTGGTCCAAGTGTGTGACCGGTCATCATGGGCAACCGCCAAAAGCGCTCTCACGCCCCGCCCTTATTCTGACGGACCATTTCTCCCCGACTGACCAGCAAGCCGCCCTCAATTTTGCAGAGGAATGCGCGGCACTGTTCCTGCCGGTTTACTCTGGGTTATTGCCAGATGGGGACGCCGTTTACCAAGCATTGACTCCACTGTCCTGGTGGCTGGCCGGGTTTTCGGTACTATGCGACTGGGTCGGCTCGAATGAGGCATTCTTCAGCTATCGCACTCAGGCCATGCCGCTTCGCGACTATTGGAATGGATACGCCTTGCCTCAAGCGGGAGTCGCGTTGCGCGCGATCAACCTGCTGCCCCACACTTCCCGCCCGCAAACACTGACCACGCTGTTCCCATACCTCTGCCCACCCGCCCAGCCGACACCGCTCCAGCAGGCGGCGGCTAGCTTGGTGTTATCGCCAGAACCGCATCTTTTCATTCTGGAGGACGTCACTGGTGCGGGTAAGACCGAGGCGGCGCTGATGTTGGCGCAACGACTGATTGCCCAAGGCCAGGCCGACGGTTGCTATTTCGGTCTGCCGACCATGGCGACTTCCAACGCCATGTTCCGGCGGGTCCGTGACAATGACCTGCCAGGGAAGTTCTTCGAGGAATCCTCCAACCTGATTCTGGCGCATGGCGCCAGCCGGTTAGAACCAGTTTTTGCCGCGCTGTTTGGGCAGGGAAGCGCGGCTGATGCTACTTATGCCGGAATCGAAGCATCGGCCACTGACGATCGTGAGAGTTGGTTCGCTGATAGCCGCAAGAAGGCCTTGCTCGCCGACATCGGCGTGGGTACGGTAGATCAGGCTTTGCTAGCGGTGCTGTATAGCCGCCATCAATCCTTGCGCTTGCTGGGACTGGCGCGCAAGGTTCTGATTGTGGACGAAGTCCATGCCTGCGACGACTACATGCTCACATTGCTGAAGGTGCTGCTGTCATTCCAGGCTGCCGCTGGTGGTAGCGCGATTCTGCTCTCAGCCACCTTGCCCATGAGTACACGGCAAACCCTGCTGGACGCTTACGCCAAGGGGCTGGGATTCAAGATTGGCGCGTCGTCAGTCCGGGAAACCGCTTATCCGTTGTTGACCTGTCGCACACCACGGCAAATTACTGAGCAGCCGCTGGCGACGCGGCCTGAGGTCGCGCGCAGCGTTCGCATCAAAATCGTGCATGCCATCGAGGAGGTCGTTGCAGCCCTGCTTGCCGTAAATGAACAGGGCCAATGTGCCTGCTGGATACGCAATACCGTGGATGACGCCATCGCCGCCCGCGAGCTGCTCAGGCAGGCCGGCGTTTCAGACACGGACGTGTTCCTGTTCCATGCCCGTTTCGCGATGATCGATCGATTGGCCATCGAATCCCGGGTGCTGGAAAGCTTTGGTCCCGCCAGCGATGCGGAGTGCCGGCGCGGGAAAATCCTGGTGGCAACCCAGGTGGTTGAACAATCGCTGGACCTGGATTTCGACGTCATGATCTCCGATCTCGCACCCATCGACTTGTTGATCCAGCGGGCGGGGCGTCTGGGCCGGCATCGGCGGGACGCTTTAGGCAACCGTGCCGATACGGAGGGTCGGGGGTTGCCTACCTTATGGCTCCACACACCCACATTTAGCGAAACTCCCCCGGTCAACTGGCTGGGCGAGACCTTCGCGGCTACGGGCGCCGTCTATCCCGATCATGGTCGGCTCTGGCTGACCACCCAAGTTTTGCGGGAAGCCGGCGCATTGGTGATGCCCGACAACGCACGAACCCTGGTCGAGGGTGTCTACGGTGCGGATTCGGACGCAGCGATTCCGGAAGTCTTTAGCGCACGGACCAACCGGGTCGAGGGGGACCGGGCCGCTCGGCGCGGTATGGGGGCGGCCAACACCATCAAGCTGGAACAGGCCTATGAGTATACGGGCTTCGAACCCTGGGACGACGCCCGCATTCCAACCCGTCTGGAAGAGCAGCCCTCGGTCACGGTGCGATTGGCTCGTCTAGTCGATGGCGACCTGCAACCGTGGTGCGGGACGAATGATCGCCATGCTTGGGAGCTAAGCCAGCTCAACGTGCGATATTCGCTATTCGCCGAGGAAGCCCATAATCCAGAACTGGCGGCAAAGACCGATGCTTGCCGGGCGGTCATGCCCGATAAGGGAAGCTGGAGCAAGCTGTTGGTGCTCACCAAAGCCGACGGTGCCTGGCTCGGCACTGCCTTGAATGGCAAAAGGGAAGAGATCAAGCTCAGCTATGACAGTGTTTTAGGTTTGAGAAAGACGTGAAAAACTCCTAAGAATGACGGAAACAGTCAGTCCGAGGCTAGAGGAACAGCATAAAGCTGGTTGACGATGGGAGCATGCAGCAACGCAATCCACTTTGCATCGTTACCGAGTGCAATCTCAAGATGAAATTCGCTTGGATGACCACAGTGTCTTCTTGAGCCAAATTGGGGATGCGGTTGTGCTGCCACCCATTCTCTTCTGCTGCACCCAGATCCGAGCGCCTTGCTGGAGGAAATCTGTCCCATGGCACTCGAACGTCGGGCACTAGAGGTAATTGATGCCTGAAAAATATGAGTGAGCGGTCATGCTTAGTTAATCCGGAACTAAAGCGGGGACCAGGCACCCCTGTGAAAGCCCAACGAGGGTCGGGAACTGGCATCGCATGTATATCCACCAGGACTCACATGCGGTTCATCCCACCAAACGGTAGGAAGAAATTGCTGGTTAAGGATACCTTGCAAGAGATTCTTCTTCTAATTTTATCTGCACCCCCTCTAAGGACTAACATGCTTGTAGTTGTAGAGTGATTACCCTACAATCTTCAACCCCTGTCCCATGAGGAGAACTCCAAACATGAATGCAGTCGAGTTGATCGAGGAGCTTGAGGTGGAGATTGCCAAAATTAGGCGGCAATTGTGGGAGTTGAAACAACACGTTTGGGAGAGTAGCAACCAGTTGGAAGATTGGCGCGAACGCGCTTCGGCACTCGAGCAACTCGCCAATCCCGACGACGATGGGCGTCCTTACTCTGACGCATTGAGAGTCTGATCATGACCTATAACCTGCTTGAGGAAGCCTGGATACCCGTTATAAGGGCCGATCAGTCCCGGGATTGCATTGCACCCTGGCAAATCGTCGAGACCGACAACCCCGTCATTGCACTGACCGCGCCACGCCCGGACTTCAATGGGACGCTGATGCAGTTCCTGATCGGGCTGTTGCAAACCACCTATGCCCCGAAGGATGCAATCCACTGGAATCGGGGCCTGGAAACGCGCTTCGAACCTGAAGGGTTACGCGAAGCCTTTGCGCGATATCGCCACGCCTTCAATCTGGATGGGGACGGGCCGCGCTTCATGCAGGACCTGGACGCGCTCAACGAACAGAGACCGCTGCCGATTACCGCTCTACTGATCGACACTGCGGGCAGTGAAACCCACTTCATCAAGAACCTGCCGGAACAGGGACTATCGCCCGCGCTGGCGGCCATGGCCTTGTACACCCTGCAAACAAATGCGCCATCAGGGGGCGCCGGACATCGCACCTCGCTGCGCGGCGGCGGCCCCTTGACCACCCTGGTTATGGCGCAGCCGGCAGAGGCCGGACCACCGGTTCCACTGTGGCAAACTCTTTGGCTCAACGTCCGGCCGGCGGGGGAATTCGCCAGCGACCATGAGGCGGATGCCGATATTTTCCCGTGGCTCGCGCCAACCCGCGTCAGCGACAAGACCAGCAAAACTCCAATGACGGCACCTGCGGATGTCAATCCCTTGCAGGCCTTCTGGGGCATGCCCCGCCGCATCCGCCTTGATTTTGAACAAGTGGCCGAGGGCGAATGCGGGTTGTCCGGGGTGCGCTCTGACCTTCTAGTCCGGGAATACCGGACCCGTAACTACGGCGTCAACTATGGTGGTAATTGGGAGCATAGTCTCAGCCCGCACAACCGGGGTACCGACGAGATCATTCCTCTGCATCCGCGTGGCGCTATCCAGTATCGCCATTGGTTGGGTCTGGTTCAGGAGATCAAGGATAAAAAATCACAGCGTACTCCGGCGAGAGTGGTCACCCGCTTCCAGGGTGAAAACCTGGAAGACAGGAAAAATCTGCGATTCCGCCTGTGGGCATTCGGCTTCGATATGGACAACATGAAGCCCCGCGGCTGGTATGAAGGGACGCTGCCGATCTATCACATCGATGATGCGGAATCGCGACAACGCTTCGAAGCCACCAGCGAAAACCTGGTCAAGGCTGCCAGCGAATTCCTGGGCAATCTGCGGTCCTGCCTCAAGGCGGCCTGGTTTGCCCCGGATGATCCGCGCAGCAAGAGCACCGACCCCAAGCCATTTCAATTTCTCGATGCCGCTTTCTGGGCCGACACCGAAAGCGATTTTTATGCCTTGCTGGAGCGTCTGCGTCCCGCTCCCAACGATGCCACACTCCGCCAGCAGGTATATCGGGACTGGCACCACTTATTGCACCAGTACACCCTGAGTACCTTTCATCGCCAAGCCAATACCTCCGCCATTGCGGAGCAGAACCCGAGGCGCATCGCCCAGGCCTTCCGCAAGCTCAAGAGCTTTAACTACAAAAAGGACATCAAGATTCTTCTGGAGATGCCCTTGAAGTCCCCCAACACGCCATGAATCGGAGTCTCAAGTATGGAAATAATCCAAGCCAAATCGGACGCATTTCCCGGTGCCGCGGTCTTTGCCTGGTGGCTGGAGATGCAGCCCGCCAGCGAGATGGCGGGGCAGCCCAATCGGCGGGGGGAACTGGCCGAACTCAAGCGCTGCAAAACGCTGGAAGATATTCTGCTCGTGCCACGGTTCCAGTTGCTGCGGCGCATACTCCAGGCAACAGGACGAGGCCATCTCCCTTCCTGTGCGGCCATGGCCGGTGTCCTGGCTCACGTTAAAAAAAATCAAGAAGAACATACCTTTGCCTCCTGGCTGGGAAAAACAGGAGAAAGACTGGGACCCCGAGTCAGCGAATTGCGCTTTCGCCGCCTAATACGGATTAGGTCCCATGATGAACTGTTCATCGATCTGGTCCGGGTTTTGCACTTGGCCGGCGATACCGCGCCTATCGTCGCCCTGGCCAAGGATGTCTATTTATGGAGCGACTCCACCCGGCAACGTTGGACCTTCGACTATTACGACGCTCGCGGCGAAAACTAAGCGTCAACCCACACAGACTTACCCAAACTGACGTAAAACCGGAGACTGCATCATGTCCGATTTCATCCAATTGCATCTATTGACCTCCTACCCGCCCGCCAACCTCAACCGCGACGATCTGGGACGCCCGAAAACCGCCATGATGGGCGGGGAGATCCGGCTGCGGATTTCCTCGCAAAGCCTCAAGCGCGCCTGGCGTACTTCCGAGGTGATGGAAAGCGCGCTCAAGGGACACCAAGGGGTACGCACCAAGTTGCTGGGCGTGGAGATTTACAAGGCTATCAAACGCGGCGGCATCAAGGATAAGGCCGCGCAGGATTGGGCGCAGAAAATCGCGGCCGTATTTGGCAAGCTGGAGGCTGCGGACAAGAACGCCGAAGAGGGGGAAGCTGCGGACATTGTGCTGGCCGACGGCAGCAGCGTCCCCAAAGCACTGGCCAAAAGCCTTTCGATTCGCCAACTCGCCCATGTCAGCCCAGAGGAGCGTGCGGCCGTCGATACGCTGGTCGCCATGCTGATCGAGCGTGGCAGTGAGCCAACCGCCGAGGAGTTGAACCTGCTGCGCAAGCAGCATACCGCCGTTGATATCGCCCTGTTTGGCCGCATGCTGGCTGAAGCGCCCCGATACAACATGGAGGCCGCCGCCCAAGTGGCGCATGCCATCAGCATCCACAAAGTCGCCATTGAAGATGATTTCTTCACCGCCGTAGATGATCTCAATCAGGGATTGGAGGACGTGGGTGCTGGTCACATGGGCGAAACCGAATTTGCCGCGGGCCTGTTCTACCTTTACCTCTGTATCGACAAATCATTACTGATCGAGAATCTCGGTGGTGACCTAGCACTGGCGGACCGGGCGTTGGCGGCACTGGTGGAAGCCGCCGCGACCGTAGCGCCGACCGGCAAGCAGAATAGTTTCGGTTCTCGCGCTCGGGCTTCTTACATTCTGGCGGAGCGCGGTGATCAACAGCCCCGATCACTTTCAGTGGCTTTTCTCAAGTCGGTCGATGGCCGCAAGAATGGCATGTTGTCGGACGCCATCCAGGCCCTCACGACAACGCGAGACAACATGGACAAGGTGTATGGGCCTTGCGCCGAAGCGTGTGTGATGTTGAACGCCGTCGAAGGTACGGGCAGCCTCCGAGCCATCCTCGATTTCGTGCGGGGCAACCACCATGCCTGACTTCCTGATTTTCCGGCTATACGGTCCCCTGGCGTCCTGGGGCGATATCGCCGTGGGTGAGCAACGCCCAACAACCCCACATCCCTCCAAGTCGGCGATACTGGGCCTGATCGCCGCGGCATTGGGTATACGCCGCCATGAGGACGACCGACAGCAGGCCTTGGCTGAGGGCTATGGCTACGCGGTGAGGGTGGATGCTCCGGGCGTATTCCTCCGGGATTACCACACCACCCAGATACCGGAGGCCACTGGCCGGCTCAGGCATTTGCGCAGTCGCCGTGATGAAACACGCGACCGGCAAAACCTTTACACCATCCTGTCATCCCGCGACTATCGCGCCGACGGGCTCTATACCGCCTGCCTGTGGTCACGCGAGACTGCGCCGGAACCACTCGAAGCGCTGGCTGCCGCCCTGCGCCGTCCCCGCCTACCCTTGTATCTGGGTAGGAAGTCGTGTCCGCTGGCCTTGCCGCTGGCGCCAGTGTGCCTGGTGGCAGACACCTTCGAGGCGGCCCTGGCCGGCTTCGATACAAGCCGCTCCCCAGCCGAGGATGCATTCTGGGATTCAACAGGGCTGACAAAAACACCAGCTTATGATCTTTACTGGGACGAAGGCGCCCCAACCGCGTTAGCCCCACTGCACTCGACACCACGTCAGGACTTACCGTTAAGCCGTCGGCGTTGGCAATTTGGCAAGCGTAACGAGCATTACCGTAGAGGAACATCATGACGGGCTACTTACACCGCGTCCGGCTCAGATCAGGTCTGAGCCTGGAACAATTGGCAAGGGCTATTCCGACCAACGCCTATGCCGAACACAAACTGGTTTGGCGCTGGTTTGCTGATGATATTAGCAGCCGGGATTTTTTGTTTCGCCGCGAACAACATGGCGAACGGCCCGCGTTTTACGTGCTATCCCGCCGGCCAGCGGCTGATCCGACCGGTTTGTGGGACATCGAATCCAAACCGTTCGAGCCTCGCCTTGCGCGTGGGGTGTGCCTGGCATTCACATTGCGCGCTAATCCGGTCAAGGTGCGCAAGGTCAGCGATGATCAGACTGTCAAGTCAAGGCGGCGTGATGACGTGGTGGCCGATCTGAAAAAACGACGTTACCAAGACCCTGCCCAACGTCCGCCTATGGCCGAACTGGTCCAGGAGGCTGGGAGTGCTTGGCTAGAGGAGCGTGCTGAATCGGCCGGTTTTGCCTTGGAATCGGTTATTGTGGATAACTACCAACAACAGCGCTGGTACAAAGCGGGCGTGGCGCAACCGATTACCTTGAGTACGTTGGAATTCACCGGAAAACTGGTTGTTCGTGACCCAGATCTTTTCATCGATAAACTATTTCGGGGTATTGGTCCCGCCAAAGCCTTCGGCTGTGGCCTGCTGCTGGTGCGGCGGGCGGGCTGACACCGAAAAGCGGCTGGACGCATTCACACCCCCTGGAGCTCGACCATGAGCGTGAACCTCTACGAAACCGATCATGCTGCCTGGCTGGAGCGGCAAACCACGCTGCTGAAAGGCGGGCATCTGGCCGAACTCGATATTGAACATCTCGCCGAGGAACTGGAGTGGGCGATGGGGAACTCGCGTCGGGAAATCTACCAGCGTTTGCGTATCCTCATGGGCCATTTGATGAAATGGCACTATCAGCCCGGGCAGCGCTCCGCGTCCTGGGCGGGTACCATCAGGGTGCAAAGAATGGATTTGGGCAAGCTGCACAAGGACAATCCCAGCCTGCGGCGGTATCTCGCTACGGAGGCCCTGGATCACTGCCATTAAGTTAAGGCGGGAACGGCAAAGCCTTGGGTTCCGTTGGCTGAGCGGAGTCGAAGCCAAGGGAACCCAAGGCGGTGGTCAGTTCGCTTCGACTCCGCTCAGCGAACGGCTAA
>Ga0172373_10002128_pt1 | contig 30911 bp, 40 predicted proteins | sample Lak10m_2_FD_114546 | JGI IMG/M metagenome (GOLD analysis project Ga0172373, IMG submission 114546) | Freshwater microbial communities from Kabuno Bay, South-Kivu, Congo - kab_092012_10m | ecosystem: Environmental > Aquatic > Freshwater > Lake | place: Democratic Republic of the Congo...
CGGAAGCCCCACCGGGGAACCGATCCGGTGGGGCCTCCTGGCTTTCGCCCGCGCGCCGAATGTGACCAGCAAACGGCGCACTCGCCACGCATCATCGCGGCGGCGACCGGGCACGTCAATAGGGAGCCGTACTTTGATCCGACCTAGGAAACAGACCGTCATCGCGCGTTCGGGCACCCAGGACGGTCGTGTGATGCGACAGGGGTCCCCCGGATGAACGCAGCGGATTCCGGGGCGTCACAACGCGCCCAGATCGAAGGCTTCCTCCGCGTCATCCACCAGATTGCGCTCGACCGAGACGGGAACTACGACCCCGAGTACGAGCTTGAGCTGCGCCCCATCGACCAGGCCCGGAAGATCCGGCACGGGTACATGGGGTTCCCCTCGGTCGGGGCCGCCAGCGCCGCCGCGGTGCGCTTCGACGGCCAGGGGCTCGACGGCTACTACGGCGTCTCCCTGCGCAAGCGGGGGAGCGCCAAGGGCGGTGACGCCGCCGCCGCCGCCTTCGCCGTGGCCTTCGCCGATATCGACTGTGACAAGCACGAGATCACGCGAGAGCGAGCCCTGGAGGTGCTCGCGCAGTGCCCCTGGGGCAAGCCGGCCGTCATCGTGGACTCGGGCGGCGGCCTGCACCCGTTCTGGCTCTACCGCGAGTTGCTGACCACCGACGATTCCGCCAACGTCACGCTCCACCAGAAGACCCAGCGGTTCATCCGCTGGTACTTGAACGACAAGCTCGGCGCCGTCGCCGCCGACGACATGAGCAGCCGGGACCGCATCCTCCGGCTGCCCGGCACGCACAACCAGAAGCCCGAGCGCCGGCGCCCGGATGGCACCCAGCCGCAGGCCTTCGTCCGGGCCGAGGGCGTGGTCTCGTTCGTCGAGGCCGAGCACATCCTCGAGTTCCAGCCGCATGACATCAAGTGGGACCACGTCGTCCGGGAAGCCCAGGCGCTCGATCCGGACAGCCTCCCGACGCAGATCCCCGAGCGCATCAAGCGCATCGTGGCGGCGGCCGGCCTGCGGCTCGCCGAGGTGAAGCGGCTCGCCGGCGGGCAGATCCACGCGATGGTGCTCCAGCACTGCCCGGCCTGCGGCGACGCGGGCGGCAAGGGCCGCTGCTACATCACCCCGTCGGGCCGGATGAAGACCCTGCACCAGGTCCAGTGTCCGGCGGCGGGGCAGTATACCCGCGACGCGGGGCTGGAGTTGAAGCACTGGGTCGCGCTCTACGCCCCCCAGGCCAAGGGCGCCATGGCCGACGATCGCGAGGTCGGGCAGCTCAAGCGCCCGATGGAGCACCGCGTCGCCATCGCCTGGAACGAGCTCGCCGTCGAGGCCGGCGAGTCCACCGCGCGGGCCTGGGCGTCCGCGGCCGGCCTGCACCCGGAGTTGGGCGACGAGGCGATCGAAGTAGGACTGCTGCTGTGCCCGGTCCCCGCCCTGGTCGACGCCGGGGCCTCCCGGCTGGCCATGGGCATCGCCAACGACCGCCGGCGCGACGAGGCCCTCGTCCCCATCCAGGACATCGACGGCAACACCCGGCTCGCCGCCTGGATCTCCACCGAGGGGCGGGTCCGCGTCCTCAGCGGCTTCGACGTGGAGACACTGGGCGACCTCCCGGACGTCCTGGGCGTGCTGGGATCGGTCCCCACCGCCGTCGAGGCCGGCGCCGCCGGGCGCATGGTCGTGGTGACCGACGACGCCCGCGACTGGCTCACCGCCCAGGCCATGCGCCACGCTGGGGCCCTGGACGCCGAGGTCCTGGGCGTGCTGCGCGACAAGGATGTCCCGAAGCTCGCCCGCGCGCTGAAGAGCGCCTGGACCCGCATGGGCGCCCTCCCACGTCGCGTGGTCCTCCTGCGACGGCGGGAGAAGAAGGGCACCCTCGCCGTGGAAGCGGCGAAGCGCCTGGCCGGGCGCGCCGGCGTCGCCATCTGCGATCTGACCGTCCCCGAGAAACACCAGGGCGGCCTCACCGAGAGCGCCGCCACCTTCGGACCTGAGAGCGCCGCCAGGGCCGTCAAGACCGCCGCCTGGACGCACGAGCCCCCCGTGGACATCAACACGGCCGGGCCGGCCATGCGGGCGTTCCTCGAGCAGAGCGTGGCGCTCGCCGCCACGAAGAGCACCCACAAGCGCCACAAGGTCGTGATCAACGTCATCGACGCGGGCGGCGGCAAAACGACGGCCATGATCGGCATCGCCGCGCGGGTCGCTGCGGGCCTCATCCCCGTGCCCGTGGTCGGCAACCGCCCCCACCGAATCCCCGCGGCGCAGTGGCCGCCCGAGGGCCGCCGCGTCGGCTTCTGGCTCCCGACCCACGCGCTCGCCGCCGAGAAGGAGGCGCAGTTCCAGGTTACGGTCCGAAGCGGCGGGCTGCCCGAGATCCCCACGGTGAACTCGGTCCACCTGAAGGGCGCTCTGGAGTGGTGTGCGTTCTCGGACCACGTTCGGGATGTCTTCCCCGTCGTGGGTCGTCGCGGCATCTGCGGCGATCCGGATTCCGAACAACGATGCCCCGAGGCGGAAATGGGTTGCCTCGGAGCGATTGAACCGCGCATCGAATTCGACCAGATCGCGTTCGGCGCGCACGCCATGGCCGGCAACGTCCGGCAGGATCTCGCCATCGTGGACGAGAACCCCGGCGTCTTCGACGGGCAGGCCGTGGACGGCGCCGCCCTGGCCACGTTGTTCACCCCGCGGGTGATGCACCGGATCAAACGCTGGCGCCTCACCGAGAACCCCGACTGCCCCACCGCGGCCCGGCTGCTCTCCGACGCGCTCCAGGCCCACGCGAACGAGCTGGCCGACGACGTGGGCGCCGGCCGGGCCGACGGCTACGACAAGCACATCCGCGGCGAGGATCTCGTGCGGCTCATCGACAAGACGCCCGGCCTCGCCGAGGCGCTGCGGGTGGGCGCCCACAAGGACGCTCGCAAGCCCCCGGTACCCTTCCCCAACGAGCTGCGCGCCGGTGCCTTCACCCTCACGTCCTACCCCAGCCGCGCGGCATTCTTCGCGCTCCAGGCCCTCCAGAACCACTACCTGCGCCTGAAGGGCGAGAAGACGCCCGCCGAGGAGGACATCGTCGTCCTCGACAACGCTCCGAAGGCCCCCGAACCGATGGTGGTCTTCACGCTCCGGACCGACCGGACCTACGAGATCCGGCAGTACCGCGTCCGCACCCTGCCCGACTGCCCGACCATCATCCTCGACGCCACCGGCGAGGTGACCCTGGCCGAGTGGAAGGCAGCCTACCCCGATCGCGAGGTCATCGTCCGGCGCATGCGCGTCCAGGGCGCCGCCCCTGCGATGGCGCTGCACCTGGAGACGAAGCAGTTCCGCCGCCGCCGGATCTGGGGGCGCGACGGGGTGCTCACCGACAAGACCGCGGCGCGGTTGCGCTCGACTATCGTGCGCACGGTGCTGGAAACCCGCCGCAGGGCCGCCAGGAAGCCCCAGGAAACCCCGACAGTGGGTGTGCTGCTGTACAAGGGCCTCTACGACCTGATCGCCGGCATACGGCCCCCAGGGACGCCCGCAGAGGCCCTCGTCGCTGGAGTCGCCCAACTCTGCGCCGACATGAACGTCCGGCCGCTGTGGGGGTATTTCGGCAAGCACGACCGCGGCACGAACGAGTTCGAGCGGGTCGACGGCCTGGCCGTGATCGGGGACCCGCTGGAGAACGTGGGCCAGGTGGAGCTCCAGGCCTCCATGCTTAGCCTCGAGTCCGACAAGATCGGCCGGGCCCGCGCGATGGCCACGCTCATCCAGTCCATGTTCCGGGCCCGCCACACCCGCCGCGGCGCGGAGGACCCCGTCGTGCTCGTCCACGTCGGCGAGCGCCCACCGGACATCGACGGCCTCGACTGGGAGACCGAGCCGCTCATCGAGCACGAGCGGCCAGCGACGGCCGGCAAGCTGGCCCTCGCCTACGCCGCCGTCGAGTACGTCGCCGAGCAGCTCGAGGACGTGATCGGCGCGAAGATCATGGCCTGGTACGACTTCTCCGGATCGCCCTTCGGCCGAAAGCTCTCCGACGAGATCGATGATCGCACATGGCGCGACGCCTGCCGTCGGTACGCCCACGCCCGAGGACTCGTCGATGTGCAGGTCGCGCTCACCGACCGCCGCCCCGCCGTCTTCTTCGGGCCGACCGCCGAGGACGTCCAAAACCTCGTCGATCACGTTTTTTGCCTGAAATCGCCCCGAAATGAGCAATCGCAACGGGAATCTGGATTTTCGCCCCCCGGAAACGACCCAAATACCGACAAAAACCGACAAAAACCTACGTGTCAGGAACCCCAGATTTCCGCGCCACAGGCCATTTCGGAGAAAGTACGCTTACTAGTTATAGAGAATGGCCGTTCTCCGACGATTTCGGGCCCAGACGACCCCCAGCGACCCCCCGAGATCGACCCGGACACCCCACCCGGCGAGGACCCCGCCGGCGAGTTTTTCACGGGTGAGTGTGAAAGCGGTTGACAATGGCAGAAACTCCGCGAAACGTGGGCGGCATGAAGGTCCGCAAGTACCGCGACGACTGGACGAAGCGCGTCTTCAGCGTCGGCCCCGATCAGCGTGACGCGCTGCGAGACATCGCCGTCGCCATCGGCGTGACGTTCGACGGGGCGGCCCGCCTGGCGCTGCGCCACCTCGCCCGCGAGCGTGCCCGCGACTTGCCCGGCTTCGACACCATCGGCCGGGCCCGGGTACATGCGTTCGTCGCCGACGGCGGCAAACGCCCGCGGGTCATGCTGCGCTTCCGTTCGTCCTGGCTTCCCGTGGTCGAGCAGATTCTCCCCGAGCGCACGTTCGGGGCGGTGCTCCGCCTCGCCATCACCACCTTCCACGCAGCGGGCGCCGACGTCTGGCGCGCCGCCCTGACCCAGCCGGCCACCTGAGCCGGCCAGCACAGCAGCAGAGGAACCACGATGAGCGCGAACCCCGATAACCCGCAGCCCAGCCACCGCAAGGTCGTCGGCAAGGAAACGCAGAAGCTCAAGGTGCTCCTGAGCGAGCACGAGAAGCGCAACGCCCACGAGGGCCTGATCGCCTGCCTGTCGGAGTTGGCCGCCCACGAGCGCGAGGCCACCGAGGTCAAGGCTCAGCTCGCCCGGAAGCAGAAGGGACTCGAAGCGAAGCGCGGCAACCTGCACCAGCTCATCGTCGCCGGGTACGAGTACCGCGACGTCGCTGTCGAGCGCATCGCCGACTTCGACCGCGGGCTCGTGCTGCTGGTGCGCGTCGACACGGGCGAGGAGGTGGACATCGAGCGCATGTCCGAGTCGCAGAAGCAGACCGAGCTCGACCTGCGCGACAAGGCGCAGAATGACGCGGCCCGCCCCACCAACCCGGACGACGTGAACGACGGCGACCCCTGGGGCGCCCCGTCCGACGGCCGCGCCCCCATCGCCGAGTTGCCGCCCCCGGACGGCGAGATCATCGACGCCGAGTTCGTGGAGGGCGACGGCGGCCCCGACGGAAGCGCCGACCAGGACGACGACGAGACGGGCCTCAACTCCGACGATCTCCGCGTCAAGCACCTCGTCGAGTGGCTGCCCAGCCAGGGCGAGGCCACCGCGCGCGAGCTGCTCGAGGGCTACGACGTCGAGGATGTCCGCGCCATCTACGCCCGCGTCCTCGGCGAGCCCGCCGGCCGCGCCCAGAAGCGCACCATGATCCCGAAGATCATCGACAAGTTGTTCAACGCGCCGTTCTGACCCGACCGAACCCCAGAGGAACCGATGACCGCCACCCCGACCGCCACCCCGACCGCCACCCCGACCGCCACCCCGACCGCCACCGACCACCCCCGCACCGGCCCGCTGCTGCTCGCCCCCTACGGCGACGGCACCGACGCCCCGCCCCCGCCGCCCACGGACGGACAGATCCTCGCCCTCGCGAAGAAGGCGCGGGCCGAGCTGCCCGAGCCCTGGGCCACCTACGTCGAGCTCGTCTGCCGCCGGTTGGTCTTCGAGCGGTCGCTCCTGGGCGCCGCCGCCGACTACATCCCGGCCGACGCGACGGCGCAGGACGACGAGGCGTCCGCCCCGGCCTGGGTGATCTACATCGGCGACACGCTCCGCGCCGCCGGCCGCTCGAAGAACACCGCCGACCAGCCGCACTGGGCGCTCACCGCCGATCCGCACGACCCGCTGGCGCAGCGGGTGGCCGGGCAGGCCCGCATGGGGGCGATGGCGCGGGGGCTGGAACGCGCGTTCAAGGAACGCCTCGCGGCCCGCATCGCCGATCTGCCCAGCACCGAGCAGCGCCAGGAGGCCATCGACGGCGGGATGCTCATGTCATGGCCTCGCGGCGAGGACGGTGTCACGCTCGACGCGAGCATGCCGGTCGGGCTGGCCGACGGACAGCTCACGGGCCCCGCGGCGTCGCGCCTGGAGAAGGCGGGCCTCGTCGAGTGGCGGCAGGGGCAGGCGCACCTGACCGAGCGCGGCCAGCGCGCGGGACAGTTGCACGCCCGCCTGAACCTGGAGACGATGGACGAGGTCCAGGCCGAGGCGGCCGCGACCCTGGCCGAGCGGGAGGTGTGACGTGGGCAAGATCAGGGACATCCCGAAGCTCAAGGCGGCGCTCGCGCAGCGCATGGACCAACTCGGAGGGCAGGGCGTCGGCATGTCCGACAAGACGTTCGACGACATTTTCATGGTCCCCCGGTCCATGAGCCCGGCCGACACGGAGTACCTGCGCTCGATGGTCAAGGCCGGGTTGGCCAGCTTCGACGGGACACGGTACACGCTCATCCCCTCCGGTCCGGCCAACCACAGCGGCATGAACTGCCGCAACGCGCTCACCGACCCGAACTGCGGCGATGGTGGCGACGACGCCACGGCCCGGCTGCTCGCCGAGAACGAGCGGCTGACGTTGGAGGTGGTCCGGCTCAAGGACGACATCCGCCGGCGCACGAAGATGTTCGACTCGATGACGGGGACCGAGGTGGACTTCGATCCGCTGGCGAATCTCGACGACATCGTGCTGGTGCTCCGCAGCAACCTGTCCCGGACGGGGCTGGCGAGCCGCTACGAGGGCTTCACGCTGCCCGGCGTGGTGGCCGAACTTGTGAAGGATCTGTCCACCGCCGAGGCCCGCCTGTCCAGCCTGCCCGGCGGCGGCGACCCCGCCGAGTGCGCCGCGCTCCTGGGCCTGAAGGCGGTGAAGGTCGAGCCGGGCATGCTGCTGGCCATCCGCGAGCCCGGGCCCGACAGCCCGGTCCCGCCGAGCGCGCTGAAACGCATGGCCAACGCGCTGCTCAGCGAACTCACGAAGCGGTTCGGCTCGATGACCTACGGCGCGCCGACGGTGCTCGCCATCCCGCACGGCGCCGCGCTGGAGGCGGTCCACGCCAACGGCCGGGTGCAGGTCAACGTGCTGCCCGAAGGCCACGCCGCGCGCCCCACCGACGTCCCGAAGCACGTCGCCCGCGCCTACGCCGAGGCCGCCGCGGCCAGCTACGGCGTGACGCCCGAGGTGGTGCAGGAGCGCCGAAAGCGCCGAATCAGAAACGTCGTTCCGATGTGCGATATTGAGATCGCAAGCGGGCAAGACCTCGACCGAATCGCTCGGATTGCCAACCCCGGGACTTTCAGGAATACAGCCGAAACGGATTATGACTTTCGCAGCAGGCTGATCCGTTGCCTGCGCAGCGCCTCATCCACAGACGCCGACGAGTCCCCGTTCATCACGCCCGAAGTCCGGGCCGAGACGAAGCCCGTCGGCCAAGTGCTCGACTGGGGTGATCCCGAGGCATTCCTCGCGGACGCGGAGGGCTGAGCCATGCGCGCCGCCCTGCTCATCCTCTGCGCCATCCAGCTCGGCTGCATCGCCGGCGGCAACCCCTCGCTCGACCCGGATCTGCTCGACGCAGGCCCGGCCGACGCCGCGGACGCCGCGGACGTGGAGCCCGACATCCGCTTCGCGGTGGCCATCGAGACGCCCACCGTGGAGCCCCCCGACGCGGCACCCGCACCGCCCTCGGCCCCCCGTCAGCGCACTGCCTGCGCGCCAGTCCCCGGCCGGATGTTCGCGGACGCCCAGGCGGCCCACGCCTCCGACGGCTGCGAGGCGCAGTGCTCCCGCCTCGCCCACTGCGCCGCGCACACCTGGGACGACGGCAGCGACCTCTGCCGCTGCTTCGAGGACGACGACGAGGTCGCCATCCGCGCCGCCTGCAAGGCCGCCTGCCACACGACCCAGGGCGAACTGCTCTACTACGCGCTGTTCGACACGCCGGTCTGCTCGGAGATCGTGCCCGCGGTCACCTCGCGATTCCCGCTCTTCGACGCGGCGTGCGGAGGTCGGCCGTGAGCTTGACCACCCGCCCCGCCATCTTCATCACCGACGTGGCCGCAGCCCGCACCCGCGCGCCGGGCCTCGCCGGCCCGGACGGCCGCAACGTCTGGTCCATCATGGCCCGCCCGAACATCGCCGCGGGCGAGGGCGGCCACGGCCGCTGCTGGCCGCTCGTCCCGCTCGCCGCGCAGGTCTCCGACGACCGCGCCGCGAAGAACGTGGCCCGCATCGCCGCCCAGGTGAACTTTGACGACCAGCGTTCATCCCTCGCTCGCGAGCACGACGTTCCCGAGATTGACGTGGTCGGGCGCATCCAGCGTTCGGTCGAACAGCCCGCCCTGGTGCGCTTCCGCGACCACTACTTCGACGGCGAGGCGCCGCACGTCGACGGCCAGGCCGTCGCGCCGTCTCGCGCGTTCCACCTGTCGCTCCGGCCGGGCGATCTGTTCGCCCAGGCCAACGCAGGCCGTGGGCTCATCGAGGTCAAGGCGGGCGACACGCTCATCTGCGCCTGCGGTCGCGAGAAGGCGGCGAAGGGGCAGTGCCACCGGGCCTGGGCGGGCGTGCTGCTCGCCGCGCACGGCTGGCGTGTGTTCCTCGACGGCGCCGAACTCGACCTGCACCGGCCGCCCGAGCACCTGCGCGGGTTGTGGCCCCGACCTTCGGCGATGGAGCGCGCGGCGTGAACGACGAACTCCGGGAAATGGCACAGGCGCTTCTCGACATCTCGACCGAGTTGCGGAAGCTGGCAGACGCCGCAGGGCGCGGACCTGTGGGGCTGACGCTGAACGCGCTCGCCACGCAGGTCATGCTCTCGGCGTTGGCCGTGAAGGGGGCCGCGGAGGTGATTCGTGGCTGACCCGAACGACAACCTGCATGGACACGCCGCGGAGCAGTTGCCCGCGCCGCTCGCCGGCGGCCGAGAGGTCACGCCGGTGCTGCTCGCCTGGATCGCTGAGAATGTCACGGACGTGGGCATCCGAGACGCGCTGCTCTTCGGCATCGCCGAGCGCGACACCTTCGGCCGCCAGAAGTACGGGCAGCCACTCCTGACCGGCGACGGCCGGACATTCGAGGCCGTGGCCGCCGAGCGGCTCGACGGGGCGGTGTCCTGATGCCTCCGGGTCCAATGCCGGGCGTGACGGCGCCCCCCAGCCGCAAGCGTGGCGGGCGCCCCACTATCCTCACCGACGAGCTCACGGCCAAGATCGTGAAGCACATCGTCGACGAGGCGGCTTTCTTCGAGATGGCGTGCGTGCTGGAGGGCATCCCCGCGTTCACGGGCCGCGACTGGCTCCTGCGGGGCAAGCGCGCGCGCCGCGACGGCAAGGACCACCTCGCCAGCGAGGCCCTGTACGCCCGGTTTTCCTCGGCGGTAGAGGTGGCCCGCGCTTCGCTCAAGGCGAAGTTCACCGCCGGCATCCTGGTCCACGGGAAGAAGGACTGGAAGGCCATCGCCTGGGTGGCCAAGGCGATGTTCCCGCAGGAGTTCGGCACGCAGCCCACGGCCGTCGTCGTGGACACCGAGGAGCGACAACTCGAGGACGGCACGGTCGAGCAGACCACCACCATCGCCGTGCAGCGCCCGGCCGGCGGCGACGACGGCCTCACCGACGACGACTACGCCGACGCGGCGGCCTTCCTGCTGAAGCGCAAGCGCCTGCGGCAGGCCCAGGCGCGCCAGGGCGGGGCAAGCGAAAACGGTTGACACTCCGGGCGCGGCAGGGCGATCCTGCGCGTGCCCGACCCGCCACGGCGGCCACGACCACGCCCCCGGTCGCCCGGCCAACCTCCCCCGTCCGGCGGGCGGGCGCTTCACCCCGGAGGACGCCGTGACCGACACCTTGCAGGACATCATCCAGGGCCTCGGCCTTCTGCCCTCCAGCGTCGCCGACGTGTACGCGGAGATGCTGCGCCACGCGGCGCGCGCGGTCGGTCAGGCGGCGGTGTCCGCGGCGCCCGCCGACGTCGCTGGTGGTGTGTCCGCGGTCGTGTCACCCCCGCCCAGCATCGAACCGGCGCAGGCGGTGCTGGCCGCCGCCGATGCCGAGTGCCGGCGCGGCGTCGCCGAGCCCGGCACGCCCAACATGCCCAACGGCGCGACCATCATCGACGACTACATCCGCGGGCCCATGGGCCTCGGGTGGAACACCTGCGACGTGAAGACTTGGAAGCCGGGCGTGCCCTACACCAGAAACGGTCAGTTCGCGTGGTGTGGCGCGTTCGCGGCGCGCTGCTGGGCCGCGGCCGGGCTCAAGCTCGCGCTTCGACAGAAGTACCTCGCCGGCACCGGGCGGCTGTACCGATGGGCGCACGCCGACGGCAGCGCCCGCCTCGTCGCCCCCCGCGACCTGCGCCCCGGCGACATCGCGGTCGTGGGCCCGCTCGGCAGCGGCGATGGCGAGCACATCACCATCGTGAGCAAGGTGGGCGACACGTCCATCTGGAGCTATGAGGGCAACGCCCACGGCAACGGCTCGGTGCTGGGCGCGCCCTGGTACGAGGGCGTCGTGAAGCAGACTCGACCGTTCGCCGATCCGTCCCTGCCGAAGGCCAAGTACCGCGTGCTCTACGGCGTGCGCCCGCTGGCGTCCGATCTGGTGGCCTGATGTCCGACCCGAAACCAGATCCGCTCGTCGAGAAGAACGGCCTGCCGTACTGCCGCGACGAGTGCGCGCTCTTCGACGGCAAGCGTTGCCGGGCCACGGGCTTCCGCCCTGGCACGCTCTGCGAGCCGGCGGTGACCGAGGCGCTGGAGGAAAGCGCCGCGCTCAAGGCCCGCGTCGCCGAGCTGGAGGCCGCGGCAGTCGAGTACCCCGCAGGCGTCCCCCCCGCTCCCCGTGAGGCGCTGGTGTCGTCGCGTGTGCTGGCCACCACCATCGAAGCGCCGCCGCCTGACGACCTGCTCGACCGCATCACGCCCGGCTGCCGCCACACCCGGCGCCTGAACCCCCACGGCGTCCCCGTGACCACCTGAATCGACTGCGGCGAGGACCTGTCACCGTGACCGAAACCCCCCAGCGCCAACCCCACGCTCGCACGCCCGGTGCCGGGTGGGTTGAGGTCATCTGCGGCTCCATGTTCTCGGGCAAGACCGAGGAACTTATCCGCCGGCTGCGCCGGGCCACCATCGCCCGGCAGAAGGTGCAGGTCTTCAAGCCGCGCATCGACGACCGCTACCACTTCGGCGACGTGGTCGCGCACGACGGCGAGAGCTTCCCCGGCGTGCCCGTGGACGCCCCGGCCGAGATTCTGGCCCTCGTGGGTGAGGACACGGCGGTCGTGGGCATCGACGAGGTGCAGTTCTTCGACGCTTCCATTGTGGGCGTCGTCGAGGATCTCGCCGCGCGCGGCGTGCGCGTCGTCTGCGCGGGCCTGGACCAGGACTACGCTGGCCAACCATTCGACCCGGTGCCGCAGCTTCTCGCCGTGGCCGAGGTCATCACGAAGGTCCTGGCGGTCTGCACGGTCTGCGGCGCGCCGGCGAACCGCACCCAGCGGCTCACGGACGTCACCGGGCGCATCGCCGTGGGCGGCGGGCACGACTACGAGGCGCGCTGCCGGCGCTGCCACGTCATGCCGGCCGTGAGGCCGATGCCGGCGTGATCTCCGTTGCGCACGATACCCGGCATGAGCCGGTCGGCGAGCGTCTGCCCGTGCTGCTGGACTTCTGCGGGGCCTGGGAGCGGCGCAACCGATCCGCCTTGTCTCTGGGGCCATGGCACCTCGTCTCGCCCGTCGTGGGGGCCGCCGTGGCCGCGCATCGGGCCTCGCTCGGCCTGACGCTGGCGCGGGCCGCCCGAGAGGCCGGCGTGAACGCCCGCGTCTTCGCGCGCATCGAGAACCCGTCGGGCCGCCGCCTTGAACGCGCGTTCCCCGTGTTGCGGGTGCTGACCTGGGTGATGGCGACCGGGGGCCCGGCGTTCTGCCTGGAGGGCTGATGGCCTCCCCCGGCGCCCAGGCCGCCGCCCTGGCCAGCCGAAGCCCATCGCCCCAGGTGCAGACCGACGCGGCCCGCCAGCGCATGCTCCGGGCCGACTGCGCGTTCTTCGCCAGTGAGGTCCTGGGCATCGAGATCGGAGACCACCACCAGGAGTGGTCGGAGCTGATCCGCAAGCACCGCAGGATCAGCGTGCTCGCCGCCCGCGGTCACGGGAAGAGCGGATTCTGGAGCTACGCCTACCCCATCTGGCAGAGCTGGCGCACGGACGGGAACCTGGGCCTCATAGTGTCGGACACCGAGGGCCAGGTCTCCGAGTTCTTCCGCATCATCAAGGACGGGAAGGAGTTCCGGGACGATGACGGCTACCTCTGGAAGCTGCCCGCCATCGCGGACGTGCCGTTCCTGGCCCACCTGCTCCCGAAGGGCTGGGAGCGGTCGTGGACCGAGTCGCGTATCTTCTTCGCGAACAAGAGCCGCTTCGAGGGGAAGACCTTCGGCAAGCGGTTCCGCGGGCGCCACGTCCTGTGGATGGTCATCGACGACGGCATCGGCGACGACGCCGCGTACAGCGAAATCGCGAGAGATAAGGACTGGAGCTTTCTCACTCGCGCGCTCTCGCCGATGCTCCTGCCCGGCGGGCAGATGGTCGACGCGGGCACACCGCAACACGCCGACGACATCCACGGGCGCCTGGCGAAGAACGCCGAATTCGTCCAGCGCAAGTATCCCGCCATCCGGCAAGAGAACGGGCGTGACGTGGCGCTCTGGCCGGAGCTGCGCCCGCTGAAGTGGCTGCGGTCGAAGGAGCGCGAGGTGGGCTCGCTGGCGTTCGGGCAGGAGTACCTGCTCCAGCCGGCCACGAGCGAGGCCTCGCTGTTCTCGCTGAAGCTCTTCACGAAACACCAGGCCACGCTCGCTCACGACCTCTGCGTCGGCCTCACCCGGCAGCAGATCGACGACCGGGGCTGGTCGGTCTTCTTCGGCGTGGACGTGGCGCAGTCGGCCGAGGTCGGCGCCGACTACTTCGTGATCTGCGTCCTGGCCGTGGACGAGGCGGGCAACCGCTACGTCATCGACCTGTTCCGGGAGAAGGGGCTCCCCTTCCACGCGCAGCTCGCCACGATCCAGGACTGGGCCGCCCGCTACGAGCCGGACCTGATCTACATCGAGGCCAACGCCTCGCAGCGCATCTACGGCGACGAGTTGATCCGAACCACGGACCTGCCCATCTACAAGTTCGTGACCACGGCCGGCGGCAAGAACTCGCTCGACTCGGGCGTGCCGGGCCTGCGGCCGCTCATCGAGAACGGGAAGCTGCGATTCGCGCGCGGCGACGCGGAGAGCATCCAGAAGACCGACGCGCTCATTGCCGAGCTCGGGTGTTTCGCCTGGGTGGACGGGAAACTCCAGGGCGTCGGCGCCCACGACGACACTGTGATGGCGCTCTTCCTGGCCGACCAGGCCGTCCGTGCCTCGCGGCGGTTCACGTTCTGGAGCGCCGCGGACGACGAGACGCCCATCGACGAGGCCGAGACCGCGGACGATGTCGCCGAGGGGGTGGCGCTCGACCCGGACGCCGAGTCGGAGTTCGTGGACCTCGACGACGAAGATACCGAGACCGGCGAGGCCGCGGCGTTCACGCCACCGCCGAAGCCTGCCCCAGCAGCGCCCCCATCGCCGGCCAGGAAGGCCCCGCGGACGTACACCCTGGCCGAGCTGCCCGACGAGGACGCCGAGCCCCTGGACGAGCCTGCCCCGCCCCCGCGCACGGCACGCCGGGCGCCGCCCCGGACGGCGAGGGCCACGCTCGCGCAGCGCGCGCCCGACCTGGTCGGCACGGAGATGGCCACTGTGGCTGACGAACTGCCCGACGATCGCGAGGCCTGGATCGACGCCTGGAACGGGATGATGGTGGGCGACGCGCCGACGGGGCCCGTGGGCCGGGCGATGGCGCGCCACGGGCGGGAGCGGATCTGCACGCTGTTGCGGCTGCTGCTGGGGACGTAGAGCCGCAGGACAGGCCGCCCGGGGCTCGGCTCCAGGTGCTACGCCTGCGAGGCGCCGCCCGGTAGTTCCGGCATCGCCGCGCGAATGCCGGCCTCAAGCGCCGGCCGCATGCGCCGTTGCCCGTCAAGCGCCCGCTGCAACGTCATCTTGTCGACGTTGAGCACGCGGGCAAGTTCGGCGAGTGTGCGCGGCCCTTCGGCGAGGGCGTCGCGCCGGGCGCCCAGGGCCGCGACGACGGCGGACCCGAAGGGCGTCAGGGTGCGGGGGGCGGCGCCGCGTGGGGGCCGGCCGGGGCGCTTCGCGAGGGCAGTTGTCACGGCGCGACCCGTCGCCGGGTTTCGGCCTGTCAGGCAACGCCCACGCGCCGCATGATCTCCGGGGTGCAGGCGAGGCCGCATCGGAGGTGGGCTGTCGAGATGTTTGCCGCGACCATGGCCGCGGCGTGCCACGTCATCGGCTCGCCGTACCATCCCTCGACGTGAATGATCTTGACCATCCGATTGAACTGCTCCGCGCTCACGCGCCCGGCCGCGATGGCGGTGTCACGGAACTTGCGGCACTTCTGGATTTCGTTGGCGGTCATCTTCGTCTCCTTCGGCTGGGGGCGCCACCGCGGCGCCGTTCATGTCCCCAAGGTAGCGAGGCCACTGCCGCCTGTCTATTATAAATCGACATCGCGTGGCGATTTTCTGGTGAGGGTATCGGCGGGGAGGCTCTCAGGTCTGGAGCGGCTTGGGCTGGGGCGGGCAGGTGTTGTCGTAGACGGTCCACTCGATGCGGACCTCGCGGCCGTCGGGGAGTTGCACGCGGGCGGCGTGCTGGTCGCGGTGGCCGTAGTGGCGGCCGCAGACGAGGACATCGACTGCGGGGCAGGGGCAGGCGCAACGGTTCATCGTGGCGCCCACGCCAGGCCCACCAGGATGCCCCGCAGAGGGGCGAGGCCACCGCGGGCCACACCGACAGGCAGAGTGCAGAGCGACAGAGCGCCGTAGGCCCGGTGGAGGCGCTCGATGTGGTCGGGCATCGCCTCGCTCCGGAACCACCTGGACGAGGCGAACAGCAGCCGGGTCGCGAGCTCGTACTCGCCCGCCGCGTCCTGCTCGATGCCGAGGCAGACGTGCATGGCGTCGTGGTAGAGCACGAGCCACCGCGCGCGGGGCGTGAGGCCCGGCCACGCAGCCTTGAACGCCGTATCCTCGGGCCAGAGCCAGCCGGTCCCGTTGACGGCCTCGGCGCCCAGGCGGGTGTTGCAGAGCACCTGCCACGCCACGTCCGGGTCCTCGGGCGGGAGCTTGCCGTCGGGCACCGGCAGGAGCCGGTCCACGGCCGAGAACAGCGCGACGTTGTTGGCCGGGTCGAAGGGATCGGCCAGGAAGCGGCGGACGAGGTCAATCACGATGGCATCCTCTCGAAAGATGCGGCGTGCGCGTGCTGCCACTCCGCGTCCAGTGCGACGATGTCGGGTGGCACGTCCGCGCGTCGCCCCGTCTCCTGGCTGTAGCAGCTCAGCACGCCGGGTGCCTCGCTGTAAGTGATTGGACCGGCGCCAACCAGCGCAGCCAGCGCAGAGTCGAGCCTCGCGCGCAACGCGGCAGCGCGGACTTTTGCGCGCGACACACGAACGGACCACGCGGCGAGCTCCGCCAGACGCTCGCGCTCCGCGTCGGTCAGGTCTTCGATACCTGGAAGGTCGACGAGCATCAGGGCTCTCCGATGGGAACGAGGCGGCAGTCGAGGTCCACGCCGGCCGCCTCGACGCTGCGTGGCTCTGGCGTGCCCACGACGAGCACGGACGGGCCACCGGGCGCCGTGCAGCGCCACGTCTCGTGGGCGGTCGTGGGGATGGACGGGGGCGCCGGCACGGGACGCACGGGCGCCGCGCAGCACGCGGACAGGGCCAGGACGGGCCCGACGATGCGCATGCGTGGCGCGGCCTTCGCGGTGACCTCGGCGGCCAGGACGGGCCACAGCCCGCCGACGAGGAGACACAGGCAGTACTCGCCGCCGATGGGGCCGTGCATGGTGGCCGCCCAGAACGGGTACAGCAGCACGAGCAACGGGCCGGGCATGGCCGAGAGCAGCGTCCGGCCGATGGCGCGCTCGCGGCGCACGAAGGCGGCGTCTCGAGTGCGGATGAGGTGGAGGGCGTTCACTTCGTCGCGATCCCGTGGCAGTCCACGATGGTGAACGTGGGGCTGTGGAAGGGGAACCCCTTCACCCACTGCGCCCAGCAGTATGTCGTGGCGTCGGCGCGGCCGTCGCCGGTGAAGCTCGGGCGCTTGTTCAGGGCGAACACATTCGGCGTTCCCGGCCCAGTGCGCAGCCAGGTCTGGCGCCCGCAGGACGCCTCGCCGTCGAGCAGCCAGTTGATCCGGAGCAGCGCCCAGACGGACGCGCCTTCGTGGGCGAGGCCGAGCGCGCGCTCGATGAACCGCTGCGCGAGGTTGAGCCGGCCGCCATAGGGTGGGTTCATCACCCACGCGCCGATGTCGGCGAGTCCGCCGGTGAACGTCTGCCGCTGGCCCAGGAAATCCATGGTCCAGACCATGTATCCCTGCGAGCGGCAGAGCGCCGCCGCGTCGTCGCGGATGTCGCAGCCGCGGAAGTAGCTGTGGTCAGGGCCGTAGCGGTGCAACGCCCGGAGGATGGCGCCCTCGCCGGCGCCAGGGTCGTAGACGACGGGCATGTCCTTCGGGCGGCTGTCGAGCATGCGCTCGGCGACCGCCTCGATGGCCCAGGCAGGCGTCGGGTAGAAGTCGGCCTCGCGGGGGCCATCCGTGTCGGGCTTGGTCTTGCGGGTGGCGCTCATCAGTCGCTCGAATCGCAGGTGCAGTTGAGGGTGACATCGGGCCCGGAGGCCCGAACGGAGTGCCCCTGCCCGCGGGGCTGGAGCTCGAAAGCGTGGATGTCGAGGTCGATGGCGTCGGCGCCGTCCTTGCGGTGCCACGTCTCGGTCCAGGCCTCGTAGCACCGACCCGACCGGGTCGTCACCCGCGAGACAAGGGCGAACCGCTCGTCGGTCAGGCGCCGGGCCTCGGCCTCGGTGAGGTAGATGGGCGTGGCCATCAGAAGGGGATCGAGTGGGCCGAGCACGAGGGGTCCGTGCATTCGTCGTTCCGGTCGCGCGGCTGCTGGCACGCGGCGCACGGTACGCCGATGAACGGCGGCTCCTCGGGAGGCGGCGTGACGACGGTGTACGGAATCGGGGCGTCGGGGTCGACGGGCTCGACGGCCTCACTCAGTTCCCTCGCGTCGTCGCGCTCGCCGCTCCAGGCCGCGACGAGTTCGCGCACCTGGCTCTCCAGGGTCGGGCCGCCGAAGCCCTCGTCGGAGAGCACCGCGCTCGCCGCGCAGGCGTCGGCGTAGGAGGCGTCGCGGGGGCCGGCCAGCAGGCCCGCCGAGTCCAGGGCGTTGACGACCTCCACGATCCCCATCAGGGGCAAGTCGCCGATGCGGCGGTTGTTGCTGGCGACGCGCACCAGCTCGTCGAGCGCCCGTTGTTTCGTGGTCTTCATGCGTGATCTCCCCTTCCGGCCTTCTCGGCCTCGTCGGCGGCCCACTCCCACACGGGATGATCCGGGTCATCGCACCAGTCGAGCCCGTGGCCGGCGAAGTCGGCCGCCCCCTCGGCGAGGGTGGTCAGGTTGGCGATGCGGGTCTGGTGGTCGGTGTGTTCGTCCATGTGCTCGCGCATCCAGGCGCGGGCGCCCTGCTCCTCCAACTCGGCACGGCGGTGCTCGGAGACCGCCACGCCGCTGAGCGCGAGGGCCTGGGCGACGCCGTTGACGCCGGCGGCGAGCAGCATGCGGTCGGTGACGCGGATGGTGCTCATCGACTGCTCCGCTTCTCGTGCTCGGTGGTCGCCCAGGCGAGGCCCGCCGCGACCGCCTCGTCGAAGGTCGCCGCGTAGAAGAGCTTGCTGGTGTAGTGGCCCCAGGAGTAGCTGCCGTGTTTGTCGACGACGGGCGTCTCAATCTGGACCAGGAAGCCGAAGAGATCCAGGTCGTCGATCCACGCCTCCATCTCGTCCCACTCCAGAGCGGCGAACGCCTCTCGGGCCTCGTCGGGCATGTTGGGCCAGAGCGCGACGAGTTTGTCGTCCTCGATGTCCTCGAGCAGTTTCTCGACAGCGTCGGAGCGGTTCCCGTCCACGATGGCGGTGCGTAGGTGGACGACGGCGCCGACGCAGGCGGGCACGTCCATCAGTTTGGCGTAGAGTTCAGCGGGATTCATCGGTCGGTTCCTCCAGGGTGATGACGGGAAGCTCCTGCGTGGGCGTCTTCCAGCCCGGCAGCGAGCGGCGCTCGACCGGGACGCCGGCAATCTCGGCCTGCCGCAGCTCGGCGGCCATGCCCTCCGACACGCCGAGGTCGCCGTACACGACGACGGCCTCCGCGACGGCGAGCCACTCCAGGCCGGCGCTGATGCCCTGCATGCGCTGCTCCGAGTCGGAGTCGTCGAGGACCGCCGGGTACAGCAGGTGCGGCGCGAACGGTGCCTCGTCACGCTCGAGGCAGTCGAGCAGCGCGGCCTGGGCGTAGGCCACGTTCAGGCGGCGTGCGGCGGGCGTGGCGCCCCGGAATGGGCTGAGAATCTGGACGCGGCGCATGATCACACCACCGCCACGGCGCGCCGGCCACGACCGACTACGTCGAAGGCTACCGCGCCGCCCTTGGCGGCCACGACGTCGAGCATGGCCTGCGTGCAGGGGATGGAGTAGACGAGGCCCGTGTCGGCCGCGTCGCGGTACTGCCAGCCGACGACCTCGGGCGCCTCGCGGGTGGGGTCGTAGGCGGTGAGCGCGGCGGCCATGGCGGCGGCCTCGGTGGCGCCGACGCCGTAAACCGGGCCCTCGTCACCGGCGACGATGGCGAAGCCGGCCGCGGGGATGCGCACGTCGCCGGGCAGGTCGAGCGCGTCGGTCTCGACGATCTCCAGGTCGCCGTCGTCGTCCAGGGCAGCAAGCGCGTCGGCGGCGGCTTCGTGGGTCAGGAAGGCAACGCCGTAGGCGGCGCCGAGCGTCTCGTGGCTGCGCAACTCGTGGATGTCGGTTGTGTCCAGGTAGTAGACGATCATGGTGTCCTCGTTCTTCCGCAGCCACTCGGCCGCGAGGTTGGAGTTCAGGCGGGTCGGGCGATTCAGTCCACCCAGGCTGACCACTCGTCGTTGTCGGGAAACGCCTCGTCGTCGCGACCAAACATCTGCACCCGGCTGTACTCTCCGATTTCGGCCGACGTCAGCCCCTCGTAGATGCTGTCTTTGTTCGCGTCGCGGTTGGCCTGGATGATCGCGAGAATCTGCTCGTAGGTCTTGTCCACGTTTCGCTCTCTTTCTTCCGGCCGCACCGCGCGACCGATGAGCAGACACTACAGCGGTCCTTCGGCGGGTGCAATAAAAAACAATCAATGTCCGGCGATTTCTGCCCGGCGGGCGGTTCCGCCCTGCGCGGCGGCCTCGTTGCGGCCTCGGCGCTCGCTCGCAGGCCGCCGGGAGGCCACAACTCCGGCCACGGGGACCGCGCAGAAGCCCGCGGCGTGCGACCGCTCGGCCAGCACGGCCAGTCCGAAGCGCCACCCGAGCTGGAGCACGAGCGCGCCGACGGCGTACTCGGGTGAGGGGCCGGCCGACCACAGGGGCGTGCCGACCACCTCGGCGACGTGGCGGCGCTGCGCCGTCCGGGTGACCACGATGAGCGGCGGGGCGCTCACGCGCTCTTCCAGGCTCGGTACAGGTCGGCCAGGTCGTCGGGCATCGGCTCCTCGACGCGGCTGATGTCGGTCACGCCCTTGAACACGAGCCAGGGCACGTCGCTGCCGGGGCAGATCACGAACGAGTTCGGGCGCTCGTGGTAGCGGGCCATCACGGCCCCGAAGAACGCGACCTGGGCGGCCAGCTTGCGAGCGGTCCGCCGGTGCGCGGCGACGGCGGCGCGTGCGACGTGCGCTTCGTCGGGGGTGAGCGTGGCGAGGTCCACTTCGGAGGGTGTCACGGGCTGTCCTCGCCGTGGACCGGACATGGCGAGTCGCTCGGCGCGAGGTGGCACTGGCAGCCCGGCGCGCGCGTCTCGCCCGTGGCGTTGCAGCGGATGACCTCGATGGTCTTGACGATCGTGCACTCGGCCATTGCCTCGACGATGTCGAAGGTGTTCGGGTCGGGTTTCACAGGCTCCTCCCATCCAGCACGACGGACCATCCGGCGCGCTTCAACAGAACCGCGGCGATGACCCGGTGGCAGCGGTCGGCCGCGGCGGCCTCGCGCGAGCACGCGCAGATGAGCGTCGCGCCGTCGGGGACGATGCCGGTAGGCGTCCAGAACGCCCCGTCCCATGGGCGTGTCTCGGGGGCCGCTACGTCTGCGGCGGAGCCGTACCCCAGGGTGCCCGGCGCCAGCCTCGCAAGGTGCGGCTCCCACAGCCTGTACAGCGCCGCCTCGTAGGCGCGCCACGCGGACGCGAGTTCATCAGCTCCGCACTCGCACTCCCCGTCGCCGTGCTTCAGCCGGGCCTGGCAGTGGGCGGTGTGCGGGCGCCGGTCGGCGGCCTTCTTCGCGGCGATGGCGGGTGCCGCGAGCCTGGAGGGCGGCGTCAGCGACAGGACGCGCCCCACGCCCGCCTCGCCCGTGTCCTCGCGGGGGAACCGCATGATGGAGAGCACGGGGCCGGGCCCGACGCAGGCGGCGGTCTCGGGTTTGGCGTTGCCGCGGGCGACGGCGGCCACGCTGGCGGCGTTGGTCAGGTAGATGGTGCTCACGGCCACCTCCGCGACCCGTAGTGCGTCACCAGCGTTGGGCGGCCCCAGTTCGCGCCGGGCGGCTCGACGATGTCGATGGGCATCATCTGCGGGCCGGCGTAGGGCACCGTCTCGAAGCAGTGCGGGCACCTGGACTGGACGCGGCGGCTCATCGCGGCCCCCTCGCGCTGCGGGCGGCCTCGACCATTGCGCGGGCCATGGCCATCCACTCGCGGGGCTTCGCGGCCTCGGCGATCGAGTGCCCGCTGAGCTTCAGGTTGAAGTGGCAGACGTCTCGGGCGGCGTCGTACACCAGCTCGCCCGGTTCGACCTCGGCCTCGACGTACTCGACATTCTCCGTGATGACGGTGCGGAAGATCACGGGGCCCTCCGGCACACGGCGCGCAGGCAGAACGGCGCCCGCGGGGGCGTGGCGTAGAACATGGCCCGAACGCGGGGGTCTTCGTTGGCGAAGACCTCGCGCCCGTTGCGACCGTCCTGCGCGTCGCGCTCGGCGTCGGTGTAGTCCCGGCCGAAGATGCGCTCGTAGAGCCCGGTGAAGTCCATCTCGACCGCAGAGAGGCAGCCAGCGATGGCGCCCAGGGTGCGCAGGTTCATCGACGTTGCTCCAGGTCGGCGCGGACGCGAGCGATCACGTCCGGGCCGACGTACAGGGTGTGCCCCGGCACGAAGGCCGGGTTGAGGGTGCCGTCCTCGAAGCGATGCTCGCCACCGCTGCCGTCGAGCCACCAGCGTCGGCTCACTTGGGCGCAGGCGGCGATGTACTCGGCGTCGCCGGCGCGCGGGGCGGTCAGCATCAGCGAGACGATGGCGACGCAGCCGTTGTGGAAGTCGCCGCGCTCGCAGTCCTTGTCGCAGGCGATGCAGGTCTTGCTCACTGGTGAACCTCGCAGGCTTCCCAGGCCTCGACGCGGCGCTCCGGTTCCGCACGGCGCGGGAAGTAGAGTACCCACCCGGCCGGCGTCTGCGTGACGTCCTCAATGTCCATGTCGGCCGACAGATACCCGCGGCGTGTGTCCTGGCATAGCACCCGCGCCTGCGGCTTGCGCAGGAGCCCGCCGGCCCAGGCCGACAGGACCAGCAGCGCGACGATGCCCGTTGCGATGCCGAGCGGCTTCACAGGGCGGCCCCGAGCACGTAGCAGCGGTCTACGCAGCCCGAGCGACGCAGCGCCGACACGATCTCGCGAACCTGCTCCGCGGTGTCGGGCATCGACACCAGCAGCTTCGCGACCAGACCGCCCGCGTTGCGGACGGCGGTGAGGTCCACGTCCTGCCCCAAGCTGACGACCGCGCAGGTGCGGCCCTTGCTCTGCCACCGGGCGATGCTGCGGTAGGTGGCCGCGAGGCCGTAGTTCTTGCTGACGCGAGGGGTCGTGGTCTTCATCGTGGGCTCCTTCTTCCGGCGCCACCGCGGCACCGATGAGGCGACACTACAGGCGACCCACCCGCCATGCAAATAAAAAACAATCGCGCCCGCTTTTTCTCGCCCGGTCCGTGACGCGCGCGCGCCGTGCATGGTATCGCTCGCGTGTGCTCGCCCAGTCCACACTCAGTCTCCGACCTCCAGAGGGCTACGGGCAGGCCGCCCGTGTGTTGCGTGGCAAGGTCGATCCGACCCTCTCGCCCGATGCGAAGCCGCCGCCTGTCGTGGACGAGACGCCCGTGCGCGAGCTGGCGGACGTCACCCGCGGGCTGCCTCTGTCGGAGGCCACCGCCGAGCAGGTGCAGGCGCTCGCCGACTCCGACCGCACGCCGTTCGCGCTCGGGCAGGCCGTGCGCACGCTGCTCGATGGCGAAGGCGCCCCGAAGGGCCTGGTGCTCGAGGCCACGCGCCGCGCGACCCGCTGGGCGAAGAAGAAGCGCGCCGACGCCCCCCGGACACCGCGCCCCGCTGTAGGCGTCGCCGCGGATCTGCGCAAGTCGCCGGGCGGGCGCTTGATCATGCACTCCGACCTTGGCGATTCGTCCCCCGTGCTCGGCCCGCCGCCGACCCGCAACCGAGCCACGCATCCGTTCGTCGGGACCATCGAGTTTCACGGCCTGCCGACCATCCGCGTCGAGACGCCCAAGGGCGGCACGCGCAGCGGCACGGACGCCGACGGCAAGTCCTGGTCGGTGACCATGCCCGCCCACTACGGCGAGTTCGCCCGGACCGAGGGCGCCGACGGCGACCCGGTGGACGTGTTCGTGGGCCCGAACCGTCACGCCCCGAAGGCTTACGTGGTCCACCTCCAGAACCCCGCCACGGGCGAGCACGACGAGGACAAGGTCTTCGTCGGATTCGACAACGCCGACGCCGCGCGGGGCTGCTTCTCCGCGGCCTACAACCGCGACGACCTCCAGATGGGGGCGATGCGCACGTTGACCACGAGCGAGCTCGCCGAGTGGCTGGCCGCGCGCGAGAACCGCGGGGCGAAGCTTGATGCAGGGCGCGAGTTGCACAAGGCCGGCGCCGGCCAGGGGGACTGCGTGTTGCACAAGGGCAAGCACTTCAAGGACGAGGACAAGGCGCAGGCCGCCCACAAGCGAGTCGTCGAGCAGTACGGTCTGACCGAGAAGGACGGCGACCGCTACTGGCGCCTCAAGTCGCACATCTACGAGCAGATGGGCGGCAGCTTCGAGAAGTCGGACCTGCCGGCCTCCGAGACCGTCGGAACGCCCGCCGAGAACCGCAAGCCCGCCGCAGCAGCCTCGCCCCCAGCCCCGCCACCCGTGGCCCGGCCGCATCACCACGCCGAGGCGATGCAGCTCCCCACGAAGCCCACGAAGCCCACGAAGCGGTTCCCGCCGCCCAGCCACCCCAAGCCCACGAAGACGCCGAGGAAGCTCATGGAGACCCCGCCCGAAATGACCAAGGCCCAACAGCGGGCGATGGTCGATGAGCTATTGAAGGCGGCCGGGCACAAGTACATCCGCCGGACGCCCAAGCCGGGAGGCGGCTACCGCTACTTCTACGCCGAGTCGGCCGCAGCCCGCGGCCCAGCGGCGGGCGAGTCCGTTCGGCTCGGTGAGCATGTCGCCCACATCGGCGAGGTGACTGCGACGCACGTCACGGTGGACGGCGAGCGCCTCACCCACGGGCAGTGGCTCGACAAGCTCAGCGCCCACTACGCCCACTTCGAGCGGGATGCGGCTGCGCGGGCGGGGCTGTACGCTCGCGCGGTGCTCCGCCACGTCCCCGCGGGCGCGCTCGAACAGCGGGACGCGGCAGCAGTCCATGCCCACATCGCCCCAGCACTCGCCCGGACGGGCATGACGGCGGACGCTGCACAGCGGGCGGTCGAATGGGCGCTGAATCGGAAGGGTTGGAGCTCCGACGCATCCGCCGCCCTGCTGGGCGAGATGACCATCGGGCAGCGGGCGAAGTGGGTTCAGGAGAACTACCAGCGTGTCGGAGCGGCTGCCGAGGACAAGCGAGGCGCGGACAAGTCGAAGCCGGTGCGTGCGGTCCACGTCGCACAGGCCGTCGATGCGCTGGCGCCGAAGGCCCCCGCAGCGGCACGCCCACACGCCGAGCTGCTGGCGGAGGCGCTCGGCGCCGAGTTCCCTGGCATGCGGATGGAGGATCTCGTCCACGCGATCCGCACCGTGCAGGCGCACGAGAAGGCCACGAAGGCTCCGCCGAAGTCCGACGGGGCGGCGACGAGCGTCTACCTGCCTGGCGAGGGCGGTCGCCCCGAGAAGCTTGCCGCGCGGTTCAAGCTGGTGGAGGCCCGTGACCTGGTCGCGAGCCACGACGCTTCCACGTTCGCCCCGCGCAAGGACTATCCGCAGGGGCTCCAGGAACGCGCCTACCACCGCGACAAGGCCGAGCAGGCGAAGGTGATCCGCAACGCGGCCGGGCTGATCCCGGAGTACGTCGCGAACACCAACCCCGACGCTGTGAACGGCACGCCGCTGGTCGACGAGCGCGGCGTGGTCCTGGGGGGCAACTCCCGCACCATGTCGATGCAGCGAGCCTACCGGGAAGACGGTGGCGCGAGGCTCAAGGCCCACCTGGCGGACAACGCCGCGCAGTTCGGGCTCGCACGAAAGGACGTGGAGGCGATGGAACATCCCGTCCTGGTGCGCGTCGTCGATACAACCGCGCGCGATCCGAAGCTGCTCGTGCGGCAGATGAACGAGAGCATGACACAGGAGATGGACCCCCGCGTGATGCAGGTCGCGATGGGTCGAAAGCTCGACGACGACGCCGTAGGCAAGCTCGCCGAGAGCATGGGCACCGACCAGACCCTCAGCGAGTTCCTCGACTCGCCGGCATCGGAGTCGTTCATCACGGCGCTCCGGCGGGTGGGTATCATCGACGCCCGAAGCCAGACGCGCTACATGCGCGACGGGAAGCTCAACGCCGACGGGAAACAGCTCGTTGAGCGCGTTCTGGTCGGAAAGGTCGTCGGCGATCCCGATCTGCTCTCCGACACCAACCCCAGCGTCGTGACCGCGCTCGCCCAGGCAATCCCGTACATGGTGCAGGCGGAAGCGCACGGCGACGGGTTCAACCTCCGCAACGATCTCCGCGAGGCGTTGACCGCCCACAACGACATGCAGCGCCGGGGGCTCGCGCCGAAGTCGGCGAAGGACGCGACGCGGTCCGTCCGCGAGTACACGCGGCAGGACACGATGTTTGGCGGGGGGGATGATGCGCTCTCTCACGCAGCCAACGCCCTCGCCACGAACGAGCGGGCGCAAGTGCTCGCGAGCGTGCTGTTCGCGAAGACGGGCCCGCGACAACTCTCCAGCGTGTTCCGCGCCTACGCAGACGGCGCGAGGCACAACCCGGAAGGGCAGTTCAGCATGTTCGGACCAGCAAAGACTCCCGCCGCGATCCTCGCCGAGTCCGTGGACATGGCCAAGTCGCTCACGAAGAGCCAGCGCAACGCCGCGGACGACCTCATGCACGCCGCGGGGCTGTCCCACGAGGTCGAGATCCCCGACTGGCTGGCCTGGGGCATCCAGGCGCAGGAGGCGCTGACCAAGGGCGCCGGTCACAAGTACATCCGCCGCGTGCCGCGGCCCGGCGGCGGCTACCGCTACTTCTACCGGGTGAGCGGCGGGAAGGGCGGCGTGGGCCATGAGTCGGAGTTCGATGTCGGGGCCGCGTTCCGGGTCAAGGACGCGGGGCGCGAGGGCCACTTCCACGTCACGGGCAAGGCCGCGGACGGCACGCTCACGATCCGGCACGACGAGACCGGCGCCACGCACACGTTGTCCGCGTCGGCCCTGTCGTCAATGCTGCGCACCGAGCACGCCGAGGCCATCGGCGCGCACCGCGAGAAGCTCGCCCAGGACATCAAGGACGCCAAGGCGGCCGGGGCCAGCCCGAAGCAGGTGGCCCGGCTGGAGGCCGAGGCCACGAAGCACGGCGTCAAGCCCGAACCGCCACCGGAGAGCAGTCAGACCGCCGCAGCCACACCGTCACCGGAAGACCTTCGCCTCATCGACATCGCCAAGGAGTATCACGACGCCGCCAAGGACGAGTCCCGGGCGCGCCGCCGCTTCGAGGACGCCGCCGCAGGCCGCCGCGGCAAGTGGTGGGACGAGGCGCGCGCCCTGATCGCCAAGGGCGGAACGGCCGAGCACCGCGACGCGATGGATATGCGATCCAAGCGCAAGGAACGGACGAGCAGCACCGACGAGGGCCAGGCCAGGGACGATGCGAACCGCGCGCTCGCAAGTGCCGCCCGCGCCCAGCACTGGCAGGGCTACATCGTGAGCAGCAAGATCCACCCGCGCGACTTCGATCGGTTCTCGGATCTGACGGGGCAGTTGGAGCGCGGTGCGATGCCGGTTCTCGCTCCGCAGGCGCGGGTCGTCATGACCGAGCCGACCCCATCGCGGCCGTCGCGCGCGATCTTCGTGCGCGCCGAATCACCTCCGCCAAAGCCCGTCGAGTTGCAGAGCAGCCACAAGCAGGGCGTCAGGTTCACCATGCACAAGTCCGCATCGTTCGCCCAGCGCCACGAGGCCGACGCGCTCCTGAAGGCCGCCGGCGTCGAGCCGAAGAAGCCCGCCCCGAAGTCCCGTGACCAGCAGCGCGTGGTCAAGGCAACGAAGGACGTGGGCAAAGTCCACGAGCGCATGCAGAAGATTCACGCCAAGGCCGCGAACGAGGCGGCCAACCGCGGCGACGGCGAGCTTTCCAAGCTCCACGCCGACGCCGCGAAGGCCCACGAGCACGCGGGCATCGCACACGCGGCCGGCGACCTCGACGGCAAGGCCACGAAGAACGCCAAGGATCTGAGCGACGTTGCCAAGGCCGCCACCCAGGCGACCCTCGACAAGCACGGCGCCATCGCCACCACGAGCGAGGCTGCGAAGGAGGGCGCCTCGGCACCGAAGGCGAAGCCCGCCGCAGCGGCACCTGCGTCCGGCGTCGGCGGCCGCTCGAAGGAAGGCCTGAAGGTCATCGCCATCGGGCCCAAGGGCGGCAAGATCGTCGGGTACACGACCAAGGACGGGAAGCAGAAGCCGATCTACGAGGGCAGCAAGGCCGCCGCGAAGCTGGCCGCCACCGTCGAGCAGCACGCCCCCGATCCGGACCCTGCGGCGGAAGCTCCTGCCGCCGACGCGAAGCCCGCGGATGTGGCGCCCCCGGAGGTCGATCAGAACCCGACCCAGGAGCCCGCGCTCGGGCCGCCGGATGCCGACGCCACTGGAGGGCCGCCGAAGGATGGCGTCGCGCAGGCCGCGGGCGGCGATGCCGCGCCCCCCGCCCCCCCGACCGCCCCGTCCGAGCCCCTCGACGACAAGCCGCTCGCGCCCGAGTCTCAGGCCGGCGGAGAACCCGCCGACGCTCCGGCGCCCGAGGATCTGGGCAGCGCCTCGCCGAAGACCGACTCGCCCGAGTCCCGCCATGCCGAAGAGATCGCGAAGATGAAGGGCCAGGTCGAGGAGGCCCACCGCAAGCTCGAGGCCCTGGCCGCGCACATCGACAAGAACCTCGTGCCGATGTTCAACAACCTCAAGGGTCAGGCGCGCGCCACGCACCGCAACCCCAGCCCGTCGGCCGTGGGATGGCTGGTCGCTCAGATCGGGCGGTTCGTGTCGTTCGTGCTCGGGCTGAACGAGGACCGGAGCAAGGCGCTGTCGGCGACCGATGCGATCAAGGGCGAGGGCGCGGAGCCCCCGGCCGAAACGCCCACGAAGGGTGAGCCGAAGAAGCCCGTGAAGCGACCCAAGATGAAGAGCGGGAAGCAGGCCAGCGCCTACATGCAGAAGTCGCTCACCGCCCCCGGCGCCGAGAGCGCCTGCGTCCGCGTCCTGGTCACGCTCCAGGCCATCGAGCGCCACCACCACGCCGCACACCTCCAGGCGAGCGGCGAGGACAGCTACGGCGATCACCTGCTCTTCCAGCGGATCTACAGCGACGTCCAGCACGAGATCGACGGGCTCAGCGAGAAGATGGTCGCTGCCTTCGGCAAGGCCTGCGTCGACGCGGACGCCCGCGCGGCCGACGCCGCCTCGCTGCTCGCCGAGTGGAGCGAGAGCGACGACACCCTGGAGCGGGCTCTCGACGCGGAGATTCAGCTCCAGGGCACCATCGAAGACGCGCTCGCCGAGGATGTGTCGCCCGGCCTGGAGAACTTCCTCCAGGGCCTCGCCGACAGCCACGAGGCTGCGATCTATCTGCTCCAGCAGCGCATCCAGCCGCCCGAACTGGTGCGCTCGATGCAGCGCAGCGCCGCCGACGAGCTACTGAAGGCCGCTCGCGCGCTCGGGTAGCCCCGCCGCGCCGTCCCATGTACCATCGCACCGAGGAGTGACACACATGCCCGTCAACGCCGCCGAGACCAAGGCCTTCGCCGACCTCTCCAAGTCCTTCATCTCGTCCTCGGATGCCCGCGACCGGCTGTCCTCGGCGCTTCGCGAGCACCTGGGCGTCACCTCGCGCGACTCGTTCTGGATGTGCGACGACGGCGTGGACGACGCGCTCGGGCCGGTGGTCATCTACCGCCTGACGCGCGACGTCTTCGTGGACGGCGGCGTGGCGAAGGGCCTGCCCAGCAGCAGCGACGACGCCGACTGCTACCGCGCGACCTACAGCGTGGGGGGCGGCGGCTTCGAGTTCGGCGAGCCCGTGCGCGTGAAGCGCGTCACGAGCTACCAGCCCGCGGAGTTGGAGCCCGCGCCCGACGAGGCGGAGCTTCCGCCCTGGCTCGGGCAGGCGCTCGCGCTCTCGGCCGGCATGACGAAGGCGGCCGGACACCGCTACATCCGGCGTGTCCCGAAGGCGGGGGGCGGCTACCGCTACTTCTACAAGGTCTCGGGCGGCGCAGGGGGCGTTGGCCACGAGAGCGAGTTCCAGGTGGGCGCCGCGTTCAAAGCCGCCCACGGGGGCCAGGAGGGCCACTTCCACATCGTCGGGAAGGACGCCGACGGCACCCTGCGAGTGAAGCACGACGAGAGCGGCCACGAGGCGAAGCTCTCGCCCGCTGCGCTGTCCACCATGCTCCGGTCGCAGCACGCGGAGGCCATCGGATCGCACCGCGACAAGGTGGCCCGCGATCTCGCCGATGCGAAGGCGTCCGGGGCGTCGCCGAAGCAGGTCGAGCGGCTCCAGGGTGAGGCGGCGAAGCATGGCGTGCCCGCCCCAGCGAAAGATGCGCCCCTCAAGAATGCCACGGTGGGGCGTTACGCGAAGGACAAGCTCTCCGGCGCGACGACCCGCGTGGAGACGAAGGGCAGGGCCGTCGGGGACTACGCGGTCGTCAAGAACGAGCGCGGCTCCGGGTTCCTGACGCCCTACAGTGTCGTCCACACCCCATCGGGGGCGAACGTGAGCGGGTTCCACGAGCGCGCGAACGCCGACACCATGGCGCAAAAGCTCGCCAACGAGCACCACGGCGCCCTCGCGGGATGGGACGCCGGGAAGCCGCTCCCCGAGCATCACCAAGCGGCCCGCGAAGCGATCGTCAACACGATCGCGAAGCACCGGGAGTCCATCGATCGGAGCAATCAGCAGAAAGTTGCGCACATCCCGGAGGCGAGGCTCTATGACATGCTCCACACCATCAGCAGCGGCAGCGGCAGCGGCGTGAGCAAGGATGACATCGCCACCCTCAAGGACGCCGGACTCGTGACGTCGGGCAGCAGCGGCAGGCTCATGCTCACGGGTGGGCTTCACGGCGGAGACGGGGCGAACTTCGACGGGATGAGCGTTCTGGGCAAACTCCGACCGAACGCCAACCGCTACAGGCTGGAGCGGGCTGCGAGTGCCCCACGCCCCGAGCCGTCGCAAAATCTGGCGGGGATCGACTTCAAAGACAACTTCGAGGGTTTGCACCAGCACCACGCCGCAGGTGGGTACTCGCGGGAGCGCGCCCAGGACGCGAACCACGAGATCACGCGAGTCGCGAAGTGGCACAGCGACATGGCCGAGACGCACGACGCGCTGGGCGACAAGGACAAAGCAAGCAGCCACCGCGCCGCCGCCGCCGCCATGACAGATCTGGCGCACAACATCTACGACGTGAAGCGGAACGAGGTCGGGTGGCTCGGGCCCTCGATGGTGGAGCAGGCCAAGAAGGCGAAGGCCCTGAGCGACAAAGCGGCAGCCAAACCAGACAACGCCACAAGGAAATCCGTGAGCACCGTCACCGATCCCGAGCGCGACCTCGCGAAGTCGCTCCAGGCCTCGCACATCGCCGCCGCCGCGGCACAGCCGGACGCGGGCGCCGCCGCCGCGCACCGCGAGGCCGCCGGAATCTACGAGGCCACGGCCGAAGACTCCACGTCCACCCGCGAGTTCAACGCCGGCATGGCCCAGGCTGGTCGCGTCGCGGGGCTCGTCAAGGCGTGGTCGGGCATCCCCGACCAGCAGCGCCCCACCTTCGCCGCCTTCCGCAAGTCGATGGAGTCGCCCGTGGCGGCCCGCGGCTTCGCGTTCACCGGGAGCAA
>Ga0172373_10002130_pt1 | contig 30890 bp, 28 predicted proteins | sample Lak10m_2_FD_114546 | JGI IMG/M metagenome (GOLD analysis project Ga0172373, IMG submission 114546) | Freshwater microbial communities from Kabuno Bay, South-Kivu, Congo - kab_092012_10m | ecosystem: Environmental > Aquatic > Freshwater > Lake | place: Democratic Republic of the Congo...
CTATCATTATTTGCAGGGTTTTATGCATTAAAGATACAAATTCCTGCATTAAAAAGAATAGAAAAATAAAATTAATTTATTGACATTCAATTGTTTATATCTATTTTAAGGAGCGACTATTTATCAAGTTAAATTTTTACAAGTAATCCACAAATCAACCGAGCGCTAATAAATAGGAATATAAGCGGCGTGCAAGCCCTTTTCCACCTAAGCAGAAGCCCGGCGAATATTAGCTTGCGCTAAGCTCTCCGCCACAGGTGAATCGGTTACCGGTTGAACTACATCCCTTGCAAGGCTGCGTACTTACCGGCAGTTTTCGTTAGGATTCAGAGGAGAGTTGAGTTATTGAGATAATAGAGTTTCTGAATTTTTGGATAAAAATGTTATCTTGTATCTCAGGAATAGTGCTTTAAACGAATGATTTTGGCTCTTTTTGCTGGTCTTAGGGCATATTTTTCCCTATCTACAGATACGCATTCAACGAAATCACATCCGGGCCAGGATTCCGGACAGCGATACAATCTCTTGTCTGACGGAGTGCCAAGTTGAATAATTTCCGGATATTTGAATAACAGGATGGGTTTTTGCGCGACCTGTCCCGATATTTCGGGAGACTCACGTTAGCAACTATTTTTAGAAAAATCAGATATAAATAACAAAATTCAAACATTTGTACTTATTTTTGTACTCTATTATGTACAAATTAAACAATACCATGTTAACAACAACAATTTCCGATTTCAGAAAAGATATCAAACGGTATCTTGATCGTGTGACTGAGAACTTTGAAACCTTGATAATTAACAGAGGCAAAGACAGCGGTGTGGTGATTATGTCGCTGGACGAATATAATTCGCTGAATGCTACCTATCATGAGTTATCATCCAAGACAAATGAAAAAAGATTAGATTCAGCCATTGAAAAACTTGGCAGAGGCTCATCCTTTCAAAAAGACCTTATTGAAAAATGATATACATTTTTGTTGATGAGTCCTGGGAAGATTATTTGTATTGGCAAAAGACCGATAAGAAAATCTTGTCCAAAATAAATGACTTGTTGAAAGATATTTCACGAACTCCCTTTTCTGGTTTAGGAAAACCTGAACCGCTGAAACATAAATATAAAGGATATTGGTCGCGCAGAATTGATGGCGAACACAGATTGATCTACAGAGTGAATGACAATGAAATACTGATTGCAAAATGCAGATTTCATTACGACTGATGTTGAATAAAAACAGTTGCTAATAAATAGGAATATAAGCGGCGTGCAAGCCCTTTTCCACCTAAGCAGAAGCCCGGCGAATATTAGCTTGCGCTAAGCTCTCCGCCACAGGTGGATCGGTTATCGGTTGAACTATATCCCTTGTAAGGCTATGTACTTACTTGCAGTTATTGATGGGATTCTGATGAAAATGGGGCTGTTGGGCTATATGATAATGCGGAATTGAATGAAATTAATTTTTCTTGCTCTGATTGTAGATTCCCCACCATCCAGACTTGCCATTCCGGCAATATTCACCCCCTCTATAAAAAGATAATATTGCACTTGCTCGATATTCTTCAAAAGATGATCCCCCGGGGAGGGGGGCATTATTACCGGAATATACACTGAATCAGCGACGGATACTGCCTGAGGCAATCGGGTATTAGGGTGGTTTATGCATGGTATTGCGGAATGAATTCAATATCTTTGAAAACCGACCGGGGGGGGGGGCGGACTCACTAAATACACAAATAAATGCATTTCGCCAGGCCTGCTCGCTGTTTTAACCATTATCTTTAAGCTCTTTATACGATTCTGCCTTTTTGTACGTTAAACTCAAAACGTATCCAATGCGAAAAGTTCTTCCTTTCCTTCCTTTGGTAGTGGCCATATTGTTTCCGGTATTGTTTTTTCGCCAGCAGGCCGGTATAAACGTATTACTTATGAATGTGGTTTTTGCAGGGCTGCTCTTCGTTTCGGGTCGGTTTAACCCATCAGCCAGATTACAGCTGCTCTTACTGGCAGGTGCATTGCTTACCTCGCTTATGGTGGTGATGTATGGTTCGATGATGGCTGTGGCGGCCAACTGGATAACGCTGGTTTTGTTGCTGGGTGCAACAGCCGGTCAGCAGCTGGCCTTATTGCCCAATGCCATTCCGGCTGCTGTATTTGCCATACTTTCAGGCCCGGTCGGCTACTTTAAAAGCATAACCGATGCAGGCCGCATGGGAGTAAACGGGCGCCGGATACTACGGTTCATTCTGGCAGGAGTAATTCCGGTTGTAATCCTGCTGTTTTTTACGGCACTTTATGCGGCCTCCAGCCCGTTTTTCAACAAACTCACAGGTAATTTGCTGGAGCATATTCAGCAATTTATTGAGATTGTAACAAAATATATCTCGCCCGAAGCCTTCTGGATAGGTTTCTGGGGAATGATTTTCGGTTTTGCCTTTAATTACGGGATGTGGAACAAGCGCTTGCGTGTATTCAACGAAAACGCTTCAAATCAGCTGCAGAGGTTGCGTAACCTGTTGCCCGGAAGTTTATCGGCTTTCAGAACCAAATATCTGGCAGGAGTGGTTTTACTGATATTGCTCAACGGGGTACTGGCAGTAATGAATGGCCTCGATATTGTTAATGTATGGCTGAATTTTGAATGGAATGGCTTGTACCTTAAGCAGTTTGTGCACGAAGGAACCTGGTTGCTTATATTTTCAATTGTTGTTTCGATGGGTATCGCTCTTTATTTTTTCAGTGGTAACATCAGCTTTTATTCAAAAAACAAGCGCCTGAAACAGCTGGCCACCGCCTGGTTGCTTCAGAATGCATTGCTGGCGGTTTCGGTGGGCGTTCGCAATATGTGGTATATCTGGTATTTTAATCTTGCCTACAAGCGGATAGGGGTTTATGCTTTTTTGCTGCTAACGCTAACAGGTATTGTTACGGTATTAATCAAGATTCACAAGCGTAAAAATCTGAGGTACCTGCTTTATTACAACAGCATAGCTGCCTGGGCCATTGTGGTATCGCTGAGTTTGTTTAACTGGGATAAAACCATTGCAGCCTATAACCTGGCGCATTATAAAACCGCGTTTTATCATACCGATTTTATGGTTACCCTTAACAGTAGCGCCTTGCCTGAATTGCAGAAAGCAGCAGCCATTAGCGGGCAGATTGGCGAAATGCAACAAAAGCAGTTTAGTTTTACACGAATTTATATGTCGCCACACGATTTCGAAAGCAGGATCAGCGAGCGGGTAAAAAACTTTAAGCAAGGTTACCCTTTGATGGGATTTATGGGATGGAACTATGCTGATTATGCTGCGTATAGGGCGTTGTCGGAACCATTACAAACCGGCAGCGCGGCTGAGTAGCGAATCATAGATCCGGTAAATTTCGTTGCCGAAGCAAACCAGTATTATTTTATCGAAATCGGGCAAAAAGGGTGACTGTCTTAATGATGTTAAGGCAATTCGGGCAGCCTCCTCTTTTGGGTACCCGTATACACCTGTGCTGATACTGGGAAAAGCGATGGATCGGCACTTTAATTCATGAGCAACCCTGAGTGATTCGCGGTAACTCGAAGCGAGCATTTCAGCTTCACCGGCATGGCCGCCTTGCCAAACCGGCCCCACGGTATGTATAACGTACCTTGATGGCAGGTTGTAGGCTCTGGTATATTTTGCCTGGCCGGTTTTGCAGCCGTTCAGTTTACGGCATTCCTCCAAAAGCTGGCTGCCGGCCGCTCGGTGAATGGCGCCGTCAACTCCGCCACCACCCAGCAGCGATTGGTTGGCTGCATTCACAATGGCATCGGCATCCACTTTGGTGATGTCGCCCAAAATCAGTTCAAACCGGGAATACGCGTTCATTTGTTATAACTATTATCCGGTAAAATTATCAGATTACCTTCGTTTAGCTGCCTTCGTTAGATTCTTCGCTTCACCTGGTTTCACTCAGAATGACAAGCTGTTGGGAGCTATACAGGGGAGGGGTCAGGATGCACTTCAGCGTAATACAGAGTGTTTACGAAGAACCTCATCATTTTGCCGGGAAACTGCCATTTGTTATAATTTGCGCACAATAAGTTGCGTGTTTTCGTAATTCACAACTTTAATCTGAGTGCCCTTTTCAATGTATCCTGATTCGGCCACGGCATCAAAAACCTCATCATCAATCAGTACCTTACCGGCCGGCCGTAAAATGGTAAATGCTGTTCCCGATTTGCCTTTCATGGTGTTGTAACGGGCATCATTTACCGTATATCCTTCGTTGGATGGCTGCGTACTTGCCAGCGAAAGATTGCCAAACATGGTATGTCCGCCAAACAACTTGCGGGTAATAAAAAATGACGATAACAGGGCAAAAAACGAAGCAATAATTACCACAAAGAACGATGTAACAGCACCCTGAGCCGGAACTCCGGTAAAGTCGAACCCCATATTGTTTATCATGCTGAGTGTAAGGCCCGAAACCACCAGCACAATACCGCTAATTCCGGCCACGCCAAACCCAGGAATGGCAAACAGCTCGATGATAATCAGAATCACACCGATGATAAAAAGTAGAATCTCCCAATTGGCGGCAAGTCCTTCGATATAGAGCGGTGCAAAATAGAGCAAAGCGCCCACCACCGCGGCTGCCAGCGGAAAGCCTATGCCGGGGGTTTGCAGTTCGAAGTATATTCCGCCGATAATGAGCATAATCAGCAAGCCACTGATGAGTGGTTTGGTGAGAAAGGTGATGATGCTATCGGCAGCTGTAAGCTCTTGTTTAACAAGTTTATAATTGCTGATATGGGTGAGCTTAAGAATATCTTCGATGGTTTCGGCCTCGCCATTGCAGTATCCGTGTTTCATAGCCTCCGAAGCGGTAAAGGTTAATACCTGCCCGGTGTCGGTAATGCCTTCAATAAAAATGCGCGGGTCGACCATAGCCTGGGCAATATCCGGATCGCGGTGATTGGCTTCAGCCGTAGAGCGCATCATCGAGCGCATATAGGATTGGTATTTGTCGGGCAGGGGTTTGCCTGCCTGATCAACTACCGTTGCAGCACCTATATTGGCGCCGGGCCGCATATAAATACTGTCGCAGGCAATGGATATAAGGGCGCCGGCTGAAGCGGCGTTGTTATCAATAAAGACCCATATCGGTTTATCGTTTTGCAGAATAGCCGTGCGAATAGAGTCGGCCGATTCGAGCATACCGCCATAGGTGTTCATGTGAATGATAATCAGGTCGGCATCCAGTGTTTTGGCCTCGGTGAGCGCTTTGCGGGTTTTATGCCATACAGGGGGCGCAATCTCTTCCTTTATTTCGAAGGTATAAACCAGTTTTTTGTTTTGTGTGGCAGGTTTCTGCGCAAGCAAAAGCGTAAACGGAATGCTCAGTAGCAGGCACAGCAGGGCCGGTATTATTTTCATGGTATTTGGTTTCATAGTGTAACGAAAGTACAATTTATTCTGTTTGCCTGGCTTGTGGTTTGTTAAAATGCTGCCTGATGCGTGCGAGCAGCCAGGCGTGTATTGCTCTGTTTCCGGCAACGATACTACTGCCATGCAGGTAATTACCGCCACCTGTAAAATCGCTTACGCTGCCACCGGCCTGCTGTACGATAAAGGCACCGGCAGCCACATCCCACGGATGCAGGCTGTATTCGAAAAAGCCTTCAAACCGGCCGCAGGCCAAATAGGCAAGATCAACAGCTGCTGAACCCATGCGCCTTATGCCGGCAGTATGTTGCATCAGCTCCCTGAAAACCTGCAGATAAGCGTCGATATGCGAAAAATCGTAGTATGGAAACCCTGTGGCAAGCAAAGCTTTTTCAGGTTCGCGGATGCCCGATACGTTGATGGGTTCGCCATTGAGCATGGCCCGGCCACCTTTCCAGGCATAAAAGCATTCCCGCCTGTTTATCTCGTAAACTACGCCTGCTACCGTTTCGAGGTTCTCCTGAAGCGCTATGCTGATACTGAAAACCGGTACTCCGTGCAGAAAGTTGGTGGTGCCATCGAGCGGATCTACAATCCAGTTAAAGCGTGCTCCGGTTTCGTTGCGGGTTCCTTCTTCGGCTATAAAGCCTGCTTCGGGTATAAGCTCCGACAGGGCATCGGTAAGCATTTTCTCCAGCGTTTTATCAACACGCGAAACATAATCATGCAGCCCCTTGGTTTCAGCTTCGGCAACGCCTACTTTGTTTAGCTGAGCCGCTGCGTAGTTTGCTGCCTCAGCCGCAATGGTACAAACCCGGCTGCAAATGTTCTGGTAATCCATGCTGTTGTAATTTTTACTCATCCGTGGGCTGTACAAGATAATTCCCGTTACGGGCTGTTTGGGTAAGCATTACCTTTTGTGTGGTGTTAACCGATGACGCATCATAAGGTTTCTGACATCGGATATAGTTTTCGGTAAATCCGCCCATCCAACCGTTTTCGTTATCCGATTCCCATAAAACTTCCCTGATACTTCCCTCGTTTTCGCGGTAAAAGTCTTGCTTTTTGGCATCCGAAAGGGTGTGTAATATTTTACTGCGCATTTGTTTTTCGCTTTCGCTTACCTGATCATCCATTTCGGCCGCTTTGGTACCCGGCCTTACCGAGTAGGTGAAAACATGCAGGTAGGAGATGGGCAATGATTCGATAAACTGCAGGGTGTCTTTGAAATCATCCCTGGTTTCGCCCGGAAAGCCGGTGATAACATCGGCAGCAATGCAGGCATCGGGCATAAGGGATTTGATATACCTTACGCGGTTTTCGAATACCTCACGCTTGTATTTGCGTTTCATCAGGTTTAGAATACGGTCGCTGCCCGATTGCAGAGGGATATGAAAATGTGGCATAAATTTTTTCGATGAAGCCACAAGGTCGATGATGCTGGTTTTGAGCAATTCAGGTTCGACCGACGATATGCGGATGCGCTCAATGGTTTGCAATTGACTGAGGCCCAGCAACAGGTCGTAAAAGGTTTCGCCATTCTGCCTGCCGAAATCGCCGATGTTAACCCCTGTGAGTACGATCTCACGAATACCGGTGCCGGTAATCTGAATGGCCGCTTTAAGCGTATCGGCTACGGTGGCGCTCCGGCTTCGGCCGCGTGCAAACGGAATGGCACAGAAGGTACAAAAGTAGTCGCATCCATCCTGAACCTTAAAAAAGGAGCGGGTGCGGTCGCTGGTCGAAAATCCCGGCTCGAAAATGCGCGAGGTGTTGGGAGCCGCTGTGGTATTAGCGGCATCAGCGCCCATGTTATTGCTTACCACTTCGTGCAAGCGGTACTTATCGGAGTTGCCGAGTACAATCTTAACCCCATCTATCCTACGGAGTGCCTCGGGCTTAAGCTGCGCATAACATCCGATAACTGCTACGCTGGCTTCGGGATTGCGTCGCATGGCCTGCCTGATGGCTGCTTTGCATTTTTTCTCAGCCTGAGCCGTAACCGTGCACGAGTGAATTACATATATATCAGCATTCTCCTTAAAATCGACTGTTTCGAAGGTGTTTCCATCAAATTTCCTTGCAATGGCCGCTGTTTCGGCAAAGTTTAGTTTGCAGCCAAATGTTGTAAACGCAATTCTTTGTTTTTTCATGTTTGCAAAGATACTGCATTCGCAGGTATATAGTGGTTGGCTCAGGAATGATTGGTTTTTTGTTAAACAGGTAAGCCTGGCTGCAGGGCTTGTGAAATTCAGGCGGAAATTGTAAGTTTGTTAATAATATAATTCAATGTTGTGAGGTAAAATTATGAGATACTTCGCTAAGGCTCAGTATGACTTTTACGTGCATGGGTACTATGAATAGGGTTGGGTGGTTGAGGAGAAGCCGCAACCGCCCAACCCTGTCTAAAACTCAGGAGCTTGTCATTCTGAGCGAAACCAGGTGAAGCGAAGAGTCTAACGAAAGGAGCCCACCAAAGGTAATCCCACAAGCAAATCAAAAGTTTACCTGACAATAATCATTAAACCCGATGATCATTATCAAAAATAGCCAATGTCAGAAAGCCGCCAGAAATTTTCAGAAATAGTAGCCAGGGTCAGTAGTTTTATTGATGTTCTGCTCGATACCAGCGGAAAATTTGACTTTCTGACTGAAATATTGCGTTTTACCGATCAGTTGCATGGTGTAAGAGCTTCATCCGTTTTTTCGGCCGATCAGGATCCCACAGCCATAAGCCTGTCAACGCATGCATCGTCAACGGTCGCATTGCATCAATATATTGCTGATTTACTGGCTGATGGAAGCGAATCGTTTCATTGTTATTTTTATGCGCCCGAGGAACTTCCCGTTAATTCGTTGCCTGTAAATATATCAGGATTAAAGCAGCTGGTAGTAATATCTGAGAATATTACCGGAGAGCATTTTGCACTGCTTATGTTTTCTGATGCAACTGAAAATCAGGAAGTGGAAGATTTGCTACCTGCCTTGCTGAGAAACGTATTTAAAATATACTATCAAAAATTTGTGGCTTCCGATTCACTGTACCGTTTTTTGGTTGAGAATCAGAACGAATTGATAGTAAAGGTTGATAATCAGAATCGGTTCCTGTATGTGAGCCCATCGTATTGCCGCATGTTCGGTCTCAATCCCGATCAGTTACTGGGCAAAAGTTATGAGCCTTTGATACATCCCGACGACTTGGAACCTACCCGCATCGAAGTTGCCAAACTGATGCACCAACCGCACACCTGCTATATCGAACAGCGCGCTAAAACTGTTGATGGCTGGCGCTGGCTTTCGTGGCACGACAAAGCGTTTTTCGACGAAAAGGGGCAGATAGAATCAGTGATTGGTGTTGGTCGTGATATTACCCTCGAAAAAACCATGACTACTGAATTGCATGAGAGTGAACAAAAATTTCAGAAAGCATTCCGCAGTAGTCCCAACCTTATGCTCTTAACACGCTTGAGCGACGGAGCTGTGTTCGATATAAACGATCGTTTTGCAGAGTTGTTAAACATGAAACGAGAGCAGATTATCGGTAGAACAACCCCCGACCTGGGATTGTACACCCAATCGTCACGCGCTGATATGATGGAACTTCTATTGAAAAATGGAATGGTTCAGGATAAGGAATTTACAGTAAAGACTGCTGATAATCAGATATTGGTGGGTCTTTTTTCGGCGGAACTCACCGAGCTGAACGGCGAGAAATTCCTTGTTAGTTCTTTTAACGATATCAGCGAACTCAAGAAAACACAGCGCGAACTCGAAACCATCAAAGTGCAGCTCGAACAATTGGTCGAAAAGCGAACTGCACAATTGAGCGAAATTAACGACGAACTTAACCGTTTTGCCCGAAATGTTTCGCACGATTTGCGGGCTCCGCTTCGGGTACTCGAAGCGTATTCAAATGCCCTGGCCAGCGATTACAACACTAAACTGGGCGACGATGGGGCCGATTTGATAAACCGGATGCTGGGGGCCATCCAACAAATGGGAAATCTGATATCCGATTTACTTACCTATGCACAGTTAAGCAGCCTTGAACTAAACATGTCGGCAGTGAATCCTGTAGATTCATTGCACAAATGCCTTGCACTGCTTTCGGCTGATATCCGCGAAAAGGGTGCTACTATTATCATTCCTGAAAACCTGCCTGCTGTAATGGCCTATAAACCGGTACTGGTGCAGGTGTTCTCAAATCTGATTTCAAATTCTCTCAAATTTGTTAAGGCTAACGTAAAACCAGAGATTGAAGTTTCGGCTGAAACTAAAGGAGAATGGGTTGCATTGTATTTTAGCGATAATGGAATTGGTATTCCCGAGGAGATGCGTAACCGTATTTTCGAAGTTTATGAGCGCCTGCATGGTGTTGAAAGTTACCCGGGTACCGGAATCGGCCTCACCATCGTTAAGAAGGCCATGCTCAGAATGGGCGGCGATGTGAAAGTTTTGTCAACCGGCAAAAAAGGTAGTATCTTTGAGTTACGTTTTGTTAATCCCTAATAAACTGGTAACCTCACATAGCTGTTCAGTTGTTCATTTAAATACCCCCGAGAAAACATGCCCGATTTGCTCAAAGTCTTATTAATTGATGATAACCCTGACGACAGACATTTGATTATCAGGGAACTTAAGAAATTGTTTATCATCGATGTTGAGGAAATCATCAACCAGGGCGACTTTGATGCCGCATTAAAACGCCTCGATTTTGATATTGTAATTACCGATTATCAGTTGCGCTGGACCACGGGCGTTGAAGTGCTGATTACCATAAAAAAGATTAAACCCCTGATGCCTGTGATTATGTTTACCGGCACCGGCAGCGAAGAAATTGCGGTAATGGCCATGAAAGTTGGCCTTGATGATTATATATTGAAATCTCCTCAGCATTACATGCGCCTTGCCTTGTCGGTAAATTCAGCCATCAACCGCATGAAGGAAGAGCTTTTGCGCAAGCAGGCAGAGAATGCACTCAGGAAATCAGAAGAAAATTACCGTACACTCGTTGAAAATATTGAAATTGGATTTGCCCGTCTCGACGCCAGTGGCAGAATCGTAATGGTAAACGAAGCGCAGGGCCGGATGTTCAGACTTGCTACATCGGAATTTACAGGTAAAAAGGGGGCAGAATTTTATGTGAATGGTATCGATTACGAAGCGTACCATGCTTCAGAGTGGACCGGTGAGGCTGTTACGCAGGCTATCAGGGCCGACAAAACCACTTTTGAGGTGCAGCTAAGGTCGTTTCCATCGTTAAACGATGATGGAACAGTAAATGGATTTATTGAGATATCAGAAGATATATCGGCACGTCTGCTCAGCGAACGCACCCAGTTAGCTGCCCTGAATATCGGAAATGCCGTGCTTGAAACCGAAACCCTCGACGAATTAATAAATATTATTAAACAGGAATTATCGCGCATCGTTTCCATAACCAATGTGTGGGTTGTGCTCGCCGAAAAAAAACCGAAAACAGGCATTACATTGCAAAGGCTGGGCGCCGATGATTTTAATCCTGGCTGGTTTGCCATCGAAGACAAACTGGTAAGCGATGCTATTGAACAGGAGAAGGTACAATTGCTTAAGGGCGATGAACTGATTTCAGCCTCGGGAAGGAGTGAGGCCGACCCTGCATTTAAAGATGTTAAAGTATGGGCCGGCATTCCGTTGCGGGGGCGCCGGCAGGTTATCGGAATGCTGGTATTCATCCATAATTCCGATGCCAATGCATTGAACGAGCCTGATGTAGATTTACTTCAGTTTGTATCCAATCAGATTGGTATTGCCATCGACAACCGCATTTCAGCCGATAATCTGCGTGATAGCGAACTTCAATTCAGGAGTGTAATCGAACAATCGGCCGATGGCATTGTAATTGCCGATCAAACAGGAAATGTCATTGAATGCAATCCGGCTGCCGTTAAATTATCGGATTTAAAGATTGAGGACATTCTGGGCAGAAAATTATGGGAAATCGGATCATTACTAAGGTCGCCGCGAAATGTTGAAAAAAGTCTGAATGAGGAGTTCAGGAAAAAATACAATCAGCTAATTGGTAAACTTACTTCCGGCGAGCCGGTGAATACCGAATTTAGTTTCGTAACACCGCACGATGAGAAAAAGTACCTCGAGGTTACACTTTTTCCGTTAAGCATTAAAGGTATTCAGCACACCGGCCTGTTTTTTAAAGATACAACCCAGCACAGGATTTCGGTAGATGCCATTGCGCATGCCCGGCGTCGTGCCGAAGAATCGGACCGCTTAAAAACCGTTTTTCTTTCGAATATTTCCTACGAAATAAGAAATCCCCTTAACGCAATTGTAGGTTATGCTGAGCTTTTGTCGCTACCATCGCTGTCGAAACAGGAGAGGGAACAATATAGTCAGCAGATTTTTGAAAACTCGTCGAGCCTGCTCGAACAGTTTAACAACATCATCGAAATCTCGAAATTTGATGCTGGTTCTGTCAGTCTGCAGATTAGTGAATTTCAGGTAAACAGTTTCATCGACGAAATTGCATCCGGTATCAGCAGCCTTTCGTTTGAGAGTGGTCTCGATTTCAGGGTATTTAAGGCCATATCTGACGAAATGCTTATACTGCGTACCGATCGTACCAAGTTGCAACAGGCAATACGGCAATTGCTTTACAATGCATTTAAATTTACAGCCTCAGGTTTTGTTGAGCTCGGATATTATACTTCGAAGCGCGATAATATTACATTTTATGTGAGCGATAGCGGCCCCGGAATCCCAGCTAATAAGGCCAATCTGATATTCGACCGCTTTCGTCAGGCCGAAGAAAACATCGAACGCCGTTATACCGGACTCGGTATAGGGCTGCATATTGTAAAAAAGATTGTAAATTTGCTCAACGGTGAGGCCTATTATGAGCCTGCCCAACCTAAAGGTTCGATATTTAAAATTGTTATTCCATTGGTAATCAATTCTGAAGGTGCTGATTTAAACACAGAAACCAACGCGTCGATTTTTCCGGCTTCAAACATGTGGATTGGTAAAACCATATTGATTGTTGAGGACGTTGAATCAAATTTTCTGTTTCTCGAAGCGGCATTACGTCGCTCCGGAGCTGCACTTATCTGGGCCGTATCGGGCGAAGAGGCCATTCGGCTCATCGGAGAGGATAAGCCTGTTGATCTGGTGCTTATGGATATCAGACTGAATGGTATTGATGGCTACGAAGTTACCCGAAAGATAAAAGCCATCCGCCCCGGTTTAACCATCATCGCTCAAACTGCCTATGCACTGGTGGGCGAACGCGAAAAGGCCCGCCGTGCCGGCTGCGACGATTACCTGGCAAAACCAATACGACCATCAATTTTATTGGGAACACTCGGCAAATACCTTTAATGCTCCGCAGGTTTGCGGCCGGCCAATTGCTGTATCAGAATTCCTCCGATTATAAAAGCCAGCCCTGTTAGGGTGTACATCATTATTTTTTCGCCTACCAGCCACGATACCAGTAAGAGCGATAAAAAAGGCGAAAGGTAAACCAGATTGCTTATGCGGGCGGTATACGAAGTGCTGCGAAGTGCCTCAAGCCACACAACAAATGTAATTCCCATTTCAAAAAGGCCAATGTAAATGCTACCGGCCAATCCGTAGGTTCCTGGCCAGATAATCTCGCCTTTCACCACGCAATATATAAGCGTATAAACAAAGCCAAATCCAAAGTTCATAAATAATTTCTCATCAGTGCGGCGGTGATCCTTCATATTAAGCATCCAGTAACCTGCCCAGAAGAATGCACTCAGCAAAGCCAGTCCAACACCAAATGGATTGTTAAAGTGAAATGATGCCAGCGATCCGGCAGTGGCGATAATAAAAGTGCCGGCAAAACTCACCAGCAAACCGACTGCGCTCAGCCAGCATATTTTCTGTTTCAGAAAAATGGCCGAAAATACAACAAGCACCATGGGCCAGGTGTAATTTAAGGCGACAGCTTCCTGTGCAAGCAACAGATTATAGGCATACAGTAAAATAAGGTAGTAGGCAAATGGGTTGAGTAAACCCATAACTGCCGACATGGCCCAGGCTGAAGCCGGAGCTTTGAAAACTGATTTCAAACGTCCCTTTGAAGCCAGCAGAATACCCAGAAACAGGGTGGCAACCAGCGAGGCATACATCAGAATCTGGCTGTAGCTGAGGTAATTAAGGCTCAGCTTAAACGCTGAACCAATGGTCGACCAAAAAAGTACGGCAAGCAATGCCAGCAACAGCGATTTGCGCTCATTGTTCATGGTGCAAATGTACGCAAACACCCCTTGATAAACGGGGCAGGGTTTTATTAATTTTTTTTTATTCTAATTATCTAAATAATTGAATATTAGAGAAAAATGACCTTTTATTTCAAACTTGCAATTCATATAAAAGTAGTTACTTTTGCAGGCACTAAACAAAACGGATTACTATGAAGAAACTAGCGGTTGTAGCTTTGGGAGGAAACGCCCTGCTCAGAAGCGATCAGAAAGGAACAATCGATGATCAGGAAGCAAATGCATATAGTACTGCAGAGCGTCTGCTGGCGCTGATAAGATCAGATTACAACATTGTGGTTACCCACGGCAACGGTCCTCAGGTAGGCAATATTTTATTATCGAACACAGCCGGAAATAAACTTTACGGAATACCGGATATGCCGCTAGATGTCGCCGTAGCTTACAGTCAGGGATTTATTGGCTATGTTATTGAGCAGCAATTGCGCAATGTTATGATGGCCAACGATATGGACAGGGATATTATTTCAATCATCACACAGGTGCTTGTTGATAAAAATGATCCGGCGTTTAAAAATCCAACCAAACCGGTCGGGCCATATTATACCAGGGAGGAATCGGACCGTATGAACTCTGAAAATGGTTCTGTATTTGCCGCCGATCCGCGTGGCAGAGGTTATCGTAAAGTAGTTGCCAGCCCGCGGCCACTGGTTATCAGCAATCAGAAATCCATTGAATCACTTGCAAGGGCTGGACAGATTGTAATTGCAGTAGGAGGTGGCGGCATTCCTCAGTTTTATGTGCAGGAAAATAAACTTCAGGGCATCGATGCTGTTATTGATAAGGATCTGGCTTCGTCGCTGCTGGCAGTTCAGATTCGTGCCGACAAGTTTTTCATATTAACCGACGTTCCCAAGGTGTGTATCAATTACAATACTCCACAGGAAAAGTCAGTTGACCGAATGACCATTTCCGAGGCGCGCATTTACCTCGAAGAAGGCCAATTTGCCGAAGGCAGTATGGCTCCGAAAGTACGCGCTGCAATTGGTTTTGTAGAGGGAACCGGTAAAGATGCCATCATCACATGCTCTGATAAGCTTGGGGTTGATAATGGCGGAACCCGCGTTGTAATTGTTTAGATTTGAATTAATTAACATAAAAAACCAACACTATGGCATTTAACCTTAGAAACCGGAACTTTTTAAAATTGCTCGATTTTACCCCACAGGAAATCAAGTATTTACTGCAACTTTCAGCAGATCTCAAAAAAGCTAAATACAGCGGAACCGAGCAGCAGAAGCTTAAAGGAAAGAACATTGTACTTCTTTTCGAAAAAGATTCAACCCGCACCCGTTGTGCCTTCGAAGTAGCTGCCCTCGATCAGGGAGCACATGTTACCTATCTGGGCCCTTCAGGTTCGCAAATGGGAAAAAAGGAATCGATGAAAGATACTGCGCGTGTTCTTGGCCGGATGTATGATGGCATTGAATACCGAGGATATGGCCAGCATATTGTTGAAGAATTGGGCAAGTATGCAGGCGTTCCGGTGTGGAATGGTCTTACCAACGAGTTTCACCCTACACAGATTCTGGCCGATTTTCTGACTATGATGGAGCATAGCGATAAACCACTGCATAAAGTGGCTTTCTGTTATCTGGGCGATGCGCGCAACAACATGGGCAACTCGCTGATGGTGGGCGCAGCCAAAATGGGAATGGATTTCAGGGCTGCAGCGCCCAAAGCCTGCTGGCCAAACGAGGAGCTGGTTGCTACCTGCCGCGAAATTGCAAAATCGACAGGAGCAAAAATTACCCTTACCGAATCGGTTGACGAAGGGGTTAAGGGAGTTGATTTTCTGTATACCGATGTATGGGTATCGATGGGCGAACCAGCCGAAGTATGGGCCGAGCGCATTAAATTGCTGAGCCCTTATCAGGTGAATAAGCAAGCTGTTGAAAAAACCGGCAATCCCAATGTAAAATTCCTGCATTGCCTGCCCGCATTCCATAACCGCGAAACAGCTGTTGGCGAAGATATCTATCAAAAATATGGCCTCGAAGCAATGGAAGTTACCGATGATGTTTTTGAATCGCCCAACTCCATTGTGTTTGACGAAGCCGAAAACCGCCTGCATACCATTAAAGCTGTAATGGTGGCAACGCTGGGTTCATAAAATAATTGCAGATGAAATAAAAAGGGGTTTCGAAACGAAACCCCTTTTTTGTTTTTACTTTCAATTTACTTTATTTAAGGCCCATTGAAGCTATCATCGCTTTGAGCTGATCTGCCATTTTTTGCTTTACCGCTTCAAATTCCGGTTTACTGTTGAGTTTACCTTTTACGCCAAAATAGAACTTAATTTTTGGCTCTGTTCCCGACGGGCGCACGGTAATCTTGCTTCCGCCTTCGAGGAAAAACTGAAGCACATCCGACTTGGGTAAATCAATGGGTGTTGAATCGCCCGACGAAGGATCAAAAGATTTTTGCAGCTTATAGTCTTTAATCTGTACCACTTTCTCCTGATTGATTGATTTTGGCGGATTCTCGCGGTAATTCTGCATCATAGCCTGAATTTCTTCGGCGCCTGACTTGCCTTTTTTGGTGATTGAAATCAGGTCTTCGAGGTAAAAACCGTATTTCTGATAAATGTCAATCAGCAGGTCGTACATGGTCAGCCCCTGATCTTTGGCCCAGGCCGCTGTTTCTGACAGCATACAGCATGCTATAACTGCATCTTTGTCGCGCACCTGATCTCCAACAAGGTAACCATAACTTTCTTCACCTCCGCCTATAAACGTGCGGATACCTTCATTTTTACGGATTATTTCAGCAATGTATTTGAAGCCTGTGAGTACATCAAACGATTCAACGCCAAAGCTTACAGCAATATCTTTCAGGAGCTCAGAAGTAACAATGGTTTTTGCAATAAACTCCTTACCGGTAAGTTTGCCGCGGTTTTTCCACTGATTGAGCAGGTAGTATATCAGCAGGGTGGCTGATTGATTGCCATTCAGAAGAATGTAATTGCCGTCACTGTCTTTAACTCCCACACCCACGCGGTCGGCATCGGGGTCGGTGGCCAGAATAATATCGGCTCCGACTTCGCGCGCCTTATCAAGCGCCATAGCCATTGCGGCTTTTTCTTCGGGATTGGGTGAATGCACGGTTGGAAAATTGCCATCGGCAATCATCTGCTCTTCAACCGTATACACAGCTTCAAATCCAAAACGGCTGAGGGCAGGAGGCACCAGTTTCGCACCGGTTCCGTGAATGGAAGTGTAAACAATCTTTAAATCCTTATGCTTTTTAATGACTTCGGGCGATAACGAAAGTGAAGCGAGCATTTTCAGATATGGTTCATCCACATCGGCACCAATGGTGGTTATCAGCTGCTCATTGCCCGAAAATTTAATTTCTTCAACACCAGTTATTTTATAAACTTCGGTGATTACATTTTTGTCATGCGGTGGCACTAGCTGTCCGCCATCGTCCCAGTAAACCTTGTAACCGTTGTATTCTTTGGGGTTGTGTGAAGCAGTAATTACGATACCACTCTGGCAACCGAGGTGTCTGACAGCAAACGAAAGTTCGGGCGTTGGCCTCAGGCTTTCAAACAGGTAAACCCTGATGCCATTGGCAGCGAGAACTTCAGCCGATATTCGGGCAAAGTAGGGGCTGTTATTACGCGAATCGTGCGCTATGGCTACCGAAATTTCATCATTTGAAATAAAACTTGCTTTCAGGTAGTTGGCTAGGCCCTGTGTGGCGGTACCCACGGTGTACTTGTTCATTCTGTTGGTACCGGTTCCCATAATTCCGCGCAAGCCACCGGTGCCAAATTCGAGATCGCGGTAAAAGCTTTCAATAAGTTCAGCATGGTCGTGGTTAAGCATGTGCTCAACAGCCTTGCGTGTATCGGCATCGTAGCTGGTGCCCAGCCATATCCGGGCCTTTTCAGCAATTTTCGGGTCAATTTCCTGCGAAGTCATAGTTTTAAATTTTCCTGATTAATATTTCTGATAACATTTTGTTTCCTATACAGCTGCAACCACTTTGCGATAACCATCCGTAATTGCCGCGCACTGAAAGCTGATAATTATACCCATGCGTTTGCCGCAGATTTTGAGTTTTGTTTGCATGGCCGCAATTTTCATCGGGCTGATTACCGTTTCGTTGGTAAGCTCAACAATCACCATATTTTCTACCAAAATTTCAACGGGCAGGTCGTGCGGGGTTTTCAGCTCCTTATAATACACCGGAAAATTAACATCCCTTTTGTAGAGCAAACCATTTATTCTGAGTTCATGCAGCAGACATGTCCGGTAAACCTGTAGTTCGAGACCCTGGCCGAGTGTGTTAAATACCTCAGTCGCAGTTTCGAATATTTTGGTATGCAAACGATTTAGCTCAGCTCGGTTCATTTAGCAAAGCTATACATTTTTTAAGGCTTTCGCGCCAGTAAGGTATAGTTTGTCCGGTTGTTTTTGTAATTTTTGATTTGTCAAAAACACTGTAAAAGGGTCTAGGCGCTGGCAGGGGATAACCTGCCGTATCGGTGGGCGATACAATGCACTGTATATTTGAAATTTCAATAATTGCTTGTGCAAAATCGAACCAGCTGCAAACGCCTTCGTTGGCGTAATGATATATTCCACCTGGTGATTGGTCGCGCAGCATTATCAGTGCAGTTTCTGCCAGGTCGCGTGCCCAGGTAGGCGAGCCAATTTGATCTGCAACCACTCTCAGCTGCCCACGCTCTGCACCTGCTCTGCGGATTGTTTTTACGAAATTGGACCCATAAGCGGAATACAACCACGATGTACGGATAACCAAAGCATCGGCTCCTGAATTAAGTACGCTTTTTTCACCTTCAGCTTTACTTATCGCATATTTTCCTTGCGGATTCACCTGTTCATCTTCTTTATAAGGCTTGTAATTGTGGCCGTCGAATACATAATCGGTCGAAATCTGAACCATGCGCGCATTGTACAACCTACAGGCTTTGGCAAGAAAGGCCGGCGCTGTGGCATTTAACAACAGGGCCAGCTCAGTTTCTTGTTCTGCCTTATCAACAGCAGTGTATGCAGCGCAGTTAACCACAGCATCAGGTTTGAATTCCTGCATCAGCCGGTCTATCTCAGCTTCGTTGGTGATATCCAGCTCCTCGCGGCCGGTAAACAGAAAATGCATTTGATCAAATGCAGGTGCCAGTTTCTGAATCTCATTACCGAGTTGGCCGCGGCAGCCTGTGACGAGTACATTCATAACTGCATAGTTATTTTACAATCGAACGGAAAAATTCGATGGTATGGGTGAGGCCTTCGTCAAGCTGAACTTTTGGTTCCCAGCCCAGCTTGCTCTTGGCAAGCGAAATATCGGGCTTACGTTGCATAGGGTCGTCAGAAGGCAATGGTTTACGGATGATTTTTGATCTGGAGCCGGTAAGTTTGATTACTTTTTCAGCAAGTTCGAGTATGGTAAATTCGTTAGGATTTCCCACATTTACCGGGCCTGTAAAATCGTCGCCGGTATTCATGAGTTTAACCATTCCATCGAGTAAATCAGAATAGTAACAGAAACTACGTGTTTGACTGCCGTCACCATAAACTGTAATATCCTTACCCTGAAGCGCCTGAACTATAAAGTTTGATACAACGCGACCATCGTTCGGATGCATTCGCGGACCATAGGTGTTGAAAATTCTGATAATTTTAATGCGGACGTTGTTTTGCTTGTGATAATTTACAAACAGGGTTTCAGCAGCGCGTTTGCCTTCATCGTAGCATGCACGTTCACCAATCGGGTTAACATGTCCCCAGTAGCTTTCGGTTTGCGGATGAACCTGCGGATCGCCATAAACTTCGCTGGTTGAGGCTTGCAGAACTTTTGCCTTAATGCGCTTGGCCAAACCGAGCATATTTACCGCTCCCATTACCGATGTTTTTACTGTTTTTATCGGATTGTACTGATAATGAATGGGCGAAGCAGGACAGGCAAGGTTAAAGATTTCGTCAACTTCTATAAAGAATGGCGTTGTAACATCGTGCCTTATAAGCTCAAAGTAAGGGTTTTTAAGCAAGTGTACCACATTGCTCTTTTGCCCGGTAAAATAATTGTCGAGGCAAACAACTTCATTGCCTTCATTCAGCAGTTTTTCGCAAAGGTGCGAGCCCAAAAAACCTGCACCTCCGGTTACCAGTATTTTTTTCATTCTTCCTGTTTTTAAAGTTAGAAACGAGCCGGAATCAACCTACTTTGTATGGTGGTGATTCCGGCTTGTTTGTTTGGTTTGGTAAAATTACTTGGTCCTTACTCCAATGCAGAAATAATCAAATCCCATAGAAGTCAGCTCTTTACGATCGTAAATGTTACGTCCGTCGAATACAACAGGTTTTTTTACAAGTTTTTTAATTACGGCCCAGTTGGGGAATCGGAATTCTGTCCATTCAGTAAGCAGGAAAATGGCATCAACATCCATTACCGTTTCGTACTGATCTTTGCAGTATTCGACCGAGTCGCCGATTCTGCGTTTTGATTCATGCATGGCCACCGGATCGTAGGCTTTAACCTTGCAGCCTTTTTCAAGCAGTTTTTCGATAATTACCAAAGCGGGAGCTTCGCGCATATCATCGGTTTGCGGTTTGAATGAAAGTCCCCATAGGCCAACAGTGAGTCCTTTAAGATTTCCATCATAGTATTTCATAAACTTGCTGAACAGTGCCGATTTTTGATCTTCATTTACATATTCAACAGCTTTCAGAATCCGCATCGGGTATCCAACGGTGTCAGCCGTTTTAATAAGTGCTTTTACATCTTTTGGGAAACATGATCCGCCGTATCCAATTCCAGGATATATAAATTTGTTGCCAATGCGTGAATCGCTACCAATACCTTTGCGAACCATATTAACATCGGCTCCAACAATCTCGCACAGGTTGGCTACATCATTGATAAAGCTGATTTTGGTTGCCAGCATTGCGTTGGCTGCATACTTGGTCATTTCGGCACTGGGAACATCCATAAAAATTACAGGATGCCCGTTGAGGGTAAACGGTTTATAGAGCCGGGTCATAATTTCTTCTGCCTTTTCAGTTTCAACGCCAACCACGATGCGGTCGGGTTTCATAAAGTCGCCGATGGCATCACCTTCTTTAAGGAATTCAGGATTTGAAGCAACATCAAATTCAATAGATAATTTGCGCTTATCAAGCTCATCCTGAATGGCATTGCGCACTTTCTTAGCTGTACCTACCGGCACAGTACTCTTTGTAACTACCAGTACATGTTTGTTCATGTTTTCACCCACGGTTTTGGCAACCCCGAGAACGTATTTGAGGTCTGCACTGCCATCTTCGTCAGGCGGAGTTCCTACTGCAATAAAAATTACATCCGAATCATTTACATTCGAAGCAAGGTCAGTAGTGAAATGGAGCCTGTCTTTATTGACATTTCTGGTGATCATATCATCGAGTCCAGGTTCCCAGATGGGTGAAATACCATTGTTTAAATTCTCAATCTTTTTTACGTCGATATCAACGCATGTTACATCGATACCTACTTCGGCAAAACAGGTGCCGGTTACAAGGCCTACATAGCCAGTTCCCACGATAGTTATTTTCATAAATTCGGTTTTAACATTTACATTGTCTTAATAAGCAAATATAACCAATATGTAACTCATTTTGCAATATATTTTTATGATTTCGATGTTTGTGCCTGCAAGGATATGCGGTTTAAGCAAATATCGATAACTTGAGTAAAAAATATGTAATTGGCATTTAAATTACTTGAAATTCACGGGTGTGTAATTTGAGTACACTACATGCAAACAATTATTTTACAACCGGTTCTGTTCGCAATTAATGGTAAAAGTGTTTGGTTTCAGGATACTGCCTCTGTTAATATAAAGCCATTGCGTAAAATTTTAATAAATTACTTATAAAAATGCAGCACTCTAATAATTTTTTGTAAAAATTTGATATTCAAAAAATAAGCCGGTCATTTGACCGGCTCTCAGTGATCCCGCTGGGGCTCGAACCCAGGACCCCATCCTTAAAAGGGATGTGCTCTACCTGCTGAGCTACGGAATCGTAAATAGGACTGCAAAAGTACCTATTTTTTCGATACTACCAAATATTTTCTGCGTTTTTAGAAGCGGTTTTTGGGTTAAAAATTTTAGATTATTGATTTTCAGCTTCAAAGTGCGTAAAATTTGCGTGCACTGCCAGCCAAACACAGGCGGGTTCTAAGCTGGTATAGGTTACTCTGTGCTTTTTATGCGCCGGTATCAGCAAATAATCGCCCCCGCTGAGCTGCACATAGCCGTCAGTTTCAAATTCAAGGGTTGCCGTTCCTTTAAGAAGTATTACCCATTCATCTTTTCCCTGATCGCACCAGGTTTGCCCGGTAGTTTGACCAAACGAAACAATGCGCTCAATAACGGCATCGCCATCTGCAAGTACTTCAAGCACTTCATGGCTTTTGTCGGTTAATTGTGCGATATCAAACAGGTTAGCTTTTTGCATATCAACTAAGGATTCCCTTGCCTTCGCGAACAATTTCAATTTCGTCGCCGGTGCAATCTATCACGGTAGACGCTTCATTGTCGCCATAGCCGCCATCAATTACAATATCAACCAGGTTGCTATATTTTTCATAAATAAGCTCAGGATCGGTGGTGTACTCAATAATCTCATCGTCGTCGTGCACCGATGTTGACATAATCGGATGGCCGAGTTCACGCACGATTTCAAGTGGAATATTGTTATCGGGAATACGAATACCTACCGTTTTCTTCTTACTCTGGATGAGTTTGGGTACATTATTATTGGCATTCAGAATAAATGTAAACGGGCCCGGAAGGTTCTTTCGCATCAGTTTGAACACATCGTTGGGAATGGGCCTGGTATAGTCGGCCAGCTGACTCAAATCGTTGCAAATAAATGAAAAATTGGCTTTGGCAGCATTCAGTTCGCGTATCTGGGCAATGCGTTCAATGGCTTTCGATTTAAAAATATCGCATCCTAAGCCATATACAGTATCGGTAGGATAGACTATGATTCCTCCATCCAACAGGCATTCCGCAATCATCCTAACCTGTTTGGGATTCGGATTTTCAGGATAGAGTTTCAGCAGCATATGCTCGTTTTTTTTACAAAGTTACAATAAAAAAGGGTAAGCTACTTACATCGCACCGCTACAACCATCTACCCTTGCTACATTCCTGTCCTGGGGGAGTTCAATGGGAGCTGGTCGTATAAGACTTACCCGCTACAAAAATACACATTTTTGCAGCACGGGCAAATGAAAATGCGATTTTTAACACTTCACTTTATTATTTACATTTGCAGAAATTCTAAACAGCAACCTATGGAAAATTCAGAGAACACCGGACAAGCAGTTAAGGAACAAAAAGTTAGTATGCTCAGGCATGCCATTACCTACGGTACTTATACCAGTATTGGATTTATATTGGTTTCACTGCTTTTTTATGTTTTGGATGTAAACCGCACAAGCTGGGTAAATTATCTTACATTTCTGTTACTGATTGCCGGTATCTACATGGGAGCTAAAAGCTACCGCGATCAGATTTCAGGTGGTTTTCTGAGCTATGGCAGAAGCCTTGGCATTGGTGTATTGATTAGTTTGGTTGTTGGTGTTGTGATGGGAATCTATACCTATTTATTTTTCCAGTTCTTCGACCCGGCTGAATTGGTAAAAATTGTAGATGCGGCTGAACAGCAAATGGCTGAAAAGGGTCTTACTGATGAGCAAATTGACCAGGCTATGGCAATTAGCAAGAAGTTTATGACAGCTCCTGTAATGTCAGTTTCGGCACTTTTCGGGATGGTGATGTACGGCACTGTATTTTCACTCATTATTTCAATATTTGTTAAAAAAGACGATGATAGTTTCAACTCAGCTTTTCCACAAGGCTGATTAAAACATTTTGAATGGATATTTCAGTTGTTATTCCGCTTTACAACGAAGAAGAGTCGCTTCCGGAGCTAATTGCCTGGATAGCGAGGGTGATGGACGAAAATAAGTTTAGCTACGAAATTGTTCTTGTAGATGATGGCAGCAGCGATAATTCGTGGCAGGTAGTTCAGCAACTCAGCCAAAGCAGTGCCGCAATCCACGGCATAAGGTTCAGGCGGAATTATGGTAAATCGGCAGCCCTTAACAAGGGTTTTGAAAAAGCCTCCGGAAATGTTGTGATTACCATGGATGCTGATCTTCAGGACAGCCCCGACGAAATACCACAGCTGTATGAAATGATTGTCAATCAGAATTTCGATCTGGTATCAGGCTGGAAAAAAAAGCGCTACGATTCGCACCTGGCCAAAAAACTTCCTTCAAAAATATACAATGCTACTACGCGCCGCATATCAGGAGTTAAACTGCATGATATGAACTGCGGTTTAAAAGCCTATCGGTGCGAAGTAGTTAAAGCCATTGAAGTTTACGGCGAAATGCACCGTTATATTCCCGTTATTGCTAAATGGGCGGGTTTTCGAAAAATTGGTGAAAAGGTTGTTATTCACCGCAAAAGGCAATATGGTGTTACTAAATTCGGTTGGGAGAGGTTTATCAATGGTTTTCTCGATTTAATCTCAATAATGTTTGTGTCGAGGTTTGGTAAAAAACCAATGCACCTTTTTGGTTCGCTTGGTACCATACTGTTTGTAACCGGTTTTGGTATTGCCGGCTATCTGGCTTACGCAAAGCTTTTTCTGGCAGGATATAAAATGACAGAGCGTCCGTTATTTTATCTCGGTTTGCTCGCCATGGTACTGGGTACCCAGCTTTTTGTAGGTGGTTTCCTGGGCGAGCTTATCAGCCGAAGCTCATCAGACCGTAATCATTATCTGGTTGAAGAGGAATTTTAATTTGCCTTTAAAACCACACCTGATGACACCAGGAAATAGAAGAGTTTTAATCATAGGGTCGGCCTGGCCATTGCGCGGTGGTGGAATTGCCACCTTCAACGAGCGACTCGCGACGGCCTATACTGCTCAGGGCGATCAAGTTACCATTTTTAGCTTTAGCCTTCAGTATCCGTCATTCCTCTTTCCGGGAAAATCGCAGTATACCGAAGAACCTGCTCCTGATAATATCGACATTCGTGTGCTGATTAATTCGGTAAACCCGCTGAACTGGTTGCATGCTGCGCGGATTATTCGCCACGAAAAAGCTGATTTAATCATCGTGCGTTTCTGGATACCATTTATGGCACCCTGCCTTGGAACCATCGCTAGGCTTGTTAAACGGCATTCGAAAACACGCGTAGTTGCTATAACCGATAATATTGTGCCTCACGAAAAGAGACCCTTTGATCGACTGCTGGCACGCTATTTTACAGGTTCAGTCGATGCTTTTGTTACCATGTCAAAGTCGGTGTTGGCTGACCTCAGTAATTTTGATCAGGTTAAACCCCGGAAATACTATCCACATCCTCTTTACGACAACTTTGGCGATCCGGTGCCAAAATCAGTTGCCCGACAGAAACTTGGATTGCCGGTTGAAGGCAGACTGATGCTTTTTTTTGGATTCATCCGTGATTATAAAGGTCTTGATTTATTGCTTGAAGCAATGGCCCAAAAGCAGATTAAAGAATTAAATGCCAAATTATTGATTGCAGGTGAGTATTATGGAAACCAGGAAAAATACGAATCGCTGATAAGCAAGCTAAACCTGAGCGGCCTGATCGAAGCTCATACCTCGTTTATTCCCAATACCGAAGTATATTTGTACTTTTGTGCCTGCGATGTTGTAGTTCAGCCTTATCGCAATGCCACTCAGAGCGGGGTAACACAGGTAGCCTACCATTTTGGTAAACCTATGATAACCACCAACGTGGGAGGGCTTTCTGAAATGGTGCAGCATGGAAAAGTTGGCTTTGTGGTTGAACCGGATGTGGATGAAATTGCGAATGCTATCCATACCTTCTATCACAACAACCTCGAAGAAGAGTTTTCAAAGAATGTTGTATGCGAACGCGAACGGTTTTCGTGGGAAGGTTTACTCGAAAGCATTTCGGAAGTTGTTTTCACAGAGAATTTGAACAAAAATTAATATGAATTTTTTGATTCTGATTGCATGATATACAGAAGTAAAGCTCCGCTTCGCATTGGACTGGCCGGCGGAGGTTCCGATGTTTCTCCGTATTCCGATCTATATGGCGGGGCCATCCTGAATGCAACCATTAGCTTGTATGCTTATGCAACCATTATTCCCCGAAACGACGGAAAAATAGTTTTGCATTCTATCGACAAGGACGAGCATTACGAATTTGATGCAGCCAATGTTCTTCCGGTAAACGGAATTTTAAATTTGCATCGGGGAGTATACAACCGCATTGTTAAGGATTTTACCTTTGAGAGACTCTCATTTACGCTTACTACGCGTGTTGATGCACCGGCCGGCTCTGGTCTTGGAACATCATCAACACTTGTTGTAGCGATACTGGGCGCTTTTGCCGAATGGCTCACGCTTCCGCTGGGCGAATACGATATGGCCAAACTGGCCTATGATATTGAAAGGAATGATTTGGGGATGGCCGGAGGTAAACAGGATCAGTATGCAGCTACTTTCGGAGGTGTTAACTTTATGGAGTTTTCGGCCAACGATAAGGTAATTGTAAATCCCCTGCGCATAAAAGATGTTTTTCTGCACGAACTGGCCCACAATCTGGTGCTTTACTATACCCAAACCAGCCGCGTTTCATCACGTATCATCGAATCTCAGTCGGCCAATGTTTTAGGGCAAAACGCACAGTCAATCGAAGCAATGCATAAGCTCAAGGCTCAGGCGAACATGATGAAAGAAGCTCTGCTCAAAGGTGACCTGAATCATATAGGTGATATTCTTGATTTCGGCTGGCATAACAAAAAACAAATGGCTGATGAAATCTCTAATCCATTGCTTGATAAAATTTATGAAACTGCAAGGGAAAATGGAGCTTCGGGCGGCAAAATAAGCGGAGCCGGCGGCGGGGGATTTATGATATTCTACTGCCCAGGCGATACGCGCTACCAGGTTGTGGAAGCATTGCGTCAGTTTGGCGGTGAATCAAAACGTTACGATTTTACAGCCCACGGTCTAACCACCTGGACCATTTAATGTATGTTGAATTTCAACATTTTATGATATGCAGCAACGTATTAAAGAGATATTACAGGAATCGATTTCGGCCAAAGCTGAGGTGCTGGCCAACGAACAGCTTATGAACCGGATAGCGGAGTCGGTTAATATAATAGTGGCCGCCTTCCATCAGGGAAGCAAAGTTCTTTTTTGTGGAAACGGGGGCAGCGCCGCCGATGCACAGCACCTTGCAGCAGAATTTTCGGGTCGTTTTTATTACGACCGGCCTCCACTCGATGCCGAAGCGCTGCATGTAAATACAAGCTACCTTACTGCTGTTGCCAATGACTATTCGTACGACGAAATTTATGCCCGTTTGGTTAGGGCAAAAGGCCGTAAAGGCGATGTATTGTTTGCACTTTCAACATCGGGCAATTCGGCTAACATCGTTAAAGCCATTGAAGCCGCAGCTCAGATTGGTATGGTTACAATTGGCTTTACCGGCTTATTTGGTGGGAAAATGAAGGATCTTTGTGAGATTCTGATAAACGTTCCCTCAACTGACACCCCGCGTATACAGGAATTGCATATCACCCTCGGACACATAATTTGCGAGCTGGTTGAATCGGCCATATTCCCCCGCTGAGATGTTCATGCAATTTCCTGATATCATCATTCTGGCCGGTGGCCTTGGAACACGACTCCGGAGTGTGGTTGATGCTCAGCCCAAAGCAATGGCAGTGGTTGCAGGTAAACCGTTTCTCGAATTTCAGCTAAACTTTATTGGCCGGTTTGGATTCCGCCATATAATCATTGCATCAGGATATAAGGGAGATCAGATAAGTGCATTTTTCGGAAATAGTTACCGGAAACTTCAACTGGAATACTCTCGCGAAGATGAACCTTTATGTACCGGCGGAGCCATTAAAAAGGCGTTTGCCCTTGTTACAACTCCGCATGTGATGATTTTAAACGGTGATACCATGTTCAGAATGAACCTCGACCGGTTTTTTCAGCAGCACATCGAAGACCTTGCTACTTTGTCGATAGGATTGCGTCGCGTAGATGATAGTTCCAGATATGGAACAGTACTGCTTGATAACGCGCGGAATATATTGTCGTTTCAGGAAAAGCAGGCAAGCCGGCAATCGGGCTTGATCAACGGAGGTGTTTACCTTATCAAATCTTCGGGTTTCAGTAATGCAGATATGCCCGATCAGTTTTCACTGGAGCATGACTTTTTTCCAAAAATAGTTGCATCGGGAAGTGTTGTAAAAGGGTATGTTTCAAGCGATTATTTTTTAGATATCGGTATCCCCGAAGATTATCAACGAGCACAAAATGAATTCAATGCCTTTGAAAATTGATACTACCTGGAGTTTATTTCTCGATCGCGATGGGGTGATTAACGAGCGCCTGCCCGGCGATTATGTAGCTTCTCAGGAGCAATTTCGTTTTATTGAAGGTGTTTTTGAGGCGCTGCAGATATTTGCAGGTAAATTCGGGATTATTGTTGTTGTCACCAATCAGCAGGGTATAGGAAAAGGTTTAATGACTGAACAGCAATTGAAGAGTATCCACCAATTTATGCTGCAGGAAGTTAAAAAGCATGATGGACGCATTGATGCAGTTTACCACTCGCCTTACCTTGCACAGCAAAAACACATTTCACGAAAACCATCAGTGGGCATGGCATTGCAGGCCCGAAGCCAATTTCGCAGTATACACTTTAAAAGATCTGTAATGGCAGGGGATTCGCTGAGTGATATGAAGTTTGGTAAAAGCCTGGGAATGAATACTGTGTTTATAGGACCAGTTGAAACTGCTGTTAAATACCCATTATTAATTGATTTTGTTTATCCGGATTTGCGTACTTTTGCACTTTCAATTTCAGAGCTGGATTCACCCAAACACTAATTGTGCACCCATTATCCATTTTATCTGTTTTTGTACTCTATTCTGCACTGCTCTTCGCAATAGCTGCCATCACCAGCCGCAAATCAAACAACGAAACTTACTTTACCGGAAACAAGTCATCGCCCTGGCTGGCAGTAGCTTACGGCATGATCGGAGCCTCGCTTTCGGGTGTTACATTTATATCAATTCCGGGCGAGGTTGGAACTTCAGGCTTTTCGTACCTGATGATAGTTTTTGGTTATCTGCTTGGTTACGCATTTATTGCTCAGGTTCTCCTGCCTTTATATTACAACCGAAATTTAACTTCTATTTACACATATCTGGGCGAAAGATTCGGGGTATTTACCTATAAAACCGGATCTGCTTTTTTTATTCTGTCGCGAAGCATAGGCTCTTCTTTCAGGGTTTATCTTGTTGTGAATGTGCTACAGATTTTTGTGTTCGACAACTGGGGAATTCCATTTGCAGTGAATGTTGCGCTATTTATGGGCCTCATATTATTATACACCTTCAGAGGCGGAATAAAAACCATTGTATGGACTGATACGCTTCAAACCACATTTATGCTTGCAGCCGTTGCTGTTTCGGTTTACTTTATTTCAACCGAACTCGGGCTGGGTTTGGGTGGCTTGTTTAAGAAAGTGGTACATAGTGAATACTCAAAACTACTGTTTACCGATATCAACGATAAACGATTTTACCTCAAACAGTTTATCAGCGGAGCTTTTATCGCCATTGTAATGACTGGTCTTGATCAGGATATGATGCAGAAAAATCTTACCTGCCGCAATCTGCATGATGCACAAAAAAATATATACCTGCTTAGCTGGATGCTTGTACCGGTAAATATGCTCTTTTTAATGCTGGGTGCAGCACTATACCTCTACGCTGCTAACCTCGGGCTTGCAATTCCAGCATCAACCGACGATCTTTTTCCTGTAATAGCTCTCAAGCATCATGGGGCTTTCGCCGGATTTGTGTTTCTGATTGGTCTGGTTGCTGCGGCGTATTCAAGTGCCGACGGCTCTCTTACAGCACTTACCACCTCATTCAGTGTTGATATTCTTGGGCTTAAGAGTCGAAATATAGACGAAAAAAGAAAAGTAAAGCTCCGCATGACAGTACATGTTTTATTCGCTGTTTTTCTTACTTTACTGGTTATAGTTTTCAGGGCAATAAATGACCAGTCGGTGATAAGCAAATTATTTACCATTGCCGGTTATACTTACGGTCCTTTGCTGGGTCTTTTTGCATTCGGACTGTTCACAACCTGGCAGGTATACGACCGCTGGGTGCCCTTTCTTGCTGTTCTCTCACCACTACTTTGCTACATTCTAAGCGCTAATTCTGTATCATGGCTTGGAGGTTACCGATTTGGATTCGAGTTACTTGTAGTTAATGGATTGCTGATGTTCGCAGGATTATATCTGCTGCGACGCAAAAAAAGTAATTAACAAAACCGAAAAATTATTGATAAGATAACACGATGCAGCCAACAAAACCAACTGCATTTTGTTTTCATTCCTTGTTTATTTAAAACCACACAAAAATGAGCAACATCAGATTCAAAGCGCTTGAAATGGCAATGTCGCGTCCGCGCAGGCAAATGCCCGAATTCCCCGATAGGGTCTCTGACTATTATGGCGAGCTTACCTTCAATCAGGGAGTTATGCGCGAGCACCTGTCGCGCGAAGCTTATAATTCAGTGCTGCGTGCTGCCGAATTAGCAGAGAAGATTGACAGAAAAATTGCTGATCAGGTTGCTTCAGCCATGAAAGCCTGGGCACTCTCAAAGGGAGCGACACATTTTACGCACTGGTTTCACCCGTTAACCGGTTCAACAGCCGAAAAGCATGATGCATTTATTTCGCCCGACGGCGATGGTAAAGCCATGGAAAGCTTCAATGCCAATGAACTTATTCAGCAGGAGCCTGATGCTTCCAGTTTTCCGAGTGGTGGAATCAGAAATACCTTTGAGGCCAGAGGTTATACTGCCTGGGATCCAACTTCTCCGGCATTTATCATAGATAAAACGCTTTGCATACCGACCATTTTTGTTTCATATACAGGCGAAGCCCTCGATTATAAAACCCCGTTGCTTAAAGCTTCGAGCGCACTCGATCGCGAGGCAACAGCCATCTGTCAGTATTTCGATAAAAATGTAACCCGCGTTTTTGCTACACTGGGTTGGGAACAGGAATATTTTCTGGTAGATACAGCACTTTACAATGCC
>Ga0172373_10002131_pt1 | contig 30878 bp, 24 predicted proteins | sample Lak10m_2_FD_114546 | JGI IMG/M metagenome (GOLD analysis project Ga0172373, IMG submission 114546) | Freshwater microbial communities from Kabuno Bay, South-Kivu, Congo - kab_092012_10m | ecosystem: Environmental > Aquatic > Freshwater > Lake | place: Democratic Republic of the Congo...
TGCTGCTGAACCTGAAAAGGTGAATTTTCGGATTGTTGTCTGTAACGTTGTATTGGTAAGTTACCATAATATACCCTCCATCAGTTGTCTGCTTGATTTCAACCCCCCAATCCGGCCGGCCATTGGTGCGAAAAATATTGCACCACTCCAGCTCGCCGCAGGCATTGTGTTTGGTAATTCCGATGTCATTCGCAGTCCAACGATCATGACTTCCGCACAGAATAAAACCTCCATCTGAAGTTGGCTCAATAAACGATGGGTAATTCCCCTGGCTTAGTCCGGTGCCTGTTCCTATGGTTAAATCGTACAACAAATTGCCATTGATGTCAGTCTTAATTACCCAGCCTCGGGTATCGGGGTAATAATTATAAGCGCCAAGCACATAATAACCGCCATCATATGATAGATTTAAATCACAAAACACTTCGTTTCTATACGAAATTCCAAGTATTTTTTCCCATGATTGCGATCTGGAATTTAGTGTGGAAATAAGAAGCAAAAACAAATATAGTTGTTTCATAGCTGCAGAAATTAAGCATTCAAACCGAATTACAAATTCGGTTTGAATGCCAATTGAGGTTTATTTCTATGCCACATCTTTCAAATGACCGATCTGAGTACAGATGTAAAAAATATTTAAAGCGCTGATATACAAGTAAATACCCTCCCCCCAGTAATGATCTTTTTACCTGGATATAAACCGCTTAGCCTGGATGGATACAGCATTTACTAAGTTTGTAACGAGTTGTAAAGCATAAACTATGGCACCAAATATAACCAAAAGACCTGGAAGCTTTGTTAAATGTTGTAAAGTAATTACAGAACCAGAAGAAGACAATTTTTGGTTTTGCAAATGGTAAATATTTAGTCATTGAGGTTTTTTACAGTTATCAGACCATGAATGCACTGAACCCAATTCCTGCTTCGCTGAAACTCATTCTGCTAAAATACTGATCCCTTCAGATAGCCGAATCCCGAGACCAACACAATGTTCAACCGCCAGGGGAAGGAAGCCAGCGTTCTTGATATCTGGCAAAAAGGGCAGTAAGCCTGTTGCAGGTTCACAGGGTTTGCGAAGGGGCAGTCAGGAAGGCCTCAAACAAACGGGTGAGCGATTTTTCGGCCAGTGCCGCAGTCTCCAGAATGTCAGACAGTTTTACCGGTTTCAGGTTGTCGGGGTCGCATTCGTCGGTGATTACACTTACTGCCACACAGGGCAGTTTCAGGTGATTGGCCGTAATCACCTCGGGAATTGTTGACATGCCCACAACATCGGCCCCGATGATGCGGAGGTAGCGGTATTCGGCTGCCGTTTCAAGGTTGGGACCCGGCACCGCGACATAAACCCCTTCGCACAACCTGAGGCTGCATTCTGCAGCAGCCAGCCGCATTTTCTCAAGGAGTCCGGGGTGGTATGCCTGGCTCATGTCGGGGAAACGTACCCCCAGGTCCTCATCGTTGGGGCCCAACAGGGGGTTGCTGCCCAGCAGGTTGATGTGGTCGGTGATCAGCATCAGGCTGCCTTTCCCGAAATCAGGGTTGATGCCCCCGGCGGCGTTCGACAGCATCAGCTGCTTTATGCCCAGCTTCTTCATCACCCTCACGGGAAAAGCAATCCGCTCCATGGAATAGCCTTCGTAATAATGAAACCTGCCCTGCATGGCCAGCACCCTGTGCCCGCAGAGGTTCCCGTAAATCAGCTTCCCGTGGTGGGTTTCCACAGTTGAAACCGGGAAGCCGGGGATGTCTTCGTAATTCAGTACCACCTCCGGACTGATGTGTTGCGCCAGTTCGCCAAGACCGGTGCCAAGCACGATGCCCGTATCGGGTTTCACTATACCTTTGCGACGGAGAAATCCGGCCGTTTCATTGATCTGAAGATTCATAAGCAGGTGTTTGAAGCAGGAAGATTATCCATGCAAAATAAATCCAAATTGAGCGATTTGAAAAGGAAAATCGGTCAGGTCCGGATAAACAAAAAGGACTTTCACTCCTTTACTCTTAAAAAGCATTCATGGCGATCGACGAACAATTTCTCGGGAGGCTTCAGGAGCAACTCTCGCAACATACCACCTGGCCGGCAGTTTACATGTTCAAATTTATCATCCCCGGCAGCAACCAGGGCTATGCACAGCTCAGAAGCCTTTTCGGGGAGGAATCAAGGCTGTTTACACGTCCCTCCTCGGGTGGGAAATACATCTCCGTTACCGTGAAAGAGATGATGCTGAACCCCGCAGAAATCATTGACCGTTACCGCCAGGCCGCTGAAATTGAAGGGATTATTGCTTTGTAAGCAGGGTGGTTGAGGATGTCTCAATAGTCAGGAATTGTATATATTTCGACTACGCTCAATATGACAATCGATTGATTATCAAATGTCAGTCTGAGTGGAGTCGAAGCCTGTATTAACTTATGAGACAGCCTCCCTGTATGTTTTGCTGTTGGGCAGGCTGGTATCTGAAAGGTAGGAATTTTTATTTCATTGCTTAAGGTGCCCGCCCTTAAGGACGGGCTCATGCACCTGGACCAATGAAATTCTGGCAGTTTCTTAACAGCGCAATCCGGGAAACCGGGCAGCCGGGATTCCGGAACCGGTTTCCGACTAAGCTGGAGTTAGCCTCTCTTTTCGTAAAATGCACAATCCGATGTGCAAAATATTGAGAAATTGTTGAATGTGTTGTGCAAATTCGTAACTTTGTGTCGACCAATTGTTCAGGCAATGAAAATTCTTTACGAAAGATTTGAAACTCTCCTGCAAAACACCAGCACTGACTTTAAGCGGTATCTGTACCATAAAGTCGCCTGGGACAGCAGAATGATCGGGATTACAGGTGCGCGCGGTGTTGGTAAAACGACAATGATATTGCAATACATCAGGGAGAACCTCGATAGCAAAAGAGCCTTGTATGTTTCAGCAGATGATATGTATTTCAGTGAAAACAAACTGATTGAACTTGCAGGTGATTTTTATAAAAATGCAGGTGAATGCCTGTTTATTGACGAAATTCATAAATATCCCGACTGGTCAAGCGAATTGAAGAATATTTATGATTCTTTTCCGGGCTTAAAGGTTGTATTCACAGGTTCTTCCATACTTGATATTCTGAAGGGTACCGCCGATCTGAGCCGCCGTGCAGTCATTTACACCCTACAGGGGCTCTCTTTCAGGGAATACCTGAATTTCTTCCATCAATACAACATCGGGGTGTTTTCGCTGCAACAAATCGTTGGTAATGAAGTTAAACTTAAGAACATTGTCCATCCGCTGCCATTGTTCAATGATTATCTGAGGCGCGGATATTATCCGTTCGGAACAGAACCCGAAATGCATATTCGTCTTGGTCAGATCATTGTTCAGACGCTTGAATCAGATATACCGCAATATGCAAACCTGAATGTTGGAACCAGCCGTAAACTTAAACGATTGCTTTCTGTGATTGCTGAAAGTGTTCCCTTTAAACCCAATTACTCCAAAATTGCTGAAATAATCAATGTAAGCCGGAATTCACTGGAGGATTACTTTCTGTTTATGGAGAAAGCCGGAATTATTGCACAATTGCGTGATGAGACCAGGGGTATCCGAGGGCTGGGAAAAGTTGAAAAAGTATATCTTGATAACACAAACATTATTTACAATCTGGCAGGCGATAGATCGAATACCGGAAACGTCAGGGAAACTTTTTTCTTTAACCAGATGCGTGTTGAAAATGATGTGATCTCATCAAAAAAGGCGGATTTTGTTATTGATGACTACACGTTCGAACTCGGGGGCAGAAACAAACAACAAACCCAGCTTGAGCGTATAAGCAAGTCGCATGTTGTTAAAGATGATCTTGAATTCGGGTACCTGAATGTACTTCCACTCTGGTCATTCGGGTTAAATTACTAACCATTTCCTGTTACCAAGGCAGGGTCACGATATAAAAAGAGCAGGGACACGAAGGTCGTGTCCCTGCTCTTTCAGTATGTGTTTCAGCTATTTTGCGAAGCTGATGGCCCTGGTTTCGCGGATCACAGTGATCTTGATCTGACCGGGATAGGTCATTTCATCCTGAATCTTCTTCGACAGATCGTAGGAGATCTTGTTGGCATCGTCATCGGACACCTTGTCGGCACCTACAATCACTCTGAGTTCGCGGCCGGCCTGAATGGCGTAGGTTTTCACCACGCCGGGATAAGAGAGGGCGAGCTCTTCGAGGTGGTTGAGGCGCTGTATGTAAGCTTCCACCACTTCACGGCGGGCACCCGGACGGGCACCTGAAATGGCGTCGCATACCTGCACAATCGGAGCAATAAGGCTTTCCATTTCAATTTCGTCGTGGTGGGCGCCGATGGCGTTGCAAATGTCAGCCGGTTCTTTGTAGCGTTCGGCAATTTTCATCCCCAGGATGGCGTGCGGCAACTCGGGTTCGTTATCAGGTACTTTACCGATATCGTGCAGCAAACCGGCGCGTTTGGCTTTTTTCGGACTGAGGCCGAGTTCGGCAGCCATGGTTGCGCACAGATTGGCTACCTCTTTTGAGTGCTGCAGCAGGTTCTGTCCGTATGATGAACGGTACTTCATTTTACCGATCATGCGGATCAGCTCGGGATGCAGCCCATGGATACCAAGGTCGATGGTGGTGCGTTTCCCGGTTTCTATGATTTCCTGTTCGATCTGTTTTTTCACCTTGGCGACCACCTCTTCGATGCGGGCAGGGTGAATGCGACCATCGGTGACCAGTTTATGCAGAGAGAGGCGGGCAATTTCGCGGCGCACCGGATCGAATCCCGAAAGGATGATGGCCTCGGGCGAATCATCGATGATAATTTCAACGCCGGTAAGCGCTTCCAGGGTGCGGATGTTGCGGCCCTCGCGACCGATGATGCGGCCCTTAACTTCTTCGCTTTCAATATTAAATACTGAAACGCTGTTCTCAATGGCATGCTCGGCAGCAGTACGCTGAATGGTTTCGATAACAATCTTTTTGGCTTCGGTGTTGGCGGTAAGTTTGGCTTCTTCCACAATATCCTTAATGTGCACCATTGCTTCCGATTTGGCTTCGTCCTTCAGTGTTTCAATCATCAGGTTCTTAGCCTGTTCGGCCGACATGCCCGAAATGGTTTCAAGCTGCTCAACCTGCTGTTTTATGGCTTTGTCGAGGTCAGCTTGTTTTTTATTCAGGATGTCAAGTTGAACCGTAAGGTTGTCCTTAATCGTAGAGGCTTCTTTTTGCTTGCGTTGCAGCTCTTCAAGTTTCTGTGAGATAGCTGCTTCTTTCTGTTTTAGTCGGTTTTCGTTTTTAAGATACTCCTTGTTTTTCTCCTGCAATTGGTTTTCGTAGTCAGCCTTCATTTGAAGGAATTTCTCTTTGGCCTGCAGTATTTTATCCTTTTTGATCATTTCGCCTTTTTCTTCGGCGTCTTTCAGGATGTGTTCACTCTTTTTTTCGACTGCCTTTCGTAGCAGAGTGCTGGTTATCAGTCCTCCTGCGACTAATCCGGCAATGGCTGCAATGAGTATTAAGATTGTCTCCATTGTGATTGGGTTTATTAGAGATATAATGAATGGAGGAAGAATAGGGACAAAAAAAACCGCATTGATTCTGAGTTTTGGTAAACCCCAAAACTACATGAATGAGACTGCCAGGAACCGCGAACGTCCAACGCCCCCGTGCGGGAGACCCGGCCGAAACCGGGGTAAGGCCTGTTCTTAATTCAAATCTGAGCTTTGTCCCAAAGTTGAAAATGTTGAGTTTACAAACTTAATGAATCAATGCGGAATATTGTAATGTTTTTCAAAGAACTGGGCATCAGTTTTTTATTCCTGAAATGTTGCCTCGAGCAATCCGTTTATCTCATTTAGCCGGTTCAGAATGCCGGTTTCCGAGAATTTTATCTGATTGTCAAGTTCTATGGCATTAATTGAAAACTGCAGCGCCACCATCGCAAGCAAATCCTGTTTATCTTTATATTGAAAGTGGTTGGCATACGTTTTCATTTGTTCATCGATAGCTTTTGCGGCAGCCCTTAGATTCTCCTCTTCTTTCCGGTCGATACTCAGTTTGTAGGTTCTGTCGGCAATCAATACCGTTATCGATAGTTCATCCATTCAACAACACTGCAGAGTTATTTATTTAAAAGTCCGATACAATGGTCAATTTCCCGCACAAGTTCATTAATCTTCAGTTTAACTTCTGTCCGTTTTTCTTCCTTGTTTAGCGATTTCGCCAGTTTTAAGGTTTTAAGTTTTTCTTCAAGTTCATTAACCTTCTGCATGAGTTTTTCATTTTGGGTTTTCAGTGTTTGGTTTTCGGCTGCCAGTAGCCTTTTTTCCTCCTGAAGCACTCCTGTTTGCCCTATCAGCCTCCTGATTTTGTATTCAATTCCGGAGACAAGCGTTTCGGCATTTTTCATGAAAAATCATGTTTTGGGGTGGCAAATATAAATTAAAGTTGTGAACCTTCAACCAGCCATCCCGTAGGTCAATGTTCAATTTTGTTCAAATATAATCATTATTAAATGGAAAAGTACAATTTTTACTAATTTTAATGAAAATTTCAGGTGTGAACGAAGCATTTATTCATTACTTATGGAAATACAAGCTGATTACAGGTGCGCTGCATACCACTGATGGTGAGCTTGTTGAAATAATTTCACCCGGTATTCACAACCACAATTCAGGACCCGATTTTTCTGATGCACGGTTACGGATTGGTGACACATTGTGGGCCGGTAATGTTGAAATTCATATAAACGCTTCCGACTGGTATAAACATAACCATCAGCATGATGCAGCATATGAAAACGTGATTTTACATGTGGTTTACACCAACGATGCTGCTCCGGGTCAAAGTATGCCACCTACCACCGAAATTCTGGGCTGTTTCGATGCTTCACTCTTTACACGTTACCGAGATTTTATAGGTTCGGCAAACTGGGTTCCCTGTTTCAGACTGATTGGCAGCGTTCCTGATACTGATAAGGCATTATGGCTTGAGCGTATGCTGATCGAACGTCTTGAATATAAGAGTGATGCTATTACCGGGTATTTGAATTATACCGAAAACGATTGGGAAGCTTCCTTTTATATTGCACTTGCCCGGAGTTTTGGTTTTGGCCTGAATGCCCTGCCATTCGAGATGCTTGCCCGTTCGTTGCCATTAAAAATTATTGGCCGTCACTTCGATCAGCCGGCTCAGGTTGAGGCCCTGTTGTTCGGGCAGGCAGGATTGCTGCATCAGGGTCTCGACGAACCATGGCCTCAATATCTGTTTGGTGAGTATAAATTTTTACGCAGCAAGTACAGCCTTGTTCCAATGCATAGCCATTTGTGGAAATTTATGCGGATTCGCCCGGTTAATTTTCCTACCCTACGCATTGCGCAGTTTGCAGCACTTATAGCTTCACAACAGGGCATGCTGGCAAAAGTTGTATCGTGCCGCTCGGTTGACGAAATTAAAAGCCTTTTGCAGGTTACTGCATCGGCATATTGGGAAACGCATTTTCATTTCAATAGCGTTGTTGAAAAACGATCGCGAAAACTTGGGAATGATGCTGTGCATCTGATACTTATAAATGCCGTATTGCCCTTTCTATTTGTGTATGGACGAATGCTTGCCAACGACGAAATATGTAACAGAGCACTGGCTTTTTATACACAGCTTCCCGGCGAAAAGAACCGTATCATAAGCAAGTGGAGTGAGGCAGGCATGAATGTATCCGATGCATTCAACACCCAGGCTTTGATCGGACTCAAAACCAGTTATTGTGATCAGCTGCGTTGCCTCGACTGCCGGATTGGTACGATGCTGTTGAGAAGTAACGGGGTTTAGACGAGGGTTTATGTTTATTTTTTCATAAGTTTGCATACAGGTAACAAAATGATTCGTTTTTATTGCATTTCTAACTTCTAAATATTGCGGATTTCACGCTGCAATTTCTTAATTTTCGGATATGACTAAAAATACTGAATCGTGGGGCTCAAGGGTAGGACTCGTTCTTGCTATGGCCGGAAATGCTGTTGGTTTTGGTAATTTCCTAAGGTTTCCGGTACAGGCTGTACAAAACGGTGGGGGCGCATTTATCATACCCTATCTGGTTTCCTTTATCCTCATGGGAATCCCGTTGCTGTTTATTGAATGGTCATCGGGACGGTTCGGCGGCAAATTTGGTCACCATTCAACCCCTTTTATCCTGCAATCGATGGATAAGCGGCGTATATGGAAATATGTCGGAGTGTTCGGCATTTTTTCAAATATTGCAATAGCGGCCTATTATTGCTACATTGAAAGCTGGACAATGTCGTATATCTACCATTCACTGGCAGGTAGTTTTGATGGGTTAAGTCAGTATGCAGTTGCAGCTTTTTTTGCAGATTACCTTGATTTGAGCACCACCACTACAGGTATTCCTTACGAAGCACTGGTGTTTTTTTTACTGTGCCTTGCATTGAACACCTGGATACTGAGTAAAGGATTGAGTGCGGGCATCGAAAAGGTTGCTAAAATTGGAGTTCCGTTGCTGATATTGTTTGGTATTTTTCTGGCTTTTAAAGGAATCACCCTTAAAGCAGGGCAGGATCATGCGGTTTTGGATGGCACGGTTGGTCTTAATTTTCTCTGGACTCCTGATTTCACGTCGTTGGCCAATCCTAAGGTATGGCTTGCTGCAGCAGGGCAAATTTTCTTCACCCTTAGTGTTGGGATGGGCTCTATTCAGTGCTATGCATCATATCTTAAAGAGCGCGACGATGTAGCCCTCAATGCCATGTCGGCCGGCTGGATGAATGAATTTGTGGAAATTGTGCTGGGTAGTGCCGTAATTATTCCTATTGCCATTGGCTATCTGGGAATTGATAAAGTAATTGAATTAACCAATATTGGCGGTCTTGGCCTGGGTTTCCGCACCATGCCCTATTTGTTCGAACAATGGGGGCCGGTTCTATCAGCGGTAGCAGGAGCATCCTTTTTTGGTCTGCTGTTTTTTGCCGGTATTACTTCGTCGCTGGCCATGGGAACTCCGGGCATGGGTTTTATGATGGACGAGTTTAACTGGTCGCGCAAACGATCGGCATTGGCTTTTGGTATTGTGGTGCTTTTACTAGGTTTACCTACTATTTTCTTCTTTGCTGATGGCGTGTTCGATGAATACGATTACTGGGCTGGTACCGTATCGCTGGTTGTGTTTGCCCTGCTTGAGTCTGTGCTCTTTTCATGGATCTTTGGTTTGAAAAAAGGCTGGCGCGAAATTACTTCAGGCGCCGACATAAATGTGCCAATTATTTATCGGTTTATCATTAAATACATTACCCCTGTAATGCTTATTCTGGTGTTTACAGGTGCATTTCTTCGCCCGGCAGGCGATAATTGGTCAAATATCAGCCTGAGAGGATGGAAGTTGCACAACGAAAGCATTTTAGGACAACTTACACATCAGGGAGCCGGGCCCAATAATACCTGGTTTGCTAAATCTTTTTATGCTGAAACGGCAGGCATTGTTGATTCAGTTTATACCGATAACAAAAATAAATTCTACCTGCGCACTTCTGCTGTCGACGAATCGGGCCGGTTGGTGCTAAAGGTCTATAAATATAAACCTCAGCATCATCAGCTGTTGGTTGAAAAAGGCGATATGATTGCTGCCGGACAGGTGCTTTATATCGGTAAAATAACCAACCGTGTGTTTTATCTCGATATGGCAAGATTGCTGTTGGTTGCATTGTTTGTAGCTATTTCGATACTGGTTTTTATAGCCTATCGTAAACAATTGGCTGAAAGGAGGAAAAATATATGAACACAAGTGCACTCGTTATGATGGTAACTGTAGAATCCATCGTTGTAGTACTCACTGCATGGTTTTTTTACAAGGTATTAACCGCCAAACCTAAGCCAGAGCCCGATTCATACAGCGAAAACGATAACGATCCCCGTTAGATTTTGGATTGATCCAGGTAGTGTCAATTATATTTTTAAACTGCATATAGCCGTTGCAGTGTAAGCAGCAGCAACCAGTACATAGTTCTTATTTTTTAATACCTAGAGATTGAATAGTCAGTTAAAGGAATATTTTGCATTTGCACGCTCCGAGCGGACTGCTATTGTGGTGGTCGCCGGCATTATTCTTTTACTACTTATTTATCCGTCTTATTATCGTCAGATTCATAGTGCTGATGTATATTTTGATTCGACCTATGCCGCTGAAATCAAAGCTTTTCTGAACAACAATGAGTTAACCGAAGCAATAGCAGAAGAAAGTGACGTTTTTTTTAATCCTGATCGCGAATTAAAGCAACAGACCCCTGTAATACATAATTTTGATCCGAATAATCTGGACGAAAAAGGTTGGGAAGAGCTTGGTTTTTCGCCCAAACAAGCTGTGGTTATTGTTCGTTACAGAGCTAAAGCAGGCAGGTTTAACAGCAGCGACGACCTGAAGAAAATATTTGTAATTTCACCCGAAATGTTCTCGCGGCTCGAGCTTTTTATCAAAATTACCGAAGCTCCGCCGCAATCAGCCGGCAAGCCATCAATGTCTAATACCGGCACCAATAGGTATGTACGCTCTGAGGCTTTCCGCACCGAGCTCAACAGTGCTGATTCCAGTGAATTGGTGGCAGTATATGGAATTGGTCCTTCTATTGCAAAACGCATTATAAAATACCGCGAAAAGCTGGGCGGGTATGCGTCAGCAGCACAATTAAAAGAAGTGTGGGGCATTGACAGTGTGCGCTTTAACCAGATTTCTGAAGGCGTTTTTGCTGATGCTACAGTGGTGCGCAAAATAAATATCAACCGGGCAACTCTTTCCGAACTCCGGCAGCATCCTTACATCGATTATTACGTAGCAAAAGCCATTGTTGATAACCGTATTAAAAAGGGTGCTTATGCATCGCCCGACGATCTGAAAACAATTCCACTGATTTACGATGCACTTTTTAACAAACTGCGTCCTTACCTTACTGTTGAAGAATAGCCCATGAAAAAGCGCATCATACATTTTTGTCTGGTAACAGCAGGGCTGATATTCCTCTGCAGCGCTGATGCTTCAGCTCAAAAACGCGCGTCAACAACTGTAAACAGCAAGTTTACAACCGACGACTGGCTTCGCAGAGCCGACAGCTTGAAAAACTCAGAGCCTAAAAAAGCTTTACTTCTGGCAAACAAAGGTTTGCAACTTGGATTTGCAGAAAACAACCGGCTTGCCATAGCCCAGGCGTACAGATATATTGGTGTTCTCGAATTTATGACTGGTGATTTAAAAAATGCAGGCAGTCATTTTGATTCGGCTTATCGCATTTATAATGACCTGGGCGACCAAAAAGGTATAGCGGCCAGTTTAAACAATGCCGGGGTTGTTTACCAGGAAACCGGCGACTATGTTAATGCTTTGAAGAGTTTTAACCAATCGGTGACCATAAAGCTTCAGATGGGTGATACTGCCGGTGCCTGCAGTGGAATGATTAATATAGGCACCATTTACTGCTACCGGGGTGAAAACAAAAGTGCCATTGCAAAGTTTGAGCAGGTTTTTTCTATTGCAGTAAATGTGCGCGATACCGCCCATCTGATTGATGCCGGCATTAACCTGGCTACAGTATACATTAATCAGAAAAGGCTTGAAAAGGCACTCGCCTTGTTGAATAAAACCAGTGTATTGGCCGAAAATTCAGGCGATTCATACAGCCTGGCCTATTGTTTGAATAATATAGGAACCATCCATCAGCAGTTGAGAAATGCCCCGGAAGCCATTCGGTATTTTGAAATGGCTTTGGAGTTGCGCAGTGATATGGGTGACGTGGCAGGTATGGCTTCTTCGCTGAATAATCTCGGAAAAATGATGGTTGAACAAGGCAGGTTTAATCAGGCCGTCGATTGTTTTTATCAGGCCCTTGATTATGAATTTCAGCTTGATGATAAGAGGGCCCAGGCTATTACTATGAATTCTATAGGCGAATTATTGCTAAAAAAAAGGGAATATATGAGTGCTAAAGCTTACCTGCTGAGCGGAATGTCAATTGCCCGTAAACTAATGCTCCGCCAGGAACTTAAGTCGCTGGCATCAAATCTGGTTCTGGTATATGCCGCTACCGGTCAGGCTGATAGTGCCCAGGTATTTATGGGTGTTTTCGATACGATAGGTGATGAGCCTCAGCATCTGCCGGTTGCTGAGGTCAATGAATCTGATCCTGAAGTAAATATATTACTGAGCGCGGGTGTGGTAGAAGTTTTTTACGGATTTCTAATTGTATTTATCGTACTCACACTTATATTTACAAAGCGTCGTTTCTGACATCTTCTGATTTCACGGATTGTTCATGATGTTGTTCACTTGTTCCCACATTAACTTCACCGGAAGTTTGAGTAGAGTTACTTTGCCAATAGGGTGGATTTGCCGTGTCAGAATTGCCCGAAATATCCGGATCTTCGGGTTCGTCTTCTTCAATCCATTCATAAACTTTAGGCTGCGGCTCCGCACTGCGGAAAGCATAGGCTGCAATTACGCCGCTTACGATACCCATAAGATGCGATTCCCACGAAATATTTTCGTTAGGGAAGAACTCAGGAAATACACCCCAAACCATGCTTCCATAAAGAAAAATTACAAGCAGACTAAATGCCATCAGCCCTGGAACCTTCCTCAACAAACCACTTACAAAATGGAATGATGCCAGTGCATAAACCACCCCGCTTGCACCGATATGATAATTATCACCTCTGGCAAACAGCCATACAAATACTCCGGTGAGCAGCCAAATCAGTGCCAGTATCCGCCAGGCATCCTTTTTATAATAATAGAGCAGGGCGGTTCCCAATAGGAAAAATGGTGCTGAATTGGCAGCTACATGTGCCACATTGGCGTGAAGCAAAGGTGCGAAAACAATTCCGGGCAATCCTTTTAGGTGTAAAGGCATGAGCCCGAGCCATGCAAACGAAATTCCTGAAACGATTTCTATCACTTTTATCAGCCACAAAAGGGCTGTAAAAGCAGCAAATACAGATGCCGAAGCCAACAGGCTTTTTTTTTCGTCGGGCACGGGTTGGTATTTGTTAAAAATATTACAGGCAGCAAGGTACAAAAACCATTCCTGCCTGTAAACTGACGGAAGTCAAAAATTACCTTTAAATGGCTATTTTTTGAATTCCTGAGGTCTTTTTATCGTAAAAACGCGGCTTATATTGAATCCGAAGTATATGTCGCCTTTGCTCCACTTACCGGTGGTTTCGGTGAGGAATGCACGTTCGAACATCGGCTGAGCATTCGAAAAGTGCAGCTGAAAAACGTGGCCGCCGGTTTCGATGTCAAAACCAATCGACAATGGATTGGTAAAGTTATCAGCAACGCTGCCTGGCATCAGGTAAAAATATTCGGCATTAACGCTTACGCGCTGCGATAGCTTATAACGTCCGCTCATTCCCAGCGTATAGGTATCGTTGTTCTCTGAAGCATGGCTCACCATGTTTTTATGAACCATCGTAGGGGCTAGCTGCAATGACAGGTGGTCGTTGAATTTGCGGGCGATGAGCACCTGATTTACGAATGCCATTCTGTTCGTGAAATAGTTTTTGCGATCGGTGTTCTGCCATTTTAAAGTGTAAATATCCATGGATGAGAACAAGGTCATGGTTACAGGCATGTTACGGGCGCCTTTGCTTTGCCGCAGCACTTTGGCTTTAACAAAGCCATCATAGGTTTTCTGATAGGCGCTTCGCCCTATACCAACACTCAGAAATTTGTTGATACCGTATTCAAAGCCCAGCCTGATGGTAGCCTGATCGAGTCCGAAAAAATCGTACCCGCCTGAATTTACTTTGCCAAAATGGTGTGAAATCATAAAAAGTAAAACGCCTGAAGCAGGGTTTTCGACGGAATGGCCACTCACAACGCGCGTTGTTTTAAATGTTGCCGTTGTATAATCGGTGGTTGGCTCTTCGGTGCCGAACACATCCATTAAATCCTGGGCATGAAGTGGCAGGCATACCAAAATAAGCAGCAGGCTGACGAACAGGCCTGAAATCAGTTTGATTTTCATTTGCATCGATTTTGATTGCTTAGTTTTGAGGAGCACCCTGATTGAGCCATGCGTCAATCCTGGATAGTTCGCAGGAAGGTAACTTAGAGCCGTTTTTAGGCATGGCTGATGCACCCGAAAGATGGTTGATTGCCTTACGGAACTGACCACTGTTAATAGCCACCATCAATCCATCGTAGGTGCTGGTAATCACACTGCCCGATGGAGCTTCAGTTGAATGACATGAATTGCAATTGGAGGCAAGAATGGGAGCTACTAAGCCTGAGTAGGTTACTCCTGTGGTATCACAGTTTCCTCCGGGTAATTGCGGATAAAGATATTCTTCGCTGTCGTAATAACACGAAGAGGTTAAAAAGCCAAAAACCAGCACTGGCACAATGGCTTTAAGCAGATTTTTAATTGTTAGGCGCTCCATTGTCAATCCAGTTTTTAATTTGATCAATATTACATTGCGAAAGCATGGTGGCATTCTGAGGCATCGGCTGATATCCGATAAGATGTGCCACTGATCCATAAAGGCTTCCTTCGTCAGCAGCGGCTTTTATTGAGGTATAATCATCCAGGTAAATGCCTCCCGTTGGAGTGTTGCCTCCATGGCAGCCTGTGCAATTGGTTTGGATTATCGGGAATATATTTGCTGCAAATGCAAACTGATCGGAATAGCATTCGCTGCAATAGTTGTATTTGGCCCCCTGGTCAATCCATTTGGCAATGGCTGCTTTTTGTTCCGGGGTAAGCTGCTGATCAGATGACGGTGGCATATGGGTTTCACCTGATCGGTTAAGCACCTTGTATAGCAAGCTTCCTCCGGAGTTTCCGGGTTTTACTTTACCGGTAATTTTAATCCTGTAATAGTCGGTGAGAATTACACCCGATTCTCCACCTGTGTCGTGGCAACCCGATTTTGCACATGAAGATGTGATAATCGGTAACACGGTGTTTACAAAGTAAACAGAATCCGGGTTGCAGCTGGCTGTTGGTTGCGGAAGGTCGGGTGAAGTGCCAATCAGGCTGAAATCGGCATCGTGTTTGCACTGAACGGTTACTGCCTGTATAATTGCCAGCAGTACCGCAGAAATAACGTACTTTTTCATTCTTAGTCCTGTTCGGTTGAGCGCGTCGTACAGCTAAAATGGAAGTCATTCCGGCTCAGGAGAGGCGGCAGCGCATCGGCTTTAAATAATAATCAGTTTTTCACTGTATGTTTCTTTAGGGGTAGTTACCCTGATAAGGTAGTAACCTGCCGGCAAAGTGTTTTCAATCCTGATTGTTTGTTTTCCTGCCTGCACGTTTTCATGATAAAGCACTTTACTTTGCATTCCGTTAAGCGGTATTGCTTCAGCAGTAAGTAAACCCGATTCGGTAGGTTGAATATCAACAAAGATAGTATTATTTGCTGGATTAGGGTAAACCTTAAATCCTGTTTTGAAGATATTAGCAATACCAACACTAAAATTCTCATTTATTACCAGCGATGAAAGACCTACATTAGGCTGACTAATCACACGGGCAATATACATGGTAACTGAACCGGTGCCCTGGGCAGGTGCAACCCATTGAAAATTCCATGTGGCTGTTGCCGAATTACTGGCTTGAGTGTGGGTCACATATTTACCACTACCAACCAATTGCGTTCCTGCGCCAGCAATTAGCGTTCCTAATTGGTTACCGGCGAAGTTCTGGGGTGAAGCCTGAAATCCTTTACGGCCACTGCCGCTCAGGGTTACTGTAAATGTGTAGGTGGATCCTGCGATGTAGCCTGTTGGAGGGACATTTGAAGTTAAAACACCGGTAACAGCTGTTGCTGTTCCTCCGTGGCAAAAGGTGCAGTTCTTTCCGTCGCCAGGCGAACCGGTATGGCCAGCCGGTGCTCCGGTAGGATATTTGTAGCCCGATGTACCCGAGAAAGAGTAAATGATAGCAGAGCCGAGCAAAACAAGTGTTCCGAGAGTAAGTAGTCTTGTAGTCATAATAGGTAGGTTTAAGGTTTTTAATTTAATTAAACCGAATTAATGCAGAAATGTTGACATTAATTTCTTATTTCGATTATTTAGAAAGCTTGTCAGATAATGAAAAGCATTCTACAGTACTACAAATTTTTTACTTATCTGCAAATTTTCCGACCTCAGCGTTAACAGATAGGCTCCCGGTTTTAATACATCCGGCAATTCTAAATGGTGTTCACCAGCATCCAAAAATCCTTCATATAAATTTGCAGCCAACTGTCCGTTAAGCTTATATGCGTGAATTTTAATTGTTTCAGGTTTCGGAAGCGAAAAATCGGTAAATATTATACCCGATGAAGGGTTGGGGTAAATTGCACAATTTATAGCAGGTTTTTCATCATTGCCAACACCATAATTCTCGTTCAGTACGAGGGTCGAAACGCGCGCATTTGAGATGTTCTGAGCTCTTGCAATATACATGGTTACAGTGCCGGTGCCCGGGGCAGGGGCTACCCACTGAAAATTCCAGGTTGCAGTAGATGCACTATTCGACTGGCTTTGGGTAACATACTTTCCGCTTCCGGTTAGATGATTTCCACTCCCGGCAATCAGGGTGCCCAGCAAAGCACCAGCTGGACTCTGAGGAGATGCTTCAAATCCCTTTTTGCCTGACCCGGTAAGGGTAACTGTGAATGTGTAAGTGTTTCCGGCAATGTAACCTGTAGGCGGTACATCAGAGGTAAGGATACCCGATATAGTGGAGGCGGTGCCACCGTGGCATGCGGTACAACTTTGGCCATCGCCGGGCGATCCGGTATATCCGGCAGGAGCACCCGACGGATATTTGTAACCATTATCACCCGAAAAGGCATACAGTGCTGCAGCAGCAGCAATTGCAATTGCTAGAATAGCAAAGTAATGTTTTTTCATCATTCAGTTCTTTTGGTTAGTGAAGGTGTAAAAGCTTCAAACTTTTCAATTTTTATGAATTAAGGATGCAAATTTATTAATGTAACAATATAGATATCTAAATATAACGAATATATGATTATTTCATATATATGCTTCAATAGATCAGTTTGTTAGGCATATGCCATTTTACCTGAATGTTATTTCAGCGATAGAATATTGATAATTAATTGATAAATCTCCCATTCTGACATTGCTTTAAACCATTAAATAAAGTTAAAACCGGCGTTTGCTTTAACCAAAGCACCTTCTGATTGTTAACAGGTTGAATGAATAATATTAACTTTGCTTTTTATATCTGACTTTTCTAACCTGATTCTCATGAAAAATTTGCTTTCCGGAAGGCAGTTTGCGCTTGTTCTGACTTTTGTCTTGTTATTTTTCAGCACGACTACAATTATTGCACAGCATAGAACCGATTCACGTTCAACAGTTCAGAAGTTTGGTGCCCTGCTTCAAATGATTAATTATTATTATGTTGATTCTACCAATCAGGCTGATTTGACTGAAAAGGCAATAGTTGCCATGCTCAAGGATCTTGATCCGCATTCAGTATATATTTCGAAAGACGAGGTTCAGAAAGCCAACGAGCCATTGCAGGGTAACTTTGATGGTGTTGGTATTCAATTCCAGTTGTTTCATGATACCATACTTGTTGTTGCAGCGGTACCCGGGGGCCCGAGTGATAAGCTGGGCATACTGGCCGGTGATAAAATAATTACCATTGATGGAAAAGATGCTTTTGGTCCAAAAATTACCAATTCCTATGTAATGGATCATCTCAGAGGCACCCGGGGCACCAAAGTTACTGTGGGCATTTTACGAAGAAGCAACAAGGGGCTTATCGATTATACCATTACCCGCGATAAAATACCGCTCAACAGCATTGATGCAACTTATATGCTTACCGACGATATTGGTTATATCAAACTTACCCGTTTTGCACGTACCTCCACTTCCGAAATGCGTGAAGCCTTATCATCGCTTAAAGCAAAGGGCATGAAAAACCTGGTACTTGATCTGCGCAATAATTCAGGTGGTTTTCTTGATGTGGCTATTGATCTTGCCGATGAATTTCTGAGTGCTGATAAACTTATTGTATACACACAGGGCTTGCGCAGTCCGCGAATGGATTTCAAAGCAACTTCACGCGGAGGATTTGAAAAAGGCAAACTGATTGTGATGGTGAACGAAGGCAGTGCCTCAGCCAGCGAAATTGTTGCCGGTGCCATTCAGGACTGGGACCGTGGACTGGTGCTTGGCCGTCGCTCATTTGGTAAAGGTTTGGTTCAAAGGCCTTTTGAGCTGCCCGATAGCTCGGTGGTTCGGTTAACCACAGCCCGGTATTACACACCTTCGGGCCGGTGCATTCAAAAACCCTATACCGAAGGCGCCGATGATTACTATGAAGATTTGGCCAATCGCTACAAACACGGCGAATTTGTTTCGGCCGATAGTATCAAATTCCCCGACTCTCTCAAGTACTTTACTCCAGCAAAACGTGTGGTATATGGTGGGGGTGGTATCATGCCCGATGTATTTGTTCCGCTCGATACTGCATCTTCGTCAAAATATTATACCGACATTTCGCGGACAGGCCTGCTTAACGAATTTGTAATGAATTACATGGAAATTAACCGGAATCAGTTGAAGTCTCAATATCCGAACCTGCAGGCATTTATCAGTGATTTTAATGCCGATGGAAAAATCTTTGATGAGTTCAGGGAATTTGCAGCTTCGAAGGATGTAAAGGCAACGGATGAAGATTTAAACAGGTCTGGCATTGATATTCAATATATTCTTAAAGGTTTGATTGCCCGCAATTTGTTCGATGTAAGCTCGTATTTCGAAGTGATCAGTCCTATTGATCCTGAACTTAAGAAAGCCATTGAAGTTATGCATCAGGACAACTATTTCAGAAAACTGAGCAATGCCATGTAAGGCTGTGAAGTGAATCCCAAACCAAATTACAAAGAGCTGCCATTAGAAGGCGGCTCTTTTTTTTTGAACATATGATCAGCATCTCAATAAAAAAAGCGATTGGATATGATCATTTAAAATCTATGGTTACATTTGTTAGGTCGAAAGTTGGATTCATTTACTGATTTGTTCAATATCAAAGTTGCTGAAAATATGACAGATATATCAACATCTTACATGGGCCTGCAGCTTAGCAGTCCTGTAATCATAGGAAGTTCTGGCCTTACCAGTTCCATTGAGAACATCATTGAATTCGAAAAGCGCGGTGCAGGGGCTGTGGTGCTGAAATCGTTGTTCGAAGAACAAATCAGGTATGAAATTACGCACACCGTTTCAGGCAACAACACATTGAACCAATATCCCGAAGCGGTGGATTATATTTCGAACTACAGTCGCGATCACAGTGTTGATGAATATCTGAAACTGATACGCAATGCGAAAGCTGCAGTCACGATTCCTGTAATAGCCAGCATCAACTGCGTGAGTGCTGAGGAATGGACCAGTTTTGCCCGCAATATTGAAGAAGCCGGAGCCGATGGCCTTGAGTTGAATATATTTATTTTACCCAGCGATCCGATGATGGACGGCGAACAAAATGAAATGAAGTACTTTACAATTCTGGATGAAGTTAAGAAAATGGTAAAGATTCCGGTTTCGCTCAAAATCAGTTATTACTTTTCCGGCCTTGCCAAAATGGCCCTCAAACTGTCGTGGGCAGGGGCATCGGGTATTGTGCTGTTCAATCGTTTTTATTCGCCCGATATCAATATTGACAACCTCAAAGTGCTTGCCACCAACGTATTCAGCACGCCCGAAGAAATTACCACATCACTGCGCTGGGTAGCTATGCTCAGCGACCGATTGTATTGCGATGTGTGTGCCTCAACCGGGGTTCACGACAGCACTGGTTTGATAAAACAGATGTTAGCCGGTGCTAAAGCCGTACAAATTGCCTCTACGCTTTACAAAAATGGATTTGATCGCATCGATGAAATGAACCAGGGACTGAAAGTCTGGATGGAAAAGCACAATTACGAAAAAACAGAAGATTTTATCGGCCTAATGAGTTTTAAGAAGGCCGAAAATCCGGCTGCCTATGAGCGCGTTCAGTTTATGAAACACTTTGCCGGCATCGATTAATCCTGATTCTCTTTCTGAAGTTTTTCGTTAATCGATGTAGCAGCTGCATAGGCGGTCGAAAAAGCTGCCTGTATATTAAATCCACCAGTATCACCATCAATATTAAGTACCTCACCGGCAAAATAAAGGTTCGGGCAAATAAGTGATTCCATTGAGATTGAATTAACTTCTGATAATACCACGCCTCCGGTAGTAGCCATAGCCTGTTTATAACTTCCTGTTCCTGCCACCTCAAAAGGTAGCTCAGTCAGCAGCGCTGCAATGCGAAGCCGCAAAGCTTTGCTGATTTCGGCAATGCGCATCTCGGGTTTGGCCTCGGCTAAATCGAGCAGCAGCAGCAGCAGATTGCGCGGCACCTGCAGATATTTAAGGGCCGTTTGAAGCTGCATACTACCATTCAATTGCGAAACTTGTTTCAGGTTATGATTCAGCTGTTCGGCTGTAACCGGCGTTACATTTACTTTGAGTATGTCATCGGCTCTGATATAGCGTGAAAAATCAATAATTCCGGGTCCGGAAAGCCCGTTTCGGGTAAAAACAATTGAACCAGTGTGTTCATTGATTTTGCGTTTATTTCTGTACAACGCAATCCGGGCTTGTGGAAGCGTAATTCCCTGCAGTGCTGCGAAATTATAATTTTGAACTATTACAGGAGTCAAAGCCGGATACGTTTCGGCTACAGTGTGACCCAGCGCCTTCGCAAAGCGATAGCCATCGCCTGTTGAACCGGTTGCAGGATAGGAGAGTCCGCCTGTTGCAATAAGCAGGTAACGCGCGGTGTAGGTGGTATTGCCAGTGGTTATATTGAACAGATCACCTGCACGACCGATATTTGTAACGTTCTCACGGGTCTGTAGAATAGCACCACGCATTGATCCCGCTTTAATCAGAGCATTTAAAATATCTCCGGCTTTCAATGAAGAAGGAAAAATTTTGCCGTTTTTATCTTTGGTTGATGCTACTCCAAGGTTGTTGAAGAATTTTACAACCCTCAGATTATCATATGCAAAAAGGGATTTTCTGATAAAAGTCGCTGCATTTCCGTAGCGGAGAGGAAATGATTTAATGCTTCCGGAGTGTGTTAAATTGCATTGACCGCTACCGGATATCATAAGTTTGCGACCGGGAAGTTCATTTTTCTCAAGAAGCAACGTATGGCCATTGAGTTGTGCCGCAGCAAACAACCCCGCCGGTCCAGCTCCGATAATCACTGTGTCCGGTAACATTTCTTTATGATCCATTTCCTGAAAAGTGCATCAGTATTAGGTGACAAAAAAAGACAGCAGAAATTAATTGACAAAGTAAAGGCAATTTGTGCGAATTGCAATTTGGAAGATGAAATTACTTACCTTTATATTTGGTTTATTAGATAATTTAATAAGTGGAAGGCATTAATTTATTACCGGCTTATGATGAACGATGAAAATGTGAAGGATATGCAGCGGTTGCAACAGGAAGTAACTGAAGCACTGTCGATTAAAAGTAGTGAGCGCAATGGTCAGGATGAAAATTATCGGGCTATCATCCGTAAACTCTGGCAGTATATTGAGTCGTCCTACAGTGATTCCCATTCACCTGATGCTGGCAATACTGATTCAGATATCCGGATAAATGACCGCTTTAAAAGCAGCCTGAAACTGAATGACTTTAAGGAAGCTCTCAACACAGCTTTGCTCAATCAGAGTGCCGTTACTGAAAATAATATAATTCAACTGATTGATTTGTTATGTCTCTATGTAGGATCTTCCTGTGCTGTTTATCAGCGTAGTGATGAACCTGCCATAACATCGATGATCACAGGGCGCGACGAATGCGCTGTTAAGCCGTTGTTAGACCACGATAATTTTCTTCTGAATGATTTAAGACGCAGGTTTACCAATGATTATTCCGTTTTAATAACCCTCAAAGGCAACGAACTTCCTGATGCATTCACCAATGCAGGTTTCGAAGGCTTGGATGCCAGATTTATAAATTCAGCTCAGGAACAACCGGGTCTTTTGTTGGTTTTTTACAGGCAATTGTCGCCTTCTGAATCAATAAACCATCAGGTTTTTAATATTATTGCCCGGGCCATTGAAAACGAGGAGCGGCGATTTGAATCGAGCCGTAAGCTTATCAATGCCGAAGAGAAATTAAAGGTGCTCATCAACTCTACTCCCGATCTGATTTTATTCAAAGATGGGTTTGGCAGATGGATTCAGGCCAATAACGGGATTCTCGGGTTGTATCAGCTCGAAAAAGTTGATTACATGGGCAAAACCGATGATGAGTTGATGCCATGCACATTGCCAATGTACTATGATGGTTTCAGGGCCTGCATGGAATCTGATCATAAAGCCTGGGATGCCGGCACCTCCATTCGCATCGAAGAAATTGTTCCGGATAAGAATGGAGAAATGCAAACCTTTGACGTAATCAAAGTGCCGCTCTTCAACGATGATGGCTCTCGCAAAGGACTTGTGATTTTCGGCCGAAATATTACCAAAGGGCTAAAGGTGAGTGAATTAACAGAACTGCTTAATAAATCGGCGTTGGAATTTCTTGAGCTTGATGACGAAGCCAATGTGTACGAATTTATTGGCGAGAAAGTACATCAGCTTGCCGGAAAATGCATTATTATGGTTACTTCATTCCATGAAGAAGACCAGACAACCCGGCTTGAAAGCCTGCATGGTGTCGGGAAATTTATTACTCAGCTTTTATCATTGGTAGGGCAGAATCCTATTGGAATGAGTGCCTATCTGGATCCGCAGCGTAAACAGGAAACACTGTACCAAAAGCTCACTACGCGCAAAGATTTATTTGAATTACTGGCCGGTGCGGTTAATAAAACAGTATGCAAAGCCATTGAGCGGCTGATTGATATAGGAACAATTTATGAAATGGGATTTGCCCGGCGCAACGATTTGCTGGGTGATGTAACCATTATTTTACCGCGCGGCAAAGATCTCCAACATTCCGAGGTTATCGAAGCCTTTATCAAAATGGCTGCAGTGGCCGTTAACCGCAAACAAGTAAAGGAAGCGCTTGTACGAAGCGAAGAAAGCTACCGTGGTTTGTTTAACAGTATTACCAGCGCCATCTATATACAGGATAAACAGGGCCGCTTTATCGATGTAAACGAGGGCGCCGTAAAAATGTATGGATATCCTCGCGAAAGATTCATTGGCTCAACCCCGGATTTTTTATCAGTTGCCGAAAAGAATGCCTCCATCAATTTGCCAGAAATCTTGAGTAAGGCTTTTGCCGGCATTCCACAATACATCGAGTTTTGGGGAAAGCGTAGCAATGGCGAAGAATTTCCTAAGGAGGTGAGGTTATACAAAGGAACATATTTTGGCGAAGAAGTTGTTATTGTTATTGCCGACGATATCACCGAAAGGCAAAGTATGATAAATCAACTACTTGAAGCTAAGGAAGCTACAGAGGAAAGCTTAAATAAAAACCGTGGAATTATCAGTGCTTTCCCTGATTCCATTTTTGTAATTAACCGCCAGGGAAATCTCGAAGAATATATCTCCAACAGTCCGCACGATTATCTTGAACAACACACCACCTACCTCAACCGGCATATTTCTGAAGCCGGCCGCACTGATATTATGAAACTTACGCTCGACAACATGAAGCTGGTGCTCGAAACCGGCGGGTTGCGCAAATATGAATACTCTGTGGATATGGGTGGTGCTCACCGTTATTTTGAGGCACGAATGGTCAAACTCGACAATGATCGGGTGCTGGCAGTGGTGCGTGATACCACCGAGCGTATTGAGTTAATTGAGGAACTTACCCGTGCCAAAGAAAAGGCCGAGGAGAGTGACCGCCTCAAAACAGCTTTTCTGCACAATATCTCCCACGAAATCCGCACACCTATGAATGGTATTGTTGGGTTTTCGAGTCTGTTAACCCAGCAAAATTCCACTCCCGCTGAAATAGAAGAATTTAATTCGGTGATTCAAAGTTGCAGCAATCAGTTGTTATCAATCATCACTGATATTGTTAATATAGCCACCCTTGAAGCCGGACAGGAAAAATTAAGCCTGTCGCAGGTAAATATTAATGAAGTAATGCAAATTGTTTATCATCAGCTTATGGCTAAAGCCGGTGAAAAGCGCATTGCCCTGAGCTATACTACAAGTCTTGCCAACGAAAAAGCCAGCCTTATCACTGACGAAACCAAGCTGAACCAGGTATTGTCAAACCTTATAAGCAATGCCATAAAGTTTACTGATAAAGGCAGTGTTTCGTATGAATATCAGCTCAAAGGTGATTTTATCGAATTTTGTGTTATCGATACCGGCCTTGGGATTCCGGGCGAAATGCATGAGGAAATTTTCAAGCGTTTTACCCAGGTTGAGCATAATCATCCGGCATTATTTGGGGGCACAGGCCTTGGTCTCTCCATTACCAAATCATATGTTGAACTGATGGGCGGAAAAATCTGGCTTGAAAGTGCCCCGGGTACCGGATCAAAATTCTTCTTTACAATCCCTTACAAACCGGTTGTCCATAAGAAATTGCCTGATTTGGCCGAGTCGGATTCAACCAAAGTTAAGGTAAGTCCGGGTAAAAATGTGCTGGTGGTCGAAGATGAAATGCTGAATTATAAGTTGTTGGTTCGCATGCTTTCTTCCTTCGATTTTAATATACAATGGGTCGAAAATGGTGAGGAAGCCGTTCGTGTTGTAAAATACAATCGGTCCATCGATCTTATATTTATGGATCTTAAACTTCCGCGTATGAACGGATTTGAAGCTACTACCCAAATTAAAGCTATACGCCCGGGACTTCCGGTTATAGCGCAATCGGCTCTGGCCCTTAGTGGCGACCGTGAAAAAGCGCTGGAAGCTGGTTGCGACGACTATATTTCAAAGCCTATTCGCAAAGAAGAGCTTATTTCGAAGGTTGTGAAATATTTGTCTTAAACGTGAATTCCGGATTGCAGGAAGGTATGCTTTTGGTTGTTGTGGTATTTTGTAGCTATTTTTGCGGCAAGCTGTTAAATAATTTTTGAAATGAGTAAAGTTCTGATTGTTGACGATGATGTAACCTTTTGCCTGATGCTGGATACTTTTCTGCAAAAGAACGGATTCGAAGTGCAGCAGTCATTTTCGTTTGCCGAAGCCATTAAAAGGATCAAATCGTTCAATCCTGATATCATCCTTACCGATTTGCGTTTACCTGACCGTGATGGTCTTGATATTCTACACCATTCACTTCGCGAAGCACCCGGTGTACCGGTTATACTTATGACGGGTTATGCCGACATTCGCACTGCGGTGCAGGCCATGAAAGTGGGCGCTTTCGATTATGTTGCCAAACCGGTGAATCCCGATGAGATTTTAATTACGGTTAAACGTGCTCTTATAAGCTCCTCAGCAGGGCAGTCGACACCGGTAGTTTCAAGCGATCAGTCCTTTTTTGTTGAAGGTAAAAGTGCAGCGTCGGCCCGTATTCTGGAGTATGTACGCCTGGTAGCTCCTACCGGAATGTCGGTTTTAATTATGGGCGAAAGCGGTACCGGAAAAGAATTTGTCGCACGCAAAATTCATCAGTTGAGTGAGCGTAACGATAAACCATTTATTGCCATCGATTGTGGTGCATTGCCTCGCGATTTGGCTGGGAGCGAGCTGTTTGGTCATCTGAAAGGATCTTTTACCGGTGCTTTTTCCGACAAACAGGGGCAATTTGAAGCCGCCAACGGAGGCACAATTTTTTTGGATGAAATTGGTAATCTGGGCTACGATATTCAGGTTCAACTTCTCAGGGCCATTCAGGAGCGCAAGGTGCGCCGTATCGGATCAACCTCCGAATCGCCCATTGATGTGAGAATTATTACTGCTACCAACGATGATTTAAAAAAATCGGTCGCAGCAGGCGATTTCAGAGAAGATTTATACCATCGTATCAACGAGTTTGCGGTGCAGGTGCCCCCGTTGCGCGAACGCCCTGACGATTTGCCGGTGTTTATCCAGCATTTTCTGGCTCAGGCTAACCGCGAACTTAACCGCAATGTTGAAAGTCTCTCGAACGAGGTTCTGCGTGTATTTGCCGGGTATTCATGGCCGGGTAATTTCAGGGAACTCAAGAATATTATTAAAAGAGCGGTGCTGTTGTCACAGGGTACCCGCATTGAAATTGATACATTGCCCGATGAAATTATTCACGAAAGTGTGCCGGCCGATATGCCCGAAGCCCAGCCCGAAACGGCAGCAGGCAGTGATTTTAGTCTAAAGGATGCCGCCCACCGCAGCGAACGGGAGGTTTTACTTTCGGCACTCGAAAAAGTGCGCTTCAATAAATCGAAGGCAGCCCGAATGCTAAATATTGACCGTAAAACGCTTTACAATAAGATGAAACAATTCGGTATTCCACTTTAGGCGTCAACCTCATTATCCAGCATTTCTGCAATTCGCTTCAAACCTTCATTCAGGCTGATAATATAGCTTTTGATGATATCATCATCAGGCCGGGGTTCTTGCTTCAGGGCCTCAAGTTTAACTAGCAAAGCAACTTCATCGTGTTCTCCAAGATGCCTCATATTTGGTAACAACCGGTGCGCCAGTAGCGAAGTGCGCTCATAATCCCCGGCTTCAGCCGTTTCAGTAAGTTGTGAGGCTGTTGATAAAATTGAATTTCGCAATGATTGAAGTATTTTTTTGAGTGCTTCAGGATCATTACCAGCAAATCGGGTGAAAGCCTGCAGATTTAAAGGCTGATACTCAGTGATTTCAACATCCATATCCTCTATAAATCCTGCGCCTGAATCATCGTCGAAGGGTTTTATATTCAGGATTTCAGAAAGGGCGTCAACCAGTTGCTGCTGCCTGAAGGGCTTTATCAGAAACTTCTGAATGCCCGCATTGCGGAAAATATCGAGTTCGTTCTTTGTAGCATGTGCGGTTAGCCCAAGTACCGGCGGTATTTCAATATTGTTTTCTGCACAATAGGCTGTAAGTGTGTTTATAAATTCCGGCCCGCTCAGATTGGGCATGCGAATGTCGGTTATTATTAAATGAAAGTTCATTCCCGGCTGTTTGAAAATTGCCAGTGCTTCAGCTCCGTCGGGCGCTGCCAATGTTAAAGCGCCGGCCTGATTGAGTGTATCCATTAGCAACATGCGGGTGGTTTCATCATCTTCGGCCAATAAAATACGGGTTCCACTCAGGTTTAATTTCGAACCTGGCGACATACTGGCAACCTGCGGTTGTATATTTCCTTCAAAGAGATTGAGTGCTAATTCTACCTGAATGCTGGTGCCCTCACCCGGCTGACTGTTTAGTTCAATTTTCCCATCCATTAATTCAACCAGCTTGCTGCAAATGGCGAGACCCAGTCCCGATCCGCCGTACTTTCGTGTTATTCCTGCATCCACTTGTGTAAACTCGCTGAAAATCTCCTGCTGTTTGTCTGCAGGAATTCCGATTCCTGTATCTCCCACTTTAAAGGCTATTATACACCGGTTCTCGTGCAATTCACATTCCACATTGAGCGAAATACTTCCTTTTTCGGTAAATTTCAGGCTGTTGTTCAATAAGTTGTAAAGTATTTGCCTGAGTCGGAGCGGATCGCCGGCAACGGCCATATTTTCAGGTAAATTGGATACATAATGCATCTCAAGGCCTTTTTGCTGCGCTTTATGCTTGTATGCTTCGTACGATTGCCTGAATAGCAAATCGGCCAAAAACGGGATGTTTTCAAGATTAAAACGGCCGCTTTCGATACGCGAATAATCGAGCAAATCGTCAACAAGTCCGAGTAAATGCTCTGACGAGGCATTGATATATGCCAGATAGTTTTTTTGCTCTTTCGAAAGGCGGGTAGTTTCCAGTCTTTCGCTGAAACCAATTATACTCGTAATGGGTGTTCGTATTTCATGACTCATATTGGCCAGAAACAACTCTTTAACCTTGAGCAATTTTTCGGCCAGCGCACGCGATGATTCAAGTTGCCGGCGGTAAAAATTACTCCGGGCAAGGTCTTTCCAGATGAGCACAACAAACACAATCATGGTAAGCAAACCGGCGGCAGCAAGAACCAATGCCGTGTACCACAAGCGGCGATACACTTCGCGGCTGTTGCGTGCATCTGAAATGGCTCTGTTTATCTCCTCTTTTTCGAATAACAGAAGTACGGAGCGTATCTCATCCATAATAATACGGTCGGTGCGCATCAACAGAAGGTCGAGCTCAATATTCCGCTGTCTGCTTAGCCTTTCGTGCTCTCCCATACGCCGCAACTGCGATTTTACCATTTCGATAGTAGTATCGGCATTGCTGGTAAAAATGAGTGAGTCAGACAAAAGAGGAGGAACAACATCAATTTTAGCAATGCTGTCGCGTCTTGGCTTTTTACCTGTAATGTTGTTCCAAATTTTTTTGAAAAACGGTTGTTTCTCGGCTTCTTCGTCCAGTATGGCTTGACCTTGTTTTTCTGGTTGAGTTCTTGAAACGGATTGACCTGCCGTTGAATCATTCAAACCCTGAACCGGGGCACTTCCTAAAATATCGTTGAAAAGCGTATCATCTTCAGAACGGTTTCTGAAGAAACTCTCCATGGTACTTCGTTTGATTTTAAGAAGACTATCCACAACCAGTATTCGCTTATATTGTTCGGGCTGAAGGGCACTGTAATACTTAAGTGAATCGGTCAGGCTGCGTATTCCTTTATCCAGTTTGCGGTATTTCGACAAAAAGCGTTTATCGCCGGTAGTTATATAGGCCCTTCCCTGCCCATTGGCTTCAACCAGCTTCGAAAGCAGATTACTTACCAATGTAAGCTTGGTAACAGATTCAGAGGAGCCCGATTCAGGTGGGGCAAGTTGAGTAGCAAGTTCTATTACAGCCACCACTGCAGCCAATGCAATGAGCAGCAGGATAAAAAAGCCGGATAGAACTTTTCCCTTAACACCCTCTGATTGCCTTTGTTTATTCATGTTATACAAAGGTATGGCTAATTTTTTCGAAAAACTTCTTCCATTTATACAAAAAAAAGAAGCCACAGCATGGGCGGCGGCTTCTGATGTTCCCGGTGTGGGGAACTTTCCGGCTTGTAACAACTACACCTCAGTAGAAATCACGAGCATTTTAGATTTTTGCCAGAATATTGCAGGGTCTTTGATAACAATTTCATCAACCTTCTTGTCTGAACCTACTATTTCGTATGATCCTGCAGGATGTACCGACAAAAGCGTGGCTTTTTTTACACCCAGTGGAATTGATTTGAGCGAACGTATGTCGACTTTGGTAAAGTCAGACAAGTTTACATCGCCCGAAAGTTTTTGAGTACGGCCAAGACCGAGAAAACCACCCTGCTTGTTCAGAATCTGCTTTTCAATAAGCTCTTTACGCGGGCCAACAACGAAATAAGCAGTATTGAGTTCGTTGGTTTTATCATTGATGGTCGACGAAAGCTGGGTGTTGCGGTTTTTGATGGTCGAAATGGTATCATTCAGTGCCGCAATGGAGAAATTAAGGCTGTTTAACTGCGTGCGCAATTGTTCAATTTCAGTATCGCGCTCAGCCAGCTGCTGGTTGGTAAGTTCAATCATTTTCTCAAATTCTGAGATTTTCAAATTTGATTGTTTGAGTTTTGCCGAAATGGAGGCAATTTTCTTTTTATTGTCAGCCATCAGCTCATTAATCAGCCTGAAATCTTCGTTAATCCGGTCGCGTACTGGCATATTCAGTTCAGCTCCGTTTGAAGTTTTCTGACTAATCAGTTTTTCTCTGGTTTTTATTTCGCTCAAATTAACTTCTATCTGATTCAACGTTTCCAAAACATCATTAATGGTCGAATCTTTCGAATTGATAGTGGTTAGCAATTGGGCCTGATCTTTTTCGAGTTGCTGGATACGTGCCGTTTGTTCTTTGTTTTCGCATGATGCCAGTATAAACGGTAGTACAAGTACGATTAGAAGGAGCTTTTTCATAGTTAACGAGATTAAAGTTTTACTCCTGAAAGTCAAAATATGAGCCAGCCATTAAAAAAAATTGTTAACTATATGAAAAACAGATAGATAGCGAATTTTGTAAAGATATAATCTGTGGATTTATTACCCCATTTCGGGCAAGAAATATGCGTGGCAATCTTATTTACCATTCATTGGGAGGATACCTTTAACTATTATTCCGGTGCGATTTTATACTTAACTAACTCTTTTTCAAGAATTATCAGGCTGCGACTATTACCATGTGATGGCAGAAACAATTTACAGCCACTCATTGCAAGTTTTTGCCAGCTTGCCAGCAATTTCGGGATATCATTGGCAAAAGGAGGAAAGCATCTGCGGGGAAATACCCCGAAAATAGTGTCGCCGGTAATAGCGATTTCATCATCAACAATCAGGCTGACTGAACCTTCGGTATGTCCGGGTGTGTGCATAATCCTGATACTGGGTGTTAATTGATATTCATCGGAGCCTCTTAAACAGATATCGGCTTCACACCCTGCATAAGCCACATATTTCCGCATCCATTCACCAGCTTTCCGGCTTAAAAAACGTGTAAACCAATTGGTGCCTGCCGGCATGGGTGTATCACCGGCTTGTAAAAATGGAAGTTCAGCTTCATGAATAACCAATTTGCAGCCAAACTTTTGTTTAATAGCTCTTGCATTGGCGGCGTGATCGAAATGTGCATGCGTAATTACCAGATATTTAACCGGCTTATCTTTAAGGGCATTTACTATGCTGATTAAATGCATGCAATGGTGTGAAGTGCTGGTATCGACAAGAACTGCAGATTGCTGTGAAAGTATAAGAAATAAGTTGCTTCTTCCACCAATAACCCGCCTGATTTCGGTTTGTTGTGATGTAAAATAGCTTTTCATTGCAA
>Ga0172373_10002132_pt1 | contig 30866 bp, 33 predicted proteins | sample Lak10m_2_FD_114546 | JGI IMG/M metagenome (GOLD analysis project Ga0172373, IMG submission 114546) | Freshwater microbial communities from Kabuno Bay, South-Kivu, Congo - kab_092012_10m | ecosystem: Environmental > Aquatic > Freshwater > Lake | place: Democratic Republic of the Congo...
AAGCCCTCGCCGGGCGGCCGCATCCGCGGCCTTGGCCGCGCCCAATGGGCGCTGGATACGAAGCCCGAATGAATCATCCGGGCTTCGCATCAGACCCAATCCGGGAGACCGCTTGCGGATCCGGTACCAGTCTGCGCCGCAAGACCGAGCCCGGACGGGTCAGATGATGTTGCCGTCGCCGCCATCATCGACGATGCCGGCCACTCCGGCCAGCCAGTGGCGCATGGCCCGACGCGACATCAGCTTTTCCTGGGCTGCCGGCGGCAGGTCGGCCAGGGAAATCACGCCCTTGCGCATCAGGACCTCGATCAGGTCCTCGACCACGCGGATGAAGGACAGATCGGCGGAAACGAACGGCCGGTCATCGTCGTCCTGTCCGCAACCGCCCTCGCAGGTCCGTTCGATGAAGGCCACCACTTCCGGGTCGTCGGGGGGAAGTTCCTCCGGGTCGTCATCCAGCGGATATTCGGCAATGGCGATCAGGTGGCCATCGCCGTCTCGGGTGACGAAGGGCATGCTTTCGGTTCCTTTTTCCTGGTCCGCGACCATGACGGCCAGCGTAAACGGACACAGCCCCCTCGGGAAGACCCGAGAGGGCTGTGCCAGACAATAGACCGGGATCTTGCCGTCAGTGGAACTTGCGCGGCAGATCCTGGATGGCATTGTCGACCAGGGCGGCAGCCTGACTGGCGCTGATGCTGCGTTCCAGCACATCGCGAGCGGCAATGACGGCCACATCGACGGCAAGGTTCTGAACTTCCTTGACGGCCTGGGCCTCGGCCTGGGCGATACGTTCCATCGCCTGCTGTTCGCGGCGCTTCAGGCTGGCGTCGAGATCCTTGGCCGACTGGGCCGCCAGACGCTCGGCTTCCGCCTTGGCGTGGGCGATGATCTCTTCCGCTTCCTTCATGGCGTCGCGCTGCTTGCGCTGATAGCGGGCCAGCATTTCCTGGGCCTCTTCCCGCAGGCGGGCGGCTTCGTCGATGCGGGCCTTGATCTTGGCGCTGCGGGCGTCGAGACCGGCGCCCAGAGCCCGCACAACCGGGCGGAAGGCCAAAGCCACCACCAGGATGAAGGCGATGCCGACCCAGAAAGCGGCTTCGGTATAGAACGGACCGGCAGCGTGGTGCGCGTCCGCGGCATAGGCGACCGAAATCATTGTCCGTTCTCCTTCAGCGCGGCGGCGACGGCGGCCTCCAGGCCGGCCTGATCGGGGCTGGCGCCCACCAGACGGGCCACGGTGGCACCGGCTACGTCAAGGGCGATCTCCCGCACATTGGCCAGAGCCTTGTCCTTGGCGGCGGCGATGCGCACCTCGCCGGCCTTGATCTGCTCGGCCAGGCGGCCGGTCAACTCGCGAGTCCGCTCGTCGGCCTGCTTGGACAGACGTTCGCTGGCTTCCTTGATGACGGACTGGGCGTGCGAACGCGAATCGGCCAGGGCCTTTTCATACGCCGCAATCGCCGCCTCGGCCTCGGCCTTCAGTTGGGCGGCCTTGTCGAGGTTGTCGTCAATCTTGCGCTGGCGTTCGTCCAGGACGGCGCCAATCTTCGGCAGGGCCACCTTCGACATCAGGATGTAAAGGGTGATGAAGGTGACGGCCAGCCAGAACAGCTGGGGTGCGAAGAACGCCGGATCGAACTGGGGCATCCCGATGCTCCTAAGGGGGTATTGAACCGGGATATCGGAGCGGGAGGCGGGGCCGCGCCACCGGGTTGCCCGGCGACGCGGCCCTCACACCGTTCCGAAGGAGGAACCTTCGCCGAAACCTAGGCGAAGAGGATCATCAGCGCGACGACCAGAGCGAACAGCGCGATAGCCTCGGTCACGGCGAAGCCGATCCAGCCGTACAGCTCGACATTCGCCTTGGCGGCCGGGTTGCGGCCAACGGTGGCGATCAGGTTGGCCCAGATGTTGCCCACGCCGATACCCGAACCGATCATGCCGATGGCGGCCAGACCAGCACCGATCAACTTAGCAGCACTTGCTTCCATAGTTTTGCTCCTTCAGGACTGAAAACCGACAACAGGACCCGTCTGAACCTGCACGCCCATCAATGCATGTGGATGGCGTCGTGCAGATAAATGCAGGACAGGATGGTAAAGACATAAGCCTGCAGCAGGGCGATACCGAATTCGAGAACGGTGATGGCCCCCAGGAAGGCGAAGGGAACGATGCCGGGCAGCACGTAGAAGGCGCCCAGGCTGACCACGAAACCGCCCATCACCTTCAGGATGATGTGCCCCACCGTCATGTTGGCGAACAGACGGACGGCAAGGCTGAAGGGACGGGAGAAGTAGGAGATCACCTCGATCGGCACCAGGATCACCGCGGTGGCGATCGGCGCACCTTCGGGGAAGAACATCCGCAGGAAGTGGGTGCCGTGCCGGGCGAAGCCGATGATGGTGACGCCGGTGAACACCACGATGGCCATGCCGAAGGTCACGATGACATGGCTGGTGTAGGTGAAGGCGCCGGGGATCATGCCCAGCAGGTTGCCGAACAGCACGAACATGAACAGGCTGAAGATGAAGGGGAAATACTTCCGCCCCGCCTGCCCGACATTGTCGCGCAGCATGCCGGCGATGAATTCGTAGAAGACTTCGGCCAGCGACTGCCAGCGGCCGGGGACGAGGGCGCGCGAACGCACCGAGAGCGTCAGGAAAGCGGTGATCAACACCACCGAGATGACCATCATCACCGCGGAGTTGGTGAACGAAACGTCCACACCCGCCACTTCCAGCGGGATGATGGGCTTGATCTTGAACTGCTCGATCGGGTTCGCCACGAGAGTCTCCTAACTGTCCTTCGCCCGCCTGGCCTGTCGTCTTTGGGCCGCGCCCAGACCGACCGTCGCATCCAGCCCCTTGGCGGCGCGATAGGCGTTCATCACGCCCGCGCCCCCGCCGAGAAGCAGGAACACCACCATCAGCACCGGCTTGGTTCCGAAGAACAGGTCCAGACCCCAGCCCAGACCCACCCCAACGGCAACCCCCGCCACGAACTCGATCGAGACGCGCATCCCGAGGGCGATTCCCGACGACGACTGCCGCCGCCCGGACCCGCTTTCCGTCGCAACCATCTCCCGCTCGCGCGCCGCGCGAATGCGGTTATCAAGATCGTCCAGCCCCGAAAGTTCTTCGTGCTCACTCATCAGTGATCGAGCCCTTGTGAACAGTCTTGAGGTCCGGACACATCGGTGCCAAAAGCGCGGGCACCATAAGGGGTGCGTCCGCGCCTGTCAAGACCGGAAACCGGCAATTTCAATGCACTGATTTCAAATGATATTTTGCCATGCCTCCGGTGTTTTTTCGCAGCGCGATATCGCACTGCGGGGAATTGCCGTCCTCCCCGAAGGGGTGGCCGGCCTCCCAGCCACTAGGGTAGAGCCGCCGGATCGGTCAAAACCTCCGCCTGCGACAGGTCCACCGACACCAGTTGCGAAACGCCGCGCTCGGCCATCGTCACCCCGTAAAGGCGATCGACGCGGGCCATCGTCATCCGATGGTGGGTCACGATCAGGAACCGGGTCCGGGTGGTCTGGGCGATGTTTTCCACCAGGGTGCAGAAGCGGTCGACATTGGCGTCGTCCAGCGGGGCATCCACCTCGTCCAGCACGCAGATGGGGGCGGGGTTGATCATGAACACCGCGAAGATCAGGGCCAGGGCGGTCAGTGCCTGCTCGCCGCCCGACAGCAGCGACAGCACCTGCAGCCGCTTGCCCGGCGGTGACGCCATGATTTCCAGCCCGGCTTCCAGGGGATCGTCGGATTCGGTCAGCGCCAGATGGGCGCGGCCGCCGCCGAACAGGCGGACGAACAGATCGCGGAACTGGCGGTCGACCTGCTCGAACGATTCCAGCAGCCGCTCGCGGCCTTCCCGGTTCAACTCGGCGATGCCCTGGCGCAGCTTGGCGATGGCCTGAACCAGATCGTCCTTCTCGGCCCGCATGCCGCCGATGCGCTGGTCCAGCTCCGCCACTTCCTGTTCGGCCCGCAGATTGACCGGCCCCATGCCGTCGCGTTCCCGCAGCAGGCGGTCCAGCCTGCGCTGCAAATCGTCGCGGTCCGGACGTTCGTCGTCCAGCAGGCCGGCGACGTCGCGCAACTGTTCCGGCGTCAGGTCAAGGCGCTCGGCGATGCGGCCGGCGACGGCCCGGCATTGCTGGTCGGCAGCCGACAGGGCGGCTTCGCGGCGGATGCGGTCTTCCCGGGCGGCGGCCAGGGCGGCCTCGGCGGCGCGGACGGCGCGGTCGGCATCGGCCAGCACCGCCTCGGCGGCGGCCAGGGCGTCGGCGGATTGCCGGCGGGCCGCCTCGGCCTCCTCCATCCGTTCCAGCAGTTCGGCCCGGCGCCGGGCAAAGGTGTCGGGGGCGGCGGCCAGCCGTTCGATTTCGGCCAGCACCGTCTCGCGGCGTTCTTCCAGTTCCTGGACATGGGTGCCGGCCAGATCGGCGCGGCGGCGCCAGGAGTCGATATCGGCGGCAAGGGCGTCCAGACGCCGGGTCCGGTCGCCGGCATCGCGCAAAATCCGGTCCAGTCCCGAGCGCGCCTCGACCAGGGCCGACCGGCGTTCGGCCAGATCGGCGCGCAGACCGTTGATGCGGTCGCGCCCGTCGTCGGCCTGGGGAAACGATTCCGCCGCCAGCCGGGCCTCCAGCAGGTCGCCTTCGGCATCTTCCAGATCGGCGCGCACCGCCGCCGACTGCTCCTGCAAGGCGGCCAGCTTCGATTCGTGGGCGGCGAACCGCTGGGCCAACCGGGCATGTCCGTCGCGGGCCTTGGCGCTTTCCGTCTCGGCGCGGCGGACGGCATCCTTGGCGGCCCGTTCGGCTTCGGTGGCTTCGTCGACGGCGGCCGAGGCGGCGACGACCCGGGCCTCGGCGTCCTCGACGCCCAGTTCGGCATCCTCCAGATGGGCGGCCAGTTCCCGCAGGCGGTTGCGCTGGGCCAGCCGTATCGCCATCGGACTGGGCGCCTCGGCCCGGGCGGTGAAGCCGTCCCAGCGCAGCAGGTCGCCCTGCCGCGTCACCAGACTCTGACCCGCCGCCAGATGCGGGCGCAGCCGTTCGCCGGCGGCGATGTCGGCGACCAGCCCGACCTGCGACAGCGATCGCGCCAGGGCCGGCGGCGCGGTGACGGAACGGGCCAGCGGATCGGCCCCGGACGGCAGGGGCGCGGCGGGATCGAGCGGCGGCAGTTCGGCCCAATGCAGCGGCGCCGCCACGTCCAGGGACGCCGACAGGCCATCGCCCAAGGCGGCGGCCAGGGCCGGCTCGTAACCCGACGCCGCCGACACCCGGTCCAGCACCGGCGGATGATCGCTGCCTTTGCCGCCGCTCAGCACCTGGGTCAACGCGTCGATTTCGGCGGCGACGCGGGTGCGCGCCGCCGCCGCTGCCTGCAGGGCGTCGCGGGCGGAATCGCGGGCGGCACTGGCCCTCACCCGGCGGCGGTCCCAGTCCTCGGCGGCGGAACGGCTTTCCTCAAGATATTCCTGCGCCGATTCCAGATCCATTTCGGCGGCGGTCAGGTCGGCCCGGTCGACCCCCTCGGTCTGGACCTGGGCGACCTGCGCCTCGACCTGGACCAGGCGTTCCTTCAGGCGGTCGCGCCGATTTTCCCCTTCTTGCTGGCGACGCAGGGCGGCGGCCCGCTCGGCATCGGCGGCGGCGACCTCTTCCATCGCCAGGCTCAGGTCCTTTTCCAGGGCGGCGACCTGAATGGCGGCGGCCTCGACAGCCGATTCGGCCCCGGCCCGGGCCTCGGCCTCGCCGGCGGCGGCATCGCGGATTTCGCCCTGCTCGGCCTGCAGGCGAAGCACTGCCTGCCCGGCGTCGGCGGCACGGGCATGTTCCTTCTGCAGATCGGACTGGGCCTGAACCAGACGGGCTTCCAGGTCGCGGCGCAACTCGGCCAGCCGGCCCTCCTCACCGTCCAGCTGCTCCCGTTCGACCAGCAGACGCTGCCATACGGCCTGCACCTCGCCGTCGCGGCGCCGCAATTCGGGCAGTCCGGCGGCGGTCTCGGCCTGGCGGGCGGCGGCGGCGGCGGCCTGTCCGGTCGCGTCCTCGACCTTCAGGTCGGACTCTTTCATGGCGGCGCGGGCGGCATCGATCAGGGCCAGAGCCTCCAGCCAGGACAGATACAGCACCTGCGCCTCGGCGGCGCGGATCTGCTCGGACAGGAGGCGGTAGCGGGCCGCCTGCCGGGCCTGCTTCTGCAACCCCCGCATCTGCTCGTCCAGGGTGGCCAGCACGTCGTCCAGCCGGGCCAGGTTGACGTCGGCGTTCTTCAGACGCAACTCGGCCTCGTGCCGGCGGGAATACAGACCCGAGATGCCGGCGGCCTCTTCCAGCAGCGAGCGGCGCTCGGCCGGCTTGGCGTTGATCAGCGCCCCGACCCGCCCCTGGCTGACCAGACCGGACGAGCGGGCCCCGGTGGCGGAATCGGCGAACAGCAGCTGCACGTCGCGGGCGCGGACATCGCGCCCGTTGACGCGATAGCTGGAGCCCTGGCCGCGGTCGATGCGGCGGACCACCTCCAACTCGTCGGTGGCATATTGCGGCGGGGCGATCCGGGCGGAATTGTCCAGCACCACCGTCACCTCGGCCAGATTGCGGGCCGGGCGGCTGGAGGTGCCGCCGAAGATGACGTCGTCCATCTCGCCGCCGCGCATCTGCCGGGCCGAGGTTTCCCCCATCACCCAGCGCAGGGCCTCGATCAGGTTCGACTTGCCGCAGCCGTTGGGGCCGACCACTCCGGTCAGCCCCGGCTCGATCAGCAGTTCGGCGGCGTCGACGAAGGATTTGAAGCCGGCCAGGCGCAGTCTGGTGAACTGGATCAATCCGGCAATCCCCGTCAGACGGCCTTACTTGGCCGCCTTCAGCGCCTTGTCGAATTCGGCGTAATCCCGCGCGCCGACGATCAGCTTGCCGTTGATCACCAGGGACGGCGTCGAATCGATGTCATAGCGTTTGCCGCCGGCGGCGGCGCGATCCTGGATGGCGGCGGCCAGATCCTGGCGCTGCAGGCAGGCGTCGACGTCCTGGCCGGTCATCCCGGCCAGCCGCACCATCTTCTTCAGGGCGTCGAGCGGATTGTCCGAACGCATCCACTTGTCCTGGCCGTCCATGATCATGCCCAGCACGCCGAAATAGCGTTCGGGTCCGGCGCAATGGGCGATCATCGAGGCGCCGACCGACAGACCGGCCGGGCCGGTGGGAAAATCGCGATAGATCAGCCGGGCCTTGCCGGTCTCGATCCAGTTCTTCTTGATCTCGGGCAGCACCGTCTTGTGGAACGTGGCGCAGTGGCCGCAGGTGGTCGAGGCGTACTCGATGATGGTGACGGGGGCGTCGGCCTTGCCCATCACCTGATCGATGGCAAAGCTGTCGGGCTTGTCGGCGGCGGCGGCAGAGCCGGCGGCCAGCAGAAGAATCACGGCGAGCAATCGGACGAACGGCATCACGGGCCTCAACTCCACCAGGGGAATGGCGGATGATAGGTGCAGTGCCGCAGGGAAACAAGATCACCCTTTGCCCAGGATGCGCCGCCCCAACCGTTCCAGGGCATCCTTCAGGTCGGGATCGTCGACATTTCGCAGGATTTCGGACAGATGCGGTCCGGCGGCCGGCGGCGGCTGCGCGGATGGGACGGCCGCCTTCCGCCGGGGCGGCAGCGGCCCGTGCCGCAGACGCAGCCTGGTCACCGCCTGCCAGCCGAAATAGCCGTTGACCCGTTCGATGATCAGCGGCTCCAGGTGCTGCAGTTCGGTGGCGAAGGCGCTGGAGGCCACCTTGATCTCCAGCACCCCGTTGCTGCGTTCCTTGGGCGGAAAGCGGATGCGGACGGGCAGGGTCTGCCCCGCCACCGCCGAACCGACGATGGCCGGCCAGTCCACCACCAGCGCCCCGCCGGCAAAGCCGTGCCGCCCGAAGATCGGCTGGGTCACCCGGCCGGCGGCCAGGGCGACGGACACCATGCCCTGGATGCGGCGCCCTTCGTCTTTTTCCTTCGCGCTGGTCATGGACGAAACCATAGCGCAGCCCTTATCCTGCCGCCATGTCCGATGTCCTGCCCCCGGCCCTGCTTGCCTGGTACGACCGTTCCGGCCGCGCCCTGCCGTGGCGGACCCGCCGCGATCCCTATGCCGTCTGGCTGTCGGAAGTGATGCTGCAGCAGACCACGGTGGCGGCGGTCATCCCCTATTTCCAGCGTTTCCTGGCGCGCTGGCCCACCGTCTTCGACCTGGCCGCCGCCCCGGTGGACGAGGTGATGGCCGAGTGGGCCGGCCTGGGCTATTACGCCCGTGCCCGCAACCTGCACGCCTGCGCCAGGGTGGTGGCCGAATGGCGGCACGGCCTGTTCCCCGAGGACGAGGCCGCGCTGCTGAAACTGCCGGGCATCGGCGCCTACAGCGCGGCGGCCATCGCCGCCATCGCCTTCGGCCGCAAGGCCGTGGTGGTCGACGGCAATGTCGAGCGGGTCATGGCCCGGCTGTTCGCCGTCGCCACCCCCCTGCCCCAGGCCAAGCTCCGGCTGAAGGAACTGGCGGCCGGCCTGACCCCCGACCACCGCCCCGGCGACTATGCCCAGGCGCTGATGGACCTGGGCGCCACCTTGTGCACGCCGCGCAATCCCGCCTGCGGCATCTGCCCGTGGCAAGGCGCCTGCGAGGGACGCCGTCAGGGCATCGCCGCCGAATTGCCGGCCAGGACCGCCAAGCCCGAACGCCCGACCCGGTTCGGCACCGCCTTCTGGCTGACCGACCGGCAGGGCCGGGTCCTGCTGCGCCGCCGCCCGCCCCAGGGATTGCTGGGCGGCATGATGGAAATCCCGTCCACCGACTGGCAGGACAGCCCCCCGGCCGACGCCGCCGCCCAGGCCCCCCTGGCCGCCGCCTGGCGCCCCCTGCCCGGCCTGGTCCGCCATACCTTCACCCATTTCCACCTGGACATGACCATGATGGCGGCCAAGGCCGGCCCCAACGCCCACCCGCACGGCGTGTGGACGGAAATCGACCGGCTGGGCGAACAGGCCCTGCCGACGGTGATGCGCAAGCTGGTCAGCCATGCGCTCGCCAAGGCCTACTGAGGAGTCCCCCATGCGTATCGCCGCCATCCTTTCCCTGATCTGCCTTGCCCTGCCGGCCCTGGCCCAGCAGCATCCGCCGCCGGGCGAGCGGCTGCTGATGAATCCGCCCGCCGGCTGGGCGGCGGTGCCGGTGCAGCGGGGGGACAAGATGTCGATCACCCGGCTGTTCCCGCCGGGCGAAGACGAAAAGAACTGGGGCGAACTGATCACCGTGCAGGTCTATCATTCGTCGGAACAGTCGCCGCGCACCTTCATCGACAGCGTCATCCAGTACAGCCGGGAAAACTGCGAGGCGGCCGGGGCCAGCACCGTCACCGAGGCGCCGGCCAACGGCTATCCGATGGCGGTGGTGTCGGTCACCTGCACCAAGGGGCGCAAGTCGGGGATGGGCGGCTTCGTGCTGGTCCAGGCCCTCCGCGGCAAGGACGCCCTTTACGTGGTGCAGCGCCAGTGGCGCGGCCCCGCCTTCGGCCGCGACCAGACCCCGCCCTTCCCCGAGGGCATGCTGCGCCGCTGGGGCGAGTTCTCGCATCAGGTCAGCCTGTGCGACACCCGCGACAGCCGCTATCCCTGTCCGAAATGATCAGTCGGCCTTTTCCGGGGCGTGGCCGCTGACCACCCAGGTGCCGTCGCTTCCCCGGCAGGCGGTGACGTCGCGGACCCGGGTCTCGCCGTCGCAGCTCCGTTCCTGGCGCATGGCCCGGCACGGCCGCCCGGCGCGGTCGGTATAAAGGGTGGCCGCGGGAACCACCGATCCGAACGAGGACGACGACACCGACCATTTGACCGGCCGGCCGTCCTCGGCGGCGGCGGCCAGCGCCTGGGCCTCCTGGTCGTCGGCGCGGAAATGGAAACGGGCCGGGGCATCGCCCGACATGTCGCCCCCCGCCCCGGGACGGTCGGCGCAGGCGGCCAGCGACAGAAGCGCAACGGCGATGACGAACGGACGGTTCATGTGTTCGGTCCTTTTCCCCCGGAGCGCCGGTCCGCCCCCGTCATACCGGAAGTCTTATCAAACGCCCGGAACGCGATCAAGCTATCGCCCCGCCACCGTCAGCCCGTCGATGCGCACCGTCGGGCAGTCGATGCCGTAGCGCATGACCAGATCGCTGGCCGGGGTCAGGTTCAGGAACATGTCCTTCAGGTTGCCGGCCACCGTCACCTCGGCCACCGGAAAGGCGATTTCGCCGCCTTCGATCCAGAACCCGGCCGCCCCGCGGGAATAATCGCCGGTCACGCCGTTGACGCCCTGGCCGAACAGCTCGGTGACGTAAAAGCCCGACGGAATGTCGTGCAGCATTTCCGCCACCGTCACCGCTCCGGGTTCCAGATAGACGTTGCTGGCGGATGGACTGGGCGGCGAGGCGGTGCCGCGGCTGGCGTGGCCGGTGGTCTTCATCCCCAGTTGGCGGGCCGAACGGCAATCCAGCAGCCAGGTGGACAGCACGCCGTCCTCGACCAGGGTCAGCCGCCGGGTGGCCACGCCCTCGCCGTCGCAGGGGCGCGAGCGCAGACCGCGCCGCCGGTGCGGGTCGTCGACGATCCGGATGCCGGGCGCGAAAATCCGCTGCCCCAGCCGGTCCTTGAGAAACGAAGTGCCCCGCGCCACCCCGGCGCCGTTGATGGCCCCGAGCAACGACCCCAGCAGGCCGCGGCTGACCCGCGGGTCCAGCACCACCGGCACCTGGCAGGTCTTCATCTTGCGCGCCCCCAGGCGGCGGACGGCGCGGTGCCCGGCCTCGCGCCCGACATCCTCGGGCGAGCGCAGGTCGGCCATGTAGACGGCCGAGGTATAGTCGTAGTCGCGTTCCATGCCCCGGTCGCCGCCGCCGGCCAGGACCGCCGCCGACAGCGAGCCCGACGTCACCGCATAGGCATGGGAGAAGCCGTTCGAGGCGACGAAGGCCACCGCCGAACGGCCCCAGCCGGCATCGGCGCCTTCCGAGTTGCAGACCCCCGGCACGGCGCGGGCGGCATCCTCGGCGCGGCCGACCATCTCCAGCAATGTCCCGGCGGCCGGCTCCTCGGCGTCGCAGGTGTCGAGATCGGGCAGGTCGGTGGCCAGTTCCGCCGGATCGGCCAATCCGGCATGGGGGTCTTCCGGGACGACGCGGGCCATCGCCACGGCGCGTTCGACCAGTTCGCTCAAAGCCGCCGGCGACCGATCCGACGACGACACCATCGCCTGCCGCCGCCCGATCAGCACCCGCAACCCGAGATCGCCGGATTCCGACCGCTCCAGCCGCTCCAGCCGGCCCAGCCGCACACCCGCCGACAGCGCCACCGAATCCACCTGGACGGCGTCGGCGGCATCGGCCCCGGCGGCCCTGGCCCGGCCGACCAGATCCTGCAACAGGCCAAGGGTGTCGGACGTGGACATCGGAACCTCCATCTGGAACGAGGGGAAAGGCTAACCCGTATTTTCCCCTCTGTCACCGGGCAGCCCAGGGCGATCGCATTTGGACGAGCATAGCGAGGAAGCACAAGGGGGCGGACGCCCCCGGCCGGCGATTGAGGCAGACATGAATAAGGCAGGGTGATCGCCAAATGCGATCACCCTGCCGGGCAGCCCCCGGCCTCTTGCCGCCTTCGCCATTTTCCAGCAAGCTGGCGCCATGCCCGAGTTGCCCGAAGTCGAAACCGTTGCGCGGGGGTTGGCCGCAGTGTGGGAGGGGCGCACCCTGGTGCGCGTCGAATGCCGCCGTCCCGACCTGCGCAGACCGCTGCCGCCCGATTTCGCCGCCCGCCTGACCGGACGGCGCGTCGACCGGGTGGGGCGGCGCGCCAAATACCTGCTGGTCGCCCTGGACGACGGGACGACCATGCTGGGCCATCTGGGGATGTCCGGCCGCATGGTCATCAGCCGCGGCCGCAACGAACCGCCGGGCCGGCACGACCACGTCGAATTCGTCACCGACCAGGGGATCAGCGTCACCTATTGCGATCCCCGCCGCTTCGGGCTGCTGGACCTGTGCCCCGCCGCCGAGCTGTCCGGCCACCCGCTGCTGGCCGGGCTGGGGCCGGAACCCCTGGCCGACGGTTTTTCCGCCGCCGTTCTGCAAGACGCCCTGGCCGGCAGGGGCTCGCCCGTCAAGGTGGCGCTGCTGGACCAGACGGTGGTGGCCGGACTGGGCAACATCTACGTCTCGGAAAGCCTGTTCCGCGCAGGCATCCTGCCGACCCGCCCGGCCGGATCGCTGCGCCCGGCCGAAATCGCCCGCCTGGTTCCGGCCATCCGCGCCGTCCTGGACGAAGCCATAGCCGCCGGCGGGTCGAGCCTGAAGGATCATGTGCGCCCCGACGGCGAACTGGGCTATTTCCAGCATTCGTTTGCGGTTTATGATCGGGCCGGCCAATCCTGCCCCGGCTGTACCTGCGACATCGGGGACGGCGGCGGCATCCGGCGGATCGTCCAGGCCGGACGATCGACTTTCTTCTGTGCCAAGAAGCAGCGTTGATGGTATAGCCCAGACACCATGCGGACACTTCGTCGCCTTGTTCTAGCGTGTGCTATGGTCCTGGCCGCCGTTCCGGCGCTGGCGCAGGGCGCGGGCTTCCTGTCGGCCTGCGACGATCTGCCGCTGCCCCCCGGCCTGAACGAGGTGGCCGGATCGGGCCTGTCCTTCGACACGCCCGCCGGCCGCATCGTCGAGGCCTATGCCCGCGGCACCGCCGGACCGGCCGACATCCTGTCCTTCTATGCCCAGACCCTGCCCCAGTTGGGCTGGACCCGGATCGGCGACGCCAGCTATCGCCGCGATCTGGAAAACCTGCTGATCGAAGTGCGGCCCGAGGGCCGGACCTCGGTGGTCCACTTCACCATTTCCCCTGAATGAATAAGAGAGAGCGCAGACCCATGCCCTATGAAAACATCCTGGTCGAAACCCGCGGTCCCGTCGGCCTGATCACCCTGAACCGTCCCAAGGCGCTGAACGCCCTGTGCGCCGCCCTGATCCGCGAACTGGGGACCGCCCTGGACGCCTTCGAGGCCGACGACGAGATCGGCGCCATCGTGCTGACCGGCTCGGACAAGGCCTTCGCCGCCGGCGCCGACATCAAGGAAATGGCGTCGAAAAGCTATATGGACGTCTACCTGTCCGACTTCATCACCAATGGCTGGGAACAGGTCACCAAGTGCCGCAAGCCGGTGATCGCCGCGGTGGCCGGCTATGCCCTGGGCGGCGGCTGCGAAATGGCGATGATGTGCGACTTCATCCTGGCCGCCGACACCGCCAGGTTCGGCCAGCCCGAAATCACCATCGGCACCATCCCCGGCGCCGGCGGCACCCAGCGCCTGACCCGCGCCGTGGGCAAGGCCAAGGCGATGGAAATGTGCCTGACCGGCCGCATGATGGACGCCGCCGAGGCCGAGCGCGCCGGCCTGGTCAGCCGCATCATCCCCGCCGCCGATCTGGTCGACGAGGCGATCAAGGTCGCCGACCGCATCGCCGGCATGAGCCGCCCGGTGGTCATGCTGTGCAAGGAATCGGTCAACGCCGCCTTCGAGACCACCCTGACCCAGGGCGTCAAGTTCGAACGCCGCCTGTTCCATTCGACCTTCGCCACCGAAGACCAGAAGGAAGGCATGGCCGCCTTCACCGAAAAGCGCACCCCGGCCTTCAAGAACCGCTGACGCCGAGGCGGCGGGGACGTCCGGGCAGGACGTCCCCGCCGTTCAGCTTTCCGGGTGGACCTCGCGGTAGATCTTCGCCTCGAAGACGATGTAGGCGTCGATCATGGCGCGATAGATGTTTTCCATCAGTTCCGGCTCGCAGCCTTCCTCGATGGCGAGGTGGCGGACCTTGCCGATGACGTCCTCGATGCGGTCGCGGTCGACCACCTGATGCTTGCTGGCCTTGAAGTTGGGCGCCTGGGCGACATAGGTGGCGCGCTCGGCCAGCAACGGTACGATCTGACGGTCCAGCCGGTCGATGTGGCTGCGGACATCGGCCAGATTCTTGCATTCGACCATGATGGTCTCCTCAGTAGGCATATTCCTTGAACAGGGGGTCGACGCTGCCCTGCCAGCGGCCGTGGAAGGCGTCCAGCATGTCCTCGGCCGGGCTGCGTCCGGATTGCAGGGTCGCCAGCAGCGGGTCCAGGTAGATGGCCTCGTCGCGACCGGATTCCGAATAGCGGCGCCGGTTCTGCAGTCCGGCCTGGGCCAGCGCCAGCACCTGGGTGCCGATATCCGTCAGCGACCGCCCCCGCACCCGGGCCGCCAGCCCCAGCTTCGGCACGTCCGCCCGCAGGGTCTCGCGCTCGGGCAGGGTCCAGTCCCGCACCAGATCCCAGGCGGCATCCAGGGCGCCCTGGTCGTACAGCAGGCCGACCCACAGGGCCGGCAGGGCGCACAGCCGCCGCCACGGCCCGCCGTCGGCACCGCGCATTTCCAGGTATTTCTTCAGCCGCACTTCCGGAAAGGCGGTGGTCAGATGGTCCATCCAGTCGCCGACGGTCGGCAACTCCCCCGGCAGGGCCGGCAGGCGTCCGGCCATGAAATCGCGGAAGGACTGGCCCGAGGCGTCGACATAGCGGCCGTCGCGATAGACGAAGTACATCGGCACGTCGAGCATGTAATCGACATAGCGTTCGAAGCCGAACCCGTCCTCGAACACGAAGGGCAGCATGCCGCAGCGGTCGGGATCGGTGTCGGTCCACACGTCGGACCGGGTCGACAGGAAGCCGGACGGCCGCCCGCCGACGAACGGGGAACTGGCGAACAGGGCGGTGGCCAGCGGCTGCAGGGCCAGCGATACCCGGAACTTCTTCACCATGTCGGCTTCCGAGGCGAAGTCCAGGTTGACCTGCACCGTGCAGGTCCGCAGCATCATGTCCAGCCCCTTCGATCCCCGCTTGGGCATGTAGTCGCGCATGATGCGATACCGCCCCTTGGGCATCCACGGGATATCCTGGCGGTCCCATTTCGGCTGGAAACCGGCGCCCAGGAAGCCGATATCCAGCGGGGCCGCCACCTGCTTGACCTGCTTCAGGTGGGCATAGGTCTCGGCGCAGGTCTGGTGGATGGTTTCCAGCGGCGCGCCCGACAGTTCCAGCTGGCCGCCCGGCTCCAGCGTCACCGAGGCCCCGGACGAATCCACCAGGGCGATCAGCGCGTCGTTTTCCAGCACCTTCTGCCAGCCGAACCCGGCCAGCCCCTCCAGCATCGCCTTGATGCCGCGCGGGCCGTCATAGGGCAGCGGACGCAGATCGTCGGTGGTGAAGCCGAACTTCTCGTGCTCGGTGCCGATGCGCCAGCGATCGGCCGGCTTGCTGCCGGATTCCAGGAACTCGACCAGTTGCCGCTTGGACGAGACCGGCTCGCCGCTGGGTTTGGCGGGTGCGGACATGGGATTCCTTGGACAAGTTGGGAATGGGCACAACCGTGCCGGTCAAGCAAACGCCTTCAGGCCGGCAGGGTCAAGAGACGATTTGGGGGCAATCCGCCTGCGGTCAATGGACCGCCGCCGCCTCGGGGCGTTCGGGGACGACTTTTCCCGCCTCGCCCTCGGGGTCGCGCAGCACATAGCCGCGCCCCCAGACGGTCTCGATGTAATTGTCGCCGCCGGTGGCGGTGGACAGCTTCTTCCTGAGCTTGCAGATGAAGACGTCGATGATCTTCAGCTCGGGCTCGTCGATGCCGCCATACAGGTGGTTGAGGAACTGCTCCTTGGTCAGGGTCTGGCCCTTGCGCAGGGACAGCAGTTCCAGGATGCCGTATTCCTTGGCGGTCAGGTGCAGCGGCTCGCCTCCGGCCTCGACGGTGCGCTGGTCCAGGTTGACCGCCAGCTTGCCGGTGCGGATGATCGACTGCGAATGCCCCTTCGAGCGGCGGACGATGGCCTGGATGCGGGCCACCAGTTCGGCCTTGTCGAACGGCTTGGTCAGATAGTCGTCGGCGCCGAAACCCAGCCCCTTGACCTTCTTGTCCGGCTCGGTCAGCCCCGACAGGATCAGCACCGGCGTCTCGATGCGCGACGAACGCAGGCGGCGCAGCACCTCGTAGCCGTCCATGTCGGGCAGCATCAGGTCCAGCAGGATGATGTCGTAATCGTACAGTTTGCCGATCTCCAGCCCGTCCTCGCCCAGGGCGGTGGAATCGACCACCATCCCTTCGGCCTTGAGCATGGTTTCGATCAGTTGGGTCATCATCCGGTCGTCCTCGACCACCAGCACGCGCATCGTGGCAATCCCCGTCCCGCTTCATCCATTGAGGATGTGGTAACCATCGCGGGCGTATATTAACCATTTCCCGGCGCCCTTGTTAACCACTTATCAAGATTCTCCCCCCCGCGATGAAATTTCTCGTCCGCAACGTCATCACCGATATCGACCGCGTCACCGGCATCCAGGTCTATGGCCGGGTGGCGGCGGTGCAGGGCATGCTGATCGAGGCCGGCGGCGTCCAACGCCAGATTTCCGTCGGCGACCGCTGCCACGTCATCGCCCGCGACGGCCGCCGGGTCCCGTGCGAGGTGGTGGGGTTCCGCTCGGGCCGGGCACTGCTGATGCCCTTCGTCGCCATCGACGGCATCGGCCTGGGCTGCCGGACCGAGGTGCAGGATTCCGAGCCGGTCATCCATCCCGACCGGCATTGGCTGGGCCGCGTCGTCAACGCCTTCGCCCAGCCGGTGGACGGATTGGGACCGCTGCCGGTGGGGGACGAGGCCTATCCCATCCGCGCCCGGCCGCCATCGGCCCATTCGCGCCAGCGGGTCGCCGGCAAGGTCGATCTGGGGGTGCGCTCGGTCAATACCTTCCTGACCATGTGCCGCGGCCAGCGCATGGGCATCTTCGCCGGTTCGGGCGTGGGCAAAAGCTCGATCATGTCGATGATGGCCAAGAACACCAGTTGCGACGTCGCGGTCATCGGCCTGATCGGCGAACGTGGCCGCGAGGCCCGCGAATTCATCGAGGACGACCTGGGACCGGAGGGCATGAAGCGTTCGGTGGTGATCGTCTCGACCTCGGACGAAAGCCCGCTGATGCGCCGCCAGGCCGCCTACGTCACCTTGTCGGTGGCGGAATATTTCCGCGACCAGGGACTGGACGTGCTGTGCATGATGGACTCGGTCACCCGCTTCGCGATGGCCCAGCGCGAAATCAGCCTGTCCGCAGGCGAGCCGCCGGCCTCGAAGGGCTATACCCCCACCGTGTTCGCCGAACTGCCCCGCCTGCTGGAACGGGCCGGCCCCGGCGTCGCCCAGGGCTCGATCACCGGGCTGTTCACCGTGCTGGTGGACGGCGACGACCACAACGAGCCGATTTCCGACGCCGTCCGCGGCATCCTGGATGGCCACGTCGTGCTGGACCGGGCCATCGCCGACCGCGGCCGCTATCCGGCGGTCAACATCCTGCGCAGCGTGTCGCGCACCATGCCCGGCTGCAACAACGAGCAGGAAAACGCCCTGGTCAGCCGGGCCAGACGGCTGCTGGCCACCTACGAGGACATGGCCGAACTGATCCGCCTGGGCGCCTATCGCCGCGGCACCGACCCCGCCGTCGACGAAGCCATCCATTTCTATCCGCAACTGGAAGCCTTTCTGGGACAGAAGAAGGCCGAGGCCACCTCGCTGCAGGATTGCTACGCCCTGCTGGCCCAGGTGCTGGGCATGCCCTTCGACGGCGACGGCATGGGGAGACGCTAGGCCGTGGCCCGCAACGCCAAGGGACTGAAGACGCTGGTCCGGCTGTCCAAGTTCAACGTCGACGAGAAACGCCGGGTCCTGACCGGCCTGCAGACCCGCGAGGATCAGATCGTCGCCGAAATCGGCAATGCCGAACTGCGCCTGAAGGAAGAACAGAAGATCGCCGCCGCCGATGCCACCGGGGTCGGCTATCTGTACGGCGCCTACCATCAGGCCTGGCGCCAGCAGCGCAATCAGCAAGACACCGCCCTGTCGGCGGTCCGCGCCCAGATCGAAGCCGCCCGCGAGGACCTGGCCGAGGCCTACCGCGAGCTGAAGACCTACGAGATCACCCAGGCCAACCGCGAAAAGCGCGAGCAGGAAGAGGCCGACCGCAAGGAACAGGTCTTCCTGGACGAGGTCGGCCTGACCCAGTTCCGCCGCCGCGAGGAAGCGGCCAGCGAGGGATGATGGACACCAGTCTGACCGCCTATCTGGCCGCCGAGGGATTCGAGGCCGACCTGCGTTGCGAACTGGGGGAAACCGGCCGCGAGCACGGACGGCTGATGCTGCTCCCCGGTCCGGCCCGCCCCGCCGCCTGGGCGCAGAACGTCTGGCACGACGTCCGCACCATCCCCATCGCCTCGATCGGCGAGGGGGCCAAGGCGCTGAAAGCCATGCAGCGCAGTTGGTGGCCCTATGCCCCCACGCTGCACCGGCGCACCGCCCTGATGGTGGAAAAGCTGCCCAAGGTTTCCGCCCGGCCGCTGGCATTCGGGCAAAAGGCCCCGACGGCGCCGCTGGGGTCGTTCACCCTGCTGGATGACCATACCCTGCTGGCCGCCCCCCATTGCGACAGCGCCTTCCCCAACGGCGAGATCCATTTCGTCGAGGACCGCGTCACCCCGCCCAACCGCGCCTATCTGAAGCTGTGGGACGTCTTCACCCGCCTGGGCGTCGCCCCGGCGCCGGGCGAGCTGTGCCTGGACCTGGGGGCCTGCCCGGGCGGCTGGACCTGGGTGCTGGCCGGGCTGGGCGCCCGGGTGATCAGCGTCGACAAGGCTCCGCTGGACCCGCGCATCGAGGCCATGCCCGGAGTCAGCGTCCGCCGCGAAAGCGCCTTCGGCCTGGACCCTGCCGCACTGGGGCCGGTGGACTGGCTGTTTTCGGACGTCATCTGCTACCCCGAGCGCCTGCTGCGTCTGGTCGAACGCTTCATGGCCTCGGGACAGGTCGGAAACTTCGTCTGCACCATCAAGTTCCAGGGCGAAACCGACCACGCCGTCGCCGCCGCTTTCGCCGCCATTCCCGGTTCGCGCCTGATGCACCTGTTCCACAACAAGCACGAACTGACCTGGGTCCGGCTGCGGACGCCGGGTTAGTTGCCTTGGCCGCGCCAAACGGCTAAACCTGTAGACCGTATTTCCTGCCGACACCCGGGGGCCCATGTCCGCCAACACCCTTCCGCCGCCGATCGACATCGACAGCGATACCAAGAAGGCCATCATCGAAGGCCTGAAGGCGGTTCTCGCCCTGCTGCAGAAGGCCGGCGTCGTGGATCAGGCCCTGACCTACCAGACCCTGATCGCCACCCCGGCGGCGCTGGAAACCTTCATCGCCGCCTTCGTCGCCAACCGCCAGGCCTGCGACAGCGTGGTCAAGGCCAAGGACGGCAATCCGGTCCGGGACGACGATCAGATGCTGGTCTGCAACGTGTCGCTGAACCAGATCCAGCAATTGCTGGTCCGCACCTGCGCCAAGAAGCTGTTCGAATCGCAGAAGACCGAGCAGACGGTGACCGAAACCGTCACCAAAAAGGCCCTGTTCGGCCTGATCAAGAAGACCGAACAAGTCGAGGTCACCCGCATCGGCCACGACCCGGCCGAGGAACGCAAGCTGCGCCAGCTGGCCCACTTCACCGCCTATGGCTGGCAGTTGCCGCTGTTGAACGCCTATCGCCAACACCTGACCTATCCCCAGATCATCGAAATCGGCGAGGATATCCTGGCCCTGAAGTCGGACGAAGCCATCGCGTCCGTCGGTCGGTTCGGACCGGACGTGCTGAAGAAGGTCAAGGCCGCCGCCGGCCCGGACTTCGTCGACATCCTGGTCCACCGGCCCCAGGCCATCGCCGGCGTCGCGGTGTGGAATCGCGACATGTACGATTTCTACCGCAAGACCCTGGGCGACAAGGCCTGGGACTTCTTCGCCCGCGACAAGGCCTTTTTCAACGTGGTCGCATCCATCGACAAGACCGCCGCCAAGATTTTCGGCGACGTCTTGTGCTATGTCGACGCCGACAATCTGGAAGACCTGCAGCGCCTCAACCTCGACAAGCTGGAAGTGCTGATCACCTCGATGAAAGGGGCGTTCGGCGACAAGCTGCAGATGGTGATGGGCAATCCCAACTTCGGCAAGGACATCCTGCGCAAGGTGGTCGACAACCTGCTGCACATGAACCAGGAGAAGGACAAGCTGATGGTGTCCTTCGGCCTGACCTGCAAGGCGATGGTGCCCACCGTCAACGAATGGCTGGCCCGGCAGCATCAGGCCTGATTCTTCGGGCCGCACAGCCGCACCACCGTTAGCATCCGTTTACATCGGCACGGGGATGCTGCATCTTTCAGCCATCATGGCTGTCAGCACCTCCGTCTCACGCGTTCTCGTCATCGAGGACAACCCGGGTGACCAGCGCCTCATCGAGATCAAGCTCGCCGAGGCGATGGTTCCGTGGAAAGCCGATTGCCGCGCCACCCTGGCGGAAGGGGCCGCCCTGGCGGCCAGCTCCGAATATGTCTGCATCCTGGCCGACCTGGGCCTGCCCGACGCATCCGGCCTGAAAGCGGTGCTGCGCCTGAAGGCGGTGGCACCCGACACCGCCCTGGTGGTCCTGACCGGCCTGGACGACGAACGGGTCGCCCAGGACGCCATCCGCGCCGGGGCGCAGGATTATGTCGTCAAGTCCCTGGCCGGTCTGGAACTGCTGCCCCGCGTCATCCGCCACGCCATCGAGCGCCAGCAGACGCATAAGGCCCTGGAACTGTCGCACCACACCACCCAGGCCCTGCTGGACGCCAGCCACGACTTCGCCGCCCTGCTGGATGCCGACGGCAGCATCATCACCGTCAACGCCCAGGCGGCCGAGGAATTCGGCAAGGCCCAGGACGAACTGGCGGGAACGGATATTTTCAGCCAGTTTCCGCCGTCGCTGGCCGACCGCCGCGGCGAATATTTTCGCCAGGCACTGGAAACCGGCAAGACCGTCGCCTTCGAAGACAATGACGGTCCCCGCTGGTTCGCCAGCCGGTTCCTGGCCGTGGGTGCCCCCGACAACCGCCGCTGCGCCTTCTTTTCGCGCGACATCACCGACGATCGGGTCGCCGCCGTCGTCCTGGCCGAGGCCAAGGAAGAGGCCCAGATGGCCAACCGCTCGAAGACCGAGTTCATGGCCAGGATGAGCCGCGACATCCGCACCCCCTTGAACGACGTCATCGGCTTTGCCGAAATGATCGGTTCGGAAATGCTGGGGCCGATGCTGCCGGCGGGCTATCGCGATTACGCCGAAAGCATCCTGAAGTCGGGTTCGCAGATCCTGAAGCTGCTGGACCGCATCACCGACCTGTCGATGCTGGAAACGGCGCTGCTGAAGAATCAGGCGTCATACCGCGATCTGGTGGAGCTGTCGCCCGACCTGATCTGCGTCTGCGTCGATGGGATCATCGAGCGGATCAACGCCGCCGGCCAGGGCATGCTGCGCGCCCCCTCGGAATCGGCGTGCGAAGGCCGTCACTTCGTCGATTTCATCCACCCCGACTTCCGGACCATCATGGAGACCGGCATCGAGGCGCTGTTCCGCGAGGAACATCCTGTTCCGATCAAGATGATCACCTTCGCCGGACGGACCCGGGACGTCGAGCTCAACGCGGTGCCGCTGCGCCGGGACGGCCATGTCGCCGCCCTGGTGGTCGGCCGCGACACCACCGAAGTGACGGCGGCGATGCGCGCGGTCGCCGCCCGCGAGCATCGCATCCGCGCCATCATGGATACCGTCCTGGACGGCATCCTGACCATCGACGAAGACGGCGTCATCGTCAGCGCCAACCTGTCGGTCGAGCGGATCTTCGGCCTGTCCCTGGCCGAACTGATCGGCAGCACGGTTTCGATGCTGATGCCCGAAGTGTCGGATTTCCGCTCGCTGCTGCACCCCAGCAGCCGGGCCGGCGCCCCCCAGGGCGGCGGCTGCGAAGTGCTGGGGCTGCGCAAGGACGGCAGCCGGTTTCCGGTCCATCTGGCCGTCTCGGAACTGCGCCTGGACAATCGCCGCCTGTTCACCGGCACCATCCGCGACCTGACGGAAAACAAGCAGCTGGCCCAGCGTGTGGCCTATCTGGCCAATCACGACCCGCTGACCGACCTGCCCAACCGCACCTTGCTGGTGGACCGTCTGGCCCAGTCCCTGGCCCAGACCCGGGGCAGCAACCAGCACGTGGCCGTCATGACCATCGACCTGGACGGCTTCACCACCGTCAACGACTCGATGGGGCACGAGGCCGGAAACGCCGTGCTGCGGGAAACCGCCAGGCGATTGTCGCAGGCGGTGGCAAGCCAGGGCGGAACGGCGGCCCGTCTGGCCGGCGACGAATTCGCCGTGGTGGTTCCCGCCCTGGCCGACATCGCCGACGCCACCCGGGTCACCGCCGCGATCCACGACGCCGTGATCCGGCCGTTCCAGATCCAGGGCAGCGAGCTGACCCTGCCGGTGGATGTCGGCATCTCGGTCTTCCCCCGCGATGGCGACGAAGCCCTGGAACTGCTGCGCAATGCCGAAATGGCGCTGCATCAGGTCAAGAAACATCCCGACGAGCGATTGGGCTTCTTCGACGCCGCCATGTCCTTTGCCGTCAGCGAACGGATGACGCTGGAACGGTCGCTGAAGGCCGCCCTGAAAGCCGGGCAGTTCGAGCTGTTCTACCAGCCGCAGATCCGGCTTGAGGGGTCCCGCCTGGTCGGCGCCGAAGCCCTGATCCGCTGGCGCCATCCCGAACTGGGAATCATCGGCCCCGACAAATTCATTCCGGTCGCCGAACAGACCGGCCTGATCGTCGAGATGGGCCGGTGGGTTCTGGAAGACGCCTGCCGGGAAGTCGGCGTGTGGAACGATGCCGGACTGGCGCCCCTGCGCATGGGCGTCAACATCTCGGGCCGGCAATTCCGCGAACTCGATCTGGCCGACACCGTCGCCGGCATCATCGCCGGGGCCGGCATCGACGCCCGCCAGCTGGACCTGGAACTGACCGAAAGCATGCTGATGGCCGACGGCGAGGCGACGCTGCGACTGCTGCGGCTTCTGGCCAATCTGGGGGTGTCGCTGTCCATCGACGATTTCGGCACCGGCTATTCCTCGCTGGCCTATCTGAAACGCTTCCCGGTCAACACGGTGAAGATCGACCGCGCCTTCATCCGCGACCTTGAACATGACGAAGACAGCCGCGTCATCGCCAATGCGATCATTTCCCTGGCGCACTCGCTGTCTCTGTCGACCATCGCCGAAGGCGTCGAGACGGAAACCCAGGCCTCACTCCTGACCCGGCACGGCTGCGACGAGATCCAGGGTTATCTGGTCGGCCGCCCCCTGCCATCGGCCGAGTTCATTTCCTTCGCCCGCAACTACAACGGCACGGCAGCCACGCCGGCTCGCCGCGAGGAGTAGGTCCATGACAGGGACCGTGGTCATCGTCGAAGACAACGTCATGAACATGAAGCTGCTGGAGCAGGCGCTGACCATCGCCGGATACGGCGCCGTCAAATCGTCCGATGGCGACGGGTTGGTGGCCCTGACCGCGGAAAGCCGGGCCAGGCTGGTCCTGATGGACATCCAACTGCCGCGGCAATCGGGAATCGAGCTGTTCAAGCAACTGAAGGCCGATCCACGGACAGCCGGCGTGCCCGTGCTGGCGGTCACCGCCTTCGCCGACCCGGAATCGGTGGCGGCCTTTCTGAAGGAAGGCTTCGATCAGGTCATCACCAAACCCATCTCGATCCGCAAGCTGCTGGAAGAGGTGGCCCGCTATTGCGGCGGCGGCTGATTCCTACCAGCGCAAAACCCCGCCCAGGGGCTTTTTCTTGGCCTGTTCGAAGCCGCGCTTGGTCACCAGAACCCATTCGTTGACCTGCATGAAGCGGGGTGCCAGAAACTGGTACAGGTCACGGATCCGGCTGGCGTTCTCGTCGGACCGGACCACGAAGACGGTCTTCCAGGCCGGAATGAAGTCTTCCCAGGGCAGCAGACGGCGATGCAAATCGTCGCGGGTCGACCGGATGTATTCCGTCTGGTTGTCGATATTCTTCAGCATCGCCAGAATTTCGCCGGTCTGGGCGTCGATCTGGTCGAAGCTTTCCTGGAAGATCTTCAAGGCCCGCTGGCACAGACGGCCGACCTGATCGGCCGTTTCGACCATGCTGCGTTCCGAGCCGTAGATCCGGCGCAGCCCCTGAACCTTTTCGTCGATTTTCTTGATTTCGGCGAAGATGTCGCGCTCGGCCTCGATATAGGCCAGCTCCTTGGCCAGGGATTCGATGTACATCACCACCTCGTCGCGGCGCTCGCGCCCCAGGCCCAGTTCCTCGGCGGCTTCGGCGAAGGCAAGGTTGATGTTCTTCTTCACCTGCGGGTCTTCCGCGACCTGCATCAGCTCTTCCGCCGAAGTGAAGATATGCTCGTCGCCGGTCAGCCAGGTGACCAGCTGCATGGTCAGGCGCTGACGGGCGATGCGGCGGTGGCGCTCGGTCGGGTCCCACGAGGCCTCGCGGGTGGTCACTTCCTTGGGCAGGATGTCGCCCGGCTTCAGGCCGCGGACGAACTGCAGCCCCTCGGCCACTTTGTTGAGCAGACGGCCATCGGCAGAATCGTCGGTCAGCCCGAACTCGCGCTTGATGCCGTCGAAGGCCAGGATAGCCTCGTTTCCGGCCATCTTCAGGACGACCACCGCCTCGCCGGACTCGGTCAGACGGAAATAGAGCTCTTCGAAGGATGAAAAGAACTTATGCTCGAAGCAGATGGCGTTTTCGTCCACCGGCTCCTTCTTTTCCGCATTTGGCTCAACCGCCGACACCATCACCCACTGTCCCCGGCCACGACAAACCACTGCCGGTTGCGCCCCCAAGCGACAGACGGCAGGCCGACAGTATGCCGTCCGGGCGATACGGGAACAAGAGGGCGATTACAGATCATCCTCGACCAGCAGGCGCCCTTCGCGGCCGTGCACATAGCCGTTGGCGAACTCGGCCCCGGGACACAGCCCCGATAGCCGCCCGGCCGCATCGGCGGCATCGCTGCGCCCGGCCAGAACCGAACGGAACAGCGCCGCCACCGCCACCATGTCGACATGCTGCGGCCACAGCCGGAACCGCCGCACCCCACGCGCCTGCAAGCCGTCCAGTTCGGCCAGCAGGTCGAGATAATGGTAGGACATGGTCTGGGTGCCGTTGACCGCCAGGAACGGTTCGTCGTCCAGGGTGTCGACCGCCATGCCGTCGGGGTCCTCGGCGCAGACATACTGGCAGCCGTCCTTGGCCAGATTGCGCGAGCGGGCGTGGTAGCAGCGCGCCGAGATGGCCAGCGGCAGCCGGCCGAACGCCTGGATCTCGATGTCGCCCCGCGCCGCCGCGGCCAGCCGGGAGATGACGTCGGCGGACAGTTCGGCGGGCAGGCAGGAACGGATGGCCCCCATGCCCTCCAGATAGATCAGCGTGCCTTCGTTGTAGACGTTGAGCAGCGGCCCGGCGACGAAGGGACGCCCGGCCAGCAGGGAAGCCACCGAAACGTCGTTGGCCTCGACCAGCACACCTTCCGTCGCGGCCAGTTCCCGCGCCTGGGCGGCCTCGCGGCCGGTCATGATCAGGGCCAGGGACGACAGGACCACCTCTTTGCCGGCGCCGGCCAGCCGCTCGACCACGTCGGGCAGGAAGGGGGCGAAAAACGGCGTACGCTTCGAGCAGACCACCTCGCCGACGCAGACGGTGTCGACGTCGGCCTCGTCGGCGATGCGGAAATAGAAGTCGCGCAGGTCTTCCGGACGCCAGTTGAACAGCACCGGCCCCAAGGTCAGCTTAGCCTGAACAGTCACCGCCAGGTCCTCTCATAGGCGCCGGTGGTCTGCCGGCCGCCTTCGGTGATACGGTCGAGATCGATATCGGGCACCGCCCGCCCCTCCATCACCGCATCCAGGCCGGTACGGAAGGCCTGGACCACGGCGGCGACATAGGCGCGGCCACGCTGGCGCCCTTCGATCTTGAAGGCGGTGACCCCGGCCTTGACCAGATCGGGCAGCATGGCCAGCGTGTTCAGCGAGGTCGGCTCCTCGAACAGATAGCTGGTCTTGCCGTTGGCGACGAACCGCCCCTTGCACAGGGTGGGATAGCCGGCCGGCTCGCCCTGGCCGAACTTGTTGATGGTGAAGCCGGCCAGCTGCGAGGTGATGCCGCCGGCCTGCTCCTCGTAGCGGACGTGGCTGGCCGGCGAACACACGCCGTTCATGTTGGGCGACTGGCCGGTGGCGTAGGATGACAGGGCACACCGCCCCTCGGCCATCACGCACAATCCGCCGAACACGAAGACTTCGGTCTCGATGGGGCTGATCTCGGCGTTGACCGCCGCGATTTCCTGGACCGTCAGCACCCGCGGCAGCACCACCCGCCGCACCCCGAACCGTTCGGCGTAGAAGCGGATCGAGCCGGGATTCGAGGCCGCCGCCTGCACCGACAGATGCAGGCGAAGATCCGGATGGGTCCCGGCGGCATAGGCGATCAGCCCGATATCGGCCAGAATGACCGCATCCGCCCGCAAACGGGCAGCGTCGTCCACCGCCCGATGCCACAGCTCGGGGGCTCCGGCGCGGGGGAAGGTGTTGATGGCCACCAGCACCTTGGCCCCTTTGCCGTGGGCATAGGCGATGCCGTCTTCCAGTTCCTTGCGGCTGAAATTCAGGCCGGGAAAGTTGCGGGCGTTGGTCTCGTCGCGGAAACCGACATAGACGCAATCGGCCCCGGCATCCACGGCGCTTTTCAGGGCGGCGGGGGTCCCGGCCGGGCAGACCAGCTCGGGGCGGACCGGCCGTTCCATCAGGAATGCCCTCGGCGGGCGCTTTTGCGCAGGCTTTTCACCTCGGCCTCCAGTTCCGCCAGCCGGGCATCGCGGGCGGCGGCCCCCTGTACCGCCGGGGCGATCAGCGACTGACGCAGGGTCTCGACCCCCGAGCGCAGCCCGGCCGCCGCCCCCAGGGCCATGCCGGCCAGTCGGCGGGCCGGCCCCGAGAACGGCCCCAGCGCGCCGGTCAGGTCGGCCACCAGATCGATGCCGGCACCGTCGATGGCGTTGCGCAACGCCACCACCACCTCGGTGTCGCCCTCGATCACCAGTTGGCGGGAAAAGAACAGGGCGTCGCCGTCGACCTTGCCTTCGGCCAGGGCGATCAGAGTCTCCAGCGGGCCGCGGATGGTGGCGTGCACTTCGTCGGCATCGACGAAGCGGCGCACGGTCAGGCGGGGATCGGCGGGATTGGGTTCCAGCAGAATGGCGAAGGGCAGGTCGATGGGGTCGATGCAGACGATGCGGTCGGCATAGGGCTCCAGCCGTTCCAGGATGTCCGGATGCTGGCGGCGCACCACCCGCAGCATGGCGTCGAACACCGGCTGCAGCAGACCGAGGCGGACGGGCTTCAGCGCCAGCCCCAGCAGCAGAACCGGGGTGAACGGCGGAGTCATGGGCCTGACGCTTGCCCGAAACTGCCCTTCCATCATGAGATCAGGTCCTTCCCCTGCGTAACGACCAGGATGCCCGCGGCCGGCCTGCGTTTCCCGCAGCGCCGCATCGGTCCATCGTCCCAGACCGCACCGATTGAAAATTCATTCGCCGAACTTTCCGGCCGGCCACCGGGATGGACGAATCATGCGGACGGTCATAGCCCCGCTCATTGACCGCCGTCAAGCCGCACCTCCCCGGGGAAGAAGCCGGACCCGCGGAACAGGGGGGGCAAATGAAAACGGCCGCCCCCGGAACCGGGGGCGGCCGCAACCCGTCGGCGAAGATTACTTCTTGCCGGTCTTGACGAAGGCGTCGCGCATTTCGTCGAGATTCTGGGTGAAACGCTTGTTCAGCAGGTCGAAGGCCTCGTTGTTGGCCTTGGCGATCATCTCGGCCAGCTCGCGCATGTTGGACAGCGAACGCTCGAAGGCGTCCTTGGCCAGATCGGTCTGCTTGGCGGCCTTGTCCTGGGGCGAACCCGGCTCGGCGATATCCTTGGTGACCTGCGACACTTCGTCCATGGTCTGGCGCAGGATCTCGGCCTGACGCTTCAGAACCGCCTGCAGCCCGTCATAGGCCAGGCGATTGGCCTGGGTCAGGGCTTCGATGTTGCGGCGCTGGCTGCTCACCAGCGATTCCACGTCCACGCCGGGGACCTTGAAATCGCCCATGTACTTGGTGATGTCGAAATCGAACAACTGCTCCGGCTGCTGCTTGCTGGCCATGACACGTCTCCAACCTGGGGGGGGATGTTGCGGTGCAGCGAACATACCCCGCAAAGGAGCCGTCCGTCAATAAAATGAGTCCCGGCCGGCCCGCAGCGGCCAAGCGGACCCCCCGGGCTTTTTCCCGATCGTATGGCACCAACCACAGATGACCCAATCCATACGGATGAAGGATCGCCTTGCATACAACTCTAAAAAGAGCAATTATGGGTCATAAGCTAAACTTATGGTGATTCATGACAAGAAAAAAAGGTAGTTCCGACGAAATCGTCGGAGCGGTGCTCGCAGGAATTGTTGAGGCGCGGCACACCTATGCCGCCTGGACCGGCAACAACGGTTACTTCGCCTGGGCGCCGGAATATCTGATCACCGTATCGGTCGCCCAGGCCGTCTGGGATTGGTGCGCCCCCCTGACCGTCTGGCCGGAATTCCGCCTGGGCGACGCCCGGCGCGATTCCGGCGCCCATGCCTTCGGACAGGCGGGTCCCGGCCACCTGGACGGCAACCGTCGCGCCGACCTGCTGATCTACCGGACCGGCTCGCGCCCCCATGCGGTGGTCGAGATCAAGCGCAACGTCGAAGGCTGGGGGCGGATCGCCACCGACATCGAACGCATGCGCTCGCTGGTCACCGGCTGCGGCAGCTCGTTCGAACTGGGACTGGTGGCCTTCAACTGCACCCACATGGCCGGCACCGGCGAACGCGAGCGATCGGTGCTGCGGGACCGGCTGGCGCGCATGGCCGATTATGCCGACGACGTCCGCCTGCCGGGATGGCGCTGCCGGCTGAGCCACGGCAGCATCAACCATGACGGCCACGAATACTGGTCGGCCGCGGCGGTGGTGCTGGAACGCACGCGCCGCCCCCCTGCGCTTCCCGCCGAAACCGCACGGTATTCCGCTTGCGAAGCCGGCCGTCCGCAAGTACCCTCGCCGCCCTGATTTCATCTGCCAACGTGGGGATTACCATGCCGTTCATCGCAGACAGGCTGTCGGCCATCAAGCCGTCTCCGACCATCGCCGTCACCCAGAAGGCGGCCGAGCTGAAAGCGGCCGGACGCGACGTCATCGGCCTGGGCGCGGGCGAGCCCGATTTCGACACGCCGGACAACATCAAGGCCGTGGCCAAGGCCGCCATCGATTCCGGGCAGACCAAATATGTCGCCCCGGCCGGCACCCTGGAACTGCGCAAGGCCATCGCCGCCAAGTTCAAGCGCGAGAACGGCCTGGACTACACCCCCGACCAGATCACCGTCGGCGTCGGCGGCAAGGGCGTGATCTTCAACGCCTTCATGGCCACCATCAATCCCGGGGACGAGGTCATCGTCCCGGCCCCCTATTGGGTGTCCTACCCCGACATCGCCCTGATGTTCGGCGGCAAGCCGGTGTTCGTCGCCTGCCCCGAGGACAAGGGCTTCAAGCTGCAGGCCGCCGACCTGGAAAAGGCCATCACCCCCAACACCAAGTGGCTGGTGCTGAATTCGCCGTCCAACCCCACCGGCGCCGCCTATTCCCGGGACGAGATGAAGGCGCTGACCGACGTTCTTCTGCGCCATCCGCAGGTGTGGATCATGTCCGACGACATGTACGAGCATCTGGTCTATGACGGCTTCAAGTTCTGCACGCCCGCCCAGGTCGAGCCGGCCCTGTACGACCGCACCCTGACCATGAACGGCGTCTCGAAGGCCTATGCCATGACCGGCTGGCGCGTCGGCTATGCCGCCGGCCCGCTGCCGCTGATCAAGGCCATCAACATGATCCAGTCCCAGTCGGTGACCCACACCGCGTCGATCAGCCAGGCGGCGGCGGTCGAGGCGCTGAACGGCACCCAGGACTTCATCCCCAAGAATCAGGCCCTGTTCAAGGAGCGCCGCGACATGGTGGTCGCCCTGCTGAACGAGTGCCCGGGCCTGACCTGCCGCACTCCGGAAGGGGCGTTCTATGTCTATCCGTCCTGCGCCGGCACCATCGGCAAGAAAACCCGGGACGGCAAGGTCATCGCCAGCGACACCGACTTCGTCGGCGCCCTGCTGGAATCCGAGGGTGTGGCCGTGGTCCAGGGCGCGGCCTTCGGCCTGGAACCCTATTTCCGCATCTCCTACGCCACCTCGACCGAGGCTTTGAAAAAGGCCTGCGAACGCATCAAGCGGTTCTGCGAATCCCTGAGCTGATCCAGACCGCCCCCGCACCCGGTGCGTCACGCACCCGGGTGCGGGGGCTGCCCGGCAGCCCCGCCGATCAATCCATTTCGATACGCGCCGATATCCCGCACCAGCCCGTCCAGACGCGGTGTCCCGGGGACGGTGCTTCGGCGCGCCTGCGCCAGCTCAGCCCGGCTGTCCCGCAGCAACCGGGTCAGCAGATGCACCGCCGGCGCAGGTGCCGCCGCCGGGTCGGCGGGCGGGATGGGGCCGTCATAGCGGCATTCGAGAGCATGAAGAAGCATGCCTGATACGAACATAAGCAGAACACATTGTCAAGACGGAAACGTCCGCCCGCAGGGCTCCGAATCCAGGTTAAGAAGTGGCTAATTTCCCCTGGTACATACTCGTCATGCCCGCGCAGGCGGGCATCCATACGACGGTTGGGCGAGACGCAGCTGCGACTCATGAAAACAC
>Ga0172373_10002133_pt1 | contig 30865 bp, 27 predicted proteins | sample Lak10m_2_FD_114546 | JGI IMG/M metagenome (GOLD analysis project Ga0172373, IMG submission 114546) | Freshwater microbial communities from Kabuno Bay, South-Kivu, Congo - kab_092012_10m | ecosystem: Environmental > Aquatic > Freshwater > Lake | place: Democratic Republic of the Congo...
ATCTTATTGACCCGCAATGATTTTACATAATGATTATGAATTATCAATTAAGGGAAAAAGTGTAAAATTGTTGACAGATTGGTTGACTTCTACGCGACAAAGGCGCGACATTTTGACTGATCGTTGGAAAGGCTACCAGTTTTTCTATTGGAGGTGTGTTATGAAGAAGTGGCTTCGGCCGCTGCCTGCCATCGTCCTGACCGGCATCATGCTGGTCGGCTGCGCGGGCGAAGATGGTGCTGTTGGTCCCGCCGGCCCCGCCGGACCCCAGGGTCCTGCAGGTGCGGATGGCCAGAATGGCGCCGACGGTCAGAATGGTGCGGACGGTCAGAATGGTGCGGACGGCGAAGATCTTCAAGCTTGGGCTTGGGTGGGCAACAATGGCTCCTCCTGCTACACCTGCCACTCTGAGACGGTGTCCGAGTGGTTGGGCACGGGCCACACCAACGCCTTCACCAGCCTGGTGAACGCCGGCCAGTCCAACAACCCCTACTGTCTGCAGTGCCACACCGTGGGCTGGGATGCCCCGGTTGCCTACGGCGACACCACGGTCACCGACCATGGCATGTTCGACGGTGGCTATGACGACTTCTGGCCCGCCGCCGACGAGGCCGACGCCGCCCGTCTGCACACGCTGGAAGGCGTGCAGTGCGAGTCCTGCCACAGCAGCATGGGCCCGGGCATGTACAACCACAGCCCCGAGATCTCCTTCGCCACCAATCCGGCTGAAGGCGGCGAGGCGGCTTGTGCCACCTGCCACGAAGGCCAGATGGAGCAGTGGACGGAAGGCGCCCACGACCACCTGACCAAGAACCCCGGCGTGACCATCGAAGACTTCACGGCTGAGTGGAACCGCACCAGCTGCTGGCAGTGCCATGGTACCCAGGGCATGTTGGCCACCTTTGATCCCGACTACGCCGGCGCCGTTCCGGGCCCCGTGCTGAACCAGGTTGGCTGCGTGGCTTGCCACGACCCGCACAACGGCACCAACGAAGCCCAGCTGCGTACTCTGGCCGATTTCAGCACCGTCTATGTGGCGGCCGGTGGCACCGCCACCACCTTCACCGGTCGTGAGAACAGCCAGCTCTGCGCCCAGTGTCACCACGCCCGCCGTACCACGACGAACGTGAACGACATGATCTTCGGCAACGCCAGCGGCGTGTTCAGCGCCCTGCGTGGCCCGCACGAGTCCCCCCAGATGGACATGTTCCTGGGTGCCGGCTCCTACGAGATCCCGGGCATGACCTACAACCGCACGGCCATGCACAACAATGTTCCGGATCCCTGCGTGACCTGCCACATGGAAGTCAGCGCCCCGCACGGTTACACCATGCACAACCACACCTTTGAGGCCACGCTGACCGCTTGCACCAGCTGCCACATGGGTGCCACCGATTTCGATATCGACTTCGGCGGCGTGGTTGGAACCGGTGGACAGACGGAAGTGGCGAACCTGATGGGCCAGATCGAGGATTACTTCTCGACTCAGCTTGGCTACACGGTTCCCACCGACTCTCTGTCCAGCACCACCTTCACCAGTGCCACCACTCATCCCGAGTGGGCCAACACGGCCTGGCGCGAAGCGGTGTATTGCTACCTGTTCGTCAAGAACGACGGCAGCATGGGCGTGCACAACCCCGCCTATGCCAAGAGCCTGCTGACCAACGCCTTGAACTACCTGAACCAGTAGTTCGCGGCAGCAGACGCCTTTCCAAGCGGGGCCGGCATTTGTCGGCCCCGCTTCTTTGTACCCACCTTCACCCAACAAAATTCCCGCTCGAGCCTTGCGGCGCGATAGCGGGAGTTTTGCCCTGAGCGGATGGTGGACTTGCCAGGCCGACGAAGGCCGTGGAAGGAGGCTCGCGAAGGAGGTCGGTTTGTCTCAGCGAAGCTGCATGGAGCGTCTGCCGCATGCGCTCTCACGCATCCGGCAGGGCACAAGAGGAGCTCAGCGATGAAATGCCAGGCCAACCTGCAGGGCAGCCTGGTTCAGCAGCCAACGGTCCGCCGCTTGCCTGCGCAGCTCTTCGCCGCCGTTTTCCCGTGTCATGATTCGCCCCCTTATTCGCAGAAGACCAGCACTTTTTCCTTGTCGCTGTCGATTTCAATGCGCGTTTCGCTCAACGCGGCCACGATGGCTTCCAGGGACTTGGCGTCCAGGTCGTCGATGTTGAAGTTCAGGCCCCGCTCCTGCATGGCCACATCCACCTGGGCCTTGGCTTTGCCCGGCAGCAGACCCTTCAACTTCAACCCCGCCCGCAGGAGGCCCAGGGGCACGCGGATGTTCACCTGTTCACCATCCGTCTTGTTCACCACCACGCGCAGGGTGCGCGGTTTGCTGCCAGGGACGCCAGGCTCGGCGCTTTCGGATTCCACCGGGCTGGCGGGCGCAACTTCCTCCCGGCGCACGGCGTCCAGCAACCGCTCCGCCTCCACCGCCGTGAGCTTGCCTTCCGCCAGCAGCTCCAGGATTCTCAGACGCTCATTCATGTTCAATCCTATCGTCTTGGGGACCATGGTGTTCATCAGGTGCCGGTTGACCCGCCCTTGGGGTCCAGCCTCTCCAGGGCATCCTGCACTCGCAGGGTGCCCGCTTCCAGTTCGTCCAGCACGCGGGCCACGGCGGAACTCTCGCGCGGGGGCGGGGCGGCCACCACCGTGTGCACCTGGACTGCCACAAAGCTCAGAGCCTCCGCAAGGCGGTCCAGCCGCTTTTTGATGGTGGGGTAGCTGAGCCCGAAAGCCGCTTCCATTTGTTTGATGCTGCCGTGGGAGCGCACAAAGGCCGCCACGAAGACCTGATCTTCCGCCGTCAGGCAGGCCAGGGGCGAGGGGGCAAAATCCCCTTCCAGCACCAGGCCTTCCTCCGCAAGGCGTACCCGTTCGATGCGGTAGGGCCTGCCTTGCGTCCAGTGATCCAGCCTTTGCCAGTCTTCCATGCGCGCTCCAGATTTGTTGCAAGTATCGGCAAGAGAATTGAAATAGACAAGAATAAAGGATGGAAAAATTGAGAAAATGAAAGATGATGGACTTCATGCAATGACGATCTCCGTCCGATAGTCAATTGGAGATACTGCGATATTTTGCTTGTGATTATCAAATGGAAAACGCATATTCATGATGAAAGCGCAAGAAATTGCGTTGACAGCCGAGTTCAATCGAGTCCAAACGAAGACGCAAAAATTCGTTCACAAGTGGGAGGACGCATGGCCCTCGATTACGACAAAGCCCAGGTGGAGCGCGTGGATGAACTCATCCGCAAGGCGGGTATCCGCTTCATCAACCTGCAGTTCACGGACATCAGCGGCATTGCCAAGAGCGTGGGCATTCCCGTCACCATGTGGAAGGATGTCCTCAATCACGGTCAGTGGTTCGACGGCAGCTCCATCCAGGGCTTTGCCCGCATCGCCGAGAGCGACATGCTGCTGGTGCCGGACCTGCCCACCTTCATCCAGATCCCCTGGGACGAGGATGTGCCCACCGCCCGCGTCATTTGCGATGTCTTCCACCCGGACGGCTCGCCCTTCGAGGGGGATCCCCGCCGCGTGCTGCGCCGCACCCTGATGGAAGCCGAGGCCCTGGGCCTCACCTATTACACCGGCACGGAGCTGGAGTTCTTCCTCTTCAAGCCCCATGCCGATGGCAGCCTGCTGCCCCTGGTGCCCCAGGACCAGGCCGGCTACTTCGATGTGAGCACGGACCTGGCCCACACGGTGCGTCGCCACATGGTGGACAACCTGGTCAAGATGGGCCTGGAGATCGAGGCCCTGCACCACGAGGTGGCCATCGGCCAGCACGAGATCAACTTCAAGTACGACAAGGCCCTGGCCACCGCCGACAACGCCATCACGCTGCGTCTGACCATCAAGGCCGTGGCCCAGAAGTACGGGCTTTACGCCACCTTCATGCCCAAGCCCATCTACGGCGAGAACGGCAGCGGCATGCACACCAACCAGAGCATGTGGAAGGACGGCAAGAACGCCTTCTACGGCGGCAAGGACAGTCACGGCCTCAGCGATCTGGCCAAGCACTTCATCGCCGGGCAGCTCACCCACGCCCGCAGCCTGAGCGCGGTCATCGCCCCCCTGGTGAACAGCTACAAGCGGCTGGTGCCGGGCTATGAAGCGCCGGTCTATGTCAGCTGGGCCACCAGCAACCGCAGCGCGCTGATCCGCGTGCCGCGCATCAGCCCCGGGCGCGAGAACGCCACGCGCATCGAACTGCGCTGCCCGGATCCCAGCTCCAATCCCTACCTGGCCTTCGCGGTGATGCTGGCCGCCGGTCTGGACGGTCTCAAGAAGAAGATGGAGGCCCCCAAGGCGGCGGAGGAGGATCTCTTCCATGTCTCCGAAGCCAAGCGCCAGCGCATGGTCAGCATGCCCGGCAGCCTGGGGGAGGCCATCCGCGAGTACAAGAAGAGCCGCCTCGTCCGCCAGGTCTTCGGCGAGGAACTCTTCCAGTCCTATCTCAATGCCAAGAACAAGGAGTGGGACGCCTACCGCGTGCAGGTGTCCAAGTGGGAGCTGGATCGCTACCTGGCCATCTATTGATCCCATTCGCAGCCCATGAAAAAGGCGCACTTCGGTGCGCCTTTTTTGCGTGGCGGTGCGGGATCAGGCGGACTCCTCAACGCGGCCGTGATGCAGGGGCAGGCGCAGGGTGAAAGTGGCACCCAGTCCTTCGCCAGGGGATGCCGCCTCCAGTCTGCCGTCGTGCAGCTCGGCCAGTTTGCGGCTGATGCACAGACCCAGGCCGCTGCCTTCGCTGGCTTCACTGTGGGGGCGGAAGTAGCGCTCGAAGAGGCGTTCCAGGGTCTCGCTGGACATGCCGGGGCCGTTGTCCCGCACGGTCAGTTCCACACTCTGGTCGTAAAGGCGCAGTTCCACCTGCAGGCGCCCATCGCGCTGCCCCGCCCGCCCCAGGTGTGTGACGGCGTTGCGCAGCAGATTGCGCAGGATCTGCGCCAGGCGTGCCTCGTCGCCCAACACCGGGAAAGCCGCGCCGGGGCGGCGCCAGTCCAGCTCGATGTCGCGATCCAGGCAGGCCAGTTCCACCGCCGCCACCTCTTGATCCACCAACTCGCGCAGATCACAGGTCCGGCGGCGCAGGCTCAGGCCGGCATCGTCCAGGCGGGCCAGATCCAGCAGGTCCATCACCAGGGCGTCCAGCCGGCGGGCCTGGGCGCGGCACAGGCGGATGGTGTGGCGGCTCTCCTCGTCCTCCAGGCGCCGCTGCAGGAGATCCAGATAGCCGATGACATTGGTGAGGGGGGCGCCCAGTTCGTGGCTCACCTCGCTCACCAATTGACGGCGCTCGCGATCGCTGCGCTCCAGCTCTGTCGTCAGGGTCTGCAAGCGGGCCGCCATGCGGTTGAACTCCTGCGCCAACTGGCCCAGCTCGTCGGGGTGCCGGTCGTCCAGGCGGCTCTGCATGTGGCCACCACCCAGGCGGGAGAAGGCGTCGTGGAAGCGATTGAAACGCCGCAGCAGCGGGCGCGCCAGCAACCAGGCCGCCACGCCGGCGATGGCGGCGGATGCCGTCAGGATGAGCACCAGGAGCCCCTGGCCCTCCACGCTCCACAGGCCGCTGGCACGGGAGCCGGCCAGAAGCAGCCATCCCTGTGGGGTGCGCCGGGCCACCAGGGCCAGGTTCTCGTGGGCGGCCCACCGCTCCAGAGGTTCCGGGCTGGCATTGGCCAGGGCCAGTTCCTTCAGTGCGGACAAGCGGCTATCGGTGCTGAGGAAGCCCGCCGCCGACATGTTGCCCGAGCGGTCCACCCACACCAGGCTCATGGCCTGGGGACGGCCCAGGCTGAGCTGCATGCGGTGGCGCAGTTCCGCCTTGCGGCTGATCATGGGTCCGGCGCCCGCCCATGTGCCCAGGCTGTCCTCCACGGCGGGAAGCAGCAGACGGGCCTGTTCGCGCAATTCCTGCTGGTGAAGTTTCAGGTCGCGGGAGCGCAGCCAGGAAGAGACCAGCACCCCCGCCAGCAGGGCCTGGAAGAGCAGGAGGGCCAGCAGCAGGCCGCCAAAACGCGCCGCCAGGCTGCCGGGAGCACCCGGCCACAACTTCACGCCTCGGGCTCCAGGGAGAGCCGGTAGCCCAGGCCCCGGGCGGTGCGGATGTGGGGCATGCCCGCCCCGCCCATTTTACGACGCAGGCGCACGATGAGCGTGTCCACGGCGCGGTCGTAACCCTCGTACTCCACGCCCCACGCCAGTTCGATGAGTTCATCCCGGCGCAACACCCGGTCCTGGTTCACCAGCAGGCTGCGCAACACGCGCACTTCCAGCGGGCTCAGGTCCAGGGGATGGGTGTCACGGAATGCCTGGCGCCCGTCGGCGTCCAAGGAGAGACTGCCCATGCGCAGGGTGGCCCCTGGCAGCATGCGGCTGCGGCGCAAGAGGGCCTGCACCCGGGCGATGAGTTCGCGCAGGGAGAAAGGCTTGCCCAGGTAATCGTCCGCGCCGGCGTCCAGGCCCTCCACCTTGTCGTCCTCGCTCTTGAGGCTGGTGAGCAGGAGCACGGGCAAGGTGCTCAGTTCCCGTACCTTGTGCAGGACCTTGAGGCCATCTCCCCCCGGCAGCACGCGGTCCAGGATGATGAGATCCGGCAACTCGTGCTGCAGGCTGGCAAGGGCGCTGCGCAGGTCGGCGCAAGGGCGGCACTCCAGGCCTTCGCCTTCCAGGGTGCGGCAGATGAGGTCGCGGATGTGGGGATCGTCTTCCACCACCAAGAGGCGAGCATCGGGCATGCAAGTTCTCCCTGCTTTGGCGGTTTCATGGGAAAAGGCGGGTGGCGCCTGTCACAGGCTTGCCACACAGACCGTGGGCAAATATGTGTCTTTCCAAGCTTAGTCGGTGCGTAGCGGACCACCAAAGGGAAGGCGTGGCGTTCATGTCGAAGGCGCGGATCCTGTCCATGATCCTGTTCTGCCTGGGCCTGCGGGCGGAAGCCGCGCTGGAGACGCGCTGGTGGTCCTTGTCCACGGGCGCCGAGGCCACTCGGCACCACGACCAGGACCCCGTCATGTTCCAGGACGCCACTGGCCGCTCAGGATCGGTCTTTGCCAGCGCGGGCGCTGGCAACCGGTGGATGATGATGGGCGGTGTGACGGACCTTCGTCTGGAGCAGGACTGGTGGGACTACCGGGGCATCACGCGCATGGGGGTGGCCCGAGTGGCCCTGACGCCCGCGCTGGGGCTGGAAGCGCTTGGCTACTCCGCCACCGGATTCCAGGACACGCGCTACGGCAGCTCCGCCACTTTGCCCGATTCAATCCTGCACGCGGGGAGCACGGCCTGGGGCGCGGGCCTTGGCATCACCTGGTGTCCGACGCCGCTGGATCCCCTGGTGGAGAGCGTCCATGTGAACATGCTGCGCGTACGCTCCGCCGACAACGGGGCGGGAAGGCAGGGCCTGTGGTCGGGGGAATGCCAGCTCTCGCGCACGGAGCAGTGGGGCGAGTGGGGCACGCGTGAACAGGTTGGCCTGCTGGGAAACCGCCAGGGAAGCGAGAGCAAAGTGGCCGGCACCTTCCGCCTGGAGGCCTGGCGGGGACGGCTGGGCCTGCATGCCCGCGCCATGGCGGGCCGCGTGGACAGCTGGTACGAGGCCGAGCGCCTGGTGGTGCACGATGGTGGCGCCGAACTGCGCGGCTCCTTTGCCGCCGGGGCTTCCTGGCAGGCGTGGCGGGGTTTGAGTGTGGAGGGCAGCGCCGGGCAGGACCAGAACGCGGCATCCCGCAGCCGCTGGGCCTTCGTCGCCCTGCGTTGGACGCATCAGATCTGGACGCCGCTGGACTGACCCGGCGGCTTGTGTTGAAGGGAGACCCACATGAAGAAGTTGCTTCCCCTGCTGCTGACGCTGGCGCTGGCCGCCGGCGCGTGGTCCCAGGAACTGGGCCTGAGCCTGAAGTTGGACGCCAAGGGCAAGCGGCCCGCCAAGCTCGAAGTGGATGGCCAGGTGGCCAAGGCGGCCTGGCTGGGCGTGTCCTTCTATCCCTATGGCACGCAGAATGTGCTGCAGGACGGCACCCACCAGGTGCTGCAGATCCCGGTGGGGCGCTTCGAGCACACCTTCACCATCGCCGATCGCCTGCTGGGTGGTGGCGTGGAGGCCGCCCTGTGGGAGAAGAAGGTGTCGTCCGCCAACTGCTCCGGCCCTTGCGAGTGGTGCAAGAAGAACGGCTACCACCTGGAGAACCAGATCCTCTATGTCTATGGCAGTCTGGCCCAGTCGGCGGCCGGCGGAAAGGGCAAGTAGCCATGGGAGGAAACCTGACGCACCTACACCTCAGTCCCCAGGGTTTTCTCTTCGACCACCACAGTGGCCTGAGCTTCAGCACCAACAGCACCGGTGCCTACATCCTGGAGCGCGTCATCCGTGGCGACGGCCGCCAGGAGATTCTCAACGCCATGGCCCAGCACTTCGATGTGACACCGGATCAGGCGGCCAGTGATCTGGACGAGTTCCTGGCCAGCCTGCGCCAGAACCGCGTGCTGCCACGGGAAGCCCGGAGCCAGGACGCATGAGCGGGCGCTCCTTGCCAGACTGGCGCGAGGGCGCCATTGCCGTGAGTGGGCTGAACGCGGCGGACAACCCCGCGCCTGGCATCGCCGTGGCGCGCAGCCTGCGCGAGGCGGGCCACCGCGGAAGGCTGGTGGGCCTCGCCTACGACGCCATGGACGCCGGCGTCTATCAGCGCGAGCTCTTTGATGAGATCTACCTGGTGCCCTTTCCCAGCCGTGGCAGCGACGCCCTGATAGGGCAGCTGCGCCAGGTGCTGTCCCACGGGCCGCTGGACCTTGTGCTGCCCACGCTGGACAGCGAGATGGAGCTCTACCTCACCCTGCAGGGCGAGCTGCTTGAGTTGGGCGTGCACAGCTTCCTTCCCGACGAACAGGGCCTTTCCATGCGGGCCAAGTCCCGCCTGGCGGCCTTCTGCCGCACCCACGATTTCGATGTGCCGGCCACGGAGGTGGTGCACAGCCTGGCCGGCTTGCAGGATGTGTGGGAAGATTTGCAGGATCCCCGGGGTCGGGAGCCCGTCTATGTGAAGGGCGTCTTCTACGACGCCAAGAAGGCCTGGAGCCTGGAGCAGGCCACGGCGGCCTTCATCGAGATCAGCGCCAAGTGGGGCCTGCCCATCATCCTGCAGCGTGGCCTGACGGGCTTCGAATACAATGTGTGCTGCCTGGGCGATGGCGAGGGCGGGCTCATCGGCGCGGTGCCCATGCGCAAACTGGGCGTGACGGACAAGGGAAAGGCCTGGTCCGGCGTGACGGTGGGCGAACCCCGTTTGCTGGAGCTGGCCGCGCGCATGATCCACGCCCTGCGCTGGCGCGGGCCCTGCGAGCTGGAAATCCTCTGCGAGGAGGATACGGACCGCCTCTGCCTCATCGAGATCAATCCCCGCTTTCCCGCCTGGTGCTACCTGTGCGCCGGCGCGGGCCAGAACCTGCCCGCCGCCCTGGCCCAGGTGGCGCTGGACGGTCACCCCGGACAATTGCCGCCCGCGCGTAGCGGCGTGATTTACAGTCGCGCGGCGGTGGACATCATTTGCGACCTGGATGTGCTGGAGAGCATCAATGTCTCCGGCCGCGTCCGGCATCGCCAGCAGGGAGCCTGAGCCCATGGCCGCCGAGGAACGACGCCTGTACGAGAAGCCCGTGATCATCCGGCACCAGTCGGGCCTGCAGAACAAGTTCGGCAAGCTGCCGGGCATGCGCGTGATGGAGGAGCTGGACGGCGTGCCGCTGACCCGTCTTGCGGAGGAGCACGGTTCGCCCTTCTACCTCATCTCCGAGAACGCCATTCGCCGCAAGGTGCAGCAGTTCCGCCGCGCCTTTGAGACCCGCTACCCGCGCGTGCGCCTGGGCTGGTCCTACAAGACCAACTACCTCAGCGCCGTGTGCCGCATCATGCATCAGGAGGGATCCTGGGCGGAGGTGGTGAGCGGCCACGAGTTCCGCCTGGCGCGGGATCTGGGCGTGCCGGCGGCGCGCATCATCTACAACGGGCCGCACAAGGACGACGAGTCCCTGCGCGAGGCCATCCGCGGCGGCGCGCGCATTCACCTGGACCACCTGGAGGAGATTCCCCGCGTGGAAGCTCTGGTGCGCGAGTGCGGCCTGCCCGAGGGTCAACAAAGGCTTCCCGTGGCCCTGCGCATCAACATGCAGCTGGACGCCCAGCACTGGGACCGCTTCGGTTTCAACCTGGAATCCGGCCGCGCCCACGAGGCCGCGCGTCGACTGGCGGACAGCGCCGAGCTGGAGCTGGCGGGCCTGCACACCCATGTGGGCACCTATGTGGACAATGTGGACATCTACCGCCGGGCCGCCGGGAGACTGGTGGAGCTGGCCCTGTGGGTGCGCCGCTACACCGGCGCACACATCCGCTGGTGGGATCTGGGCGGCGGTTTCGCCACGCGCAACACCCTGCACTGGGCCTACCAGTCGGGCGAAGTGACCTGCCCCAGTCTGCAGCAGTACGCCGAGGCCATCTGTCCCGTGCTCTCCACTCTGCCCCTTGAGCCGGGGGAGGAGCTGCCCGAGCTCTTCTTCGAGACGGGCCGAGCCCTCATCGACGACGCCATGCACCTGGTGGTGCGCGTGCTCTCCGAGCGTCGCCTGGGCGATGGCAGCCGCGCCCTGGTGGTGGACGCGGGCGTGAACCTGCTCTCCAGCACGGCCTGGTACCGCTATGAAGTGCTGCCCGTGCGCAGCCAGGCCTCCATGATCCTGGAGGACACCACGCTGCTGGGAAACCTGTGCATGCAAATCGATGTGCTGCGCAAGGGCGTGCCCCTGCCGGCCCTTTCCCCCGGTGACCTGCTTGTGGTGCGCCATATCGGGGCCTACAATCTCAGCCAGAGCACCCAGTTCATCCACGGGCGTCCGCCGGTGATCCTGGTGGATCCCCACGGAGGCAGCCATGTGGTGCGCGAGGCGGAGACGCCGTCCTACTGGCGCGAGCTGGACCGTCTGCCCGCGCACCTGCAAGACAGTGGCGTGCGGTCATGAGTCCTGCCCGCGCCGCACGGGTGATGAAAGGGCCATGGCTGCCCTTCGCCGACGAGGTGCTTGGCACCATGGGCGGCGTGCTCTTCACTCCCCGGCGGCGCAGCGGCCTGCTCTTCCTGGCGGCGCTGTCCAGCAGCCCGCGTCACATTCTCTTCGCCCTGTTGGGCCTCCTCACAGCCCGCTGGGCCGGGCGCCTGCTGGCTCCGGGGGCGGCCATCCACCGCCTTGGGCTGCACCACGGCGCGGGGCTGCTGGCGGGAGCCGCCCTGGCCACCTACCTGCCCGATGGATTCGCGCCCTGGTTCCTGGTGCCCGCCGCGGCCCTGCTGGCGGCCTTGCTCGTCTCTGTGCTGGCACCCATGCTGGCCATGCGTGGCCTGCCCGTGTTGGCCCTTCCCTTTGTGCTGGCCACTCTCATCTCCCTGGCTGGCGCGGTGGTGCTCTTCGGCGGGCCGCTGCCTGTGCCGGAACTTCAACCCCTCTTGCCCGGCCTGGAGGAGCTGGAGATGTGGCTGGGGGACCGCCTTCCCCTGTTGATGCAGGAGTACCTGCGCAGTTTCGGCAGCCTGCTCTTTCTGCCTTCCCTCACCGGAGGGTTGCTGGTGCTGGCGGGGCTCCTGGCGGGCTCGCGCATCACCCTGCTGGCCATGTTGGCCGGTGGCCTGCTGGGCACGGGCCTCTTGCAACTGTTGACCAACGGACTCTTCCACAAGGCGGCCTTCGGGCTGGTGGCCTTCAACGCCATCCTTACGGCGGCCGCGCTGTGCGGTCTCTTCCTGGCCATCAACGCCCGCAGTCTCCTTTACGCCGCACTGGCCGTGGCCACCAGCATGATGCTGGCGGTGGCCATGCATCCAATCATGTCCGTGCTGGGCCTGCCGGTGCTGGCTCTACCCTTCACCCTCACCGTGTGGCTCTTCCTGTTGCCACTGCGTTTGGGCACCCTGGATTCGGAGCGCCTGGGCATCTGGGCGCCACCCCTGGATCTGGTGGGCCGCGCGGAGGACAACCTGCGCGCTTTCGAGCGCTGGAAGCGTCTGCGCAGCGTGCCCGGGCCGGTGCTCAGCCTGCCCTTGCGCGGCATCTGGACGGTGACCCAGGGCCCCGGCGGCGAGTTCACCCACAACACCCTCCTTGGCGCCGAGGCCTGGGACTTCATGCTGCTGGAGGAGGACGGCCGGGGCGCCGACTGGCCCGCGGACGAGGTGGAGCACTTCCACGGCTGGGGCTGTCCGGTGCTGGCCCCCGCCGATGGCACCGTGGTGGCGGTGGAGGCCACGCTGCCGGACAATCCCGTTCACGCCGCCAACACCCGCGATCCCTGGGGAAACTGGGTGCTCATCGCCCACGACGAAGGCACTTGTTCCCTGTTGGCGCACCTGCGCGCCGGCAGCATCACGGCCACCACCGGGCAGCGCGTCACCCGTGGCCAGGAGCTGGCCCAGGTGGGCAACAGTGGAAGGAGCCCGGAGCCGCACCTTCACCTGCAGCTCAACGAGGGACCCTGGCTGGCATCGCCCAGCCTGCCCGCCCGCTTCGGATCCTGGGTGGAACTGCCTCTGGGGGAGAGTCCCATCTTCCATCCCATGGGCCGGCCGCAACGGGGCATGCGCCTGAGCACCTTGATGGGCCTGGACTGGCTGGAGTGTTCGGCCTGCTTTCCTTTCGCCGTTCCCGGCCGCGAGTGGCACTACGAGGTGCGACGGGGCAAGCGGGTGGAGAAGCTCACCCTGCGCCTGCGCGCCGGCGCCTGGGGACGCCTGATCCTGGACGACGGCATCAGCACGGCCCAGGTGCTGTGGTGGCCGGGATGGGTGCAATTGGTGCCTCTGGCGGAGGGCGATGTGGACCGCCTTGCCCTGCCAGGGCGACAGGGCCTGGTGGACCACCTGCTGCTCCTGCTGCCCGCGTTGGCCTGCCGCGTGGACGGGGCCTTGCGCACGCGCACCGCCATTCGCTCCCATGGCCTGGCGAGCGGGTGGCGCCGCTTGCTGACCCTGGAGCAGGATGGCGAAGTCGAGATGCTGACGCGGGTGGAAGAGGGGCCTACCCTCTCGCTTCTGGGCCGTAGCAGCCTTGAATCCGGGGGCAGGGAATGCCTGCGGGCGGATTTTCGCGCAGAGGCCCACTGGGGCATCACGCGCCTCAATGTGAGCACAGAGAGCGGAAAGGCCCTGGTGGATTTCCGCCTGAAAGTGAACCCGGGAGAGAGCACATGACGAGCACGACGCGACACATCCTGCTGGCCACGGCCCTGACGCTTGCCGCCTTGCCGGTGGCAAGGGCGCAGATTGTGCAAAAGTGGTCGGTGACCGAGGCGGATGTGGTGGTGAGTTGGGCCTGGCCTGATCTCAATGGGGACGGCATTCAAGAGCTGCTGATGGAGGACGGCGTTTCCTGCTGGTTCTTCGATGGTGCCGACACCTACACCCAGGTTTGGCTGGTGGAGGATCCCAGCTCGAGCACCAACACCGTCTTCCAGCTGTGGCTGCAGGAGGCGGGCTTCATGGTCTTCCGCCAGCAGAATGCCACCGACCAGCAGGCCCGTCTGGATGTGTACGCAAACGGCGCTTCCAGCACGGCGTGGAGTACGGGAATTCTGCCGGGCAACATCACAGAAGGCGGCATTGGCGATGTGGACGGAGACGGCCAGTTGGAGCTGGCTTACTCCTGGCACAGCTGGGACGGCACGGCGTGGACCAGCCACTGGACGGTGCGCAACCTGGCCACCGGGGCCATCGAATTGGCGGAGCAGACCGGCGCGGGCTATCTGGCAGGCCCCTTCATGGCCAATGTGGAAGGCACGGAGGCAGATGAGGTGTTGCTCAACTGGTACTGGAGCAGCGGAAACTCGGAACTGGTGTGCTGGGGCACCAACGCCGTGGCCGTGGCCCCACCCCAGCGCCCGGGAAGCATGGGCCTGAGTGCTCGCCCGAACCCATTCAACCCCTTGTGCATCATTCGTTTGGCAAGTCAGGAACCCGCCCGGGAGCTGAGCATCTTCAACCTGATGGGGGAAGAGGTGCGCCGCCTTCCACTGGCAGGCGCCGGGGTGCGCGAAGTGATTTGGGACGGTCTGGACCAGCGCGGCAGCCAGGCGCCTTCGGGGGCCTATGTCGCCCGCGCGGGCCGGGAGAGCCTGCGCATCACCCTCGTGCGCTAAGGGAAATGCGCGCCTCCACCGCTTGAACAAAGGCCAAACGCAGGGCCTCGTCACCCAACTCCTCGTCCTTCAGGATGGGGAAGCGCGGATCCAGGTGGCGCAAGGCCTGCACCAGCATGCCGTCGCCGTGGTGGTGAAGGGCGGCCTCCGGCGGATCGGGCCAGCGCATGTGGGCACGCTCCCCGAAGATGGCCACATCCCCCCGCCCACAGGACGGTGAACGCGCCTTCAGCACCGCGCCACACACGCCGTCTCCCAGCACGATCCGCGCCAGGAATTGGCACCACGACGCCATCTCCCCTGTCCAGTCCCGCGTGCCGTTGCATTCCACCAGACGCAGGTGACTTTGCTCAAGCCACAGGCCAATGGGCGGACGGGGCGTTCCCATGCCCAGGTCGGCTTCAGGGCACACATCCAGCTGCGTCCAGTTGGCGGGCAGGAGAGGCAGGTGGGGCGAAGGCTTGGACTGGCCGTCAAAGCGGCAGGCCACGCCCAAGAGGCAGCGGCTGACGAGGATGCGCGCCTTGACGGGTGATTCGTGGTGGAAGCGCATGGCGAACCCCTAAAAAGAACGCCGGCAGGGCCGGCGTTCCACTCGTCGAGATCTGGGAGAACTCAGCCTGCGGCCTTTTCCAAACGGCTCAGGTAAGTCTCAAACTCTTCCCGGGACATGTCCTGGGCGGCGCCCAGGGCGAAGGCCACGGCATCAAAATTCTGCACCTTGTGGCACATCTTTTGAATGCGCAGGATGTCCTCCTGGGTGAGCTTGAAAGGCAGTTTGTTGTTGGCCAGCCAGGCGTTCACCTCGTCCTCGTACTCCAGACCGCGCACCAGCGTCCACACGCCGTTGAGCTTGAAGTACTTGGACAAGCGGTCCAGCACGCGCAGGCTGGGGCTGTGATCCGGATCATTCAGGATGCTCTGAACACTGCCCACACCGATGCCCGCGTGCTTGGCAAGGCGGATGATTCCAATGCCTTTGCCGTCGCCGTTCTCGTTCATCAGCTTGCGCAGTGTTTTGCCGACCTGGGTGTGGATCACCCGGGCCTGCGGGTCAATGCGTTTGCGTACCATGGCGGTCCCCATCAATTATTCCAGGTGAAAATATCCTCGTCCAGGCCCATTTCCTGCAGGTAGTGTATGACCTGCAAAGAAGCGAATGGTCACACAATGATCACATGCGAACATGGTGCAACAGGTGTTGCAAAGCCATGACTGACAACAACACAAGCGCAATGTATCGAGTGAATTGCGCACAAGCCAGCCAATGGGCTTTCCTTTTCCTACTTTTTTGGTCGACATCATCCCAAGGAGTGCATAATGATCGCGCAAATTCAATCCCACCTAGGATCGGAAGCGTCCAGCCTGCTGGAGCACAAGTGCCAAACCATTGACCGGAGCCGTTTGACTCTGCCCGGTCCCAGTCATGTGGACAAGGTTTTCGCCCAAAGCGACCGCAGCAATCGCGTGCTGCGCCAGCTTCAATGGTTGCATGACTGTGGCCGTCTGGGCGGCACGGGCTACCTCAGCATCCTGCCCGTGGACCAGGGCATCGAGCACAGCGCCGGTGCCAGTTTCTCCCGCAATCCAGACTACTTTGACCCGGAAAACATCGTGCGGCTGGCCGTGGAATCGGGCTGCAACGCGGTCACATCCACGCTGGGCGTGCTGGGCATTGTCAGCCGCCGCCACGCCCACCGCATTCCCTTCGTGGTGAAACTCAACCACAATCAATTGCTGAGCTACCCCAACCAGTTCGACCAGATCATGTTCGCCCAGGTGGATCAGGCGGTGGACATGGGCGCGGCGGGCGTGGGAGCAACCATCTACTTCGGCAGCGAAGAGAGCAATCGCCAGATCATGGAAGTCAGCGAAGCCTTCGCCTATGCCCACGAGAAGGGCCTCTTCACCATCCTGTGGTGCTACATGCGCAACAACGCCTTTGCCACGGGCGAGAAGGATTTCCATGTGGCGGCGGACCTCACGGGACAGGCCAACCACCTGGGCGTCACCATCCAGGCGGACATCATCAAGCAAAAGCAGCCGGAGTGCAATGGCGGTTTTCCCGCTCTGCGTTTTGGCAAGAGCGACAGCCGCATGTATGGGGAGTTGATCACCGAGCACCCCGTGGACATGGTGCGCTGGCAAGTGGTGAATTGCTACATGGGCCGCGCGGGCCTCATCAATTCCGGCGGCGCCTCGGGCTCCAACGATCTGGCCCAAAGCGTGCGCACGGCAGTGATCAACAAGCGTGGTGGCGGCATGGGCCTCATCCTGGGGCGCAAGGCTTTCCAAAAGCCCCTCAAGGAGGGCGTGGAGATCATCAACGCCGTGCAGGATGTGTACCTCTGCCCGGAAGTCACCGTGGCCTAAGTGCCGGAACAGCCTGATCAGCGAAGCCCCTCCGCGCTCCGTCGCGGGGGGGCTTTGTCATGGAGGCTAAATCTGCAAGCTCAAGGTGTCGATAGCTTCGGCAAGCGGGCACCACGAAGGGCGCGTCGTGAGCGAGAGGCAAACATGCACCTGACCCCCCTGAACCTGAGCAGCTTGGGAAGCCGTCCCGCGCTCCACGCGCCCAGGAGTGCCTTGCAAGCCTTGTTGGAACACCTGCCCACCGGCGTGATCATGGCAGACCATCAGGGGCTCATCCAGGCTTTCAACTGCCCCGCGCGCAAACTGCTGGACATCAGCGGCCCGGTGCTGGGACGCAGCTTGCGCCATTTCCCACCCCTGGCGGCCTGTGGGCTGGCCACACCCATGGCCTCCCTGCTGGATCGCCACGAACCATTCGAGGGCGAGATCAGCGTGGCGGGCGAGGGCTTTGGCCGCCGCCGCAGCCGCGTGCGCGGGCAAGCCGTGCTGGACGCCGATGGCCGATTGCAGGAGTTTCTGCTGGTGCTTGACCCGCCCATGGAGGGGCCGCTGGACGATCTGGAGCGCTCGCGCCTGCTCAACCAGTTGCAGCGCAGCCAACGCATGGAAAGCTTCGGCCTGCTGGCGGCTGGTATTGTTCACGACCTGAACAATGTGTTGGCCTGTATCATGGGGGCCGCCGAGTTGCTGGAGAGCCGGGGCCTGCAGGACAAGGAGAGTGCCACCCTGGTGGCGCAAATCGCCGAGGCCACCAGCCGGGGTGCGCTCATGACGCGAAAGGTGCTCAGCGTGGCGCGCCTGGATGGCGGTGGCCGCGAGAGCATGCAATTCAACCAGGTCATCCGCGATGTGGCCGTGCTCATGCGGCGCAGCGTGGATCCGCGCATCGCCATCCGCATGGAGCTGGAATCCCGGGACAGCACGGTCCACGCCGACTCCACAGTGCTGCATCAATTGCTCATGAACCTGTGCGTGAATGCCCGGGACGCCATGCCCGAGGGCGGTGAGTTGACCATTGCCACCAAGCGCCGCTCCGTGGCCGATCTCATCCAGGCGCACGAGGAGAAAGGTGCCCTGTGGTTGGGCGATCGCCATCTGCTGGAGCAGGATCCCGCGATGGAACTGGTGCAGGTTGTGGTGCGCGACACGGGCACGGGAATCGACATGTCCCACCTGCACCGCATTTTCGACCCCTTCTTCACCACCAAGGACGAGAGTCAGGGCACCGGCCTTGGTCTGGCCATGGTGCGCAAGTCCGTGGAAGAGCTTGGCGGCTGCCTGTGTGTCACCACCCTGCGGGAGTGGGGCACGCAGTTCACCCTCTACTTCCCCTGGGTGGACGACATGGCCTCCCGCTCGCCGGGGCTTCCCCAGCAGTTGCAGGAGCCGGTGAAGGGGCAGGGCCGCGTGATGGTGGTGGACGACGACGAAGTGGTGCGCGGCACCATGTGCGATCTCATCCGCACGCTGGGCTATGAGGTGGTGCCCATGCCGGACGGCCTTGCAGCGGTGGAGGCCTTCCTGACGGACAGCAAAGGCTGGGATCTCGTGCTGCTGGACCTGATGATGCCACGCATGGATGGCATGGAGGCCCTGCGGCGCATCCGTGCCCTGCGCGAGGACCAGCCCGTGCTGGTGGTGACGGGTTTTGCCGGGCAGCAGAACCTGCAGCGCCTGGAGCAGATCGCCCGCGTGCCTCTGCTCATGAAGCCGGTGAAGATCCGCGAACTCAGCCACTGGATCTCGGATCTGGTGCACTGAAGCGCTCCCCTCGCAAGCATGAGAAAAGGCCCCCGCAGGGGCCTTTTCTCATGTCATGGGCGCGTGGATCACTTCAAGCGCAGGAACTCGATGCGCCTGTTCTGCGCGCGACCCTCGGGGGTGTCGTTGCCGGTCTTGGGCTGGTCGGGGCCGAAACCCTTTGCCCGCAGACGCTCCGCCGCGATGCCGCGCTCCACCAGCCAGGCCTTCACCGTGTCCGCGCGCTGCTGGGACAAGGCACGGTTCAGCACGGCCTTGCCCTGGTTGTCCGTGTGACCCTGGATTTCCAGCTCCATTTCCGGATTCTCCTGCAGCGTGCGCAGCACCTTGCCCAGCGGTTCCTCGGAACCCGCCTTGAGCGTGGCCTTGCCCGAGTCGAAGTTCACGCCCTCGAGCACGATGGACTTGCCGGCTTCCACCTGCACTTCGGGCTTGGTGTCCGGGCAGCCGTCCGTGTCCTTGTAGCCGTTCACGATCTCCGCCTGGTCAGGGCACTTGTCGTCGGCGTCCAGCACGCCGTCCATGTCGTTGTCGGGATCCGGGCAGCCGTCACCGTCCTGGAAACCGTCCTTGTCCTCGGGATCCCCCGGGCACTTGTCACTCACATCCAGCACGCCGTCGCCGTCGTTGTCGGGATCCGGGCAGCCGTCGCCGTCCTGGAAACCGTCCTTGTCCTCCCGCTTGTCCGGGCACTTGTCGTCGGCGTCCAGCACACCGTCGCCATCGTTGTCGGGATCCGGGCAGCCGTCGCCATCCTCGAAGTTGTCCCGGTCCTCGGGCTTGGTGGGACACTTGTCCACCTTGTCCTCCAGCCCGTCGCCGTCGGTGTCCAGCACCCTGGCCTTGCCGGGCAGCCAGGCCAGTCCCGCGCTGAGTGTCATCCAGTGGTCGGCGTCGTCGTTCAGTTCCACATCGTCGATCCAGTCGGTGCTGCTGAGGTGGTAGACACCTTCCACATTGAAGAGCCAGTTGTGGTTCAGGCGATGGGAAAAGCCCAAGCCCAGCGGCAGCGCCATGCCCGTGGTCTCACTCTGCACGGTGATGTCGTGCTGCGGCGTGTGGGCGTCCTCGCCCTCCGTGTCCTCGGCGTTGAAGGTGGCCCACTCCAGGCCTGCGGTCACATAGGGCGTCCACACACGCTCGCCCCAAGGCAGGTACTTCACCCGTCCCGTGATGCCCAGCAAGGGCGTCTGGAAGCGCATGGCGGTGGACTCGTCGGCGGTGAGACGCAGTCCGCCCACCACCAGGCCCAGCGCCAGCCGCTGGCTCATCCAGCGGTGCGCGCGCACATCGCCGTAGAGCGACACGCCGCTCTTGTCCACATCGCCCGTGTAAGTTCCCAGGCCGATGGAGATTCCCTTTTCCCACTGACCCGCCTCCGCCGCCGGCGCCGTCTGGCCCAATCCGGCTCCCAGCAGGCACAGCCCGAACATGAAGTGGCGCATGACTTCCCCCTTGATTTGGATGTGTTGATGTGTTGCTGCGTGTGTTGCTGCACGACGGTTCAACATACGAAGGGCAGCCTGCCAAGGCCAGCAGGTTGCCCGGCCATCGGGAATGCCACTTCCACCCTGGCGGGAGCGCGCCACGACCTGCTGACGGCTGCTAGCCGATGATGACGAAGCGCCCCGTCTGGATGGTGCCATCGCCGGCTTCCGTGCGGTCCTCCACGCTGAAGTAGTAGAGGCCGGGGGAGACCTGCTGGTAGTTGCGGCTGTTCAGGTCCCAACTCTCGCTGTAGGGGCTGGCCCAGCGCGCGTTGGTGTCGCCTTCCACATTGTGGGGCAGGATCTGCACCAGGTCGCCGGCCACGGTGAAGATGCGGATGACGCAGCGTTCCGGCAGGTTGATGAAGTCCAGTCGGCGGTCCAGTTGGGGCCAGTAATCCGGGCTGCCGTCATCCTGGTTTTCCCAGGCCAGACCCTCGCCACCGCCGTGCCCCACCATGTAGCGCGTGGTGTAATCCTGATCCATGCGATAAGGATTGGGCACCACGCCCACCGGACGCTCAGGCATTCCGCTGGGCGCCAGCCGCGTGGCGTTGGCCATGCGCGCGCTCTCCAGGGGCTCCGTGCCTGTCAGGTAGTCACCGAAGTCGTAGGCCGTCACCGCGTACCAGCGCGGAAAGTGGCTGCGCACGGGGCTCAGGCGCAGTTCGTAGACGGTGTAATCCTCGGCCACCGTGAACTGACCGTCGCCGTTCGCGTCGGTGAAGGGCTCGCCCTCGTCCCAGCGGTGGTTGGCGTCCAGGTCCTGGAAGGGTTCGCCCTCGTCCCAGCCGCCGTTGCCATTGCTGTCCGCGAAGGGCTCCGGAGCATTCCACACCAGATCGGAGTTGAGATCCTGGAAGTCCTCCGTCCAGCCGTGGGGGCGGCGTATGAGCTGTAGGCCATTGTTGGGGCCCACCGCCTGGCGGTTCCAGTTCTCCACGGTTGAGTCCGGCGGCGCCTGATCGAAGCCACGGGAGTCGGGCATGGTGCGCAGGCGGCCCTGGGCGTCGTAGTAGGCGAAGTCCACGCGGTCCCACTCGCCCAGCAGGCTGTAGCCCTGCTCAGCGTTCTCGTTGGCCACCCACACCCGGTAGCCCTCGAAGTCCCTCAGGTGGCTGAAGGGATCCACATAGCGCTCGGAGTTGTCCTTCCAGCGTAGGATGATCTCCTCATCACCGGTCTCCGCCAGGATGACCGGCGGCGGCGGCGGGGGCGGGCCCTGGAAGTCGGGGATGCCGTCGCCGCGATCCAGCACGCCGTTGAGGTTGAGGTGGCCGATGAACCAGTCGCACACATCGCTCTCGCCGAAACTGCGGCGCGCGCGGCCCCCTTCGCCATCCGGCACCCAGGCGTGTCCGCCGCGGCTGAGCTTTGGCCCGGCATAGACGAAGCCCGAGTCCGCCACGAAGTTCTGCAGGCTCCACAGCAGGTCGTCCTCGCCCGCGTCCAGCAGGCTGTTGTTCTCGCTGCCGTCGGCGTCGGGCCCCGTGTACCAGCCCATGAAGTGTCCGAAGTACCACACGGCGGCGCTGTCCTGATCGGCGCGCAAGGGGGCGTAGAGGCCGTCCCGCCCGGCGTCCTCGCCGTACCAGCCATCTCCGGTGTCGGGCACGCCGTCGCCCTCGTCCAGATCCCCCGTGCCGGGCAGGCCGTCCTGGCCGAAGTCGAACACCGGCGTGTCCACCATCTCGTTGTCGTAGATGCGCTGCGCCCACAGCGCACTGTTCTCCAGCCCGCGGAAGTTGTAGAGGCTGGGGTCCAGCGGGCCTTCCGGTTGCTGGGGCGCGTTCACATCGTGGAAGTTCATGCCCGCCACCAGGGCCACGGTGAAGGAGAACTTCTCGCCGGGATTGAGGCGGTAGATCCAGCGGTCGCTGTTGTCGATGTGGTCGAAGACGCCCATGGGTCCCCAGCTCACCAGGTAACGCGTGTCGTAGCCGTTGGCCACATCGGCGGCGTTCACGCCGCTGATGGCGGGATCCTGCCACTCCTCGCTGCGGGAAATCGTGCCGTCGGCGCCATACCAGGACTGGGGATGGGCGGCGATCCACGGACTGTTGTCCACATGCCACTGGTTGTAATCGAACTCGCCGTTGGAGAGGACGAAGTACTTCTCCTGGTCGTTCAGGGGCGTGCCGCGCAACTGGCTCCAGTTGCCTTCCGGGCTGCCCGTCCAGCTGAGCCAGCTGGGGCCGTAGTCCTGCTCGGCGCTCACCGAGGATGTCCACCAGTTGAAGGAGGTGCCCAGTTTGGGATTGGGGCTGCGCAACACGCGGAAGCCTGTCACATGGGGCGCCGTGAACTGGTTGCCGCTGTCGATGTCGATGTCCCGCCCGTCGTTGTCGGCGATCCACGCGGTGTTCACATCGATCCACTGGCCACGGGCGCTGTCGTAGGCCTGGGTGATGAAGCCCGCGATGTCGTCCAGGTTCTTCTCCTGGTAACCACGCCGGCCCACATCCCCGTCCACATAGAGACCGATGTAGAGGTTCTTCAGGTAGCGTTCGGCCACATTTTCCACTTCGTAGTCAATGATGAGGGTGCGGCTGGCGTACTCGTAGCTCCAGGACATGCTCTTCTGCGTGATGCGGATGCCCAGGGGCTGGTGCACCACGCCCTCCACCGGCGGCGTGAATTGCGTGTCCACCAGGGTATCGGAGTACACGGCGATGAAGTCCTGCTCGCTCACCGCCAAAGGGCTGCTCACATTGGCGCCCAGGCCGTTGATGGCGTTGCTGCGCGTGCTGCGCTCCTCGATCGGCGTCTTGTCGTCGGGGTAGAACTCGTGGGCCTCCCCCGCCACATAGCCGTCGGCGCCGGTGGAGACGCGGGGCTCCGCCAGCCCGTACTCGTCCACGATGAGCGCGCCCACCCACAGGCCAGCGGCGAAGAGGTACTGCACGCGGCTGCCGCCGGGCACCTCGCACTGGGGCGCCCAGTCCAGGGCCTCGTCGTCCGTGTAGGCGTCCACATCGTAGTCGTTGAAGTTGCCCAGCCAACCCCAGTTGTTCACCGTCAGCCAGATGCTGCCGAAGCGGTGGGTGCGGTTGTCCAGCCAGGGCAGGGCGTCGGCGCGGGCGCCCTTGTGCACCGTGCCGTTCTTGATCACAAAGTCGGCATGGCCTATCCCTGTGGGGATGAGTGCGGCCAGCAGGGCGGCGGCGCAGAGGGACGCGAGAAGGGCAGGACGCATGGTTTCTCCCGGTGTGACAGCTGCAGGCAAAGTAGGAAGCCCCGGGGGCCGTGAGGCACGAAAAGTGCGGCCGGGCCGGCCCTGCGCCAAAAGGCCTTGTATCACCGCCCCGGCGGAAGAATATTGGGCGCCACACACACGCAAATCGCAACGGAAGGACATGCCATGAATGCCACCGACCTGATCAAGGCCGAGCTCGCCGACGCCTACGCCGTCACCCAGCGCCTGCTGGACCTGGTGGACGAGGGAAGCCTGGACTGGAAGCCCGCCAGCGGCGACAATTGGATGAGCCAGGGACAATTGCTCCACCATCTCACCAATGCCTGCGGAAGCGGTTTCAAGGGATTCGTCACCGGCGACTGGGGATTTCCGGCGGACTTCGATCCCTCCGCCATGAGCGAGGAGGACATGATGCCCCCCGCCGAGAAACTGCCCACCGTGGTCAGCCTGGTCGAGACGCGTCGCCTGCTGGCGGAGGACCAGGCCCTGGCGCTGGCCTGTCTGGCCCAGGTGGACGAAGTGGAGCTGGAGACGCGGCCCGCTCCGGCACCCTGGGACGGCAGCACCATGATGCTGGGCCGGCGCCTTCTGCAGATGGTGCAGCACTTGAACCAGCACAAGGGCCAACTCTTCTATTACTTGAAGCTGCAGGGCAAGCCGGTGAACACCATGCACCTGTGGGCCTGATTCATTTGGGGGAGGGCACGGGCCCTCCCCCGATTTCCTGAGGTTGACATGAGCGCGGCACAGCCCCTTCCCTTGCGCGAAGAGATCGCCTCCAGCATCATCCACGGCGTGGGGCTGGTGCTGGCCATGGCCGGGTTGGGCGTGCTCACGGCCTTCGCCGCGCTGCGCGGAACGGCCTGGCACATCACGGCCTGCAGCGTGTACGGGGCCACGCTCATCCTGCTCTTCGGCGCTTCCACCGTGTATCACGCCGTCACCCAGCCCAGGGTGAAGGCCGTGCTGCGCATGGTGGACCATAGCGCCATCTACCTGCTCATCGCGGGCACCTACACGCCCTTCACCCTGGTGAACCTGCGTGGCCCCTGGGGCTGGACCCTCTTCGGCGCCATCTGGGGGCTGGCCCTGCTGGGTATCGTCCTGCACGGCCGCCTGCTGCGTCTGCGCCTGGCCATCTATCTGCTCATGGGCTGGGCGGTTGTGGCCGCCATTGTTCCCTTGTGGCGCAATGTGGCGGGGGGCGGCCTCGTCCTGCTGGGGGCGGGAGGATTGGCCTACACGCTGGGCAGCATCTTCTACGCCTGGCGCAGCCTGCGATGGAGCCACGCCGTGTGGCATGTCTTCGTGCTGGCCGGTGGCGCCCTGCACTACTTCGCCATCCTCTTCTATGTGATTCCCCTGGCCGGATGAGCGGGGCAGCTGGCAGCATCCTCGGCCTGGCCGCCCTGGCGGGCGCGGCGGTGTGCGCGGCATCCGGCGCGTTGGCGGCGGGCCGCAAGCGGATGGATCTCATCGGCGCCTCTTTCCTGGCCTGTGCCACTGCATTGGGTGGTGGCACCCTGCGCGACCTCTTGCTGGACCGTCACCCGGTTTTCTGGGTGGAGCGTCCCGCCATCCTTTGGGCCACTCTTGCGGCCACCGGTCTGACCCTGGCCTGGGTGCGCTTCGCCCGCCCCCCCTGGCGGGCCTTGCAGGTGGCGGATGCGTTGGGCCTGGCCTTTTTCACCATCAGTGGCGCCCAGGTGGCGCAGGCAACCGGGCAGGGCGGCGTTATCGTGGTGGTGATGGGCCTGCTCACCGGCGTGGCGGGCGGTGTCATCCGCGATGTGCTGGCGGGGGAGATTCCCCTGCTCTTCCGCCCCAGCGAGCCGCTCTACGCCACAGCCAGCCTGGCGGGAGTCACCTTCCACCAGCTGGGTCAGCGCGCCGGGCTGGAGGAGGGGGCGTCGGCCCTGGGCGGCATGGCCGTGGTGCTGGCCCTGCGGCTCGCGGCCATCGTGCTGGGGCTGCGGCTGCCCGCGCTGGAGATTCCGGAACAGGAGACGCGGGAATGAGGGAGGTGCGCATGCGTCGCCCGGGAGCACTGGGCGCCCTGGTGGATGAGCTGGAACGGGCCATGGGCGACTTCGATGCGCTGCTGGCGAGAGTGGACGGAGAAGCGCTTGCCAAGCCAAGGACCTCTCCCGGAACCGGCGAGATCACCAGCGTGGGGGAAGTGGCGGAGCATGTGCTTTACGCCGCCCACCTTTACGCCGCGCTGCTGCGCACGGCCTTTCGCCTGCCTGCGCAGGGATGGGTACAGGTCCCCAGGGAGCCGCTGGACCTGCGTCAGCGCCTGCAGGCCTCCCTTGACGATACTTGGGAACTGCTTCAGGACAAGACGGACTGGAGCGACGAACAAGTGGAGGGAACGCGCATGACGGCCAGCTGGGGCAGCGTCTACGACCTGGAGCAACTGCTGGAGCACGCCATCTGTCATGTGCTTCGGCATCGGCGTCAGGTGGAAGGGCTGCTGGGTGATCCCGCCACCGAAGGAGGTGTGTGATGGCCGTGGCCGATCATCCCATGCCCGCCCTCTTCCTGGGCCACGGCAATCCCATGAACGCCCTGGTGGACACGCCCCACAGTCTGGCGTGGGAAGAGTTGGGTCGCACCCTGCCCCGGCCCCGGGCCATTCTCTGCATCAGCGCCCATTGGGAGACGGCTGGCTGGCTGGTGACGGCCATGGAGCGTCCGCGCACCATCCACGACTTCCACGGCTTTCCCCGGGAGCTGCACGCCTTCGACTATCCCGCACCGGGTGCGCCTGCCCTGGCGCAGCGTGTGTGCGAATTGCTGGAGCCTCTCAATGTCCAGGGAACCCAGGAGTGGGGTTTGGACCATGGGGCCTGGGGCGTGCTCTGCCGGCTCCATCCCGTGGCCGATGTTCCCGTGGCCCAACTGAGTCTGAACCGCCAGGCCACCTTGGCGGACTTCGTGGATCTGGGCCGCCGCCTTCGGCCCCTGCGGCGGGAGGGCGTGCTCATCCTGGGCAGCGGCAACATCGTGCACCACCTGGGCCAGCTCGACTGGGGAGACGAGGCCGGCCAGCATCCCAAACCCTGGGCCAACGACTTCGACAACTGGGTGGCGGAACTTGCCCTGGCGGGAGGCGCATCGGCATTGGCCAGCGCGGAGAGCCATCCTCTGTGGCCCCTGGCGGCGCCCACCCGCGAGCACTTCCTGCCCCTCTTGCCCGTGCTTGGCCTGCGCGAAGAAGGCGAGCGGACCACCTTCCCTTGCGAGGGCATCGTGATGGGATCCTTGTCCATGCGGGGCGTGTGCATCGGTGCCCAAGCCCTCCGCCCCTGACAGCCATTTCAACTCAGCCGATCTTTCGCCGATAATAGGGACAAGTGAAGTCCCCGCAACTCGTGTTCATGAGAGACCAAAAGGATCTGCATGCGGCATTTCGGTGGCAGTTCGGGCTCATCCTGTGCAGAGCAGGCCCCCTCCGGGGGGTCCACCGGCACCTGTGCCCAGCGTGCCCAGTCCGTTACCACGCGCATCCTGCTGGCACTGAACTCCGACACGCTTCCGCAGGCTCTTCAAGAGGCCCTGCAGATGGCGGGACCCCAGGTGGAAAGTCGGGTGGCTTCTTCGCTGCAAGACTTCCTGGATGGCATGAAGCGCCACAAACCGGAACTGCTCCTGCTTGAGGATGCCCTGCCCTGGCTGGATGTGAGCCAGGCCGTGAAGCTGGCCTGCGAGGTCGCGCCCGTTCCACCCGTGGTGGTGATGGCTTCGGGTCCCGGCGCGGATCAGGTGGTGGAAGCCATGCGCTGCGGCGCGGTGGATTATGTGGACCTGCATCGTCCGGAGCGTCTGGGCATGGTCATCTCCCGCGCCATGCGACCCGATGGCGAAGGCGCCACATGCAGGCTGAATCCCCATGTGCGGGACGAGCTCTTCATGCGCGCCGTGCTGGACCATTCGCCACTGGGCATCAGCGTGCGGGACCGGGACGGCAACCTGCTCTCCTGCAACCGCGCCTGGCGACGCATCTGGGCCGTGGCGGAGGAGATGGGTTCCCACGACGCCCTGGGCCAGTGGGGGCGCGAGGGTCTGGACGACTTCAGCCTGCCTTGGTGGGAAGTGGTGCAACGCGTGGGCCACCGCGGGCGGCTCACCATTCCCGACACGCGCATCCAGGGCCAGCGGCCCGGCACGGCGGAGTGGATTGCCCAGCACTTCTACGCCATCCACGATGGCGCCGGGGATGTGGACCGCATTGTCATCATCACACTGGATGTGAGCGATCGCCACCGCGCGGAAGAGGCCCTGCGCGCCAGTGAGCGTCGCCTCGCCGACGCCGTGGAGATGGCGCGGCTTGGGCACTGGGAGTACGATCCCGCCGCCGACATCTTCACCTTCAACGACCAGTTCTACCAGGTGCTGCGCACCACGGTCCTCGAGGCGGGCGGCTACACCATGTCGCTGGCCGAGTACCAGCGCCGCTTCCTGCACCCGGACGAGAAGCACACGGTGGTGGAGGAGGACCGTCTGGCCCGGGAGGCCAGCAGTTCGGACTACACGAATCAAGTGGAGCAGAAGGTGCGCTTCGCCGACGGTGGCGAGGGCTGGATCAGCGTGCGCACCTTCCTGTCCAAGGATGGCGAAGGGCGCACCACGCGCACCTATGGCATCATCCAGGACATCAGCGACCGGCGCCTGGCGGAGGAGGCCCTGCGCTCAAGCGAGGCCCATTACCGCCAGTTCTTCGAGCACGACCTCACCGCCGACTACATCTCCACCGCGGACGGCCGCCTGCTGGACTGCAACCCCGCCTTCCGGCGCCTCTTCGGCTTCAAGAACCGCCACGAGACCCTGCAGACCGATGTGCGGTGTCTCTATCCCGATCCCGTGCACCGCCAGACCATGCTGGAGCGTCTGCTGACAGACCGCAAGCTGGAGTACCACGAGACGGAGCTGCGGGATCTGGAGGGGAAACCCGTGCATGTGATCATGAATGTGCTGGGGCTCTTCGACGAGCACGGCCGCATGGAGCGCATGCAGGGTTATCTCTTTGACATCACCAAGTACAAGCTCTTGCAACAGCAGTTGAACCAGGCCCAGAAAATGGAGAGCATCGGACGCCTGGCCGGCGGCGTGGCCCACGACTTCAACAACCTGCTCACGGTGATCAACGGCTACTCCGACCTGCTCTTGGCCCAGAGCGCCGGCGAGGATCCCACGCGGGATCTCCTGACCCAGATCAGCCAGGCCGGCGAGCGCGCGGCGCGTCTCACGCGGCAACTCCTGGCCTTCAGCCGTCGGCAGGTGCTGCAGCTGGAGGCGGTGGCGCTGAACGCGGTGGTGAAGGACATGCAGCGCATGTTGCAGCGCCTCATCGGCGAGGATGTGCAGCTGGTGACGGAGCTTGAACCGGATCTGCAGCAGGTGATGGCGGATTACGGCCAACTGGAACAGGTGGTGGTGAACCTGGCGGTGAACGCCCGGGACGCCATGCCCGACGGCGGAACCCTGTGCATCCGCACCACCCAGATGGAAGTGGACGAGGCCTTCTGCCGCCAACACCCGCCCATGTCGTCGGGCCTGTGGTGCCGGCTGGATGTGAGCGACACAGGCATGGGCATGAGCCCGGACCTGGTGACGCGCATCTTCGAGCCCTTCTTTACCACCAAGGAAGAAGGCAAGGGCACGGGACTGGGCCTGGCCACGGTCTACAGCATTGTGAAACAGATGGGCGGCTACATCTGGGTGGACAGCACTCCCGGGCAGGGCACCACCTTCAGCATCTACTTTCCGCCCCTGCGCGCCAGCGTGGTGGTGGAGGGCGCGAGTGCCATCGCGCAGGAAAGTCCCACCGGCGGCGAGACCATCCTGGTGGTTGAGGACGAGTCCCTGGTGCGCGAACTGACCCAGCACATGCTGAGCGGCCAAGGCTACAAGGTGCTTTGCGCGGTGGACGGCGTGGAGGCCCTGCGCATGGTGGATCAGGGGCCGCATCGCATCGATGTGGTGCTCAGCGACCTGGTGATGCCCCGCATGGGTGGACGCGAGTTGGCGGAGCGTTTGGCCCAGCGGCCCCTGCCTCCGCCCATGATTTTCATGTCCGGCTACACGGAGGATTCGTTGGCCCGGCAGGGCATCCGCGACTCGGGCATCCCCCTCATCCAAAAACCCTTCGACCTGCACACCCTGCTGCGCACGGTGCGCGAAGTGCTGCAGAGGCAAAACGCCGCCTGAGCAGCCACCGGGGCATTCAATCCAGCACTTCCAGCAGACGGTTCTCGTAGGGCCTCAGCTCCAGACCCATCTTCACACGGCTCACCCAGTCCGCGTTGGCGATGAGCGGGCGCCCAAAGGCCGCCACATCCATCGCCCCCGCTTCCAGGGCTTCATTTGCGCGCTCAGGCGACAGGCTTCCCACACCCACGAGCTGGCCCCGCCAGTGCGCGCGCGTGGCGGCGTGCAGAGGCACCAGACCCTCCGCCTCCGGCCAGCCCGGGGCCAGAGCGGCTGGCACACAGGGCGCGTCGAAGACGCCGTGACTGGCGTGCAGGATGCGAAGTCCCTCCGCCCAAAGCGTGTCCAGAAGGAGTGGCAGCGTCTCCTCGGGCCGCTGCCAAGTCTTGCCCGAGGCACCGGTGGCGGGGGAGAAGCGGAAGATCACGCGGCCAGGGCCCGCCTCCGCCAACACCCTCCGGGCAATTTCGCCAGCCAGGCGGCAGCGCTGGGATCCACCCCACTCGTCCTGCCGGTGGTTCCACTGCAGGTTGATGAACTGGTCGATGAGATAGCCGTGGGCGCCGTGGATCTCCACCGCGTCGAAGCCCGCCTCCAGGGCGCGGCCGGCGGCTTCGCCAAAGAGCTCCACCACTTCCAGGATGCGCGCCTCGCTCATGGCCTCGCTGGAACCGTAGGTGAGGGCCTCCCCTGCCACGCCGCGCAGGCGCCGCACCGGGCCCGCGGGCGAGAGGCCGCTGGGGGACTCCGGCAGGTGGCCGCCGGTGGTCACCGGGTGGCCCACCGCACCTACATGCCACAGCTGGCAGGCGATATGTCCACCGGCCTCGTGCACGGCGTGTGTGACGGGCTGCCAGGCGCGCACCTGCTCCGCATTCCAGATGCCCGGCACATCCGGATAGCCGCTGCCGCGCTGGCAAACCACGGTGCCCTCGCTGATGATCAGCCCCACGCCATCTGCCGCGCGCCTGCCGTAATAGGCCGCCACTTGGGGCGTGGGCAGGAAATCCGGGCAAAAGCAGCGCGTGCAGGGGGCCATGGCCACGCGGGTGTGCAGCTCCAGGTCGCCCAGGCGAAAGGGGGAAAGTAGGTGGCGCAGCATGGACATCCGTCCTCCGGAAACATGTGTGACACGAATGAAGGTCAAGGTAGCCCAGTGGTGGCTGGTCTCCGGGGTTGACCTCACACGGACGACACGATTCCGTGCGTCAACAACCTGGAGACTTGCTCTTGCTGGCAAGGGGAAGGTGGGGAGGCCGCGGTTCACCCAAAAGACCCTGGAGGAGCTCAAAACGGAGCTCCCGCGCGAGTGGGGTTACGACGAACAGGTCCCCTTGCTGGCGGTGATGGTCACCCGAAGCGGCGGCAAGTCCTTCTACGTGGTCAAAACGAAGGAGGGGCGGCGCAACTTCATCCGGATTGGATCCGTGAAGGAGATTCCGATCCCTGCGGCCAGGCGGATGGCGGCCGAGACCCTGCTGAAGATGGCGGCGGGCGAAGAGGTGGGCGCCCCGAAGAAGCGGACCGTGCGGGCCGGCGGCTTCTCGCTGGACACTGCCTATCAGGAGTACCGCACCTACCTGGAGCACCACCGCAAGCCCAACACCATCCACCAGTACGATCTGCAGTGGGAGAAATTCCTGAA
>Ga0172373_10002134_pt1 | contig 30865 bp, 26 predicted proteins | sample Lak10m_2_FD_114546 | JGI IMG/M metagenome (GOLD analysis project Ga0172373, IMG submission 114546) | Freshwater microbial communities from Kabuno Bay, South-Kivu, Congo - kab_092012_10m | ecosystem: Environmental > Aquatic > Freshwater > Lake | place: Democratic Republic of the Congo...
AGTACAAACCTAGGTTTGTACTCCAGTATCCACAGGTTTATAACCCTAACCGCCTTTTTGTCCTCCTATTTCTTAAACTTTAAGAGGTGGGCTGAAAAGACCCTAAAACACATATAGAACCTTTGAAAAGAGTACGCGATGCATTCCCTGGCGGGGATTGCACAGTAAAGACTGCTCAACAACACCCCCTATAAATCGCTTCCTGTATAATTTGATATTTATACATGGACACAGACCAAACACCCTATGGGTATTCTAAAAAAACTGGCCTCGCAAACGGCCATCTACGGCCTTAGCAGTATTTTCGGCCGATTCCTCAATTACCTGCTGGTACCGCTTTATACCTACCATTTCTCGGCCGAGGAATACGGGGTGGTGTCGGAATTTTATGCCTATGCCGGATTCTTTTCCGTGCTGTTGCTGCTCGGGTTTGAGACCGGTTATTTCCGCTTTCGCGATAAGGAACATTCAGGGCGGGATCTTACCTATTCAACGGCATTAATCTTTATCGTACTGGTTAATCTCGGCTTTTTTCTCGGCATCACACTGGTTAATACGCAATTGTCGGCAGTTTTAAATTATGCCGACCATCCTGAATATGTGCTGTGGTTTGCTGTCATCCTGGCCCTGGATGCCGTTGCCGCGATACCTTTTGCACGTTTGCGGGCAGAAAACAAGGCCTTCCGGTTTGCCGGCATCAAGCTCATTGAAATACTCGCCACGGTATCGCTAAGCCTGTTTTTTATTGCGTATTGCCCAAAGCTTTACCAGCAAAACCCGGAAGCCGCGCTACTTTATTTTTACCAGCCGTCAATCGGCCTGGGCTATGTTTTTATCGCTAATTTATCGGCCAGCGCCATAAAGTTCCTGTTGCTGGCGCCGCAGTTGACGGGTATAGCCTGGGGTTTTGACCGCATCGTTTTCTGTCGCATGCTGCGTTATTCGCTGCCGATGGCGGTAGTCGGCGGAGCCGGTATTATCGACGAAATGCTGGATCGTACCCTGCTCAAATACCTGTTGCCTTACGACATCCAGACCAATATGAAAATGTTGGGAATTTACAGCGCCTGCTACAAATTGTCGATTTTAATGTCGCTGTTCATCCAGGCGTTCCGCTATGCCGCCGAACCATTTTTCTTTGCCCACGCGGATAAAACCGATGCGCGCAAGACATACGCCGCCGTACTTAAATATTTTGTCATGTTTTGTGTGTTCATCTTTTTATTGGTGACACTGTTCATTGATTTCTTTAAATATTTTGTCGGCGACGAGTTCCGCGCCGGATTAAGTGTCGTGCCTATCCTGTTGTTGGCGAATCTGTGCTTAGGCTTATATATTAATCTGTCAATCTGGTACAAACTCACGGATAAAACACTAATCGGCGCATGCATTGCCGTTGGCGGCGCATTACTGACGATTGCACTTAATATCTGGTGGATCCCGGTGTTCGGCTATACCGGCTCAGCATGGGCCAAGCTGGCTTGTTATGCCGGCATAGCTTTTGTCTCTTATTTGCTGGGACAAAAATATTATCCGGTGAATTATGATGTCAAACAGGTGCTGGGCTATATTGCATTGGGCATTAGTCTATATGGCGCACGGGAATATGCCGAGAGTTACAGCAGCCTGCAGCCCTGGCTGCTGTCCGCCGGGCTGATGCTGGTCTACCTGTTGACCGTTGCGCTTTTTGAAAAGCGGCGATGGACTGCCGCGATTAAGCAATGACTATTATGTTTTGGTAAGCGCTTAGGTGCTAGAATGCCGGACGTTTTTAACAACAAGCTTATTCGTTATGTCAAACAATCCTGAAGCCAAGGCGCGTGTAATCGGCGTTATTATTCTATTGCTGCTAGGCGGCTGGGTATTGCACGGTTTTCTCCCGCAACTGGCTTGGGCCGTAGTCCTCGCCATTACGACCTGGCCTATTTACCAACGCCTGTTAATCCGCAAGGAGTTGCATGGACGAGTAACCTGGGGCGCCGTGGCGCTCACTTTATTAATCGGCGCAATCATACTCGCGCCATTGGGTTACGGTTTAAGCCGCTTGCTCGCTGAAGCGCAAGCGCTGGGGCAGTTTTTGTCCGACGCACAAAATATCGGCATCCCTCCTCCCGCGTGGCTAGAAACCGTGCCGATGATCGGCCCTTGGGCAAAAGAGCGTTGGCTCGACGCATTAGGCAGCGCCGACGCGGCAAAGACATCGCTGCATTGGCTGGGTACCGGCGGTGCGATGACCTACACAAAAGACTTTGCCAGCCAGCTTTTGAGCCGGCTAGTCAGTTTTTTAACAATCCTGCTGGTCTTGCTTTTTGTTTACCAGCATGGCGATCGTTTGAGTCGCCAGGTCCTGGCATGCAGTCATAAATTATTCGGGGACACCGGTATCCGCTATGCCTTGCACGCCACAGCTGCGGTGCGCGCCACCGTCAACGGCATGGTCTTGATCGGCTTGGGCAAAGGCTTGTTGATGGGCGTCGGCTACGCCTTTGCAGGCGTGGGCCATCCGGCAATCATCGGCGCATTAACAGGCATTTTTGCGATGATCCCCTACGCCGCCAAGCTGATTTTCGGCGCCTGCTCACTGGTGCTCGTCGCGGAAGGGCATAACGCGGCGGCGGCCGGGTTGTTTACCTACGGCATGGTGTTAACCTTGGTTGCAGACAATTATGTACGTCCCGCATTAATCGGTGGAGCCGTCAAACTGCCTTTTATCTGGACCTTACTGGGGATTTTTGGCGGCATGGAAACATTCGGCTTGCTGGGGATTTTTTTGGGTCCGACACTGATGGCCGTGTTGATGTCGATCTGGCGCGACTGGATTGATGATATTAACAAATCGGCTTAAGCTACCTTACCGCTTCATTTGAAGCTTTTTATCAACTTATCAAGGCTATGAATCATGAAAAAAATATTAATCATAAGCTCGGTCCTGTTAAGCGCCTGCGCTACTGACCCTTATACGGGACAATCCACGATGAGCAATACCGGCAAAGGCGCCGGTATAGGTGCCGTTGTCGGCGCCGGTGCCGGCACCCTGTTCGGCGGCAATGACCTTAAAAACGCCGGACTCGGCGCATTGGCGGGCGGCGTTGTCGGCGCCGCTGTCGGCGCTTATATGGACAGCCAGCAACAGGAAATGCAGCAATCTTTGCAGGGCACCGGCATAGAAGTGCAACGTACCTCAGAAAATACGCTGAATTTAACGATGCCCAGCAGCATTACCTTCGGCTTTGATTCGTCGACATTAACGCCGCAAGCGCAAACTGCGCTGGATTCTGTCGCCAATATATTGAACCAATATCCGGATTCCAAAATCACGATCACGGGACACACCGATGACACCGGTTCCGACAGCTATAACCAGAAACTGTCTGAAGAACGCGCCGCCAGTGTTTCAAGCTATTTATCCCAGCACAATGTCAATTACTCTCGCCTCACTACGCAGGGTATGGGCGAAACAATGCCGAAATTCCCCAATACCAACGAGGCGAACCGCGCCCAAAACCGGCGCGTGGAACTGGCTATCGTCGCTAATAATAATGCCGGCGCCCAACAGCAGGGAGTCCCTCAACAGGGTTATCCCCAACAGCAAGGTTACCCGCAACCGGGCAATTATCTTCAGCAACAGCAAAATAATACCCAAAAGCAAATTCGCCAACAAAAACGCAAGCTTCGTCAATTACAACAGCAATACAATTACCAATAGATAAAACCTGGCGAATGGCTAGGGTGCACCTGCAGGGCGGTTTATTGCTGTCCTGCAGGCACTCTTGCCTCTAAAATGCACTTAAATGCTCACTCTCCAAGCTCCCGCCCTGAGGTTCCAGCCTGAAAATACCCCCGGACAATCCGCCCTACCCGAAACGCGTGACCGCATGTACGTGCGGCATATTCTGATCCAATCTGAACACCTGTCCTGAAACAACTTGAACACCGATGAAATCGACCTCCGCTGATCTTGCCAACCCATCCGATACCCCAGCGGAACAGCCACCCCTTACACCCCAGAAGCAACGCCACAATCCCTTGCACGGGATTACCCTAGAAACTATCGTCACCGAACTGGTGACGCATTATGGCTGGGCTGAGCTGGTTGAACGCATCCCCTTACGCTGTTTCAGCAATGATCCTAGCATCACTTCCAGCCTCAAATTTTTGCGCAAAACCCCGTGGGCGCGCGCGAAGGTCGAGGGGCTTTATGAGTTTATGCAACGCGAGACTCGCCGCTTGGAAGCTGGTGATAAATATTAAGTAAGAGAGATGGCGTCATCTCGGCATACCCACATAAAGGGATTGCCGAGAAGCCACGGATAGCAAGCTACGAACACCTCCCTGTGCCCTGGATTCGCTAACGCGGTTTAACGGCTCCGGCAATCCCTTTATGCCCGTGGGTTATGCCGGAATGACAACTTAATGTCGGAGGGGGCTGAATAATTACGTCTATTCCAATAGATAATATGAGCCTGGAAAATGGAAAAAAACCTTACAACTCAGCTGCTTTTTAAATCCCGTTCATAAATTGTGTTAAATAATTTAGAGCGTTCTTTTTGTAGCTCTTCAGCCGCCTGATCATCAGTTTGATTAAAAGCGGCTTTATCCAACATTTCAAAAGCGATACCCGGTTTCAAATAGTTTTCAGCATGTTCAATGGATTTGAATTTTGGCATTTGCTTTAAAAAGGGTTTTTCCAGCATTGCACCTGGTTTCGTCCGTTGTTTTTAGCGACGTACAAGGCTTGATCGCTGGCCTTTAGGAAGTCATCGAGCCCCCAACCGGGCAAGCACTCGGCGACACCGATGGAGATGCTTAAGGTAATCGCTTCGTTGTCGGCAAGCGGTAAAGGCGATTCATAAATACGGCGACGCAGGCGTTCTGCGGAGGCTCGGGCTTTATTGACATGGGTTGCCGGCATCATGACCGCAAACTCCTCGCCTCCATAACGGGCCAATAAGTCGGTCGAACGCAAATTACCCTGCATGATGGCCGCCAAATGCTGCAATACCTGGTCGCCAACGGTGTGCCCGTAGGTGTCATTGACCTTTTTAAAAAAGTCCACATCGATCAGCATCAATGAAACGGGATGCCCGATGCGCAAGGAAAGATCAAGCTGTTGCGGAAAAATCTCCATCAACCAGTTGCGGTTATGCAATCCGGTCAGCGTATCGGTCTCCGCACGCATGCGGTATTCGTGCAGCAATCCTAAACTGGATTCCAGCAACGCATTTTTTTCACGGCTTCGATCCGCCATGACGCGTAGCAAATTCAATGCAACGACCGGATAACTCGTAATAAAGGACCAAAGCGCATCACGTTGAATCACAAGATAGCGGCTGTCCTGCGTGACCATGACATGGGAGGACGGCCGTTGGCTATCCAATATCGACAATTCGCCGACACAGCCTCCAGGTGTAATTCTGGCTATGGGCCGACTCGAATTGGCGGTCATCGTCACTACCCACTCGCCCTCCAGCAAAATGAGTAATTCGGTATTGTCCCTGAGCGGCGAAAGCAATATTTGGCCGGCTGAAATATCCCGGACCGGCCAAGCCTGCATATCAACTGCCGCGCTTGACAGATCGACTCCACTGAATAGCGGGGAATTACCCAACACCTGATTTACGCTGGGAGAAAATAGTAGCGTCCTACTCATACAACACCCTCAAAACGGAAACAAAATAACAATTGGCGCAAAATACGGGATTCGAAACAGCAAGCCTTTTAACGATCAAAAACCGACCATCAACGGGTAATGTAAACGCTCAGCGCATCGGCCAAGGTAAACTCACTGAAGGCAAGCCTGATGCAGTTCCGAAAAAAGCCGAACTGCCTGCCGTATTCTTCCATAATGATTTTTCCTTCCAGGGATAAAATAAGCATATCGCAAGTAATTGCCAGGACCGGCTCGAAGGGTCTTTTCAAGCGGTGACGAATATAGCGTCCCGAATCACTGAACTGAAATTCCGGGAAGCGTTGTTCTTGCGCGACACGTAGCCAGTCCGCAGGAGGCGTGGCGTCCAGTGTTGTCATGATGTCTGCATAACGCGTCTCGTAGCCGCCATAATACAGCGCAGGATAAAGCTTATTTAGAAACGGTATCAGTTGTTCGTACAGGACGCCTTCCTTCAGGCGCAGTTCCATTTCCCCGGCTGTCTCATGCACGATGTAAATATCCGGCCCAAAATATTGTCCTGTCTTTATGTTTTCAAAAAGTTCGTCCACACCGACATCGGCCTTGTCCAGCACGGCTTTAGGCATCCGCGCCCTCATCGTCAAGCCTACCGCAAGATAGGTGCCCATAAGATCTCCTTTGTTGAGTTGGAATTTGTAGTGTACCGCTCGATTTAACCAGCGCGTAAACGCGCCACGTCGCTTGCGCTTAATCCTGTCTTTGCCGCAATAGTAGCGTCGTCCAGGACATCCAGCAATTGCTTGGCAATCGCTTCGCGCTCGGCTTGCCGTCCTTTTTCCATGCCCTTTTCCATGCCCTTTTCCATGCCTTTCTCTATCGCCGAGGCAATTTTGCTTTCCACATCAGCCAGGGCTTGCATGCGCGTCTCATAAACCTGGCGTTCCTCCTCATCGAACATCCGGTCTACCGCTTCAATGGCTTTGAGGATGGCCTTATCTCCAGACAATTCCTCCGGCACATGCGCTTTGTCCAACTGGTGGGCTTTCGTTAAAAAGGTATTCCAGCGATCCAGCGCACTACTGAGCTGCTGATAGGGCTTGTTGAATTTCTTCAGTTCAACATAATGCAGTTCGAATATATCGTGCAAGCGGTCATCCTTGCCGGTCGCGATATTGATGATTTTGTAACAATTATGAACTTCCTTCGAGTCCGGGATGAAGTTGAAGTCCAGGATGTTGATACTGATGGTTTTTTTCAGTTCCTTGTACATCATGCCTTCGCTGAGCTGTTCGGTCACCAGTTTAGCCCAGTAGTAGATAGCGCGCTTGTCGAAGTTGTAATCTTCGCTGATTTGCATCTCAATGTTAAACCAGCGCTCGTCCTTACTGCGCGCCTTGATGTCGAGAATGGAAATTTTCCCGGCGCGGTAATCGGCCAGGTTATAGGGATTTTTCAGTTCTACTTCGACGACCTGGTCTTGCTCGGTCACGATCGCGTTAATCAGCGAGATCAGCAAGTCTTTGTTTTCTTCGCTTCCGAACAGCTTTTTAAACGCGAAATCTACTCTGGGGTTGATTTTACACATGGTTTTTGCTCCGGGATTATAGAAGGCTATTCAATTACCCCTATCAACGCATAGCTTGGGGAGAGGCAAGAGACGGTGAAATTATCAGTGATTCAGAGTAAAAAACAGGCTTTTCACTCCAACTGCTGATAAAAATAATGCGTAGAAAAATGCTAAAACGCTTTTCAGGCCATTTTCTGGATTAATCCTGCCGGTAAATCGGCATTGCCGCTATCCGCTCATCGATCTGTTGCAATACTTGCTGGTAAGCCGCACTGGCGGTTGAGCCGTAGCGTTGCTTAAACTCCGTTTCGTTCATATGTTCCGGCAAATCCCTGGGGTCAGGCATAAAGTCGCTGTAGTCTTTGATTACCAACATCGCTTCCTGGATTTTACGCGCAGTTTCCGGCGATGCCGTAGCCATTTCGCCGAAACGCGTCCCCGCCTTGTCCGCCGCTAAGTCAATGAAGCTAAAACCGCTACCCACGCGCGCATCGTGCAACTCTTTTTCTTCGCCCACCGCCGCCGATACCTGCCCGCTCACCGATGCGGTAAGCGCCGCTGAGCCGATAAAATGCTGCGCCAGGTCGCCTCTTTTATATAAGAAGGCCGCATAATGCTGCTCCGCCTTCGATGCGGGCGGGGCAGACAAAAACTTTTTGGCGTCCTTATTGACATAGTCATTGACGGCGATAATCGCCATCCTGTTCTCTTCGACGGCATTAGCCGACGTTGAGCGCTGATAGGCGAGTTCGAACATCGGTTTTAACAACTCCGCCAGCGATAAGCGCCAGTTCGGGTCGTGATGGGCGATGATGCCGGCCAGTTTTTCCCGGTAAACGCCCAGCGCCGTATTATCGCTGCCGGTCAGCAGGTTTCGCGCCTCTATCAGCGTATCCAGGTTGGAAAAATAGGTGATCGTTATTTTATCGGGCGCTATGCTGACCGCTTTAATCGGCCTTGTCGCGAGCAGGAAATAATTATTCAGCGACGAATGCCGGATAAAATAATCAATGACAAAAGCAGCGACATTGGACGGCAGCAGTAATTTGCCGGCCTTAAATTTGGTGATGGTCGGCAATGGGTTGCCGTCTATATTGCCCAGCGCCAGCGTAATATTGACATATTTGCCCAAGCGGTTTTCCGGCAATGTCGCCGTAGCGGTAAATTTCAGCTGGTTTTTTTTCAGCGAGATGTTAACCGCGCTCTTGCTGTAGCGGTTCAGCAGGTAATTGGCGGCAAGATTAAGGTCTTCCTTGCTTAATTCTATCGTGCCTATTGCTTCGGGCCGGGTTTTGGAGCCTTCATGCAGTATTTTTTTCGCCCGGGCCATATCTTCGCGGCTCAAAGCCCAGCCCAATTCAATATCGGCTTTATCGCCGACGCCAAAAAAAACGCTCATCAGGCCTACTATTAAAACGACTGCCAGGCAATAAAGCGGTATGCGCAATAAATATTTCATCATACCTGGTTACGGGGCCTGTTATGAAAAGGTCAGGACGAAACCGGCCGGCTTTAGATAATCGGCCTCCTGGATCAAGTCGGCATGGGTCAACGGCGCCTGCTCCAGCCATAGCACCGGGAACTGCAGGTCAATTTTCGCCTTCGTTATCTTGATATTGAAACCGGGCAAGCCATCTTCATGGCGATTGCGCCGCAACAAGACAGCCAAACGCAAAATAATCGCTAAATAAGGCGCATAGCCATGCCACGGTTCCGGTAAAGCACTAAACCGCGACAATGAGAACTTACGCCGGTGCGAGCGTATGATCGCCGCCAGCAGCACTTGATCCTGCCTGGAAAATCCGGCCAGGTCGCCGTGTTCGATAATATACGCGCTGTGCTTATGGTATTGGCTATGGGCGATGTCATGGCCGATTTCATGCAACTCCGCCGCCCAATCCAAAAACTGCCGGCTGTTTTCATCGTTAGCCCAGGCGTTGGCATCCAGCGAGTGCTCCAGCATATACGCAATCGTCTGCTTGATGCGCGCCGCATGGGCTTTATCGGTATGGTAGCGTTCCGCGAGCGCCTGCGCCGTTGCCGAACGAATGTCGTGATCATAAATGCGGCCCAGCAAGTCCTGGATCAGGCCTTCCCTGAGCGCGCCGTCGGCAACCGTCATCTGCTCAATTTTCAGGCTTTTGAAAGTCGCATAAGCTATCGCCACACCACCTGGAAATACCGGCAGGCGTTCCGGGTCGAAATCGGGGAAATTCAGTTCGTTGACATGTTTGCACTGGATAAGGTGCGAGACTAATTGTTCCAGGCCTTCCCGCGTGATGCCGTTATTGCTCCAGTTTTTAACTTGCAGCACTTTGGCGATGGCGCGCAGACTGCCCGATGCGCCTATCGCTTCGTCCCAGTTGTTACGCTGGAATTTTTTCTCAAAAGGCTCCAATTGCTGTTCGGCAAATAAGGTCGCCTGCGTGAAGGCCTCTTTAGATAAGCGGCCGTCCTTAAAAAACGTGTTACTGACCGAAACACAACCCATGTGCAGGCTTTCTTTTTCTTGCGGCGTGTCGCCGGTGCCGATAATGTACTCGGTGCTGCCGCCGCCGATGTCGATAACCAGGCGCAGGTTGGCGTTACTGCCCAGAGTATAAGCAACGCCCTGGTAAATCAGGCGGGCTTCTTCTATGCCGGAAATAATATGGATAGGATGGGTTAACGCTTTTTCCGCCTTAACGAGAAACTGGCCGGCATTTTTGGCGGTGCGTAAGGTATTCGTACCGACGATGCGCACACTGTCGTGCGGTATGGCGCGGATACGCTGGCCGAACCGTTCCAGGCAGGCCAGCGCTCTCGCCTGGGTGGCGCTGTTCAGGACATTGTTCTTATCCAGCCCGGAAGCCAGCCTGACCATTTCCTTAAGGCGGTCCACGGTTTTTAATTTACCGTCATGCAAACTGCAAACAATCATATGGAAACTGTTAGAACCGAGGTCTACAGCAGCAACAATCTCAGGGGCTTTCTTTGGCACGGGCTATCCAGTTTTGTCTACGACGTGTGGTAAATTCTGATAAAATTACGGAATTTTAATTATCCATTCGAACCGATTCGTAGGATATGCCGGGTAATTTAACTTATTTACAGATTTCCGTTAAGTGTTAGTTTCATCATGAATGCATTATCTATCCGTAATCTTAGAAAAACTTACAACAATGGTTTTGAGGCCTTAAAAGGCATTGATCTTGACGTTGAAGCGGGTGATTTTTTCGCGTTGCTGGGTCCGAACGGCGCCGGCAAGTCAACGGCTATCGGCATTATCAGCTCGCTGGTCAACGAAACCAGCGGCGCGGTCAGCATCTTCGGACATAACCTAAAACATGACCGCTCCAGGGCTAAAAGCTGTATAGGCCTGGTGCCGCAGGAAGTTAACTTTAACCAGTTCGACACCGTCAAGAGCATCCTGCTCAACCAGGCCGGCTATTACGGTACGCCGCGCAAACTCGCATTGCAGAGAACCGAGCATTGCCTGAAGCAAATGGATTTGTGGGATAAGCGCGACACGGTGTCCCGCCGATTGTCCGGCGGCATGAAGCGCCGCGTGATGATTGCCCGCGCAATGGTGCATGCGCCGAAATTATTGATTCTCGACGAGCCTACCGCCGGCGTCGACATAGAAATCCGCCGCTCGATGTGGAAAATGATGCAGGACGTCAACCAGCAGGGCACCACGATCATTTTAACGACGCATTACCTGGAAGAGGCGGAAAGCCTGTGCCGCAATATCGCCATCATCGACCAGGGCCTGATTGTCGAACATTCCAGTATGGCAAGCCTGCTCGCACGGCTGCATGTCGACCATTTTGTATTGGATTTGGCGGAACCCCTGGGCGCCGCGCCGGTCATTAACGGCTACCCGGTTGAACTCGTTACCGGCAAAACGCTTAATGTCGCGGTACCGAAAGAAAACGGGCTAAATGAGTTGTTCAACCAGTTAACACAGCAAAACATCAAGGTCATCAGCCTGAAAAACAAAACGAATCGCCTGGAACAATTATTCATGGATTTGGTGGACGCAAAAACAGTGGAAACAACGCCGGCAGGACTTCAGCAATGAACTATTCGATCCCTTTTAACACCCTTGTCATCAAGGAAATCTACCGGTTTATCCGCATCTGGCCGCAAACCCTATTGCCGCCGGCCATTACCACGGCATTATATTTCCTGATATTCGGCAAATTGATCGGCGATCGCATCGGCACGATCAACGGCGCCAGCTATATGGACTATATCGTTCCGGGCGTGATCTTAATGTCGGTCATCAGCCATTCCTATGCGAATGTCGTCTCGTCTTTTTATTCGACCAAATTCCAGCACAATATCGAGGAACTGCTGGTAGCGCCGGTGCCGAACTGGGTCATCCTGGGCGGTTATGTCAGCGGCGGCATTATGCGGGGCTTGCTGGTCGGCGTCGTGGTCGCCTTCATCTCGATGCTGTTCGCGGCGCTGGCCGTCAAGCATATCTGGATTACGCTAGCCATCGCCGTATTGACCGCCACGGTATTTTCGCTGGCGGGCTTTATCAATGCCGTGCTTGCCGAAAGCTTCGACGATATATCCATCATCCCGAATTTTGTGTTAACGCCGTTAAGCTACCTCGGCGGCGTTTTTTATTCGGTATCGATGCTGCCCGGCATCTGGCAAACCATTTCTATGGGCAACCCTATCCTTTATATGGTCAATGCCTTCAGGTATGGCTTCATCGAGGTCAGCGACGTCGATATTCAACTGGCATTCATCATGACGGGCGGATTTATCGTCATCATGACCCTATTCAGCCTGTACCTGCTGCATAAGGGCACCGGAATCAAGAACTGATGCTTGATGCTTTCATCGTAGGGCGCGCCGCGCGCGCCTTCATCGATGCTTAGGCAATTCGCAATAAATAAAATACACGATAAACCAACCAAAAATACGACGGCATGGATGCATACCCTGGGGCATAAAGGAAGTAGAGCAACGCCACCACAAGGGTGGTCTATGAACAGGTCAGTTGCCGAGACCGCAGATGACGCTGATAGTTATACCCACGGGGCACAAGTGATTAACGCATATTTTTCATGGTGTTATCCGTGTTTATCACTTGTGCCCCGTGGGTATAATCATCTGCGTACTATTGTATTTGGGGTTTATTTTTTGCGGCTTACCTTTAAGCAACATACCAAGCTTTTTGGCGCGCACAGCGCGCCCTACGGTCAAAAACTCACTATGCAGGCACAACAAACCCACATCAACTCAACTTTCGTACCTTCGCGGTATTTCATTTAACGCCATCACTTCACACTATAAATGGAATCTTTCATACCTGGACAACGCTGGATCAGCAATACCGAATCGGAACTTGGCTTGGGCCTTATTCTCGACGTCAGCTTCAATCGCGTCACCGTGTTGTATTTAGCCTCCGACGAGCGGCGCGTCTATGCCCGCGATAACGCCCCGCTGACCCGCGTTACGTTTGCGGTAGGCGATGTCATCGAATCGGTCGACGAAGAAAAGCTGACCGTCGTCCGCCTGATCGAACGGGACGGCCTGATCACCTATATCGGCAGGAACCGGACCGGACGGGAGGTCAAGCTCGAAGAAGTCGAACTGAACCATCACATACAGTTCAACAAGCCGCAGGACCGCTTGTTTATCGGCTCATGCGATCCCGGCGCATGGTTTTCATTGCGTTACGAAACCTGGCGCCGCTTGCGGCAACACCAGCAATCGCCGGTTAAAGGCCTGCTCGGCAGCCGGACCTCGCTGATTCCGCACCAATTATTCATCGCCCACGAAGCGGCGAACCGGAGCGCGCCGAGAATCATGCTCGCCGATGAGGTCGGCCTCGGCAAAACGATAGAAGCGGGACTCATCCTGCATCACCGCCTGATTAACGGACTCAGCAACCGGGTATTGATCATCGTGCCGGAAAGCTTGCTGCACCAATGGCTGGTTGAAATGCTCAGGCGCTTTAACCTGCGTTTCAGTATTTTTGACGAGGCGCGCTGCCTCGGCGAGCTCGGCGATGACGGCCTCGATGCAGATAACCTGCTGGAACAGGACGCGCCGCTTAGTCATGATAACCCGTTTCTAAGCGAGCAGCTGGTGTTGGCAAGCCAGGGCTTTTTCGCCCAATACCCGCGCCGCCAGAAACAAGCCCTGGATGCCGGCTGGGATATGGTCATCGTCGATGAAGCGCATCACCTTGAATGGAGCGAAGAGGGCGCAAGCCCCGGCTACCTGTTCGTCGAACAACTCGCAATACGCACGCCCAGCCTGGTATTGCTGACCGCAACCCCCGAACAATTAGGCAAGGAAAGCCACTTTGCACGTTTAAGATTACTGGATCCCGACCGTTTTTACAGCTTCGCCGCCTTCCTCGAAGAAGAACGGCAATTTGAGCCGGTAGCCAATGCCGCAAAGCTATTGTTGGCCAATAAACCCTTGGATGACGAAGCCGCAACACTGCTCACCGCGCTGCTTAAGGATGACAATGTCGGCGGCCTGCTAAAAAACCTGGTCGATCCCGAAAAATCGGCCGCGGCGCGCGATGCCTTGATCAAGATATTGCTGGACCATCACGGCACGGGCCGCATCTTGTTCAGGAATTCGAGGCAAACCGTGCAGGGCTTCCCTGAACGCGAGCGCCATGCCTATCCTTTGGACGGCAGGGCCGGTACCGGTGAGCTGCAACAAGACCCGCGCTACCTGTGGCTGGTCGATAAAATCAAGCAATTGGCCGAGCAACGCCACCCCTGCTCCCAGCAGGGGTACGGCATACACACCATCCTTGGCGATAAAGCCCTGCTGATCTGCAAACACGCGCAAACGGCGGTCGATCTCGAACAAACCTTGAAAAATCGCGCCGGCATCGCCTCGGCCGTTTTCCATGAAGGCCTGTCCATCATCGAACGCGACCGCGCCGCCGCTTATTTTGCCGACCAGGACAGCGCCGCGCGGCTGTTAATCTGTTCGGAAATCGGCAGCGAAGGCCGTAACTTCCAGTTTGTCCATCACCTGGTACTCTGGGACCTGCCGACCAACCCCGATTTGCTGCAACAGCGCATAGGCCGCCTGGACCGCATCGGCCAGAAGCATATTATCCAGATCCATATTCCGTACCTGGAACATACCGATCAGGCTGTCCTGTACCGTTGGTATGACGAAGGCATGAATGCATTCCGCAGCAATTGTTCAGCCGCCCAGCCGGTCGCCGACAGGCTCAAGGACGAACTGTCCGGTGTATTGCTGCATGATAGCGAGGCGGAAATCGACGCCTTCATCGCTAAAACGCAAGCGCTCGGCAAGGACATTGAAACGCAATTGCACAACGGCCGTGACCAGTTGCTGGAATTAAACTCCTACCGCAAAGAGCCGGCCGATGAGTTAATCGCGCAATTGAAAGCCTACGAACAGGAAGGCGGATTATGGCCGTATATGGAAGACCTGTTTGAATGCTACGGCGTGGAAACCGAGTTCCACTCAGCCGATTGCTACATCATCCGCCCCGGCGACCATTTACGGGTAGCGCATTTCCCAGGTCTTTCGGAGGATGGCACGACCGTCACCGTCAATCGCGCCTGCGCGCTCGCGCGCGAAGACATGCAGTTTATGACCTGGGAGCACCCTATGGTCACCGCAGCGATGGATTTAATCCTGTCCAGCGAGACCGGCAACGCCGTCATCAGCGTCGTCAAACACCGCGACTTGAAAGCCGGGCAATTCCTGCTGGAATGCCTGTATATCGTCGAATGCAGCGCGCCCGCCGAATTGCAGATCGGGCGGTTTTTGCCGCCCACGCCGATTCGGGTATTGATCAACCAGCATCAGCACGATTTAACCGAGCTTATCGCGCACAGGGATTTACCCGACACCGGCGCCAATTTCGACAAGCACCAGATCACGGCTTTCCTGAACCATCAACGCCCGCAGCTCAACAAACTGTTGGCGATTGCCGAGCAAAAAGCCCGCGCCGATATGCAGCAGCTTATCGCCGATGCCACAACGCTCATGCTGGAATCGCTGACGGCGGAAATAAAACGCTTGAACCGGCTGAAAAAAGTCAATCCAGCGATTAAAGCCGAAGAAATCGAGCAATTAAAAGACCTCACGCTGCTGGCCCATGAAAATATCGAGGCGGCGCAATTAAGGCTGGATGCCGTAAGGTTTGTCGTTACCAGTTAAGCCAGCGTTGAGTCGGGTGCCTTATGCGCCATTCAGCCATCGGATATAATGGAGCGCAATCGTAAACCCAGATCCTTGCCTGGAGCGTAGGGCACGCCCTACAGCAAGGGACCTGGATAGTTACCGATGAAGGTTTCAACAGGGCGGACATGGCGCAATCAAGGTTGATAAAACCGGAATGTATTGCGGCCGATGCGCTTAACCTGATAGAGCGCTGCATCGGCGCGGCTCAGCAGAGCGGCGACACTGCTGCCGTCATCAGGGAACAAGCAAATGCCTATGCTGCAACCGATAGTCACGCGCTCGCCGCCGTCCAGGGCGAACGGCATATTGAGCAGGTCAATGATGTTCTGCGCCAGGCCGGCGGCGACGTCCGGCGATTCCATATCTTCGATGACAATGACGAATTCGTCTCCGCCCAGGCGCGCTACGGTGTCGATGTCGCGCATGCGGGAGAGCAGGCGGCCCGCCACTTGTTTAAGCAAATCGTCGCCGGCCTGATGCCCGAACTCGTCATTGACTTCCTTAAACCGGTCGAGATCGAGGAACAGTATCGCCCCCTGCCCGCCGTTACGGTGGAGACGGTCGAGCGAGTATTGCAGGCGCGGCATCAACAGCAACCGGTTCGGTAAATCGGTCAGCGCATCATGGTGCGCCAGATGCTCGAGATAAGTCGTGGCATGCTTGATCCGGCTGATGTCGGTAAACACGCCGACGAATTTTTCCGCTACGCCGGAGGCGTCCAACACGGTACTGATAGTCAGCCATTGCGGATAGATGTCGCCGCCCTTGCGACGGTCCCATACTTCCCCCTGCCAATAGCCGATATCGCGCAGGTCGCGCCACATGGACTGGAAAAAACTGGGTTCATGGCGCCCGGAATTGAGCACATCCAGCCTCCGACCCAGGATGTCGGCTTCCGGGTATTCGGTGATAGCCGTGAAGGCGGCGTTGACGGCGAGCACCCGGCCATCCAGGTCGGTGACGGCGATGCCCTCTTGTGTGGCATTGAATACCGCCGCCATCAGGCGCAGATGTTCCTCGTCCTTTTTCCGTGCACTGATGTCTTTGGCGTAGACGATGAAGTGATCCTTGATGCAGGCCCCGCGCAGAGTCACCCAGAGTATAGCGCCATCCAGCCTACGCAAGCGGTACTCTCCCTCGACAACGCCACTTGTATCGCTTGCACAGCTGATGGCGAAATCCGCCAACGCCTTATCCCTATCTTCGTCGATGACGATATCGGCGATACTGAGTCTTGTCAGGCTAGCCAAGTCGTAGCACAGGGTTTTCAGCGCCGTAGGGTTGGCATCGATGAAGCGGCCCTGCGCATCGGCGACCAGCAGCAACATAGGGGCCTGTTCGAAATAAGCGCGGAATTTTGCTTCGTTGGCGGCCAGCGCTTGCTCCGCCTCGACCCGGACGCGATGCTCTTCGGCCTCGTTGATACCGCGCAGTATGGACGGCAGCAGGCGGCTGAGGTTGTCCTTCAGGATGAAATCCCAGGCGCCGTGCTTGAGCAATTCCACGGCGGTTTCCTCGCCGACGCTGCCGGATACCAGGATCAGCGGCAGGTTGGGACGATGCGCCTGGATATAGCGCAGGCTTGCGCAAAAGTCCATGCCCGGTACGCTGTAGTCGGACAGCACGGCATCCCAGTCCTCGCTGAGCGCCTCGCTTAGTTCCGCAGAGCTATCGACGCGCCGGCAGATGGCTGCACAGCCATTTTTTTTCAAATGCCGCTCGATCAACAGCATATCGGCCGGGTTGTCTTCTATGCACAATATCCGTAACGGCGCGGTCATCGCGCTCTCAAGCATAATGCGGCGGCTCGTTAGTAGCCAGCCAGTACACGCCCAGGCGCGCGACGGTCTCGGCGAATTCGGCGAAATCCACGGGCTTGCGCACGAAGCTGTTGCAACCGATTTCATAGCTTTCCAGGCGGTCCCGCTCCTCGTCCGAAGAAGTCAGGATGACCACCGGCAGCACTGCCGTGCGTGCGTCGGCGCGCAGCCGTTCCAATACTTCCAGGCCGGACAGGCGCGGCAGGCCGATGTCGAGCAGCACCACGGTGGGCAACGCAGGGCCTTCGCGGCCTGCGAACTCGCCTGCCCGGAACAGGTAATCCAGCGCCTGCTGGCCGTCCCGCGCCACATCGACTTGGTTGGCCAGATTGGCTTTGCGCAGCGCGCGTAGCGTCAGCATTTCGTCCTGGAGATTGTCTTCCACCAGCAGTATGGTTTTGTTATTCATCATTGAGCCTTCTCTTCGCCGCGCAACGAATCTGCGGGCAGGTTGGGTAAAGTAAAACAGAATAGGGCGCCTTTGCCAACTTCCCCTTGCGCCTCGATAACCCCGCCGTGGCGGTGCACAATGCGTTCCACGGTGGCGAGACCGATGCCGATGCCGGGAAATTCCTCCTGGCGATGCAAGCGCTGGAAAGGTTGGAACAACCGGTTGGCATGGCTCATATCGAATCCGGCGCCGTTGTCGGCGACACAGAAACGGTGCATACCGTCCTGTTCTTCGGCGTAAATGCGAATGCTCGGCGCCGCCGCGTAGGCGGTATATTTCCAGGCATTATCCAGCAGGTTGCACATCACTACTTCGATCATGCGCTCATCACCATGCGCCCGAAGCCCGGCTTCCACCTGGACCGCCACCTGCCGGCCGGGGTCGCTACGCATCAGTTCGGCCAACAGGCGCTCCGAAAGGGAGGACAGATCCACGGCGTCATGTTGCAATTCGCCGCGTGTGCTGCGCGAGAGCACCAGCAGGCCGTCGATCAATGCGCTCATCTTGTGGCTGGCGATGTCGATCTGCTCCAGGTATAGCTTCGCTTCGCCCTGCAACTGCTCACCGTAATCCTCCACCAGCGCTTGGCTGAACCCGCTCATGGCCCTGAGCGGCGCACGCAGGTCGTGGGAGACGGCATAGACAAAGGCATCAAGCTCGCGGTTGGCAACGGTGAGCTCGGCGGTACGCTCGATCACGCGCCGTTCCAGATCGGAGTTGAGCCGGCGGATTTCATCTTCGGCCTGCTTACGCGCCTGGACGTCTTCGACGACGGCGATGAAATAGTCCGGTGTCGCATCCGGCTTCCTCACCAGCGCAACCGTAAGATTGATCCAAACCAGCGTATTATCTTTGCGAATATAACGCTTTTCCATCGCATAGCTCCGGATTTCGGCGGACAGCATCTGTTGCACCTGATCCAGGTCGGTTTGCAGGTCATCCGGGTGAGTAATCTCTTGAAAGGTTCGCGCCAGCAGCTCTTCCTCACTGTAACCGATAATCTCGCACAGCTTGCGGTTGACCCGCAGCAAGCGGCCACTGGGCGCCACCAGCGCGATGCCCATCGCCGCTTGCTCGAAGGTGGCTTCGAAACGGGTTTCGCTCTCACCGAGCTTGTCGGCGGCGCGTTTACGGTCTTTGATCAGGCTGCCTACCCGCGCCAGCAGCTCCTCGACGGCAAAAGGCTTGTTAAGATAATCCTGTACGCCGTCCTTGAGCAAGCGCACACGCAAGTCATCGTCGGCCTTCGCGGTGAGTATGACAATGGGCAACTCCGCCAGCCCCGGTTGCCGGCGTAGTGCCTGCACCATCTGGTCGCCGGAGAGTCGCGGCATCATCACATCGCTAAGAACAAGGTCGGGTTGCAGCGCCAGGGCCAATTCCAGGCCCTGGCGTCCGTCAAAAGCACAGGCGACGCGGTAGTGCGGACTCAAGGCTTCGGCAATGAAAGCGTTCATATCGGCATTGTCCTCGACAACCAGCACCAGCGGCGCATTTGCTCCGGGCTGGGTAGCGGCCGGGTAAGCCGTGTTCAGAACAGGCGGGCGCAGTTCGTTCACGGCTTGCTGGTCGATGAGCGGGTCGAGCCGGCTGGCCGTATCCTGGATAAGCGCGCCGGCCGGCGCATGCAGCGGCAGCCGGACGGCGAAGAGCGCGCCGCCGCCGTCGGCCTCGTCCACGCTTGCGCTGCCGCCGTGCAGCTCGGCGAATTCCTTGACGATAGCCAAACCTAAGCCGGTGCCTCCGAAGCGGCGCTGCGCACCGCCTTCCAGTTGGCGGAACCGCTCGAACGCCGCTTCGCGCAAATTGGCCGGCACGCCGGGCCCGTTATCCTGCACCTCGATGACAGCCTGGCCAGCCTCTGCGCGCAACCGCACCTCAACACAACCGCCCCCGGGGGTAAATTTGAAGGCGTTGGAAAGCAGGTTGAGCAGGATGCGTTGCAGCTTCTCAGCATCCGCTTCGGCCACCAACGGAGTCGGCGCATCGATGCGATAGGCTATATTTTTTTCACGCGCCAGGGAGTCGAATTGCGAGGCCATCGCCCGTGTCAGTCCGCCGAGCTCGACCTGCGCATAGTCAACAGGCATACGGCCGGACTCCAGCTTGGCGGCGTCAAGCAGGTCGCTGACGTGGCTATATAAGAGCCGGGCATTGCGCAGCATCATCTCGTCTTCGCGCCGTTGTTCCGGGGACAGGCCGGTTGCGGCCAAACGCCGGGCCAAGGGACTCATGATCAAGGTCAGCGGTGTGCTCAATTCATGGCTGACGTTGGCGAAAAACTGCGATTTAAGTTCGTCCAATTCCAGCGTTTTTTGATAAAGCCGGGTGATTTGCTCGTTGGTGATACGGGTTTCCGCGAGCGCGGCTTCGGTATTGCGTTGCGCGCGACGTAAACGCGCCTGGGTATCGCAGAATAAATAGCCCATGATCACGAACAGGCCCACTGAATAGAGGTTGGCCGGATTATCCACCGCCCAGCTCAACTGCGGCGGGATAAAGAAGTACCAGACCATGCCGGCGCTCAGTACGGTGCTGGTCAGTCCGCCCCAGAGGCCTCCGAGGCGTGCGCTGAAAAATACCGTGGGGAAAAACAGGAACCAGACGAAGGGTGCGATCCAGGGCCACAGCAACCACTGTAGCGTCAGCGCCAGGAAGGGTAGCAGGACGGACAGTGCTAGGCGGGCGTTCATCGCGCACGCCTCCCTTGTTGTTGCGCCGACGCAGTGCCCGGAAATATCGAAGAAATAGGCCACATGCTCCCGATACAGCGACTGCAATTTGCTAGAAACAATAAAACCTCGGATGAGCCGTCAACGCTTAATTTCATGTTTTTGGGGTGGGGGGATGACGACAACCTCAACCTGGAGCCGTCGTAAGCATCCCCGTCGTTATTGATAGGGTTACGGTTGTACAATCTCGCATCCATAAAAAACCGGATGGCGGCCATCCGGGGTATAGTTTACGATAACCCCCCAAATGAATGTACCCCTGCAACACAGGGATTATCCCTTGAATTTTTAAAATAGGCCAATGTCTGTCACTCCTAGCACTGCGACTGCCGACGCGTCAACAATACCGTTTGACAGCGCCACATTTCTAAAAAACCTGACCACGCGCCCCGGCATTTATAAAATGTTCAATGCCCAGAGCGAGATTATTTATGTCGGCAAGGCTAAAAACCTTAAAAACCGCGTCGCCAGTTATTTCAAAGCACAGACCGCATCGCCCAAGCAGCAGGTCATGATGACCAAAGTGGCGCATATTGAAGTGACCGTTACGCATACCGAAGGCGAGGCCTTATTGCTGGAATGCCAGCAGATCAAGCGCCATAAGCCCCGTTACAATATCTGCCTCCGTGACGACAAATCCTTTCCTTATATTTACTTGTCCACCGACCACGATTTTCCGCAAATCACCACGCTGCGCGGCGCGAAAAAACTGCCCGGCAAGTATTTCGGCCCTTATCCCAGCGCGGGCGCCGCCAGGGAAAGCCTTAAATTACTGCAAAAACTGTTTCCGGTCAGGCAATGCGAAGACTCCGTTTATAACCATCGCACCCGGCCTTGCCTGGAGCACCAGATAGGCCGCTGCACCGCGCCTTGCGTCGGGCTGGTCGACAAAACGGCCTACGCGCTCGATGTCGACAGCACGATACTGTTCCTGGAAGGCAAAGGCGGCGTTCTCATCGAGCAATTGATCGCGAAAATGGAGCGCGCCGCAAACGCTCTCGATTATGAACAGGCCGCCACGACCAGGGACCAGATTGCCCGCTTGCGCATCGTACTGGAAAAACAGTTTGTACAGGGCGAAAAAGGCGATGTCGATATTATTGCCTGCGCCACCAAGCTCAATGCGGCTTGCGTTCAGGCGTTTTTCATCCGCGGCGGCCAGCATCTCGGCAATAAGGTCTTTTTCCCGAAAATCACCGATGAACACGATCCGGCCGCCATCATTGAAGCGTTTGTCGCGCAGTATTACCTGGACAGGCAGGCGCCTTATGAATTAATCGTCAGCCATGAACCTGAAGACAGCGCGTTGCTGACGGAAGTGTTAAGCACCCAGGCCAAACATGCCGTAACCATTACCGGGCGCGTCAGGGGTGAACGCTTGAAATGGCTGCAAATGGCGGTAACCAATGCCGAAAATGCATTGCTCGGCAAATTATCGGAAAAATCGGGTATTTATGCCCGTTACCTCAGCCTGCAGCAGGAACTGGGCTGCAGGGACCTGCCCAAGCGCCTGGAATGCTTTGACATCAGTCATACCCAGGGCGAGCAAACCGTGGCGTCGTGCGTGGTCTTCGACCGCGAAGGCCCGGTAAAGTCGGCCTATCGCCGCTTCAATATCACCGGCATCACTGCGGGCGATGATTACGCCGCCATCCACCAAGCCGTTTCCAGGCGTTTTAAACGCCTGCAGCAAGGCGAACATGCCGCGCCGGACATCTTGTTTATCGACGGCGGCAAGGGGCAGGTCAAAGCGGCGCAAAAGGCACTAGAGGAATTAGCGATAAACAATGTTATGATAGTGGGCGTTTCCAAAGGCCCTGACCGGAAGCCTGGAATGGAAAAACTGATCCTGGCCGGCCAGGATCGGCCGATGGACATCAGCGCAGGGGCCAGCGGCCTGCTGTTGATCCAGCATATCCGCGATGAAGCGCACCGCTTTGCGATAACAGGGCACCGGCAGCGCCGCGGCAAGGCAAAGAAACAATCGATTTTAGAGGGCATTCCCGGACTGGGTGCTAAACGACGACAACAATTATTAAAGCAGTTTGGCGGTTTGCAAGGCATTGCACAAGCGGGAGTAGACGCGCTTTGCAGTATAGACGGCATCAGCCGGTGTGTGGCGCAACGAATTTACGAGCACTTTCATCATCAAGATGGCAATTGAATTTAACTTACCAACCAATATCACGCTGTTAAGGATCGCGTTAATCCCGCTATTAACTGTGGTTTTCTACCTGCCCTGGGAGCAGTCCAACCTTGCCTGTACGCTGATCTTTATAATCGCCGGCCTTACCGATTGGCTGGACGGCTACCTGGCCAGGAAAATGCAGATGGAAACGCCTTTCGGCGCATTTTTAGACCCCGTCGCCGATAAGTTAATGGTCGCGATGGTGCTGGTGCTCATCGTCCAGCAGCAGGCATCCCCGTATATTGCCATTCCCGCCGCCATCATCATCGGCCGGGAAATCACGATTGCCTCGCTCCGGGAATGGATGGCGGAAATCGGCCAGCGCGCCACCGTCAAGGTATCCCAGCTCGCCAAATGGAAAACCGGCATACAAATGCTCTCTATCGGGCTGTTGCTGTACCGTGACGACTTACTCGGCGTACCCGTAAACACTGTCGGCTATTGGCTCTTATATATTGCCGCGATATTAACGCTCTGGTCTATGGCGGCCTACTTGAGGGCGGCGTTGATCGTCATTGCCAAAGAATAATTACCTTATAAATCAAAGAGGCGCACACTGTTTTTTTGATTTCACTTACTAATAAAAGATACAGCCTATTGAATCGGCTGTGAAAGAAGAACATGGACCAAGAAACAGACACTATTCAGGTGAGCCCTGAAACACCAACTGAAACGGCGGATGACATACTGCTTGCGGCGCTTAAATTATTTGCTGAAAAAGGTTATTTCAATACCTCGCTAAGCGATATTGCGCAGGCTGCCGGCATCAAAAGCATCAGCGCGATTTATCAACACTTTGACAATAAACAGGCGATAGCATCGAGGCTGTACGAAAGCATTTTCGACAACCTGAATGTCTCCGTTGACGATATAAGGCGCAGGAGCCAGAAATCATCGGAACAATTACACGGCATCGTCGATTTGTTCTTCAAGCTGACCGATGATGCGCCTTATATCATGCAGTTTTTGCTGATCCTGAAAACCAGTGAATTCCTCCCCGGACAAAAGCCGGTACTGGAAACCCCCGCCTTCGCCAAAATCGTCAAAATCATCCAGTCCGGGATCAGGACCGGAGAAATCCGCAATATTGACCCGATGCTTGCAACCGCCCATTTTTTCGGCATTATCAATAATACCTTACGGATGGTATTGACCGGCGAACTCGATAAAAAAGCCGATGCCTACCAGCCGCAAACCTGGCTGGCCGCATGGAACCTGATCGCCAAAAAATCGACGTGTTTCTGATTTGGAGACATCCAGCCTCTTGCTAAAGCCACAGCCTGTAGATACCGCCATCAAGGAGCCAACACACTACCCAAGCCGGAAAAGGCGCGCATGGCGCGCCCTACATCTCAGTCGATCACAAAGCGTTTTCTTCCTTATCTTCTTCAGACGCCATCTCCGAAATCTCCTTCAACCGGGAAATAGCCTTAAAATTAATGCTCATTTCAGGATAATTGCCGTCGCTATCGGCCTCGCCCGCCACCTCTCCGGTCAGTAATTCCAGCGCATCATCGACTCGCGACACGGTATAAACCGAAAACAGGCCTTCTGCAACGGCATCGATCACTTCCTGTTTCAGCATCAGGTTGCGCCTGTTGGCGGACGGGATAATCACGGCATGTTGCCCGTTGAGACCGCGCGCCTTGCAAAGCCTGAAGAAGCCTTCTATTTTTTCATTAACGCCGCCTATCGCCTGCACTTCGCCGTATTGGTTGATGGAGCCGGTTATCGCAAACGACTGCTTGATCGGGATGCGCGTCAATGCGGAAATAAGGCAGCACAGCTCGCCGAGCGCGGCGCTGTCGCCGTCGATAAGACTGTACGACTGTTCTATCGCGATACTGGCCGAGATCGCCAACGGAAACTGTTGCGCGTAAAAATGGCCCAGGTAGCCGGTTAATATCATCACGCCTTTTGAATGTATCGCCTGCCCTAACTCGGCTTCCCGCTCAATATCGACGATGCCCCTGGAGCCCGGATAAACCGTCGTGGTAATCCGGGCCGGTGAGCCAAAACAACTGCCGCCTATTTCCAGTACCGTCAAGCCGTTGATTTTGCCTATCGCTTCGCCTTCGGTATCGATCAGGATCGTGCCGTCGAGCATTTCTTCGAGAATGTCCTGCGATATTCTGCCGTTGCGGTATTCCCTGGCGGCCAGCGCCTGCTCGATATGCGCCCTGTCAATCACATCGGCCTGCGCCTGCCGGCAATACAGGTTGGCCTCGCCGATAATCTCCAGCGTATCGTTGATGCGGGCGGAAAGCTGGTGCTGGTTTTCCGAGAGCCTGCAACTGTGTTCTACCAGTCCTTCAATAGCCGCCCGCGTTAACGGCTTGGCGCCGGAATCGGCCGCCTGCCTCATCATCAGCAACGCAAATTGCTGTATCGACTCGCGATTAAGCGGAATGTAATTGTCAAAATCAGCCAGGATTTTGAACATCTCGTTAAATTCATTATCCAGCTCTTCCAGCAAGTAATAAATATCCCTGGAACCAACCAATATCACCTTAACATTCAATGGGATCACTTCCGGCTTCAGCGTGATGGTATTGACGCCGAGTTCTGAATAAGGCGACTCGATTTCAATACAGCCGGACTGTAAGGCCCTTTTCAGGCCATCCCAGACGAACGGGTAGGTCAGCAGTTTTTCGGCATCGAGAATTAAATAGCCGCCGTTGGCCTGATGCAAGGAACCGGCGCAAATCCGCCGGTAACTCGTGACCAGGGTCCCCTGGTCGTTGGCATATTCAATACGGCCGAACAGGTTCTGGTAAATCGGGTGCGGCTCATAGACCACCGGCGCGCCGCTTTCCTGCTTGTGGTCAACGAGGATATTGGGCGCATATTGTTCGATCAGCAAGAGCTTCTTGCCGCTGTTGGCCTGCGTTTCCAAAGAGCTGCCCGGCATCAGGCAATCGGCGATCGTGATTTCCAGGTTGCTCTTGATGTCGGATAAATAAGCGATAACGTCATCAACGGCTTGGTATTTGTCACGCAGCTCGGCCAATAACGGCTCTATCGCTAGACTGATGGTATCCGTGTCAAGCTGCCTGGTTTTTTCGACCATCGTCCTGCGCCACTGCGGCAATTCCAGCAGCACATCGCCCAGGTAATCCTCCAACTCCTCGACATGCCTATGGAACACATCCCGTTCGCCCTGCGGCAATTGGGTGAACTGCTCATCGTTAAGCACCTTGTTGTCTTTAAGCGGCGTGAAGGTAATCGTTTCCCTTTCCCTGAACAACGCGATCTTAAAGGTCTCGGCTTTTTTTTCAACCAGCTCGATCGCGATGTTATAAGCCTGGTTAAACCGGCGTTCAATAGCGGTCTTTTTTTGCTGGTACGTCGGGCTTTCAAACACGGCCGGGAATGTAGCCAGCACATTATCGATCAATTTTTCAATGTCCTTGCTGAACACCTGCCCATATCCGGGCGGCACGCACAAGGCCCTAGGCTCCCTGGTATTATCAAAATTATCGACATAGACATAAGAAGACGGCGCCGGCAAGGTCTTGGAAAGCTTGTCCAGGTGCCCGGAAATCATCGTCAAGCGACCCAGGCCCGTCTCGCCCATGACAAAGATATTGTAGCCGAAAGCCGGCATCGCAACGCCGAACTCCAGCGCCGACTGCGCCCTGGGCTGTCCCAATATGGCTTTGGGTGATCGGGGCTGGACTTCGGGTAATTCAACATCCGCCAAGTCGACGTGTAGTTTTAGGGACGCAACCGGCAGCTTTAGAGTATTGGGCATGGACAGGACAACAACGGCTTAATAGTTAAACCGCTGATTCTATCATTTTTAATGTGTTGTCCGATATGTACATACACGCCGCATCCAAAGCTTTATACTTTTCGGGTCGTTATCCTCTTTCGTAAGTTGAGCTACAGATTATGGACAAGCAATTATTTGAACTTGCCGAACGGCTGGGCCGGTCATTAAAAGACAACGACCGGATTATAGCGACTGCCGAATCATGCACGGGCGGCTGGATCGCTGAAGCCATTACCGAAATTCCCGGCAGTTCGGCATGGTTTGACCGCGGCTTTGTCAGTTACAGCAATGCGGCAAAAATACAAATGCTGGGCGTAAATCCCAAGACTTTGGAACAATACGGCGCCGTCAGCGCCGAAACGGTCGCGGAAATGGTTGCCGGCGCATTGGCTCACAGCGACGCCACGACGGCAATTGCTGTAAGCGGAATAGCCGGGCCTGACGGCGGAACCTCAGCGCAACCGGTCGGAACCGTCTATATCGCATGGAAAAACAAAGGCGAGGAAGCTGTCGTGATAAAAAAGCAATTTTCTGGAAATCGGCATCAAATAAGGGCGCAAACGGTGAAAATTGCTATCGAAGGATGTTGCGAAGAGGGGAGGCGCTCAGCAATCTAAATCTGCTCAGTAGAATCTAACGGTTATGTTTTTCAGGGGCTATGACAACAGCGGCCGGGTCGTGCCTAAAAGCCGAACTCGGACTCGTCGAAATCTTCAAACTGTTCTTTCAATTGTTTCTTTTCCCAGTAAATCTCAATTTTCCTGCGAGCATCCCTTTTGATGGTCTCTTTTTCAAGACCATCGGAAAGCGAAGCATACTCGCCACTATCAAAAAGTTCATCGTCATCATGATCGGGTTCGGTAGCCGTACTTTGCGTACCGACTTTGGTCGGTGATTTGGGAGATGTTTTAGTCATTTTTAACCTCTGCTATTCAAAACCATTATTAAAATCCTATTACGTACACTTGTAAATTAAAAATATTATCGGCACTCGGCATTTAAATCAACCCGGATTTGCCTGGACAAACGCCGTAGCGAGCGTGAATTATCCCGGCTTGGCGGCTGTGATTAAAAATCCCGCCGGGTTATTTTGACAGCAAACAATACCGGCTGGCGATGCGATGCCTATCCCTTAGGCGCGGCGCGCCCCAGCCGGTTGAGAACAATTTCCTATCGACGATATTCTAGCTTATACTTTCCGGGACAGCGCCAACTTTCCCATAATAATCAACGCTAAAGCAGACCATACATGGAAACAACAGATTCAATACCCTATTTTGATGTCATCTTCGAGGAGTTCAAGAATCAGGATTCCGTTCTCGCCGAAGCCTTCGGCAAACATGTGCATTGGGGGTTTTGGCCGGAACCCGAACATGCGGAGCTGTCGCTGGAAAGCTTTTTAGAAGCGGCCGACCGGCTTTCAGGACAGCACTTTGAGGCCGCGGCTATCGCGGATCACATGAAAATACTGGATACCGGCTGCGGTTTCGGAGGCTCTATCTCGCTGCTGAATGACCGCTATCAACAAATGGAACTACATGGCGTCAATATCGACGAGCGCCAGGTAGATCGCGCCAAAAGCGCTGTTATTGCCCGTGCAGGTTCAGGCAACACGATTGATTTTAAAGTGGGCGACGCCTGTAAACTTGACTACGCCGATGCCGGTTTTGATGTCGTGCTCGCCGTTGAATGTATTTTTCATTTCCCGTCCCGTAGCGATTATTTCAGCGAAGCCTGGCGCGTTTTAAAACCCGGAGGCCGTCTGGTTATCTCGGATTTCATTGTCAACCGGCCCACGTCGATGCTCTTTGCATTGATGTGCCTGCCCTATCTGTCGCTGATGAAAAAGTATTACGGCGAGCTCGGCGAGCCGATGACCTTGTCGTCCTATAAACGCCTGGCCAAGACCGCAGGGTTTGATTGTTATGAAATCAGGAACATTACGGCCGGCACGCTACCGACTTATAAGTTCCTCGAAAAATTCACGACGGCCACTGGGCCTGAAGCGAAAGAGATTACTAAACTCTACCGTTTCCAGCATTTAATTTCGCGGCTCGGCTTTCACCGCTACACGGTGCTGGCCTTTCAAAAGAGATGATCATGAACACAACAGATGCCTACCTTGAACAATTGCAACGCGACGGCTACGTCATCGTCGAAAACGTCCTTGAACCGGAGCTGGTCGACCTCATCGACCAGGACTTGCGGCGGCTGGAAACAGAACTGGACATCCAGACCGGGAAAAACGAGTTTGAAGGCACCCGGACCTTACGCATCCATAACCTGCTGGTGCATGGCGAACTGTACCAACAACTCCCCACGCACCCGAAAATACTGCCTATTATCGAGCGCTTTCTCGATCCCGGCTGCCTCATCTCGTCGATGTCGACATCAACGCTGTTACCCGGTGAAACCGCACAAACGATTCACGCTGACGACCAGTTAATCCCGCTCCCCAAACCGCATATCCCCATCGTCTGCAATACGCTGTGGGCGATCTCCGACTTTACCGACGCAAACGGCGCAACCCGGATTATTCCGGGCAGCCACACGGCCGATCACTCGCCCGATATTCATACCGCATACGACAGCATCGCCGCCGAAATGCCCAAAGGCAGCGTATTACTGCTGCACGGCAGCCTATGGCACGGCGGCGGCGCCAATCGGAGCGATGACCGGCGCGCGGCGATTGCATTGAATTATTGCGCGGGCTTCATCCGCCAGCAGGAAAACCAGCAACTGGGCATACCCAGGCCCATCGCCCGCGGCTTTTCCAGGCGGCTGAGCGAACTGGTCGGATACGGCATTTACAATACGCTGATCGGGCATATTAATTGCGGCCATCCGGGCAAATTGCTCGATGAGTCGTAGCGCACCGCGCGTGGAAACCAGGCCGACGAGGTCAAGCCCTACAACAGCTCGCAGTCAAAAACCGTATTACTGCTCAGCGGCACCACTTTTTTCATCGACAAACTCAGGTTCGCCGGCGCTTTGACGGCGACGGCGGCGACATGCTGTTCGGTCACCTTAAGACGCCAGAACTGCCAATGCTGCGGGTCGTCGGCAAGGCGCTCATCAAAAGATATGCCCGGCGCACGGTTGCCATCGAGATGAAAACTGAACTGGTCCAGCGGCAATGACAAGCCCATCCCCCTGGCTTTGATGTACGCTTCCTTCAGCGTCCAATAATCGAAAAACCGGCTTTTTTGTTCGCCGACCGACAGCTTTAAAAGATCATCGACTTCCCGGGCCGAAAAATAATGTTCGGCAATATTAAGCGCCGCATTTTTTCTTTCCCGGTATTCAACATCCACGCCCAGGTCATGGCGTAAAACCACCCCGCATAGAACTAAGCCGTCCGTATGCGAAAGATTAAAGCGTATCGGCAGTTCGGTCAGTCCCGGCATAATTTCGGGCTTGCCGTAGGCGTTGCGGGAAAAACGCCAGTCCGGGGGCGCAACATCGGCATAACAGGATAATGTCGAGCGAACCAGCGCCCGCGTTACCAGGTACTGGTGCCGGTGCCGTGCAAAATAGAACCGCCGCCATTGCGTCCGCTCCTCATCGGTAAGCCATTGCTCGTAACGCGACAAAAGCCGCTCGTCGGTGATTTCATCCGGGAACGCGAACCAGAGATCGATGACATCTGCCGGAAGCTCTGCTGAAGCTTTTCCTTCCCGAATCGGCACAAGCGGTGACGCAACCGGTTTCATTGAATGACTCCTGAGATAAGCATAGGTATTTTTGGGGCAAGATAGGGCTGAATAATTGTAACGGCTTTCATTAAAACAAGTTTTTAAGACAAAGGTAGCGCAAATCTATATCATAGTCCGCTTTTTAATTGCTTATTAGAAGGTTTTATCATGCAAGTAGCTGACAATATGGCTGTTTCTATTCACTATACGCTGACGAATGATGAAGGCGAAGTCATTGACAGCTCCGAGGGCAACGAACCGTTAATGTATCTGCACGGCGGCGGCAATATCATTTCCGGCCTCGAAAAAGCGCTGCATGGCAAAGCCGTCGGTGAAAAATTTAATGTGCGTATCGACGCGGAAGATGCTTACGGTGAATTCATGGACGACAGGGTCCAGGTCATCTCGCGCGATATGTTTGAAGGCGTTGATGAAATTGAAGTCGGCATGCAGTTCCATGCCGATGTCAGCTCAGGCCCCGGCGTCATCACCGTCGTTAATGTTGACGGCGATGATATTACTATCGACGGCAATCATCCGCTGGCCGGGATGCCGTTAACCTTTGCCGTGGAGGTCATCGAAATCAGGCCTGCAAGCCGTGAAGAATTGGCGCATGGCCATATCCACGGTGCTGGCTGCGATCATTAATCCCCAAAAACCTAGTCAGCCCCTCGCGGGACGGGGTTTGCAGCCCATACGCGCCAACTTAGCGTCTAAAATAAGCTGCAAGCGCAGGATAAGTTTATCCGCTAACACTGGCATTCAATTTCAGCCTATTGGCTAGCTTCAGCCAGCTTACACCCTCGGAAGGA
>Ga0172373_10002136_pt1 | contig 30838 bp, 16 predicted proteins | sample Lak10m_2_FD_114546 | JGI IMG/M metagenome (GOLD analysis project Ga0172373, IMG submission 114546) | Freshwater microbial communities from Kabuno Bay, South-Kivu, Congo - kab_092012_10m | ecosystem: Environmental > Aquatic > Freshwater > Lake | place: Democratic Republic of the Congo...
GATAAAAGTCTCTTCCGTTTGGGACTCGATTGGCTAAAGTACACTTTGAAACATTCGATTGACTTTCAACCCGTCTTCCTTTTTAGGCTGCCAGAGATCCCAAGTCGTGTACGGTAGAGAAATAAAAGATAGAATTCTTGGGATAAAAAATATTACGCTTCTCGACGGTGTTAATAAAACTCAAAATCAATTCATGGCCACACGTCTTGGAGTTGTTGCAGGAATTGAATGGGCAACGGGTTTTATATTCGCTATCGAATTAGCCTCACTCGCAATGGTTCTATTTAGCCCAGAGACAAATTTATACAAAGTCATTTATACAGTAGCAGTTTCATTTATCATGCTTATTGCAATTTCCGTCGCAGTTGGGTTTCCCTATTATGTGTACAAAACATCAAAAAGATAAAAAATGATGGTTAATTACGAATAAAAGCTTTAATTTTCTGTGTGCTGACAATGTATTGTCAACGACTCCCCTCTCGCTTATAATTAAGATATCAAACGGCGCAGGAATTGAACGCTTGCCTCCCTGAATGAGCCAAACGGGACGCGCCGAATTACTTTAAAAATGACGGTGAATCAGCCCGAATCACGCTAGAATCAAGCAGTTTTGCCCTTCCTTACGCGGGTGTAGTTCAGTGGTAGAACGCTTGCTTCCCAAGCAAGATATCGTGGGTTCGAATCCCATCACCCGCTCACAGACAAGTCGAGGAAATTACTGCCTCGACTTTTTGTTATGCTATACTAATTGTAAGGTAGCTGTCATGTGTGTGTTCAGGTCTTAAATGTAAAATTCAAGCCGGAGTTGACTTGAAATGGCAGAAACGAACAAAGGTACGGTCCTTTATGTGGAAGATAATTCAGATAATCGAAACTTGATCCGCAGAGTGCTTGAAGCGGAGGGATATTCGGTTGTTGACGCCGTTAATGCAGGGCAGGCCATTGAAAAACTTGGAGAAACCAAAATTGACCTGATATTGATGGACATCAATATGCCCGACATGGATGGATATACGCTAACAACAAAAATCAAGAGTATTCAAAGTTTTTCAACCATACCGATCGTTGCGGTGACCGCAAATGTTATGCGCGGCGATCGTGAAAAGTCGCTTGAGGCGGGCTGCGACGGTTATATACAAAAACCAATTGATATTGATACGCTTGCCCAGCAGATCGAGCGTTTTATGACAAGGAGTTCAAATGTCTGATCAGAACCAACCCCCTGCGGTATCCGACACACAGCCTATTCGTAAACCAAATATCCCAAAAGATGCTGCCGTGCTGGTGGTTGAGGACAATGTTTCGAATTTTGTATTAATTGCCCGCATGCTTGGGTATCTTGGAGTGCATTGCGAATGGAAGACTTCCGGCTATGAGGTATTGGAATACGCCGACACCCTTCCCCGCCTGGATTTGATCCTGATGGATATTCGTCTGCCGTATGAAGATGGGTACGGCGCTTTAAAGAAAATTCGTGCTTCCGAACGATTCAAATCAGTACCCATAATTGCCGTTACCGCGGAAGCGAGCATGGAACAAATGAAGAAGGCACAGGATTCTGGCTTCGATGGCTTTCTAGGAAAGCCGCTTGACCCTGATCGCTTTCCAGATCAGATACGCCGCATTTTGAGCGGAGAACCTGTCTGGGAGTTTAGCTAATCCGTTAGATGATCACAAATCCAGCACCGCCCGCAGTTGAGAGCACACACAAAAGATATAAGGGCAGTCTGACAGGTACCCTTGTAAGAACGCTCCTTATCTTTACTTTTATTCCACTCGCCTTAATGGCGGGGGTTGCTTATTTTCGCGCGCGCACATTATTGCGAGATCAGGCTATCACTCAGTCTGAAAACCTGTTAAGTAATCAATTAAGAATTATCAATGGGGAAATACTCAGCAAGCAGAAAGCGCTTGAAAAACAGCTTGCAACTAATGCATTTTCGATCAATATTGAGCTTGCTTTACATGCCAACCCGCAGAGCGCCGAGTTTCGGGAGATCCGTCAGGAGTTTCTAAGCGAAATTCAGACAAGCAAAAACCAGAGCGGACAGCAATTATTTGACCAGATATTCCTCGTCAACAAAGACGGAGTCGTCACGGTCTCCAGCAACGCAGACTGGCAAGGCATGCTCCTTGAACCTTCTCTTTTTAAAGACTTGGAAGGGTCTGGTTCGCATGCGATTTACGGTCTTGATCCTTTGTTCAAGGACGAGCTCGTGCTTGTTACAGCCGTCAATTACCAAACTCAGCGTGGGTCTACACTGGGAACAATCGTGGGAATTACCGAAAAAGAAAGCCTTATACAGCTTTTTCAACCTTTGAACGGGCTGTCCCCGTTAGCCAGCACTTATTTTATTCTTTCTGATAATCAGTTCATCTCCGTCGACCCACTGACAGGGGAGTTTAAGAAAGTCCCTGCCTCCAATTCGCAGAGTGAGTTAATTTCAAGGCTGTCCACTCTCACCAAAGACGGAAGTAGCGACCCGATCGCATTAAATGTTACTTCTCCATCTGGGGAAGCATCCCTCGCACAAGTCCAGTGGTTTCCGAGCACGCAAAGCGGCATCGTATTGGAGATCAGCAATGACAATATCTATGGTCAAATTGCCAGCCTTGCACCCTTCACCATCATACTAGTCCTTGTAACACTCGCAGGCACAGGTTTTGCGCTGACCTTTGGAATCAGGCGTGTGATACGTCCACTTCAGTCACTTTCTGAAATAACCAGGAAGTTTGCCGAAGGAGATTGGAATCAACGTGCAGAGGTACGGAGCGACGACGAAGTAGGCTTGTTGGCAAGCTCATTCAATTACATGGCCGACGAAATTGGAGAGGTCTACCACTCACTTGAGCAAAAGGTGGAAGAACGCGCGCGCCAGATCCAAACAGCATCTGAAGTTGCACACAGCATCACAACCATTTCAAACCTGGACGACATGCTGAAAAGAACTTCCGAGCTTGTTGTTCAGCAATTTGGCTATCAACAAGCCAGTATTTATTTACTGGACCGTAGTGGAAAGTTTGTTGACTTCAAGACTGGTTTCGGCTCCGCAACAAAAGGGCTCACAGAAAGAAACTATCGGCTTGCAATCGACTCCCATTCCATCATCGGCTGGGTGGCTTCCAATAATCATTCCCGCATTGCCCTCGATGTATCGGAAGATCCGCTGCATTTAAATAATGAACTGCTCCCAGATACACGCTCGGAAGCAAGTATTCCCATTTCGCTGGGGAATCTCGTTCTTGGAGTTCTGGATGTACAAAGCAATCAGGCAAATGCTTTCAGCAAAGATGCCATTGTCACGTTGCAGACATTGGCAAGCCAGATCGCGACAGCAATTCAAACGGCTGGCTTGATCGAAACAAGCCAGGTTAATCTGGAAGAGCTTGAACGCCTCTATCGATCAAGTCGTTTGATCGTAGAAGCGAATTCTGAAGAGGAAATATTAAAGATCAGCGGACAAATCCTTAAAGGGGTTCCGTATCCAACCATCTTGCTTAAGGTAGAACACAATCAATTACTGATTATCTCTTCAGCGGAATCTTCTCAAAACTATAAATCCATTGAACAAATTCCACAAAAGCTCAATGCGGACCACAACGAAACAAATACTTTCCTGCTTCGCGGCGCTGTGATTGTTACAACACCGGAAGGCTCAACTCCACAAGTATTTCGCGATTTGATGCGTCAATTGGATTTGTCCAGCGCCGCATTCATTCCAATAAAAAGACAAGCCGACCTGGCTTCTATCATATTAATTGGAGCACGCGACCGAACACTAACAAACACCACGATCCAGTTATATTCCAATCTTGCCGACCTAATGTCTATTGCACTTGAAAAAACGGACGCGGTACAACAAACAGCAAGGCACCTGCTTGAAGTAGAGTCGCTTGCATCCATTAACGAGTTGATTTCATCAGCCTCGGATCTTCAAAGCTTTTTCAAAGCATTGCTCACAAAAATTCAACAGATCATCGGGGATTACAACATGATCGTGGCTTTATATGATGAAAGAAGCAACACGATCAGCATTCCTTTTAGTTATGAGAATAAAACAATCTCCTCCATGGACCCCTTCCCTCTGGGAGAGGGATTAACCTCTATACTGATTCGCACGCATCAACCATTAATGATTGTTGAGAACACAGAACAAAAGGCAATGGAATTGGGTGCAAGGGTGGCTGGCAGCCCTGCACGCTCATGGATGGGCGCCCCTATGCTGGTTCAAAACAACCCGATCGGAGCCTTGATCATTCAAGATCTGGAAAACGAACATGCTTTCAATGATAAAGATCTTAAGTTTTTTACGACAATTGCAGGTCAAGTTGCAGGCGTGATCAACAACGTCCGTCTGTTGGGGGAAAGCCAGCATAAAGCAGTTCAAATCGAAACCGCAGCTGAAATTGCGCGTGATATCAGCGGCTCATTAAATCTGGACGAGTTGCTGATCAAGGCTGTAAATTTCATCAGAGAACGTTTTGACTTTTACCATGCGTCGATATTCCTGCATGATATTCCCGGGGAATTTGCAATGATCCGTGAAGCCACAGGTGAAGCTGGCACTCAAATGAAAAGAGCCGGCTACAAGATAGGCGTGGGGTCAAAGTCGATCGTTGGCTTCGTGAGCGGGCGAGGCGAACAGCTCATAGTAAATGACACATCCAAGGACGCCACCTATTACGCGAACCCCCTCCTGCCAGATACGCGAGCAGAAGCGGCAATTCCGCTAAAAGTTGGCGACCGCATTTTAGGCGTGCTTGACATTCAAAGCACAAAACCATACTCCTTCTCTGAGGATAACCTGCGAAGCCTGCAAATCCTGGCAGATCAACTGGCAGTTGCAGTAGTCAACACCGAGCTTTTTGCGGAGACACAGGAACATCTTTCACAGCATCGCCTGCTGCATCACATCACTACTACTGCGGCATCAGGGACAACCCTTGAAGAAGCCTTGGAAAGTGCAGTAAAGGGATTGCAAGTCACCCTTGGCGGCGATCGAGTGACAATTCTGCTCGCAAATCGAGAGAAGAAGGCGCTCGAAGTTAAGGCCTCCCTCGGCTACTCAGATGATATTTCGCAAACCCAGATATCATATGGAAGCGGAATTACTGGATGGGTTGCAGAACACAGGCGCACGTTAAGAGTCAGAGACGTAAATGTAGACCCGCGATATATTCAAGCAAGCTCCAATACGCGCTCCGAGTTGGCGATCCCATTAATTTATCGTAATGAACTGCTCGGTGTATTAAATGTTGAAAGTGAACAGGTTGATGCCTATACTGAAAATGACGAAGAGATGCTAGGAACCCTTGGCGGAAGCCTAGCAGCTATTATTGCAAACGCAAGGCTGCTTGAGCAGATCCGGGTGCAAGTGGAGCGCGAAAGGTTGATCAATGAGGTGGCAGGGAAGATCCGAAGGTCTACAGATATACAATCCATTCTGATGACTACGGCCAGTGAACTGACTAGAATTACAGGTTCCCGTTATGCAAAAATCGATATCAAGCCTGTCAACTCTGAAGAGAATTGATGAACAGCACTACTTCAAACACTCAATTACCAAACCCTGAAGAAGCCACCCGCCTGCTTTATAGAACCTGGCGGGAACGATTTGCGCTGCCCCTGCTCCTGGGAGTCTTGATATTTGGGACAGTTGTACTGATTCCCGCCATCAATGCCTCCACCAGCATTCTTGTAGACACATTATTTATTTCAGTTTATATAGTTACCGGAGTTGTGACACTTATTCGATTCTCCTACAACATCCGAATGAGTGTATTCCTTATTGGAATTTACGTGCTTGGGATTGGAGAGCTAATCACCCACGGAGTACTCGGCGACAGTCTGATCTTCTTCTTTGCATTGATCGTATTTGCGACCATTTTGATCTCCCCGCGCATTGGCATTGCTGCAACTGTAATTAATATGCTGACCTTTGCTCTTTTTGCGTTTTTATTCCTGAGCGAAAGAATTACACCCCTTAACCCTAGCGCATCGCCGTCGCAGCTAGCTGATTGGTTCAGCGCGATCGGTGTAATTACAATGTTTGGAGTGGTCGTTATCCTTGGGTTTCAAAGGTTGGAACTCGAGTTTACAGAAGCTCAAAAACAAATCGATGCCACATTGAATACCTTGAAAGTGGAGAGGGATAACCTCGAAAACAAGGTGGAAGAACGCACCCAGCAGCTTCGCAAGATCAATGAAATTGGACGGTTTGTGGCTGCGATCCTCGACCCGGATGAATTGCTGCCTCGCGCCTTGGAGCTTATTGAAGTTGAGTTTAAGTTCTATTATGCAGCCTTTTTCCTTGTTAACCTCACCGGTCAATTTGCAGAACTCAAAGCAGCTACCGGAGAAGCAGGCAGAGTGCTGCGGGAAAACAAACATCGCTTGGATATACAGGGCAACAGCATGGTTGCCAGAGCGATTCAAACAAGGGAGGGCCAGCTTTCACTTGGCAGCAAGTCTGAGCAAATACGCCTTGATAACCCGCTTCTCCCATATACACGTTCACAGATCGTACTGCCGCTAATTGTCGGCAATGTTATTCTTGGAGCGTTGGAAATCCACTCAAGCCAGGAAAATGCATTCCAACAAGCCGACCTAAACACCTTTCAAAACATGGCAAATGAAATAGCCATCGCTCTCGAGAATGCACGTTTATTTCAGGAAGCGGGACAAAGTCTCGCCGAAATGCGCGCTACACAAAGGCAATACCTGCAAGGAGCGTGGCAAACACTTACAAATGAACAAGACCTGAGTTATGCAATTGGTGAAAAATATCCAACACCGGGCAATGAAATGGAAGTACCGCTCGCCCTCCGCGACCAGGTGATTGGCCAACTTCAACTGGTGAGCGCCTCTGAATGGACACCTGAACAAAAAAGTCTCGTTGAAGCGATCGTGATGCAAGCCGCTCTGGCTCTCGAGAACGCGCGTTTGGTGGAAGAAAGCCAATCCATCGCGGCAAAAGAAAAGCTGGCAAACGAAATTATCTCCAAAGTCTGGGCCTCCACAAGCATGGAAGGTATTCTCCAAACAGCAGTTCGTGAATTGGGGCGTTCCCTAGAAGCTGCTGAAGTTGAAATTGAAATCACCATGGATCAGAGAAACGATGACCAGTAATAATTCTTTCAACGCAGATCCTGACATGGACAATTTACCAGCGCCAAATTTCAGTTATACAGACTGGCGGGAGCGTTTTATATTGATGATCTTACAAATCGCATGCGGCATTGCGATTCCATTGATCATCTTTGCGTTTCCAACAGCGTCAGTAAGCGATAGATTTCTGTTCATTGGCATGTATATTGGTCTCGTCGCTATAACCATATTGCCCATTCGTTACTCTGTTCGAGCCTATTTATTGCTGCTCTTGCCATTTGCCATTGGCGTAAACGCGATTCTCTCATGGGGACCCTGGGCTGATGGGAATATTTTCCTTTTGGTATCCATAGTTTTGGCTGCGCTATTGATTGACCGTCGAACAGACGCAACAGTACTTGGCATCAGTTCAGTATTCATGGTGGCAATCGCCATTCTTCAGCAAATCGGTTTTTATAATTTTTCATCAGAAAAGGTCCCTGTAACCGGGCTTGCCGACTGGTTTACCTACTGTGCAGATTTTTTAATTCTGGGCATTTTAGCCGTTGTCGTTCTCGGACAATTTAAAGGTGCGTTTGACCGTGTTGTCGGTGATATGAAACGCGCTTTTGATACTCTTACTCTTGAAAGAACAAAACTAGAGGAAAAAGTCCGCGAACGTACAGACGAACTTGAAGTCCGTACTGCGCAATTGCGGACCGCATCCACTGTGGCCAAAGCCATGGCAGAACTACAAAACATATCTGAGCTATTGGATTCAGTTACACGTCTCACTTCAGAGAAATTCGAATATTACCATGTAGGTTTATACATATTGGACGAACAGAAAAAGACGGCTTTCCTTCAGTCAGCGTCTTCATCTGCTGGAAGACAGATCATTGGTCAGGGCTTTCGTATCGAGCAGGATAAGCGGAGCCTGATCAATCTTGCAGTAACTCAAAGACGGTATGTAATATCGACAGATATTGACGATCCAAATTTTGTTCGAGACATAAATTTCCCGCTTACCCGTTCACGGATGATCCTTCCTCTGGCGGTGCGCGGAAACATCCTTGGAGTATTAGATCTGCATTCCGATCAACCGCGGGCATTTGACGCACAAGACGCAGAGATCCTGCAAACCCTTGCAGACCTGGTCGCAATATCGTTCGATAACGCCCGCTTAATTAACGAAACAAAAAGTCTCGTAAGTCAACTGGAGATCAATACACATATCCAAACAGAAAGAACCTGGAGAAAATTAACAAGCCGCCAAAAACCCGCCTATCAATATACCCCTGCCGGTGTCCGCCCCGTTTTCTCGACGAACAAGAAAAGCAGTGATGAAGGGCTTCACGTGCCTCTTGTCCTTCATGGACAAAAAATCGGTACCGTAAAGCTCAAAAGAAAAGGCGAAGTCTCCCAATGGTCTGAACGGGAACGTGTTCTTGTAGGAAAGATCGCAGATCAGGTAGCCCTTGCTCTTGAAAATAGCCGTCTCGTGGATGAGGCCCAAAAAGGCGCATTGAGAGATCAAATGATAGCCAATGTTTCCACCCGTGTCCGCGAGACTTTGGAAATCGAATCCGTTGCAAAAACTGCAGTTACAGAGTTACTCCGCGCGTTTGACCTTAAAGAAGCCGAAATCTTGATAGGCACACCGCAAGCTGAAAACGCAAAATAACACAGACTTATCCGTCAAAATCACTTTTTATTATTTTCGCACCGCATCAAAGGCAAGCTAAACATTAAGGTCTTCATTCATTATGAACATGCAGGAAAGTAAAAGAGCAGATCAACTTAAAAATGCCCCCCGTCGAATTAGGAGATGGGCGCATTTAAGTTATTCGCAAAAATTTACGATCATTACCTTTATCTTTGCGTTGCCTTTGCTTGCCTTCGCCCCACTTGTATATGAACAGCTCGTTAGAATTGACAGATATGGCATTAAAGAATCAGAGGGAACTTTATATTTGCGAGACCTTTGGACATTAACAGAGAGTCTGCAAAATTACAGCTCAATCAGTGCAGGCATCCAAACAGGCGAAGCCACACAATCTGATCTGGAAAATGCCAAAGCACAGGTGTCTGAAAACCTTCACTTGCTGCAAAACAGAAACGATATAGAATCGACTCTTGGGTTAAATTTTAATGCCAACACCTTTGCATCCAAATGGAGCACATTAAAGTCTCCCGAGGAAATTCCATCCTTGCTTGAGAGTCTTTCAACAGCAACTCGAGAAGTCGGAGATCGGTCTTATTTGATCCTAGACCCAGACCTGGACACGTACTATCTCATGGATGCTGTTTTATTAAAACTTCCAGAAAATCAAGCCGTATTATTCAAAATAAAGGCACTGACAATTCAGGCCGCGATAAATAATGGTTTAAGTACCAGCGAGGAAAACGAACTTCAAAACTATTTGAGTATTATCAATCAGAACCTTGAGGGAATCAGCAGAGGGTTGTTGGTTGCTTCTAAAAACAACTCAAACCAAGCTGTAAGTCCCTTCCTGCCGGACGATTTCAATAAGTATTCAGACAGTATTAATGCCTACCTGACAGCAGCCCAGCTAAAACTGGATAGTGATGTCAGCGCAGAAGAAATAAAAGAATTGAACCGTCTGTATTCAGCGGCCGCAAGCTCAAACACTGACTTCTATATGGCGAGTTCCCAGGGGTTGGAAAATGGCGTTCAAAACCGCACCAGAACATTTAGCCTTCGGATCACTCTTTATATTTCGTTGTCAGTGTTTAGTGTCTTCATTGCTTTTATTGTCGGAAACAGGCTGATGAAATCCATCAGCCATCCTCTGCGGCAGGCAATTGATGCCGCCGATCAATTTGCCTCGGGTAATTTGACCACCCGAATTGCCTACACATCCAGCAAAGATGAAGCGGGCAGGGTTATCGAAGCGTTCAACAGACTCGCAGTGGAAATTGAAGCAAATCAAAATGCACTGCAACAACGCAGCGACGATCTGGCAGACAAAACCCTGAAGCTTGAAACGATCTCAAGAGTAGCCCGCGAGATCACTTCCATTCGAAACCTTCCGTCTGTACTCTCTACTGCCACAAATTTGATCCATGAATATTTTGGGTATTATCATATTGGCATATTCCTTCTGGATGAACGAAAGGAGTACGCCGTTTTAGCGGCAACGAATAGTGAAGGTGGAAAAGACATGCTTGACAGGGGGCACCAGCTAAAAATAGGCGAGACCGGTATTGTTGGTTATGTAGCCGAATCGCTGCAGGCGCGCATCGCTCTGGATGTAGGAAATGATGCGGTCTATTTCAACAACCCAGACCTTCCGCACACCCGCTCTGAAATGGCGCTCCCACTTGTCGTCAACGGACAAATCCTCGGGGTACTTGATGTTCAAAGCACCCAATCCATGGCCTTTAAGCAGGAGGATATTGCCATCCTGCAAATCCTTGCCGAGCAACTGGCTATCGCCATTCAAAACGCCAACTTGTTCAGTGAAGCGGAAAACGCAGTAGAAGCTGCCCGCTTTGCATATGGAGATGTCAGCCGTGATGCATGGAGCAAAATTCTCTCCAATCAACCACGCATCGGCTATATAGCCACACAACCAACGACTCTGAAATTAATTGGCGCGGAAATGGAGCCAAGTCTCGCAAAAGCATTGGACACTGGAGACATCATCCTTGGACCCGATGGACTAACGATCAGCGTACCTATAAAAATACGCGGACAATCCATTGGCGCCATTCGCCTGAAAAAATCGGAAATATCTGAAGCGTGGACCCAGGAAGAAACAAATCTTGCGATCGCATTATCCGATCAATTAAGTGGCGCATTGGAAAGTGCCCGCCTTTATAGAGAGTCGCAGCAACGCGCGGCGCGCGAATCGCTTGTATCAGATATTTCCACACGCATCAGCAGCGCTTCCCATGTGGATGCCATCCTGCGAGAAACAGTTCAGGAGCTTGGGCAGGCCCTTAAGAATTCGTCGATCACTTTCCAACTGGTGGACAAAGTCAATACACAGAATCAGTTCAAAGGTCCAGAAGAAAGAAGCGATAAAACCGTCCCCAGAAGAAAGTTGGGAGAGTAACCAATGTCCACGCCTCAAACTTCTTCAAACGATCAAAACCTGCCCCTGACAGAAAGAACAACCCTGTTATGGAATAGATTGATTCTGCCGCACCCAACGATAAAAAACACCAGTGACTTCCGCAGGGCGCAAATGCTCTTAATACTTACCTTGACCTTGAGCGTGCTTTTTGTCGGAGCGCTTTTATACGGTCCGCGAAGTTATGGCACGTTTCTATCATTGACCGTCGTTACACTCGCATCCTACGCCCTTGGCAAAACTCCATACTTTTCTGCAGGAACCTATTTATTTTCTTACATTTTCACTGCGATAGGGTTTGTCACAATATACCAAGGCACTGCCAAATCCATCGAGATAGCTATTGTTTCCACTGTACATGTTGCTCTAATATTTTCGAGTGTTCTTCTTTCAAAAAGAGGCTTTTTAGGGCTTGTATTCTTTTCGACTTTGGCTACATTTGCTGCGCCATATTATTCAAACATTCCAGTCGCTGCAACAGATAACATTGGCCGCACCGCGGGAATCGTACTTGTGATTGGCGCGATCTTGTATGGTATTAATATTTTCCGCGAAAATCTTGAACGCGATCAGATCAAAAGGCTCAGCAATGCAAACCGCGAATTGGAAAATGTGCAGGCTACCCTTGAAGACCGCATTAAATTCCGCACTGGAGAACTGGAAGCTGCAAAAAAAGGGATCGAAGAACGCGCAACCCGCCTTCAACTTATCTCCGACCTGTCACAGGATATTTCTTCAAGTGTCGAACAAAAGCCAAAGGAATTGCTTACACACATCACAGAATCCATCAGCAGCAAACTTGACTATTATCATGTGGGCATCTTTCTGCTGGATGAAAATTTGGAATATGCCGTTTTACGGGCATCTAATAGCAAAGGCGGTCAGCAAATGCTGGCACGGCGCCACCAGCTAAAAGTTGGCGGCACCGGTATTGTAGGCTATGTTGCGCAAAGCGGCCGTCCGCGCATCGCCCTTGATACTGGAGCAGACGCAGTTTTCTTTAATAATCCAGATCTCCCGGATACCCGCTCTGAAATTGCGCTGCCTTTAAAATTTGGCGCCTCAATAATTGGCGTATTAGATGTACAAAGTAAAAACTCTTCAGCATTCAACGCCGAAGATGCGAGCACTTTGAGCACCCTCGCGAACCAGATCGCATTCGTTATTCGGAATTTGCAAACAGCCGGCGATGGCTCATTAGATATTTACGGTGTCAGCATAAGAAACAGCGCAAAATTAACAGGCAGGCAATCCTCCGCAGGGTACTTGATCACACCGGACGGCGCGATATCCAGCGCTGCACCTAAGAAGAACGCCGCCATGGATAAAGCCCTCGCCTCTGGCGAAACTGTGATCTTGAATCAGCCTTCGAAAGGCACCTCCCCCACGATTGCAATTCCCGTCAAACTTCGCGATCAAGTAATCGGTATCATTAATATAGAATCCGCTGAAGGCGGCAAAAAATGGACGGAAGACGAGGTTGCCATGGTGCAAGCCATTTCCGACCGCGCCGCGCTGGCGCTGGAAAATGCCCGTCTTCTTGAGAACGCCACACGCCGTGCAGAGCAGGAAGAAATGATCGCCCATGTTACAACAAAAATCGGAGAATCCAGCGACTTCAACCGCATTCTCCAAACCACAATACAGGAACTTGGCCAGGCATTAGGAACGTCACGCACCTTTATTCAACTGGCGGCTCCTTCTGAAAATAGCAATGAAACAACAATCGAGTAATTTTCACAGCTGATTTATAAAAGGCAACGATGACACAGAATAAAATAGAACAGCAGATCAACAAACAAAAGAGCACCACAGGCGCCATCTCCCTTCAGACGCGCCTTGTGCTGTTGACGTTGCTGCTCTCTGTTGTTCCATTAATTGCCATTTCGACACGTGATATTTTACAAACCCAGCAAGCGTTGACAGACAGCGCCGAGGAGTCCCTAAGATCCAACGCAGAGCAAACGGCCAATAGTCTGGACACATTTATCCAAAGTACCCTGGAATCGATAGCCATCGAGTCTCAAATCTCCGACTTTACAGAATTTCTCATGCTGCGGCCTGAACAACGTCCTGTCAGCAAGGAAATCATACGCGCCCAGGACTTGCTGAAAAAATTAAGCACCAAAGACACGGATAATATTATTTCCTATGCGCTCGTGGATGTAGATGGACGTGTTATTCTGGACTCATCGGACGCCCATGCGGCCATGCGAATCGAAGCAGATCAATCCTATTTTCCTCAAGTGCAATTTAGCGATAAGCCGATCCTCACTGAAGTTGTTTACGATAATTTTGGAGAGACTACGATCACCTTCGCGAACAGGGTGCTTGGACAGAACGGCGAGTTTGTTGGAATCTTGCGGATTAAGTACGATTCGAACGTTTTGCAATCCATCATTGTGAACAGCGCGAAAACAACCTCCAATTCACTGGTCCTGCTCCTGGACCCAACATACATCCGCCTGGCAGATAGCAGAAACCCAGGCCTCATTCAAAAATCGATAGCCCCGCTTACCCCGGTGGACTACCTGATGGCCGTTGAAAACAAACGATTCTTAGATCTTCCCCTTTCGGAACAAACTACAAACTTCACCGATTTCGAAGATGCACTTGATAATGCAGACTCGCAACCATTCTTTAGCGTGGACATAACTCCAAACGTACCAGGCAACGACACAGTTGCGGTAGTCGTTATGAAAACCCGTCCCTGGACTGTTGCTTATAGCCAGCCAACATCCGTATTCCTTGCCGGAGTTCAAAAGCAGACCCAAACAAATGCAATTCTGGTGATCATCGCCTCCATCATTTTGGCAATCATCGCCACAATTTCGGCCAGAGCGCTTACAAGTCCTATCATTGCACTGACCAAAGTAGCCAATTTGGTGACACAAGGCGATCTTGGCGCACGGGCAGTGATCAGAACCTCCGACGAGATCGGGCAATTGGCTACGGCTTTCAACTCGATGACAGGACAACTACAATCCACTTTAATTGGGCTTGAGCAACGTATTGAAGAGCGCACAGCTGAACTGCAAAAAAATAAGTTGGATCTGGAAACCATTGCAAATGTGGCGGGTGAGATCGCGATCATTCGAGATATGAATACCCTGCTTAATGTTTCTGCGAGCCTTATTCAGGAAAGATTGAATTATTACCATGTGGGCATTTTTCTTGTGGATGAGCTCGGCGAATATGCCCTCCTACGCGCCGCAAGCAGTGTGGCAGCTGAAAAAATGCTTGCAAGCAATTACAAGCTCGGGGTCGGCAAGACCGGTTTGGTTGGTAATGTAACGAGAACCGGGCAGGCATACATCGCTTCAGATGTTGGTTTGGATGCTGTCCACTTTGAAAATCCATTCCTGCCAGATACGCGTTCTGAAATCGCACTTCCACTCCGCAGCCGCAGCATTACCATCGGCGCTTTGGATATTCAAGCTGACTTCCCAAATGCTTTTAACCAACAGGATATCCAGACTTTACAAACTCTGGCAGACCAATTGGCTGCCGCAATTGAGAACGCCCAACTTGTTCAACAAGTGGAAAATGCCCTCAACGAACTGACAAAATTCAATCGTGCCCAGACCCAACAGATATGGCAGACCACTATTGATGAAAGAGCATTACCGGCGTATGAGTACGATGGATTTCAAGTCAATGCCATCCCGCAAAACCTTGCCCCCGAATTATTGGAAGAGCTTGTAAAAGGAAAGCCAGTCGTTGTGCCGCCTCAAGACGGTCAAAAAACTGATAGAACAAAAAATAAAGTTAGCACCCTTCTGATCCCATTATTGGTGCTCAACCAGGTCATCGGTGTGATCGGCCTAGAACAGGAAAAACCCAACCATACATGGACCGATGAGGAAATCGCTGTCGCTCAAGCTGCAGCCAGCCGCGCCGCACTTACCCTTGAAAACGCCCGCTTGCTTGAAGAAAGTCAGAGGCGCGCATCAAAAGAAAGGACAATTCTCGAATCGACAGCGCGAATAGGGTCAGCTATTAATATTGAGAATATCCTTCAAACCACGGCAGAAGAGTTGGAGCGGGTACTTGGCGACTCAGAAGTCATACTACAATTTAACACGACTGTTTTTTCTTCGACAAAAGGCGAGCAATAATGTTAAAGGCTTTTACTGACCTCCTCAAACCGCCCGTATTTGAAGATAAAGAGCGAAACCGCCTTGGCGGATTACTGCACACCATTACATTTGGGAATTGGTTGGTGCTTATTTGCCTTCTTTTAATCCCACTGCTTTTCCCGGCGTTTAGCGCGAGAAGCATTCCAGCGGCTCTTGCGGTGTTGATTGTAAATTTGATCGTTACAGCCCTAAACCGTCTGGAGTATGTAAAAACGGCTAGTTTTATTTTTGTTCTTTCGTTGATCGGTGTAATATCTTTTATCAGCTTTAGCTTTACCGCTCAACCGCGTCCTTATATTCTGTTTTTTGCATGGATCATTATCTTTGCAGGCTTGCTTTTGGGGGCTAATGCAGCGACCGCCACAGCGATCTATTTTGCCTTGTTACAAACAACGATCATCACTTTGGTGGAACGTGACGTTATTCAACCTGTAAACGCGCAATCATCTTCCCTCGGAAACATTTTTGTCTTTGCGGTTGGTTTCCTTCTCGTTTCAACCACCATCAATCTCGCCTCTGGAAGTATACGAAACCTTAATATCCAAACGAAAAAAAATGCGGAAGAGCTCGAGAACAGCAACAGGGAACTTACTGATATAAAAAACAATCTTGAGCAACGAATTTCCGAACGAACCAAGGAATTGGAAAATGCGAATATTCGTATTGAGAAACGCGCGAAACAATTCCAAACCGTATCACAAGTTACCCGCGCCATCATTTCCACCCAAAACTTGCAGGATCTTCTTCCTCAGATCGTACAGGTGATCGGAAGACAATTTGATTTTTATCACATTGGAATTTTCCTGATCGATTCAAACAGAGAATATGCAGTTCTTAGCGCAGCGAATAGTGAAGGGGGCGAGAGGATGCTTGAGCGATCACACAAGCTGCGGGTTGGTCAGACCGGCATTGTGGGATATGTGGCAAAAACAGGAAAAGTCCGTATCGCGCTTGATACAGGCGCGGATATGATCTATTTCAACAATCCGGATCTATCTGAAACACGCTCCGAAATGGCGCTTCCACTCTTTCAGCCCAATGGAGAGATCACCGGGGTACTTGATATCCAAAGCACTATTCCAAATGCGTTTTTTCAGGAGGATATTGAAATCCTTACCACACTGGCAGACCAGGTTTCGGTGGCAATAGCCAACGCCCGTCTCTATGAAGATACGCAAAAGAAATTAATCGAAGCGGATATGGTCTATCGGCAAGATCTGAAATCCGGATGGGAAAAGTTTTCCCGCTCTCAAAAACTTTCTGGTATCCGCAGACGGGGTATGAAGTCAAGCTTCCTGACCGTTCCATTGGATTTGCCCGGCGCCATGGAGGTGACTTTATCCGGCACTCCACACCAGGAAAACGCGGAAAACATGAAGTCAACTCAGCTTACCATGCCTGTTAAATTACGCGGAGAAGCGGTTGGGTTATTAAATCTTAAAGCAGATATTAACCGTGAGTGGAGCGCGGATGAAATGGATATCATCAACGCGATTGTCGAACGTGCTGCCCTCGCCATTGAAAATGCCCGCTTGTTGGATGAAAGCCGCAAGATCGCAGAAAGGGAACGCGCGATCGGCGATATCTCTGCAAAAATAGGCAAGGGGATTGAAATTGAAACGATCTTAAAAACCGCTGTCAAAGAGCTGGGCGCTCAAATTAGCGGAGCTCAGGTCACGGTCGAGATCGGAGGCGGTGACGAATAGTCGCTCAATATCATGAATATTTCAAACTTAAACCAAGGAACAACTGATTCGTCCACCACCGGTGAGCGGCACGCTCGTAACGGCAGGATCATTATCATTGCATTGATGATCATGGCGGTTCCATCTGCCATGTTGTTTGGATATGTCGGGTTTGTCTATAGCCTGCCGCAGTTATATCTTATCTCGGCAACATTGACCGCAACCGCAATATTTGACTTGTTGCCCCTGGCGCTACTTCGCCAGGGGCGGACAAATCAGGCAATGATCTTGATAATTATTGTATTCACGTCCAATATCATGATCGTTCCGTTTCTTGTGCAAGGTCTTGGAGCACTTGTTGCGATCTCGGCTATTTTAGTGATCCTTGCCATCACCGGACTTGCAATGTCTACAAATTACGCCTCCAGCGGAATTGTAGTGGGAGTCTTTTTTGGGGTTGTAGCACTCTTGATAGACTCTTTATTGGGCAGCAATCGAATACAAGTCCCGCAACTTGGCACTTATTCAGCATATATCGCCGCCGTGATCATGCTGCCAATACTCATTGTTCTTTTAAGTGAGTTTAACAAGTTCAGCCTGCAAGTAAAAATCACTCTGGGAATTCTGTTAACGGGCGGCATTACAGTAGCGACTCTGCTAGCCTTTGGTCTGTTTCGAATCAACACAATCATTGAAGCGCTTACGGGCAGGCTTGAGAACAGCATCACCAGACAAACCGAATCGCAGATCACTGATGTCATCAAATCCAACGCCGAGAAAGCAGACTCTGTTTTCTCAGAAATCCAAAATGATCTCATCAGCATAGCGGATTATCGGACACGAATTGAAAACCAATCGAGCCAGCTAGCATCTGCCCCGTATTGGAATGCAAGTGAAGAGATTAAGCAATTATCCAGCGGTCAATATAGTAATTCCGGGCGGGACCCATCATCCATTTTTGTACCCAATATGTATACAGTGAACGATTCCATGCTTGCCGATATAAGCACTACTGCATATCTGGATTTTCTGGCTCCTGGATTTCTTGATACTCACCCAGAAACAGTTGCGCTTTATTACATCAGCAGGCTTGGGTACACAACATACTACCCAAATATAAATCTGGCAGAAAATATTGAAGCAAATTTTGACGCAACGAAACAGCCCTTCTTCACCATCGCCGCACCACAAAACAACCCAGAACGCACGCCCCAATGGACAGACCCATACCAGGACCCGGCTGGCAAAGGGTTGATTGTCACTCTTTCCGTTCCCATTTATTCTGGCAGCGGGGTCTTTAAAGGTGTTTTAGGTACAGACATCCAATTAGAAAGGATATCCAAAGCCATAGCTGAAATTAAGCTGGGCGAAACCGGATTCTCATTTCTTGTGGATCAAAAAGGCTACATCCTGTCCATGCCAGAAAAGGGATATTCTGCATTTGGTTTACAACCTGAAGTGATACCGGTAAATGAAAATCCAAAGCAGACCCTTTTCGAGACCACAACCCTACAATCAATCGCTCAACAAGTTGTAAACGGGGATCCTGGACTTGTCATTAATGATATCAATGGTGTAAATAATTATGTTGCTGTCACGCCGCTGGAGACAACTGGCTATCGTTTGGTCGCATTTGCGCCCGTCAATGAGTTAAATACCGAGATCGTTTCTTCCCGCAATCAAGTGCAGGTTGAAATTCAAACCGCCCTGAGATTTGCAAGCATTATTCTTATCCTGCTATTTGTTGGGTCCCTTATCGTCAGTTTGTGGGTTGGACGGGTCATCACCAATCCAATGATCCGATTAACCAAAACTGTAGAACAAATTGCCGGCGGTAATATTGCGGCTCGTGTAAAAGTGGAAACAAAGGACGAAACTGGTATTCTGGCAAGGTCCTTTAACATCATGGCAGAAAGGTTGAACGACACACTCGATGGGCTTGAAGAGCGCATTTCCGATCGCACCAAAGAGCTTGAAAAGATCATTGAAAGCAATGCGTATCGCGCCTCTCTTTTCGAATCGATCGCACAAATTTCACGCATCATCAGTTCAACTCAAACACTTGACACACTCCTTCCACATATCACAGAGACCATTTCTGAAAGGCTTGGTTTTTATCATGTGGGCATCTTCCTGTTGGACCAGCATAAGGAATACGCTGTACTTGTTGCGGCTAACAGCCCCGGTGGAAAAAAGATGCTTGAACGTAACCACCGTTTAGCCGTCGGCGAAACAGGTATCGTTGGGAATGTAACCAAGACAGGTCATCCCCGTGTCGCACTGGACGTGGGACTGGATGCTGTTTACTTCAACAACCCAGACCTTCCAGAAACACGATCTGAAATGGCGCTCCCATTGCGAATTGGCGTCACCATTTTCGGAGCGCTGGATGTGCAAAGCACAAAAGCACAAGCCTTTTCCCAGGAAGATGTGAGTATCCTTTCCGCGCTAGCCGAACAAGTAAGTGTAGCCATTCAAAACGCACGCTCCTACCAGGAGAGCCAGGAGGCGCTCGCACAAGCAGAGATCATTTCCCTGCAGCTCAGTGAGCAGCAATGGAGCAAATTCCTAACCCACCAAACCATTGGCGGCTACCACTTTGACGGAGTGGATGCAAAACAGATCAAATCGACATCTGAGAAGAAAATCGCTCACAGTCTTTCCATCCCTTTAATGCTGCGCGGCATAAAGATCGGCACGCTAAAGCTGAATGACCCAGATCCAAACCGTATTTGGACGGACGAAGAAATATCCCTTGTACAAGCAACAGCAGACCGTACCGCACTGGCAATTGAAAACGCACGCTTATTACAAGACGCTCAAAAGCGCGCCGCCAAGGAACGCGCCATCGGTGAAATCTCATCTAAAATAGGCAGTCTGGTAAACGTGGATAACATCGTACAAACTGCCATCAAAGAATTGGGCAGCACCCTGCCTGGAACAGAGATCGCCGTTCAATTTACCCCACAAAAACCCGAGCAATAAAAAGCTCAGGAGAGCGATATGCTGTCAAATTTAAGTTTATTGAATTTTTTCAAAGACGAGGAAGACAAGGACCCGTCATTTATTCGATTGACGCGGAATATTTTGATTTTCGTGCTTTTCGTAAACATAGCAATCATGCCTCTGACGACAGGGATTACGGGAGAAAGCGGCCGCAACCCTAGAGCCCTGGTGACCCTTTCCATCACACTTGTTCTCGAAGTCATTTCTTTTTATCAAGTGCTGCGTGGAAAAATTCGCATGGCAAAAGCTATCGTACCCCTTTCGCTTTTGGCAGCAGTTACCGTCATCTCTCTTACCACCAATGGATTGAAAAATGTAGCCATGACCGGTCTCCCAATCATTTTGGTGATCTCAGCCATCCTTTTGGGCCGGCGCTCCATTTATTTTGCGCCTCCACTTGCCATCGCCGCCGTGATCGTCATTGCCTATTACGATCTGAACAACCTTATCTCGCGCACACCTTCCGGGTTGGATGATGCGATCATTATTCCAATTCTTCTCATCGGCTGTGCTGGGATCATTCAGCTGCTTACAACCAGACTCAACGAAAGCGTTCACCGGGCGCAAAGAAGCGAAGAGATGCAAAGACTTGAAAATATCGAACTTGAAGACCTGCGTGCATCGCTCGAAGAACGGGTAAATCAACGTACTCATGAGCTCGACATTGCAAACCACAATAATGAAAAAAGGGCCACACAATTCGAAGCCATCGCACAGGTCACCCGAGCCATCTCATCCATTCAGGAACTGGATTCCATTCTTCCGCGTATTACCCAGGTGATCAGCAAACAGTTTGGTCATTACCATACGGGCATCTTCTTAGCAGATAGCAAGCATGAATTCGCAATATTGCGCGCCGCCAACAGCGAAGGCGGGCTTGATATGCTTAAGAATGATTACAAGCTTCCGATCGACCAAAACAGCATCGTAGGGTTTGCAATAACAACAGGACAACCTCGCATCGCCCTAGACGTCGGAACGGATTCTGTTTTCTTTGACAATCCACACCTTCCAAACACTCTTTCTGAAGTCGCATTACCCCTCCGCATTGCAGACCAGGTCGTGGGGGCGCTTGATGTACAAAGCGAAGAAGCCAATGCTTTTACTGAAAACGACCTTGAAGCGCTGTCTACACTTGCGGATCAGGTTTCCATCGCATTTCAGAACGCACGAACCCTTGAAGAAGCTCGTAAATCCCTCGCGGAAGCGCAAAGCGCGTTTGGCCAGCTTACACAGGAATCCTGGAAAATTATGCGCCCAGAAACGCTGGGAGTGGGGTTTCAACTGGCTGACGATGCCGCGGTTCGACTGAATAAACCTATTGAAAGTCAGGAAATAGACGAGGCGCTTTCCAGCGGAAAGACCATCCTGACTACAAAAAACAATAGAACCTCTGCGCTTACGATCCCGATCTACCTGCGTAACGCGGTCATCGGAGTAATGAATCTAAAGGCGAACGAAAACACAATCATCACTCAGGACGAAGTGGATATTGCTGAAGCTGTTTCAGCGCGCCTTTCTCTTGCCATTGAAACCGCCTCTCTTCTCCGTGCCACGCAACGCCGTGCAGATATTGAAAGAATCACTACAGACATATCAGCCAAGGTAAGCTCATCCACCCGTTTTGAAACAATTCTTCAAACCGCTGCACAGGAACTTAGCCGCGCCTTAGGCGGAGAGGTTATTGTACAGATCGAACCAATTGCAATGAAAATGGACACGTAACAATCCTGTTTATGTGTTAAAACCGAAAAAGAGAATTTATGGATCAACTTGACCAGAATATCGCAAACAAAGAGGAAGCGCCTCTCCAAACCCAACGGACAAGCATCGGCATAAAGCTGCCTTTAATCGTCATTGGGTTAATGTTGTTTGCGTTTTTAGTTTACACCTATGTCAGTATCCGTGTCAGTCAAGGGTCGCTTATCGAAAACCTAAAGGAAGATCTGCAAGCAGATACAAAATCCAAAATCGATTCAATCGAGAGCACACTCACCGGAGCAAGGACAATCGCAGTCAACATGGCAAGCGCTGTGCAATCTGGTACTTATGATGAAAACAGCCTGGACCTGATCATTCAAAATACACTAAAGAATAACGAGTTGATATTCGGCTCCACCGTAGCATACGAACCTAATCAGTTTAAACAGGATGTGTTTTACTGGTCGCCATATTACAACCGAACGGCGGAAAACACCCTCAAATTCACTCAATTGGGGAACCCGGAATATGACTACTTCAACCAGGAATGGTATACCCTTCCAAAAGAAAAACTCGCCCCTACCTTATCATCCCCATACTTCGACGCGGGTGGCGGTGAAATATGGATGGTAACTTGGAGTGTGCCATTTTACGATCGGAATGGCAACTTCAGAGGCGTCACTACGGCAGATATTGATTTCACAAAAATTCAAAAAATCATTACAGATGGAAAAATCGGCAGAACCGGCTACGCATTTCTAATAAACTCAAAGGGAACCATTCTTGGCATTGGCGAAAAAGGCGGTGACTTTCAGGTGATGGTCGACTCAATGGTAACTGCCGGGACTTCAACAGTAACTGTCAATTGGTCGGAATTAATAAAAAATATGATTGGCGGAAAATCCGGGACTATGGATGTGACCGATGTTAACGGCGTGCCTTTATATGTCTCCTACGCTCCAGTCGGGCTGGACACAGGTTGGTCGCTTGGAATCGCCTATCCCAGAGAAGAAGTCCTCCAACAAACGACCTCCCTGCAATCTACACTTATTGCTTACAGTTTTCTTTCCGCCATTATATTTGGCGCCATTATATTTTTCTTCACCAGATCAATCACCACCCCGCTAAGGCAGCTCACACTGGCAGCCAGTAGAATTTCGGCGGAAAAACCTGAAAACATAAAAGAACAATTACTCAATCCAATTCAAATCCAAACCCAGGATGAACTTGAGGATCTTGCAAACGCATTCAATCAGATGGCACTCAACTTGAATCGGTTTGTAGAAGGTCTTGAAGAAAAGGTGAATGAAAGAACCCGCGAGCTTGAAGATTCCCGTCTGCAGAGCGAACGCCGAGCTGGGGAGCTGCAGTCTATCAATGAAATTTCAAAATTAATTAACGGCGAACAAAAATTGTCCGTCCTGCTTCCGTTAATTACTCGTCTGGTTAGCAAAAGATTCGGTTTTTACCATACAGGAATTTTTCTTCTCGACGACACGAACAAATACGCAGTCCTTCAGGCGGCCAACAGCCAGGGTGGAGAAGCCATGCTTGCACAAGGGCACAAACTTGAAGTTGGAGAAAGTGGAATTGTGGGATACGTGGCAAAGTCCGGCACTCCCCGCATCGCAATGGACGTTGGGTTTGATGCGGTTTTCTTCAACAATCCCTACCTCCCAGAAACACGATCAGAAATGGCGCTGCCATTAACCGTACAAAACAAAATTCTTGGCGTATTGGATCTGCAAAGTACAATGCCGGGCGTTTTTACCGACGCCGAGTTAAATACCATGAGTATCCTGGCAGACCAGGTAGCCATCGCAATTGAAAACGCGCGTCTTTTCCAGCAGACCCAACAGGCATTGATGGAAGCGGAAGCCCTATATCGTCAAAATACACAGACCGCATGGAAAGAGTTTAGCCGTGACGAATCTTCCGTCGGGTATCACCAAACTTTAACCGGTGGAAACAAACTGTTAGCCCCCGTAGAATCGGACGAGATTCGCCAGGTTATGAACAAAGGCGAAGCCATGGTCTTCAACGGCAGCAATGTGGCGGCAGAAACCTCAATCGTCGTTCCGATCAAGCTGAGAGGACAGGTGATCGGCGCTCTTAAAGTCAAGGCGCCGGAACGTGATCGACAATGGTCGAAAGACGAGGTCAATCTCGCCCAGATCATTTCAGAAAGATTATCGCTCGCGATTGAAAATTCCCGCTTAATTCAAGAGTCGCAAAACCGGGCAGCAACCGAGCAGATCATTTCAGATATTGCCACAAAGATCGGCGCATCGGTGCGGACCGAAAACATTCTCCGCACAACTGCGCTGGAATTAAGTCAACTACTTGATAATGCAAATATTTATATCGACCTGCATACCAGACCATCGGATACTGACAAGAAAGGTATTGAATGAAAGATCGGCATTTTCGCCTTGTTTATTTATATTTGATCTTGGTGCTGCTTGTAGCGGCTTGTGGAAATTCATCAGCAATCTCTCCCACGCCTACATCTGGCTCCTTGGTGATTCTAAAAATATCTGGCTCAGGCACAATTACAACAGTACTCAAAGCCATCAAACCTACCTTCGAGGCAGCGACTCCGGGCTACAAACTTGAGATTTTATCTGGAAGCAGCACAGGGAACGGAGTTACTGGAGTTCTTGAAAATTTGTTGGATGCCGCCGCAATGGCGAGGGCGCCAAAAGATGAGGAAATTGCCAAGGGCATCAAGTATTACGAAATGGGGCTGGTTGGGCAGGCGATTATTACCCACCCATCGCTAGTGAATGTCATCAGTCTGGATAATCGTCAAATAAGCGATATCTTCTCAGGCAAAATTACCAACTGGGCAGAGGTTGGCGGTCCAAACTTAAAAATAGTGCTTTATGTGCGTGATGAAGATGACACAAGCACAAAAGGATTGCGCAAAATAATAATTGGAAATACTCCGTTCCCGGAAACAGCCAAGACACTCTTCAGTCAATCGGATATGGCATTTTCTGTTGAGGGTACTCCGGAAGCGGTCGGAATTGCGGCCTGGGTGTCCATTATGGCAACCCAGGCTAAAGTGAAAGCGATCGCAATTAATGGCACCCCACCAGACGACGCCTCTTATCCCATATTGGGATCTGCAGGACTTGGATATTTGGCTGACCGCGAAAGTGATATTCAGCCATTAATCAACTGGCTCTCATCGCCGGACGGTCAGGCTGAGCTTAAAGCGCTCGGATTCGTTCCAAATCAATAAATATAAATAAGTTCATGTTTTACAACCTTCCTGACGGCTGTAAAGGAGCAAAGTAATGCGGCTTTTAAAAAATATTAGGAACCTGACAGTAGGCATTAAGCTGAATATTTTAGCTTTTTTAATATTCAGCCTATTGCTATTGGGAATGATCCTGGTCACCAATAGCAGCATGAATACTTTTGCCCTTCAGGCCGGCCGTCAGAATGTTGCCCAGAATGGCCAAATTATTCAAAATCGGTTTGATGAAATCGAACAGGAAACAATAAACAACGCTGTCACCCTGTCAAACAATCCCGGGTTACCAGAAGCGCTTGCAACAGGAAATATTCGAGATGTACAGTCTGAACTATTAATTAACGCTACCCGTTTCAAGTTCGATGATATGGATGTCGTGGATATAAATGGTAAAAGGCTGTTCGATATCACCTTGGAAAATTCAGAAGCTGAAAACGCCCTTATCAAATTAGCGCTACTGGGATTCGATGCCTCTGGAGCAGTATTATCAAACGAAGGGGAATTCCAAAATATTTCAATTGCAGCTGCCATACCAATTCACGACGCTTTTGGGAAAACGATTGGCGTGATAATTGGAAGCCGTTTAATAGATGACGAAATGCTCTCGGGAGTTAATATTTTTCCCGGCCATGAAAACGAACTGGTTTTGATCGTAAACGGAAAGATCGCTGCAAGTAGTTTTAAAGAAGAGAAGGAACTGGAGTTTTTCTCACCTTATCTGCTTGACCCTGCTTTGATCAAGCAGGCGCTGAACGGCCAAGTTATTATCGGCGACCAATTGGTCAACAATCCAGAAATCAGCCCGCATGCACTTGGGTACTTTCCACTAACGATTGGCGCCGATACATTCGCCGTGATCGGTCTCGCCGCTAATGTAGGTGAACTGACTATCATTAAGAATCAATTGATCGCCAATCAAAGATTGGTTTTTGCCCTCTTTGCTCTTTCAGGCAACATCCTGCTGGCAGTCTTTGCTGTGCGGGAAGTTGCCAATCCACTTCGCCGTCTGCAATCTGCGGCGGAACAAATTGCAAAAGGAAACTATGCAAGTCTTGCGGCTGCGGAAACAACAGATGAAATTGGACGGTTGAACAATGCCTTTAATGGTATGGCAGCACAAATTCAGGGATTGATATCCGGACTTGAGCAACAAGTAGCTCAACGCACCCAGGAGTTGAAGCAACGCAGCGAAAAACTTGAACTAACATCATTGGAAAGCGAAAAGCGCGCAAATGACCTTCAAACGATCACTGAAATTAGCCGCTATCTCTCCACTGAAAAAGAGATGGAAAAGCTATTACCTCTCATCGCTCAAACCGTAAGCGAGAGGCTCGGCTTCTATCACGTGGGTATTTTTCTCCTAAGTGAAAACAAAAAATACGCTGTCTTAAGGGCTGCCAATAGTACTGGTGGACAAAGAATGCTAAAAAGGCAGCACATGCTTGAAGTTGGACAGGTAGGCATCGTAGGACATGTAACCTCAACAGGCAGTCCGCGCATTGCATTGGACACGGGAACGGATGCGGTTTACTTCAACAATCCAGATTTACCGGAAACCCATTCAGAAATGGCGCTTCCATTATCAGTACGCGGAACAATCATTGGCGCGCTGGATGTGCAAAGTATGACACCAAACGCCTTCACAGAAACAGACATATCCATCCTCAGCCTGCTGGCAGATCAATTGGCAATTGCAATTGACAATGTCCGACTGCTTGAAGAAGCACAAAATGCTCTTCTGGAATCGCGAACCGCATTCCGCCAATATCTGGCGGACTCATGGCAAAATAAGTCTGCCTCTGAGGTTTTAGGTTATTATCAAACCCTAACCGGCGGACAACTGGTCACTAGCAAGACAATCGAAGCTGTTGAGGAGTTTGATACAAAAGACTTGAACACTGTGGATATCCCCATCCACCTCCATTCACAAGTCATCGGCACGATTCGTGTCCGTCCGAACAAGGAAAAAAAGAACTTTAATAAAGACGAATTGATGATTTTAGAGTCCGTTGCGGAACGCCTTGGATTGGCATTAGACAATGCCCGTCTCTTTGAAGAAACATCCACACGCGCAGAAAGAGAACACCTGGTTGCGGACATCACAACAAAGATTCGTACATCTAATGACCCGCAGGAAATGATAGCGACTGCCGTGAATGAATTAAAACGAGCACTTGGCGCCACCAATATACAGATCGTCCCGCAAAAAAGATTGCCTCCGGACAACTAAAAGCGCACTGGGTTATCTGGAAAAAACCGATCTAAAAAATATGCGAAGTTCTTTTTCGAATGAGTAATTGAGATCAATGAGGTGTTGTAATGCTAAAAACCATAGCCATATCAAATGAAAAAGGCGGTGTGGCAAAAACCACAACGACCCTGTCATTGGGAGCCGCCCTTGTAGAGTTGGGGAACCGTGTTTTATTAGTTGATTTGGACGCACAAGCCAACCTCACGCTTGCTCTTGGCTTTGAACCGGGTGAAAATGAAAACACTTCCAGCAATGTCATGCTGGACAATATGCCGCTGCTTGAAGTGAGCAAAAAAACAGATGTCCCCAATCTCGATCTCATACCTTCGAGTTCGCGCATTGAAATTTCAGAACAATTCCTACCCGTACGAAACAGCTACACCACCATTCTCCAAAAGGCCATCCGCACAGTAAGCCTGCCATATGATTACATCATTTTGGATTGCCCGCCTGCGCTGGGCGCGATCACCAAAAATGCGCTGGCTGCCTCAGACCTTCTGCTTATCCCAACTCAAGCCGAATATTTTTCAGCTTATGCGCTGCGCAACATGATGACTCTCATTCGGAATATACGTGAATCAGACAACCCCAATCTCGCCTATCGCATCCTTGTAACCATGATGGACAGGAGGAATCGCACACATCGCAATATCCATGAACAGCTTCGAGCCACATTTGGAGAAGGCGTTTTCAACACTGTCATAGAAATGGATACAAAATTGCGCGAAAGTCCAATTGCCGGCTTACCCATTACCCACTACAAATCCGGCGCACGCGGTTCAACCCAGTACCGTGTCCTCGCTCAGGAGTTAATTGAATATGCCAAAGAAACCGAAAATAGACAAGCGGCTTAATAAGCTCTTTGAGGATATTCAACCCGAAACGAATGCTTCGGACTTAAAGAGCAGACCCAAAGTTGGGAAAGATGCGCCCCCTTCTGCGCCGAAACCCGTTCATGAAAAATCTAAATCAGCATCCACCCCTCTAGCCACGAAGAAACATCATACAGCGAATCTATATCTGCCTGCCTCTTCTCAATCTGCACCCGGCACAAAAGACCCATCCGCTTATTCGGTAAACGTTCAAACGGGCGAACAGGATTGGATGACCCTGCGCGTACTGGACGAGACCCAGGAACGCAAGTGGACCGATGATGAACAACAACTGATCAAACAAGTCACCGACCAATTGTCGCTGGCGCTTGAAAACGCGCGCCTGTTCCAGGAAGCACAAAAGAGGGCTCAGGAACTTGCTGCAGTCAACGAAATAGTTTCCTCTGCCGCAAGCGCAGTGGATCTAAAAAGCACCCTGCAAAAAATTGCCGACAATCTGATCACACTGCTTTCCGCCAGCCGAGTAGGCATTGCCTTGGTAAATGCAGAAAAAACGGCCCTGATCCTCGAAGCAGATGCAACTTCCATTTTTGGTGCGCCGAAAAACATTGGAATATCAATTCCAATTGAAAGCAACCCTGCGACAGAAAAAGTAATCGCCACAAGAAAACCGCTCTTTATTCACGATGCTCCCAACAGTTCATTACTAGCGATCATGCGTGATGTTCTAGTCTCCCGCGGAACACAGAATCTGCTCATTCTGCCTTTGCTGGTGGAAGAAGAGGTCATTGGAACGATTGGTGTGGACTTTGATGACTTGAACCGCGTCATTACGCAAGATGAGTTGCGTATCCTCGAGAACATCGTTTACCAGACCGCTACTGCCATCCAAAAGAGCCAGCTCTTTGACCGCATTGAACAATCTGAAACGGACCTGCGTGCTTTGTTTGCAGCAAGGGAAGATGTGGTATTCGTAGTAGACAAAGAGGGTCGTTACCTCAATGTTGCGCCCACCAACCCTTCATTACTTGTCCGCCCTTCCGAAGACTTGATGGGCAAGTTGATGCATGAAGTGATGTCAAGGGAGACCGCGGACCGCTTTGTGGCGGCCATTCAAAAAACACTTGCTACTTCCGAAAAAGTTCAACTCGAGTACGAATTGCTCATTGGAAGCAAAACATTCTGGTTTCTTGCAAATCTCACAAAGCTGGATGAAAACAGAGTCTTCTGGGTGGCTCGTGATATTACCGAGCGAAAAATTTCAGAGGAAGAATTACAAAAAAGCCAGGAACGATACGCTCTTGCTGCGGAAGGCGCAAACGATGGCTTGTGGGACTGGGATATCGCCAACAACCAGATCTATTATTCACCTCGCTGGAAGTCCATGCTTGGTTATGAAGTACACGAACTTACCAGAGGATTCGAAGATTGGGAAAACCTGATCCACCCAGACGATCATGATTATGCGATCACCTCGCGTGAAAATTACTTGAATGGCGACACAGAATCGTACGATGTGGAGATCAGGCTTAAACACAAAAATGGATCATGGGTCTGGATTCGAGATCGCGGCAAAGCTATGCGCGATGCTTCAGGCAAAGCCATCCGCATGGCGGGTTCTCATTCAGATGTTACCCAGCGAAAAGCCGCGGAAGATTCTCTGCGCCGCCGAAATGAATATCTTGCGGCATCATCTGAAATCGGAAAGCTTGTTACCTCCACACTGGATCTAAATACGATCTCCTCCCGCACTGTAAACCTGATCATTGAGCGATTCAGTTTTTACCATGCGAGCATCTTCATCGTGGAAGAGACCGGTTTCAATATTGCATTGAGCGAATCAACTGGCGCAGCCGGCGCGGAGATGAAAAAGAACAAGCATACCCTCCCGATCAACGAAAAATCCATTGTCGGTAAGGTGGCACAAAATGGGCAGGCTGTGATCGTAAACGATGTAAAAGCCGACCCTACACACAAATACAACCCTCTTCTTCCAGAAACCCGCGCGGAAGCAGCGATCCCATTGCGGATTGGCAATAGAGTAATCGGTGCGATTGATATTCAATCGAAAACTGTGGGAGCTTTCACTGAGGACGAGATTGCTGTTTTGCAAACGCTGGCAGACCAGATCGCGGTTGCGATCGATAATGCCCGCTCCTTCGAACTTTCACAGCAAGCCGTTATGGAAATGCGCGAGATTGACCGGCTAAAAAGCCAGTTTCTCGCCAATATGAGCCACGAACTGCGCACCCCGCTAAACTCGATCATCGGTTTTTCACGCGTCATCCTTAAGGGGATCGATGGCCCTGTAACAGAATTACAGCAGCAAGACCTCACAGCCATTTATAACTCCGGCCAACACTTGCTTGCCCTCATCAACGACATTCTGGATCTGGCCAAGATCGAAGCAGGCAAGATGGAACTCGCGTTCGATGAGGTCAACATCGCGGATGTGGTTACGAGTGTGCTCTCCACCACCAGCGGTTTGGTGAAAGACCGCCCCATTCAGTTAAAGCGCGTCGTCGAACCGAACCTACCAACGGTACGGGCTGATGCGATTCGCGTCCGTCAGGTGATGATCAACCTGCTTTCCAATGCGGCCAAGTTCACTGAGGAAGGCGATATTGTGGTGGAAGTTGGCCTTAAACCCGGTCCAGCTGGACGCAATGAGATCCGAGTAAGCGTTACCGATACCGGACCAGGTATTTCAGAACAGGATCAGGAAAAACTTTTCCAGGCTTTTTCGCAAGTGGACGACTCCCCCACTCGTAAAA
>Ga0172373_10002137_pt1 | contig 30822 bp, 27 predicted proteins | sample Lak10m_2_FD_114546 | JGI IMG/M metagenome (GOLD analysis project Ga0172373, IMG submission 114546) | Freshwater microbial communities from Kabuno Bay, South-Kivu, Congo - kab_092012_10m | ecosystem: Environmental > Aquatic > Freshwater > Lake | place: Democratic Republic of the Congo...
CCCTTAACTTGCTCAAGCGCGACACCTCCAAAAGCAGCCTCCGCCAAAAACGTTTTCGAGCAGCGATGGATAACCAATTCTTGCTCCACCTTATCACTCAACTTTGAAGCGATTACCCTGATGCGGGTGAGACTATTTACCCCTTGACGGCATCTTTGTTATATACTCTGTGTAGGAATAAACAACAAGGAATTGATTGTCGGTGACTCAGTCATTGCTTAATCGCAGCGAATTCAACAAAAAAGCAACCGATCAGGTGGCGGAAGCCGAAGGATTCGTGAAGGCGGCGCTGGATGCACTCAGCGCCCACATCGCCATCCTTGATGACACCGGTCGTATTGTGCATGTCAACCGCGCATGGAAGCGTTTCGGCGAAGAAAACGGTTCGACCGACCCGAATCATAGCATTGGCACGAACTACTACGATGTGTGCATGAAAGCCGCCGCCTATACCGAAGATGCCGCACTGGTCGCAAAGGGTATCCGCAGCGTGAAACTGCGCGAAACCGAAGAATTTCACATGGAATACCCGTGCCACAGCCCTTCGCAGCGGCGCTGGTATGTCGTGCGGGTGTCGCGTTTTTCGTGGTACGGCGTGACGCGCCTGATTGTGGCGCACCAGAACGTGACCGATGTCAAAAGGGTGCAGATCGAACTCGAAGACAGCAAACGCTGGTTGGAAGCCGTTCTGAACAGCCTTGTGGACGGGGTTATCACCTTCGATGAGCGCGGGAACCTGCGGTCACTGAATCCGGCTGGCTCATATATTTTCGGTTATGAACCAGCCGACATCATCGGTAGGAACGTGCGGCTACTGCTGCCCACGCTCAACCCCGATTCGGGTGATGCCACGTTAGGCGCGTTCATCGAGAATATTGGCGGGCTGGGCGACGAAGTGGAAGGTCAGCGGCGGGATGGCACCATCTTCCCGATGTATTTCGCCGTCAGTCAGGTCATTATGGATGGTCAACGGCTGTTCACTGCCATCGTGCAGGATTTTACCGAGCGTAAATTCCTCGAATCGCAGTTGTGGGACAAAGAACGGTTGAATCTGGCGCTGGAAAAAGAACGCGAACTGCGCGACCTCAAAAACCGCTTCATCTCGATGATGTCCCACGATCTGCGCACCCCGCTGGCGACGATTCAGCTGGCGAACAGTATGCTCCAGCAGTACGGCGACCGTTCAACCGAGGAAGAAAAGCAGGAATCCTACGAAACGATCAACCAGCAGGTGGAATACCTGAACGAGATGATCGCTGATGTGCTGACCATCAGCCGTACCGATTTCACTGGCACCGAGCTTGAGTTGGAAATAGTTGACCTTGAAACCTACTGCCGCGACATTCTGGAAGGCTTGCAGATGGTCTATCGCAGTCAGCGCCATCTGATTTTCAACGGCACTGACCGGCGTGTGGAAGTCCGCATGGATCGCAAACTAATGCGCCGCGCCGTCACCAATCTGCTCACGAATGCCATCAAATACTCACCGGACAACAAACCGGTCATGCTGGAAGTCACCTGTGGCGATGGAACCGCCGTCATCCGCGTGAAAGATCAGGGCATCGGCATCCCCGAGGAAGATCAGAAGCGCCTGTTCGAGCCGTTCCACCGCGCCGCGAACGTGGGCAAGATTCAGGGGACGGGGCTGGGGCTGGCGATTGCCAAGCAAGCCGTAGACCTGCACGGCGGCGAGATTTACGTGGAAAGCAAAATCGGAGCCGGCACAACCTTTGTCGTCAAACTCCGCGCCGAGAAGTGTTAGGCCAGCGTTCCGCTTCTCAGCGAGAGCTTATCTGATTCTAAAGTGAATTATGTGCGGGTGATTTATCCTGTGTACATTGCGTATCAGGAGAAATTGCCCCATGTCTCAAACTGCCACCCGTACCGCCGATGCGTTTGCCATTCTGGATAATCAACAGTTCATGAGCCTGACCACCTTTCGCAAAACCGGTCAGGGTGTTGCCACGCCGGTCTGGTTCGTCCGCGTGGGCGATGTTCTCTATGTGACGACCATGCGCGAAGCGGGTAAGGCCAAGCGTATCAGCCACACGCCCCGCGTGACCGTCGCACCCTGCAAAGCGAATGGTCAATTGCTGGGAAGCAATATGGCGGAAGGCGCCGCCCGTATTCTGGATGCGACTGAAAGTTCAGCCGCGCAGACCGCGCTCCAGCACAAGTATGGTTTCCAGATGAGCATGTTCAATCTGATGGGCAGGATCAGAGGCAACCTTGCCAACCGCATCTATCTGGAAATTAAACCCGCAAGCTAACCTCACCCATCCGTAACCGGCAAACCCCGCCGGTAGAAATGGACAGCAATGCCCAACTTCATCCAGCGGGTTATGCACCCCGAACGCTATCACGGACATGGCAAGCAACCGCCCTTTTTCGAGGGCTGGTACTTCAAGCTGATTGATGCCACCGAGCAGCACAAATACGCGGTCATTCCCGGCATCTTCCTCAGCCACGACCGCGCCAAGCACCACGCCTTCATACAAGTTCTGGACGGGCAAACCGGCGCTTCGGCCTACTTCAGCTTCCCGCCGGAGGCTTTTCGCGCCTCGCAAGAGGAATTCGATGTGCGCATCGGCGATAACCACTTTCGCGCCGATGGCATCCGCTTGCGGTTGGAAGGCACCGAACTGGCGCTGAAGGGCGATCTGCGCTTTAGCGGCGGCACAGGCTGGCCGGTCACATGGCGTTCGCCGGGGATTATGGGCTGGTACGGCTGGATGACCTTCATGGAGTGCTATCACGGCGTCGTCAGCTTCGATCATGTGCTGGACGGGACGCTCACACTGAACGAGCGCCCGATGGATTTCAGCGGGGGGCGCGGCTACCTCGAAAAAGATTGGGGGCAGTCCTTCCCGTCGGCGTGGGTGTGGATGCAAACCAACCATTTCGCCACCCCCGGCACGTCGTTCGTGGCTTCCATCGCGGTCATCCCGTTCATGGGGCGCAGTTTCCCCGGCTCGATCATCGGCCTGTGGCATGAGCAAAAGCTATATCGCTTCGCCCAGTACACCAACGCCCGCACTGAAAAGCTGCTGGTAACGGATGCACAGGTGGAATGGGTGGTACGCGACTCGAAGTATCGGCTCGAAATGCTGGCGACGCGGGCGGGCGGAGGTCTGCTGCACAGCCCCAGCCGCACCGAAATGCACAAGCGCGTGATGGAAACGTTGCAATCCACCATTCAGGTACGCCTCTCGGAAGTGGGCGGGCGGGAGCTATTCCACGACACCGGACGCAACGCAGGGCTGGAAGTGCAAGGCGACATTAGCACTCTGCGCGGGTAGGAACCCTTCGGGTAAAACGTTCTATAATCAGTCAAAAGAGAGGATGCGATTGATGGAACGCTACTCGATACAGGAAGCACAGGATCATCTTCAACAGTTGATTGAGGCGGCACAGCATGGCGCAACCGTGCTGATTCTAGGCGAGAACGAACAGGCGGTGCAGCTTGTTCCGATAGCCGCTACCCGTTCGCGCAAGGCAGGTAGCGCCCGCCATCAGATCAAAATCGCCACCGACTCTGATGCCCCGCTTGCTGATTTTGACGAGTACGTATAATGGCGTATCTTCTGGATACACATACTTTTCTGTGGTTCATAATTGACGATTCTGCGCTCAGTTCGAGCGCAAAAATGCTCATCGAAAACCCAGAACACACTGTCTACCTGAGTATTGCAAGCATCTGGGAAATGGCGATCAAAATCAGTCTGGGGAAACTTGAAATGCCAACCCCATTTGATGAGTTTATCAATGTTCAAATATATAAAAATAGCATTAGCCTGTTAGGAATCACCACACGCCATGTTGGAACTGTAGTCACACTCCCCTTTCATCACCGTGACCCATTCGACAGATTAATCGTCGCACAATCACTGGTTGAACAACTGCCGATAATTGGCGTTGATTCTATTTTTGATGCTTACGGGGTGAAACGATATTGGTAAACCATATAAAACGGGAGGCCAGTGCGCCTCCCGTTTGTGTGTCCCTTGCTGATACAACCGCCTAAACGACGATGCTGATCTTCGGCTCTTGCCCGCCGCGTGAGGGAATGTAGATTACCTTCTTGGGTGCAGCACCGTTCAACTGCTTCTGCACAATTTCACTCGCCAGCGCCACTTCCCGCGCACCGGCCTCGTCAATGATCGCCGCCACTTCGATGCGGTCACGCACCTTGCCGTTCACCTGCACCACCAGAATCAGGCTGTCCTCGGCGGCCTTCGCCGCGTCATAAACCGGCCAATCCTGCCGATGCACGCTGTAGGGATGCCCCTGCTGCGCCCACAGTTCTTCTGCGATGTGCGGCGTGATGGGCGCCATCAGCAGCAGCATCGTGCGAACGGCCTCGCCCCACACCGCAGCGCCCACTTTGTTCTCGCGGCTGATCGCTTTCAGCGCGTTCTTCAGTTCCATCAAGCCGGAAACCGCCGTGTTGAAGCTGAAGTTCTCGAAGCTGTCGCTCACCTTCTTGATCGTCTGGTGAACGCGCCGTTCGGCTTCACGTTCGGCCTCCGCGTCCCCGCTGGCAGGCGGTTGGTAGCCGGTCACGATGTCCCAAACATCGTTAATCCAGCGCACCACGCCCTGAATGCCCTTGCTATCCCACGGGCCGCCCTTCTGCCAGTCGAAGCCGAACATCAGGTAAGCGCGTACACTGTCAGAGCCATGCCGCGCCACCCATTCGTCGGGGTTGACCACGTTGCCCTTGCTCTTGGACATGCGCTGAATTTCCAGATGGTGCTTCAGTTGGTCGGCACGACATGTGCCTTCGATGCCCGGAATGGTGATTTTCGCGTCCGGCTGTACTTCAACCGTCCGCAGTTCACCTTCGCCCACTTCCACCGTCAGCAGGTTCTCAGTGCGTTTGACAATCTCACCGACCACGCCGTTAAAGCCGTTGGGCGCGTCTTTGCGGTCAATCACGTCCACCTTATCGGCGAACAGCTTGGCACCCTGCCATGAGCCGGAGGCCACGATGAAATGCCCATCGCGCTCCTCGCCCAACACCTGCCCCTGATTGCGCAGTTTCAGCATCGGTTCGCCCAAATCCAGCACAGCCGGATCGCGCCCGTTCTGGCGCATGACCGCCACCGTCTGATCGAACATGCCCAGATCGCGCATGGCCTTCGTGAACCAGCGCGTATACAGCAGGTGCATGGTGGCATGTTCCGCGCCGCCGGTATACACATCCACCGGCAACCAGTAAGCCGCTTCTTCGGGGTCGAAAGGCGCGGCGCTGTAATGCGGACTCAGGTAGCGGTACTGATACCACGACGAACACATGAAGGTGTCCATCGTGTCGGTTTCGCGCTTGGCAGGCTGACCGCTGCTGTCCACCGTCGTCTGGAAGCCTGCGTGCAGTTTCAGCGGACTCTGTCCGGTGGGCAGGAAGTCCACGTCGTCGGGCAGCAGCACCGGCATTTGATCGTCCGGCGCGGGTTCATACGTACCATCGGCCTTCCCGATCATCGGGATGGGCGAACCCCAGTAACGTTGACGCGAAATCAACCAGTCGCGCAGGCGGTAGTTGATGGCCTCTTTGCCCACGCCTATCGTTTCCAGATGGCGAATCGCGGCATCCACAGCCGGGTTCTTGCGCCCCTTCTGCCCGTTGGAAATCATGCCGTTCAGCAAACCGCTGTTCACCATCACGCCCGCGCCATCATAGGCTTCGGTCATGGTCGTGCCGTCATAGGCCACGCCTTCCGGTTGCACCACCGGAATAATTTCCAATCCGAACTTGCGGGCAAAGTCGAAGTCGCGCTGATCGCCGGAAGGCACCGCCATAATCGCGCCTGTGCCGTAGGAGATCATGACGTAATCGGCAGTCCATACCGGAATGCGCGTCTGTGTAACCGGATTGATGGCATAGCCGCCCGTGAACACGCCGGTCTTTTCGCGGCCTTCCGCCGTGCGCTCGATTTCGGTGCTGCGTGCCGCCGCCGCCACATAAGCCGTCACCGCCGCCTGCTGGTCGGGCGTGGTCAGCTTGGCGACCAGCGGGTGTTCGGGCGCCAGCACCATGAAGGTCGCGCCCCACAGCGTATCCGGGCGGGTGGTGTAAATTTCCAGCGGGTCGCCGCCCTCAGTCTGGAAGATCACCCGCGCACCTTCGCTCTTGCCGATCCAGTTGGTCTGCATCACGCGCACTGGCTCCGGCCAATCCAACTGCTCGAAGTTCAGCATTTCCTCGGCATAAGCGGTATAGCGGAAGAACCACTGAGTCATCATTTTCTGGATGACGGGCTGACCGGTGCGTTCGTCCTTGCCGTCAATCACCTGCTCGTTCGCCAGCACAGTTTGCAGCGTGGGCGACCAGTTGACCATCGCCTCGCCACGATAGGCCAGACCGTTCTGGTAGAACTGCTTGAAGAACCACTCCGTCCAGCGGTAATACTCCGGCAAGCAGCTCACCATCTCGCGTTCCCAGTCGAACATCGCGCCCATGCTGCGCAGTTGCAAACGCATCCGTTCGATGTTCGCCAGCGTCCACTTTTTCGGGTGGATGTTGCGCTGGACAGCGGCATTTTCGGCGGGCAGGCCAAACGCATCAAAGCCCATCGGGAACAGCACGTTGAAGCCGCGCATCCGCATATAACGGGCGCGGGCATCCGAAGGGGTCATGGCGAACCAGTGACCGATGTGCAAATCGCCGCTGGGATAGGGCAACATGGTCAGCGCGTAGTGTTTGGGCTTGCTCCAATCCACTTTGGAACGGTACAGGCCATCGGCTTCCCATTTGTCCTGCCAACGGGTTTCAAAGCTCTGCGGGTTGTATTTTTCAGTCATCTCGCCTTCTCGTATCATCATGATGTGGAACCGGAATGAAGAATCGAACTTGCACGCTGATGGGCAGCGCCGGACAGATAAAGTGCAGAGGATGAAGTTCAATCAGGGGGGCGTGGAAGTCGCGGGGCGCGGTCACTGACCGCTAGGTAAGAGAACAGCGGGCCACCTCGACACCCGGAATGTGATGAATGATGGACATTTATCGCTCCTAAAAACCCAAAACGTTCGCGCAGTATAGCACACCTCCGCGCCGCGTGTCGAGTGGTGCAAACAGCCGTGTTTCATCCCGATTGGTCGTAAGATGCAGAAAATAGGCATGTGCGAGTATACTTTGTTGCAGAATGCAAACACGGGCGCAACTTGCGGGGCGCAAAGGATCACTCATGGCTCGAATCTTGATTTTCGGCACCGCCGCAGCGGTTTCGGATGCCAACCACGAAAACACCCATTTCGCGCTGCTGGGCGATCATGGGCCGGTGCTGGTGGACTGCGGTTCTAACCCGCTAGGCAAGTTTCAGTTTGAAGGTGTGGATGACGAGTCCCTGCAAGATGTCATCCTCACGCACTTTCACCCCGATCATGTCAGCGGCGTGCCGAATATGCTCATGCACATGTGGCTGCTGGGGCGGCAAGCACCGCTGCGCTTCTACGGACTGCACCATTGCATGAACCGGATGGAAGATATGATGGTGGGCTTCTCGTGGCAGGAATGGCCGAACTTCTTCCCGGTGACGTTCCACCGCGTCAGCGAACGGTTCGCCGCGCCAGTGCTGGAAAACGAGGACTTCCGAATCACCGCATGGCCGGTGCAGCACTTCATCCCCACCATCGGCCTGCGCATCGAAAACAAGCAGAACGGCAAAATCCTAGCCTATACCTGCGACACGCAGCCCACCGCCTCATTGGACGAACTGTGCAAAGGCGCGGACATGCTGATTCATGAATCGGCAGGCGCAGGCTTCGGACACAGCAGCGCCAGACAAGCGGGCGAAACCGCTACCCGCGTGGGCGCGAAATCGCTATATCTCATCCACTACTGGGTATGGAATACCGACCCTGCGCCGCTGGTGGAGGAAGCCCGCCAAACTTATGACGGGCCTATCACACTCTGTCAGGATTTCGACGTGTTCGAGTTCTAAAGCGTCAGTCGCTCAGTTTATCTTTGCCAGCCGGTTTCGCAGGTTCGCCCGCTGCCACATCATGCAGCGGTTTGACCGTCGCGTGCAAAAACTGAAAGTCATCACGCGGGGGGATGATCTCGTGTACCTCCATGACGCGAAACTTCACACGTCCGATTTGCACGACATCACCCGGTTCCGGGCGTTCATATTCGTTCTTGATACCGCCGGGATAATCGCCCCCGATGACTACGTAGCTCACTTTATAAATCATGGGCATCCCCCGTTCAGTCGGTCGTCGTCGGGCCGAGATTTTTAACGCGCAGTTTGAAGCTCAAATCCAACGCCATGTTCCGCATCAGAATAAATCCTATGGCGGTGTCCTGCTGGCAGAGCGCCATCAGGTCGGTGTTCGTGATCGAATAGACCTCGGTATCGTCCGCCACCGAAATCACAGTCGCAGAGCGCGTCCCCTGATCCAGCAGCGCCATTTCGCCAACAATCTGCCCGGAACCGAGATACAGCGGCGGCACACCCGCTTGATCGAAGTGAATTTCGACCTGCCCGCCCACAATGACATACATCCGGTCGCCCACGCTACCCTGATGGAAAACTTCTTCATCGGTTCCAAAAGACAACCGCTGCCCCAACGAGGCCAAACGTTCAAATTGAGGCGCACTCAAACCCTGAAACAATTCGACTGATCGCAATATCTGTACAAGTTCCATGGGACTGATCCTTACAATGAATTCGCCCTTTACTTGATTCTACTCCATATTCCCTGTATCGCGCTACGGGTTTGGCACAAATTCCGATGCAATGTATATGATTGGTCTAATAGTCTTCTTATGCGGTAGGCAGTACCCTATGCGATATGCGCTGCTGCCCGCAGGTCTATTCGCGCAAACCTGATGGCACAGCCAACGCATAACCCTTGTACAGTAGAAATACCCGCAGCAAGTGGGGACTTATGATCCGCAACACAAACCGTACCTTTTCGCCGCCCACCGATGTCATCGAACTACCAGATAAACTGTTGGTTCTGGTCGAATTGGCGGGAATGCACACGAGTGATTTGAGCATTACACTCACCGAACGCCATTTAGTCATCAGCGGGGTGCGCGCAAGACCCCAGCATGACAACCCGGCTTATCATCAGGTGGAAATTGGTTTTGGCGCGTTCCTGGTAGAAATCCTTCTGCCATGGCTTGTCGAACGCGATCATATATCGGCCAGTTACGAGGGTGGTTTTATACAGGTTGAACTGCCCCGCCGAGCGCCCAAGCAAATTCCCGTTATCGAGAAGTAATTCGCAGTACCGACGAAGGACTGATACGACATGACCCCCAAGCGAGTACAAGCAGTAGATGCGGTTGTGGCAACAGAACCGGCTACCGCCAAGCAAGAAGTGGATGTGGTGGTTCAAGACCACGATACCGAAGATGAGCAGAAAAAGGTTGAACAACCGGAAATCCCTGCTGAACTGCCGATTCTGCCCCTGCGCGGGCTGGTGGTGTATCCGTTGACAGCCATCCCCCTGACCGTCGGCCAGCCGCGCAGCATCAAACTGGTGGATGACGTGGTGGCAGGCGACCGCCTGATCGCGCTGGTGGCTGCCAAAGACCCGAATATGGAAACGCCCGGCCCGGACGATGTATACCGCATCGGCACGCTGGCTTCCATTCATCGCCTGTTCCGCGCACCGGATGGCACGATCCGCCTGCTGGTGCAAGGGCTGGCGCGCATCCGTATTGACGAGTTTACGCAGACCGAGCCGTATCTGCGCGGGAAAATCCACGCCGAACGCGAACAAACGGACACGTCGCTGGAAATCGAGGCGCTGGTGCGCAACGTGGTGGATCAATTCACCCACCTTGCCGAACTCGTCCCCAGCATTCCCGGCGAACTGATCTCGTCCGCGCTCAATGTGGATGACCCGCTGCAACTGGTGTATGCCATCTCCACCTATATCCGCATCGCGCTGGAAGATGCGCAGGAAATTCTGGAACTGGAAAGCACCGAAGCCAAACTGCGCCGCCTGATGGGAATCCTCACCAAAGAACTTGAGGTGCTGGAGCTGGGGCGCAAAATCCAGACCGAAGCCCAATCGGAGATGGAAAAGGTTCAGCGCGAATATTTCCTGCGCGAACAGTTGAAAGCCATCCAGCGCGAACTGGGCGAATCGGACGAGCAGGCGGTGGAAGTCGAGGAATTCCGCAAGAAAATCGCCGATGCAGGTATGCCGGACGAAGCGCGTAAGGAAGCCGAACGGGAACTGGATCGCCTGTCCAAGCTGCCCACCGCCGCCGCCGAATACGGGGTGATTCGCACCTATCTGGACTGGCTCACCAGTATGCCATGGGCGAAAACCACCGAGGATAATCTGGACATCGCCCATGCCCGTCAGGTCTTGGATGAAGACCACTACGGGCTGAAGGACATCAAAGAGCGCATCCTCGAATTTCTGGCGGTGCGCAAGCTGCGCGGCGAACGCGCACAGGAATTGGCCGAATCCGAGTCCGTCTACAACATCCGGCGCGAACGGCGCGGCGCCATCCTGTGCTTCGTGGGGCCGCCCGGTGTGGGCAAAACCTCGCTCGGCGCGTCCATCGCCCGCGCTATGGGGCGCAAGTTCATGCGGATGAGCCTCGGCGGGGTGCGGGATGAAGCCGAAATTCGCGGGTTCCGCCGCACCTACATCGGCGCGATGCCCGGTCGCATGATTCAGACCATCCGCCGCGCCGAATCGCGCAATCCGGTCATTATGCTGGACGAAGTGGACAAACTGGGGCGGGACTTCCGGGGCGATCCGGCTTCGGCGCTGCTGGAAGTGCTTGACCCGGAGCAGAACAACGAGTTCCGCGATCACTATATGGATGTGGCCTACGATCTGAGCGAAGTGTTCTTCATCACAACGGCTAACGAACTAGAGCCTATTCCGGGGCCGCTGCGTGACCGTATGGAAATCATCCACCTCAGCGGTTATACCGAACAGGAAAAAACCGCGATTGCCGAGCAATACCTCGTTCCGCGCCAGATACGCGAGAACGGGCTGCGTACTGGAGAAATCAACTTCGCGCATGAAGCGTTGCTGACCATCGTGCGCGATTACACCCGCGAGGCCGGTGTGCGTACTCTCGAACGCGAAATCGGACGGGCGGCGCGTAAAGTGGTCACGCGCATCGCCGAAGGACAAACCTCGGCGGTGAAGGTGGACGAAAAGGCCGTGCGCGATCTACTCGGCAAGCCGCGCTATGGCTACCGGGAGGAAATTGAGGAGCGCACCGATTTGCCAGGTGTGGCAACCGGACTGGCATGGACGCCCGTCGGCGGGGATGTGCTGTTCGTGGAAGCAGCGCGGATGCCGGGTGGGAAAGGCTTCCAGTACACCGGACAACTGGGCGAAGTGATGCAGGAAAGTGCCCGCACCGCCCTGAGCTACATTCGCTCCAAAGCTGAAGAATTCGGCCTCGAACCCGGTTTCTTCGAGAAGAACGACATCCATCTGCACGTTCCCGCAGGAGCCGTACCCAAAGACGGCCCTTCGGCAGGCGTCACGATGGCGGCGGCGCTGGCTTCCATGCTCACGGGTCGCCCCACCCGCAGCAACGTCGCCATGACGGGTGAAATCACCCTGCGCGGTCAGGTGCTACCTGTTGGCGGCATCAAAGACAAGGTGCTGGCCGCCCATCGTTTCGGCGTGGATACCGTCATCATTCCCGCCAAAAACGAGAACGACCTCGACGATCTGCCCGACGATGTGCGTGCGGAACTCAAATTCGTCCTCGCGGAAAGTGTCGAGGATGTGCTGGATGCGGCGCTCATGCCCCCGCCGGGGAGCAAGATTGGGCGCAAGAAGAAAAAATAGTGTATAGTGGGAAAGGGTGCAGCAAACTGCACCCTCTTAGTTATCAGGCACACAATGGGTTGCTGTTTAGAAAGAGAGTGCGTGCTTTGGCTAAAGTCATGGTTGTGGATGACGATCGCAACACGGTGAAGCTGCTCAAAACCCTACTGGAATTAGATGGCTTCGATGTGTCCATCGAGCCGCTTGGAGCCAACGTAATTCTCAGTGCCGAAAAAGTGCATCCTGATATTTTCCTGATGGATTACCATCTGGCGGATATGGACGGCGTGGATGTGATCCGCGAACTGCGCAAACATCCCGATTTCGCCAAAACGCCGATTGTGATGACTTCCGGGCTGGATGTGAGCGACGAGGCGATGGCGGCTGGCGCGAATAAATTCATCGTCAAGCCGTTTGAACCGGGCGACCTGCCTATCCTGTTCAACAGCCTTATCGCACAGAGCTAAACGATTACCGATCAGCACAGGTTATGCAGAAGACTCGCCGCTTAAACGCAATCACGGAAGACTGAAACATGTCATCCCGTAAGAAAACCAAAACGCATTGGTACCGGATGGATTTACACCTCCATACGCCTGCCTCTGCCGACTATCAAGAATCCGACATCACCTACCTCGATCTTCTGCGAAAAGCCGAGTATCGAGGCTTGGATATTATTGCATTCACCGACCACAACACGGTGAATGGCTATGCAGCCATGATGCGCGAGATCGAAGGGCTGACTTTTCTGGAGTCGCTCAAGCGCATCCAACCGGAAGAACTGAAGCGGCTGAACGAATACCGCCGCTTGCTGGATAAAATTCTGGTGCTGCCCGGCTTTGAATTCACGGCGACTTTCGGCTTTCATATTCTGGGGCTGTTCGCGCCCAGCACCCCCATCCGCCAGATTGAACACCTGCTGCTCAGTTTGAACGTGCCCGCTGGCGCGTTGGATGCGGGTAGCTCGGAAGTGGGCGCGTCCTCCGATGTGCTGAGTGCCTACCAGACCATCACCGAAGCCGGTGGCATCTGCATCGCGGCGCATGCCAACAGCACACATGGCGTCGCCATGCGCGGCTTTGACTTCGGCGGGCAGACCAAAATCGCCTATACACAGGATCGCTACTTGCACGCGCTGGAAGTGACCGACTTGGGTCGCAAAAGCCGTGAAAGCACCGAACGCTTTTTCAACGGGACGAAGTTTGGCTACACCCGCCGGATGCGCTGCATTCAAGGGTCAGACGCGCACCGTTTGAACGCGCAGGCCGAAAAAGGCGACAAGGCCAACAAGAACGCCAATCTGGGGGTGGGGGATCGCGTGACCGAGGTCATGCTGCCCGAACGCACCTTCGAGGCGCTGCTAGAGATGTTTCAGGGGACGGATTTCTCGCGCACCCGCCCCTACAACCCCACCCGCCAGCCGGTAGATTATGTGCAGGCCGCCCGTGAAGAAGGCCCCAGCCTGATTCAAGCCTTCCACGAAACGTTCTCCAACTCCGTTGGACGGCTGTCCGCCATCATCGCGGATGTGTGCGCCTTCGCCAACACCAATGGCGGCACCGTGTATGTGGGAGCCAGCGCCGAAGCCAAGAAACTGGCGGAAGGCATCGAAAACCCCGCCGCCGCAGTGGAGCAGCTTCAGCGCGAAATCGAGCGCATGATTACCCCCACGCTGGCAGTAGAAATAGACACGCTGGAATCGCAGGGCAAGACCATCGTTCGCATTCAAGTGCCTTCCGGTGAAGCCCGCCCTTACGCGATTGAGGACAACAAAATCTATGTGCGGGACGAGGCCGAAACCAGCCTCGCCGTGCGGGATGAAATCGTCAGCCTTGTGAAGCAGGGCTTGAAGTTGCAAGCAGAAGCCGCGCCACCGCCGCCGCCACCTGCTCCCACCCAACCGCGCCGCAGCCGCCGCGCCGCCGCGCCCGCCCCCGAAGTGCCGGAAGAACCCGCGCCAGAACCCGCAGGAGCCGCCGAAGCCCCCACCGCAGGCGTGGAGATCATCGCCATCGAACAGCGGGGCGAGGAGCGTTACTACACCATGCGCGATCTGCGCAATGGCAACATCGTGAACAACGTGACCCGCGCCTCCGCCCGCAAGCTGTGGCACTACGCCATCAAACAGCGTGAAGGCAACCCGGTACGCGCCGAAAAAGTGCAGTGGCAGGGCGATATTGGCCTGTGGGTACGCTACCAGCGACAGGGCGAAAGCCGCTGCGATCTGGTGCAGCGCGATGGTCAAACGCTACGGGTGTACTACGGCGTGACAGACGCGGGCATGGGCGGCCAATGGCAGATATTCCTCACGCCGGAGGAAGAATAAGTCAGGCGTGCGGGATCACATAGCGGCTGCGGAACCACGTATCGGTCACTGACCACGGCTCGCCGGATACCCCCACACACAGCCACGCCCCGACCGGTGCCAGCGCGGGGCGTGAACTTTCGATGCTCTGCACATACGTATCCTCACGCAGGTGTTTGGCCCATACCCCGACAATCTTATAGTACGGCTTGCACCCCAACGCGAGTAAATGCGCCTGTGTCGCGGAAGGCTTCCATGTGGAATCGTCCCACGCCAGATAAGTCTTTTCAAAGATATGCGGCTCAATCGGGCGCGGTTCGTATTGGCTCAGATGAATGTGCATCTCTGTACCCGCCACATACGCGATAAAATATCCCGCGTGAGCCACAATCGTGTCGTAAGGCGTTTGAATGGTCAGCGGGGCTTCGGCAGCGGGCAGTTGCCGCACCAGTGTCACCTGTTTGATCGGCTTATAATACGCAAACCCCTGTGCTTGCAGCTGGTCATCTGTCCACCGACGCTGCTGGTACACTTTGGGCCTGCCACTCCACAAGCGCCGCCAAATTGAACCCATACATCATCCCCCACCCCGTTATCACCATCCCCATTTGCCCATTGTAATAGATTTTGTAAAAAGCGTGATGAGGATAGCGTGGGCGGGGAACAACCATACAGGATTACCCCCGGATGTCGCCGCGCATTGTCCGGCCTAGCCTGACCGCCGCGCCTGCCAATGTTCCCACAGCCACACCAGCGCCGCCGCCGAGAAGATGAACCAGTAGGGATCAGTGGGGACGCGGTAGCGCGTGGAGGGGTGGAATACGACGTACATCACCGTCATGCTGATCTGGATGAACCACAGTAGCGACACCCCGCGCCACTGTTTCGCGGTGACGACGATTCCGAGCAGGCCGAGCAGGAACAGGCCGCCCCAGTAGAAACGGTGGACGGTTCGCCCGATCTGATCGAACAGCGGCGTAGAGTATGCCCCCACCGGATCACCCGGCGGCAACCCGCCCAGTTCCAACGCGCCGCCGTTGTCCTCGGCGATCACGTTGCCATGATAATCGAGGCGCGGCACCTGCCCTTCGACGGGGTTCAAACGCGGCGCGATGTCAATGCTCCAATACACAAGGAACTTCGTCCACAGCAGATCGGGAATCTGTTCAGGATAGGTTCGCAAGTAGGTTAAGCCCGCCTGAAACCGTTCCTGACTGGCAGCGAGGCTCAGGTGGTCATCGGCTTGCAGCGGCGGCGGCGGCACCCACTGCACATCATAACCCGCCCGAAAATAGGGAATGGTGTACACGCTGCTACCCTGATAGAAATTGTCGCCAAAATTCAGCGCCGTCGGCACAAAAGCCTGATACACGCTAAAGTTGCGGACGATCCAGGGCAGCACCACCAGCAGACCCACCACAGCCACCGGCAGCAACCGCGCCACCGTCTGCCACCACCCCACGCGGAACACGAACCACAGCGCCACCAGCAGCGCCAGCAGCGGCAACAACGCCCGCGTAAGCAGCGACAGGCCGAGCAACACACCCCCGACGACAGCCAGCGCCCACGCCCCACGATCAAAGTGGGGACGTTCACGCAGCAGCACCATGCACAGCACAAACCCGAACAACAGCACCATAAAGAACGGCGTGTCAATCAGAGTCAAGTTCTGGAAAATAAGATAGGGATAGAGCGCATAACCCAGTACCGCCAGCAGTCCGATCAGCCGGCTCAGGGGCAGCAGTTTGCGGGCAGTATGGTACAAAAACACCATACACAGGACATCCAGCGCGGTATGAAACAGGGCTACCGTCAATGAAGCGCGTCCGAAGATGGCATAAACACCCGCCAGCGCATAGCTGTACAGCGGCGGGATGACCGCATCCGGCACGCCGGGGGTACGCCCATAAACGCCGGTTGCCAGCAGGTTGCGGGCATACGTGTCATAGGCTTCCGAGCCGTGTATGGCATTCGAGTCGTCGAAACGGAACACGCCCGGAAACGCGAAGAAAATCCCCAACCGCAGCCCGACGGCGACCACCACTACCAGCAGCAAGGCATGGCGCTGTATGAAGTCTGAAATGGAACGTATACTCAAATCACCCTCTCTTTGCAGAGATTGTAGCAGGCGGGTTGTGTACAGGACAACCTGCGCCTGACCGATTATAATGCACTGGATTGAGCGCAAGGAACGACCCCGATGACGACTGACCACCGAGAAAGACTGCACCGCGCCCTCACGGACGATTCGTTCATACAGATCACCTTCAGCGGCAAGATCAGCGCCGCGCTGCCCTACCGCCGCGTGATCCTGCGGCCTGTCCTGCTCAAAGGCCGCCGCCACATTCAAATATCACGCTTCGACGCCAAGCAGGATGTGACCAAGAACGTTCTGCCCGAAGCCGCGCCCACGCAGGTGGATGAACTGCTGGCGCTGCCCTTCCACACCATCCGGTTGCAAACCAGCGCCGAAGATGTGACGATGCAGATCGCGCCTTCGGGCAAGGTGAGCGTGAAATCCACGCCCGCCGCAGAACCGCGCCGCGCCGAACTGAACCACGATGCGGCTAAAGACCTGCCGCTGCCGCCCGACCTGCCCGACCCGTTCCTGCAAGCCATCGGCATCATGACCGGGGACGGGCGCGTGAAAGCCGCCATGCAGGACAAATTCACGCAGATCAACGAGTTTCTCAAGTTGCTCGACCATACCGGGGCGCTCGGCGGGTTCGACCACACGCCCGTCCACATTCTCGACTGTGGCTGCGGTTCGGCGCATCTCAGTTTCGCCGCCTATCATTTCCTCACCCACAAAAAAGGCATTCCGGCGGCGCTCACCGGCGTGGATGTGAACGGGACATTGATTGACAAGGACAACCTGCTCACGCAGCAGATGGGGCTGTCCGATGTGTGCTTCTACCCCTCGGCTATCGCCGCCTTCCAGCCCGCCACCCCGCCGGATATTCTGCTGGCGCTCCACGCTTGCGACACCGCCACCGACGAGGCGCTGGCGCTGGGCGTGCGCCACGCGGCAGGGATTATCGTATCCGTCCCCTGCTGCCACAAAGACCTGCACCGCCAGTTGCAGAACCGCGAACCATTCAACCCACTCCTGCGGCACGGAATCCTGAAACAGCGGTTTGCCGACCTGCTGACCGACACATTCCGCGCCCAGATTTTACGGCTGATGGGCTACAAAACCGATGTGATCGAGTTTGTCTCGTCCGAACACACCGGACGCAATTTGATGTTACGCGCTGTCCGCCGCCCGCACAGCACACCGGCACAGGCCGATCTCGCCGAATATCAGGCACTCAAAGCCTACTGGGGCGTGACGCCGCATCTCGAAACGCTGCTTGCGCCGGAATTCGCCGCGCTGCACGGTTGATGCTACTGCACGGTGGTTTCGGCCTGCGGTTGCAAGTCCGTGTCCAGCGACCAGTTCCCGCCCAAATCCTGCGCCCATGCCGCGAACGCATAGCGCCGCCCGACTTCGCCGGTATACTGCCCCTGTGTGGCGTTCGTTTCCAGCCACGGCTTCCACTCGCCTTCGTCCACGCGCACCCAGATCAAATAATGCTCGATGCCGCTGTCATCTTCGCCTGACCAGTACACGGTAAAGGTCGTCGGGCTGATGATCGGCAGCGGGGTTACACGGGCGGTAGGCGGGGTCGCATCGTGTTCCGGCTCAGTGGTAGGGCGCGGCGGCTGGGTGGCGGTGATCGCCCCCGGCGTGAGCAGAATCGGCGCGGCGGTGGGGACAGCCGTCCCACCATTCACCAGCGTGGGGTCAATTCGTTCGATCAGCACCATCGGCAAGCCCCCGATGGCGGAAACTTCACCCGGACGCAAATAGGGGAAATCATCCGGCGTAGCCGGCGCTAACCCGATGGAATATTTCCCATCGGTGGGCGTGAGTTCATAATCCTCGTTGGCGAACGAAACCAGCAGCGCCGAATGCCCCTGTGCCACCAGTTCCAACCGGGTATCCGTCAGGCTGCGGTTCCACATCAGCACCACGCGCTCATTGCTGAGAGGCCGCATGAACGTGATCGTCACCACATCCCCTTCCCGCGACACGTCGCCGTTCCCGAAGGGCGCGGCACCGAACACCTGCGCCAGCCGGTAAAAAGCCGCCGCCGAAGGACGCGGTGTGTCTGGCAGCGGGTGCTGCGTAAAGCATCCCGCACCGCGCTCGTTGCGATAAAAACCAAAAGCATCTCCGGCGCAGCTTCCCCCCGCCGCGCACAACTCACCGTTGTTGGGCGGGAAATCCGTGCCGCCGGACTGATTGCCACAGTCGTCGTACAACTGATGAAAAAAGACCACTTCCGCGCCCGCCGCCCACGCATACGCGGCACTCTGCGCCACGAACGCCGCCGCCTGCGCCATCGTCACCCGCAACCGCCGTCCGGCAGGGTCGCCACCTGTCCATGTCGGCCCCGGATAGTCATCCCACACCGGCGCGCCGGTTTCGTTCAACCACACCGGACGCTCCAACCCGTAGCGACGCAGCACATCCAGCACACGGCGCACCACCAGCCCGCTACGGCGCGGATCACTGTAATTGTGGACGCCGACCATATCCATGAACCAGCCATATCCCGCGTGTTGCGGGTCAGTGGCGAACAGCGCCAGCGTTTTATCCAGCCAGTCGTCGCTGTCGGGGTTGCCATACGCCAGCCCGCCGAACATCACCCGCGCTTCGGGGTCGGCCTGATGCGCCGCCAGATATGCCACCTTGAGCAACCGCGCATAGTCCGCCACGCTGCCCCTCCAGAACATCGTCAAATCCGGCTCGTTCCATGCCTCCCACACGCGAATGCCACGTCCAGCAGGCCAGCCCTGCTGCGTAGCCAGCAAGCCGCCGGGACGGTAGCGCGTCACCGCGTCGTACACGAACCGCGCCCAGAAGTTTGACGGATTCGGCGTTTTTCCGCCGCCGGGTGTATCGCTGCCATCGCTGAACACAGGCGCGTTCAATCCGGCGATGCTACCGCCCTCCCCGTAAAAACCGGGGCGGCCTAACAGGATCGTGTCGAGTTGGAGGCCATGCGCCAGATCATCGCTCACCAGCCGATCATAGGCGCTCCAATCGAACACGCCCGCGCTCACTTCCACGCGATCCCAGTACAACGGCCAGCGATTCCACGCCGCCCCCATGAGCAGCGCCCGCTGGTAGCGATGTTCGTTAGCAGGCAAGTCGAGCGAGCTGATGAAGGCGATGCCCAGACGATCCGAACGCACGGAGGACTGTGCCTGCACCGCGCCCGCAAACGGATTAACCGTCAGCGTGAGCATCCAAAAGAGGCAGAGAATGGGGAGGGGTAAGGCTAGGCTGTGTCTCGTCATCCGCAGAGGATACCATAGGCAGGTACAAGTGGAACACACTTCCCTCGCCGGGGGTGCTTTCCAGTTCGATTTTACCACCGTGCATCTCCACAATACGCTTGACGATTGCCAGCCCCAAGCCGGTGCCATTCTGGTGTGTCTGCTTGCCGGCGCTGGTGCGGAAAAACCGTTCAAAAACGAGAGCGTGATCTTTGGGCGCGATGCCAATACCCGTATCCTGCACTTCAACATGAACCATCCGGCCTTCAGGTTGCGCCCGTACCGCGATTCGCCCACCGGAAGGCGTATAGTTAATCGCGTTTTCAATCAGGTTCAGGAAAGCGCGTTCCAACTCGTCCGCATCACCCCGCAGTTCGGGCAAAGTCGGCTCGATGGCGATAGTGAACGACTGCCGCTTCTCCTCAACACGGGGCAAGAGACGGTCATGAATCGCCTCCACCAGCGCTGGAAGTTTGACGTTTTCAATCGTCAAATCGGGCGTATAGTCCAATCGGGCAATCGTCAGCGTATCTTGAATGTAGCGGTTGACCAGCGACACCTGCGCCCGGATGACTTCGGCCTTCTCACGGCGGCGCGACGGGTCGGGAACACGCTCCAGCAGATCGAGGCTGGTGTTCATCACACTCAGCGGCGTCTTGAGATCGTGGGACATAGTACTCAGGAAATCGCGCAGCACATTCACCCGTTCCCGAACCATCGCCAGTTCCAACGCCTGCTCGGAAACCAGTTTATGCTCGGTCACATCCCGCAGCATCACCAACCAGTGGTTGTCATCCTCTATTTCGATGGTTTCAATCGTCATGTGAACCAGAATTTTTTTACCATCACGGGCTTTGCGCCAAATCTCCATATCGCGCACGCTGCCCTGTGCTTCATAGGTGGAACGCACCCGTTCCGGGTCGTCCGGGTTCACCCACGTATCCACTTTCAGAGACGACTGACCGATGAGTTCGTGGGGCGCATAGCCGAACAGGTTCGCCCAGCTCTCGTTGACATCAATATAGGTGCGGCTCACATCCGGGGTGGTGATCGCCGTCGGGATCGGGTTGGCGTGAAATGCCTTAGAGAAGCGTTCTTGCGAACGGCGAATCTTCTGCTGGGCAAGTTTTTGCTCGGTGATATCCTGCGACACGCCCGATAAACCCACCACGTTGCCGTGATCGTCGGTGTAGCGCCCCCCACTCACCCGCAACCAGCGACTGCTGCCATCCGGCTGTAACACCCGGTAATCCAACTGACAAGACTGCTCGCTGGCAATGCTCAACGCGATCTGCGCCTTCACCAGATCATAATCCTGCGGGTCAATGCGCCGGAACAACTCCTCCGCGCTGTAAGTACCATCTGGCAGCGGATGGGTTCCCCCCATGTTTTGCCCGTGAATGATATTGGTTCTCAAATCCCAGTTCCATGTCCGCATCCGCCCCGCTTTGAGCGCCAGTTGCAAATGTTCACTTTGCTGCTGGAGTATGGCTTCGATGTGCTGCCGTTCGATCACCTCGGCTTCCAACTGGCGATTGCGTACTACCAGCGCAGCCTCACTCTGCTGCGAACGGTGAATGGCTCCCATCAGGCGGTTCATAAGCATACGAACGAACAACAGGGTCGCCACAAATAAAAGGCTGCGTTCTATCCAGTGCGTTACCTCTAAGCGCATCATCAAATCGTGGTCGTAGGACAATGCAGGCAGCGGACGCAATGCGCTGTCGAGCAAGGTCGTTACCGTACTGAAGACCACCACAATACTTCCAGCGCGGCTCCCCAGCATCACCGTCGCCAGAATGATGATGAGAACGAATAAGCTGGCATCATTGATGTATGCCCCTGCCCAATCTAGCCCCAATTCAGCGCCCGCCACCGCCGACCAGCCCACAAGGGTGACAATCATCGCCGCTATCCGCTGATGTCCGCGCAAAGATTGAACCGCCGCCAACCCTGCCAGCAGGACAATGCACAGAATGGCACCCCATTGGCTCGGTGAAGTCGGCACGAACAACGCGAGAACGACATAAGAACAGGCCAGCGAAAAAACGATGAATGCGCTGATCTGCGTAATCTGAAGCTGAAGATTATCCGAATGGTCAAAACGATCCAACACGGTAAAGTAGTCACGAAGGGCATACGTAAAGCGCATCATGATAGACAGCCTATCCAAACATTACCGCAATATGATCCCATCACGGCTCCACTGCGCATCCACAACAGGTTGTACGATATGAAACCAGCACTTACTAGGAGTATAACGGATGTTTCCTATGCAGAGTGTTGAGCAATCTGCACTATTTATAACATCCGGGAAGGCTCGTGCTAATCTACAGGCAAGTGCAGAACCCTGACCGCTGCTACAATGAAGGGCTGAGATGAACCGCGTCACAAAGGAGTCAGCGAATGCGTCCGCAAATCATTCTCATTACCGGCGCGAACGGCGAAGTAGGACATGGGCTGATCCGCCAATTAGCCGAACAACCGGGTATGCCGCCAGTGGTCGTGCTGGACATTCGCGGACTGGACGAACGAATCCGCCCGCTGGTTTACGAAACCAAAATCGGGGACATTCTGGATACAGCACTCCTCGAAACACTCATCAACGAATACGAAATTGTGACCATTTTTCATCTCGCGGCGCTGCTCTCCACCCATTCGGAGTTCAACCCGGAAGGGGCGCATCGGGTGAACGTGCAAGGCACAGTCAACCTGCTTCACATGGCAACCCAGCAGTCGCGACTGCGCGGGGAAGCCGTCAAATTCATCTTCCCCAGTTCCATCGCGGTGTACGGCCTGCCAGACCTTGCCACCAAAGCCGCCGCTGGAACTGTGAAAGAGGATGAGTACACCCAGCCCACCACCATGTACGGCTGCAATAAGCTGTACTGCGAACATCTGGGGCGCTACTACACCTTCCATTATCAGCAGCTTGCGGCCACCAACCCGCTGCCCGGTGTGGACTTCCGTGCGGTGCGCTTCCCCGGCCTGATTAGCGCCCTGACCATGCCGACCGGCGGCACCAGCGACTACGCGCCGGAAATGCTACATGCGGCAGCGGCGGGCAAAGATTACGACTGCTTCGTGCGTGAAGATGCGCGAATTCCTTTTATGGCGATGCCGGATGCCATTAGCGCCCTGCTCACGCTGGCGAGTACCCCCGCAGAGCGCCTCAGCCGTCGGGTCTACAATGTGACCAGTTTTAACCCGTCGGCGGCGGAACTGTGCGACATCACGCGGGCAGCATTCCCGAAAGCCAATATCCACTACGCGCCGCACCTGAAACGACAGGCCATTGTGGACTCGTGGCCTGCGGATGTGGATGATACAGCTGCCCGCCGCGATTGGGGTTGGAAGCCGGCTTATGATTTACAAACGGCATTCGGAGACTATCTCATCCCCACCATCGCGCAGCAGCATCACGGTTAAATACGAAAATAAGCATTGGCGACATAAGGCGACTCATCATTGACACAACACTACGTTCAACCTTAGGATGATACAGTACATTAGCTCACACTTTCTTAAACCAAGTTTCAAAAAAACGTGCTATTGTACTCAAGTCATCAGGATGAATTGGGTTGCTATGTAGCGCCCACACGAGGAATCTACTTGAACACATCACAGATTTACTGGGCGCGGATCATCTCTAATCTGCTCAGCCCGCCCATCGTCTGGGGCGTTATGGTGTTTCCTATCGCGTTTCACTACGCGACTTCGCGTTCGCAGGCGCTCATCTGGGCGTTCACATACGGTATCACCGTATGCCTGCTGCCCATCCTGTACATTGCATGGAGGGTTCATCAAGGGCATATTTCCGATCTGCACATGAAAGATCGTGAGGAGCGCATTGGCCCCTTTGTGGTTTCGATGGTTTGCGCCATCCTCGCGTGGAGCATCCTGCGGTTGATGGGTGCGCCGCCCATTCTGCCGCTGGTGGCCGGCGTCACGCTGGTGCAGTTGATGGTGATGACGTTGATTACGCTAGTCTGGCAGATCAGTATGCACACCATGAGCATCGCCGTCGCCGTAGTCGCTACCGGCTACGTATTCGGCCCGGCCTCGGCGCTGGTCGTGTCGCCGCTGGTGCCTCTGGTAGGCGCGGCGCGGCTGAAGCTGCACCGGCACACACCGGCGCAGGTGGTGGCCGGCACGATTGTCGGCGCGGTGATCCCGCTGCTGATGATCGCCCTGCTGATGTCACCCGTCTAAAACGGTCAAATTCGCAAAACTGGCCGCAAGCCGCTTAATACCCACTTGCTTGTCGCTGAAACTGACCGTGACTTCTTCATCGCTGCCCATCACCTGACTGGTGATAACAATCCCTTCCCCGAATTTGGAGTGACGCACTCGCTGACCGCTTTTGTAACGCAGTTTGCTGGATGAAGCCGCAGCCTTATTCGGGTTGGTCAGCGGCAACAGCGGACGACTGCTCGCCGCAGGCAGTTCGTTCGCGCTCCGTCCGCGTTCCCAGCGCACTTCCTCGTGGAAACTGCGGCGGTCGCGCTGATCCAGCAAGCGCGGCGTAGTTCCCACAGTCAGCTTGGCGGGAATATCCGCCAGAAACCGCGACGGGACTCCCGGCGTGCTATCGCCATACATCAAGCGCCGGAAGGCATACGTCAGATACACGCGCCGCATTGCCCGCGTCAGACCGACATACATCAAACGGCGTTCTTCAGCCATCTGTTCCGGCTCATCCAGCGAACGCTGATGCGGCAATAGCCCTTCTTCGAGTCCGGTCAAGAACACCACCGGATATTCCAGACCTTTCGCCGCATGGAGCGTGAGCAGAGTCACCGCTTCCGCGCCCACTTCGAGGCTGTCCACATCCGCCACCAGCGCCATCTCCTCCAGGAATTGGATCAGCGCGATCCCCTGCTCCTGCTTGCGGGCCAGCACAGCGCGGAACTCGCGCACGTTTTCGTCGCGTTCCAACGCCTCATCCGTCGTATCGCTGGAGTCATGCAGATAGCCGGTAAAATTGGTGCGTCCGATGATGTCATCCATCAGCGCCGAGAGATCACCCGTCCCAGCCAGCGCCCGCCATTCGGTCAGCAGCGTGTAGAACTCCACAAATTTACGCGCCACACTCGCCCCCAGCGCAGACACCTCGCCGTCCGCCAGCGCCTCTAGCGCCTGTCCGGTACGGTAGCGGCTCTTGGCGGCCCATGCGTGAAAATCTTCGAGCGACTTTTTGCCAATCCCGCGCTTCGGCACATTGATAATCCGGTTGAAGCTCACGGTGTCATCGCCGCTGTTGACCAACCGCAGATAAGCGATCAAATCGCGCACCTCGCGCCGCTTATAGAAACCCACGCCGCCCACCAGCTTATACGGCACGCCCTCGCGGATAAACGCATCTTCCAACGAGCGCGATTGAGCGTTGGTGCGGTACATCACCGCGAAATCACGATAGCTCAAACCCTCGCGCCGCAGTTCTTCGAGGATTTTGATGACGTACTCGGCTTCTTCCGAATCGCTATAGGCTTCATACACCGAAAGCGGTTCGCCTAAACCGCGATCGGTGAACAGAGCTTTGGGCGTGCGGTGGGTGTTCTTATCAATAACAGCACGCGCCGCATCCAGCACGCTCTGCGTGGAACGATAGTTTTGCTCCAGCAGGATCACGGTGGCAGCGGGGAAATCCGTGCGGAACTGCGCCACATTCCGGTAGTCCGCGCCGCGAAAGGCGTAAATCGCCTGATCTTCATCCCCGACCACAAACACATTGTTCTGGGGCGCAGCCAGTTGCCGCACCAGCACATACTGCGCGGCGTTCGTATCCTGAAACTCGTCCACCAGCAGATATTCATAAAACCGCTGGTACTTCGTCAGCACATCCGGCTGGTCGCGGAACAGAATCGCCGTATCCATGAGCAAATCGTCAAAATCGCGGGCGTTGCTGGCGATCAGCAATTCCTGATAGCGGCTGTACACCCGTTCAATCACTTCGCCCGGATAGCCCTGACCGGAATAGGTGTCCGGGCCGATAAGTTCATTTTTGGCGGACGAAATCGCATTCAAAATCTGACGGGGACGAAATTTCTTCGAGTCCACGTTCATCTCGTTCATGGCCTGCCCGATCAGCGAAAGCTGGTCGTCCGTGTCGTAGATCAGGAAGTCGGCACGCTGGGGCGTAAATTCCGCCTCGCGCCGCAGCAACCGCGCACAGATGGCATGGAAAGTGCCAATGGTCAGCCCTTTGAGCGTGCCATCCAGCAGCCCATCCACACGGGAGCGCATTTCTCCGGCGGCCTTATTGGTGAACGTCACCGCCACAATCGCGCTAGGATGCACCTTGCGCTCGCGGATTAGATAGGCGATGCGATGCGTCAGCACGCGGGTTTTGCCGCTGCCCGGCCCGGCCAGCACCAGTATCGGCCCTTCGCCTGCGGTCACAGCCTGCTGCTGCTGCGGGTTCAATCCATCCGTCAAACTGCTGCCCATCGCCACACCTTCGTTATGCTGATTTGCGTCACCCTAGTGTAGTGGAGAGTCCGCCTTCTCAACAGACCCGACCCACTGCACAAAACAGCCTCTGCACCCTGACGGATGAGAGGCTGTGGTCGTGAATCGTTGGTGCGAGTTAGACAATCGGCGGTTGCTGCGTTTTGTCCGATTCCGCCAGCACTTCGTCAATGCGTTTTTGCAGCGCGTCGCCGGCCAGCACACCATCGCGCTTGGGTTTCTCGTCCATCAAGCGCGATTCGGCGACCACCGGAACCACCACTTCATGCTGGCTCCCGGCAGAATGCCCGCGCTGGCGCAGCACCAGAAACCCGCCGCCAATCAGCAGCACCGGAATCAGCAGCCCGCTCAACCCGCCCGCCGCGCCGAAGATGAACAGTTCAAAGAAGGCGGCGAAGGCAATGAAAGCCAGCCCGCCCCAACGTACCATCCCCTGCCCGGTTTCCAGCATTTTTGCGTCGCTCTTGCGCTGTCCCGCGTAGCTCAGGCCGAAGCCGATGAACATCGGGATGAGCGCCCACGCATACGCCCAACTTTGCCAGTGTCCGGTCAGGTTCTGGAACAGCAGGATGCCGCCGATGCCGGTGACGATACTGCCGGGGATCGCCATGTCCGCCTGTTTGATGCCGCCGGTATAAGCGGCATACAGGAACGCCAGACCGGGCGCCATGACGATGAACGGCCAGAACGCGCCCAAAATGCTCCACCCTGTGAGCTGCGTAATCAGAAACAGCAAACCGAGTCCGATCAAGCCATATCCGGCGAGTGGTCGTGAAGATGAATGCGCCATGCTAAAAATCCCCCCATGCGTACCAATTGTTATCTACAGCGTTATACGCACAAAGAGGGATACGGGTTGCGCTTACCAGTCGTTGGCGCTGCGGATTGCTTCGTAGGCTTCGCTCAACAGGCGGAAACGCGCTTCGGCCTCCGGTTTGGGCAGGGCGCTCACATCGGGGTGCGTCTGGAACGCCAGCCGCCGGAAGGCCGCTTTGACCTGTTCGCGGTTCACTGTGCGCGTCACGCCTAGCAATTCATAACACCGATCGAGCGCGGTTTTAGGGGTGCGCGGAGTCGGTTGCGCGTCCGGTTCCGGGCGCGGGGGCGGCGGTGGGGGCATATACTGCTCATACGAGGAATAATCGGCGCGGCGAATGGGCGGCAGGTTGGAACTGCGGTCGCTCTCGAAATCCGCCACCAGCCAGTAGCCCTTCAGGGCTGGGTGGCGCACCGTAGCGCGAAAATGGCGAATTTGTTCGATCAACAGCGGGTCGCCAAAACTGGTTTCCACCAGCGTGCGCGTGTAGGCTTTAAACTGCACCGGCTGAATGACCGGCTGCCCATCGAGGATGCGGAAGGCATACGCCCGATCATTCACCAGCGTTTGAAGCGTCACGAACCATTTGTCCGGCTCCACCCGTTCGCCATCACGCGGCAGCAGCGCCGCGTTCACGATGAACAGCGAAGGGATACCGTGATCGGTGGCCCATTCAAGAACGCGCCTGATCTTATGCGGCTTAATCACCTCGTCAATCAGGTGAATGTGGATGACCACCCCCGCCCATGTGAACACCTGAACATCAGGCTCACGCACCGGCACAGTGCCCACCCCCGGCACATGGAATGCACAACGCTGCACATTCATCAGCGGGGTCAAATGGTCACACAACCATTTGCGAATCGCCCCGCCCGCCTTCTCAGTCATGCCGCAAGTCCGGCTGAACGAACTGCGCGGGAAACAAGCGAACCAGTATCATGCCCTGTACTGCTCCGATGAGGATGGCGACCAGCGGCACGAAAGCGTGGCTAAAACTCACCCGAAAGGCCAACGATTCGCCCAGTACCCACGCCACGATGTTCACAGGAATCCACAAATAAGCATGGGGGAATTTCCACGAAAACCGCATCACAGCCGCCTGCGATAGTCCCACGCACGTTCCCATAATGAGGCCAAACACCGTACCAATCGCCACCCGTTCGCTGGCGAAGGCAAACGAAAACCGCGCCCCCAGCCGCGCCCCGAACAGGAAGCCCAGCGCACAGGCCAGCACCCAGAACCCCATCTGCCAGCGTGACAGCAGAAAATAACGGCTCAGAACCAGCACCTGCGCCACCCCGAAACACGCCCCGAACAGTACATCACCCGAGATCCCGTCCACCAGCCCATTGTCGGTTGCGCCGAGCAAACTGCCAATCAGGAAACCAATCGCATTGGCGGCTAACCAATCCATCAAGAAACGGGTTTTAGAATTCAATTCTCACCTCGAACAGACCGGGCAGCCAATACCGATAGCGCCAGCCCCACACCGATCAACAGCCCGATCAGCGCCCACGCTGGCGTTCGCCCGACAACAGACAGCAGCAGTGGCAACGGGTAATCAGGAAACTCGTGCGCGTGCAGCGCATTCTTGAAAAACATCAGCGCAGCCGCCGCTGGCGCAGCACCCGCGCCGACCCCCACGCCCATCAGCGCCCCGGACAGCAGCAGGGGGAGCGACTGCCCTCCCCACCGATTCAGCAGCCAGCGCATGAGCAGAAGCAGCATTCCCAGCACGCCCAGCGCAACCGGCAACCCGACCAGACTGTCCTCCGGGCTGAGCCAGATGAACACCATAATCCCGTAGGCCAGCCCGCAAAAGCGCAACCCGCGTCCGGCGCGTGGAACAACAACCATCCCGTAACCCCATCATCCGTTGAGTAGATTTTAACGAAAAGGCCGAACAAGGTACACTCCGCAATCAGGTTTCTCATCACATTCGTAGGAAGGTCAGCATGAGCGATAACCCTGTCCGCGAAGTGGCTGAAGGCATTTATCAGATCAGGCTTCCGCTGCCATTCGCCCTCAATCATGTCAACTGCTACCTGCTGCGGGATGGCGCGGGCTGGACGCTGCTGGATACTGGGTTGAACACCGCACCCGCGCAAGCCACATGGCAAGCCGCCTTCGATACGCTGCACATCACCCCCGCCGACATCCAGCGCATGATCCTCACGCATGTGCATCCCGACCACTACGGCATGGCCGGCTGGTTCTACGAACAAAACCACGCGCCCATCCTGCTGTCCCCCCGCGAACGCGATCTGGCGCGGCTGCTGTGGGGCGGCGAAGGGCTGCTGGCGACGGCCTTCGACACCTATTTACACCGCTGCGGAATGCCTGCCGAACAGATTCCGGCGGTGATGGAAGGTCTGGTCTTTACCGCTGAACGCACCTTCCCGCACCCCCCGGTGCTGGACACCCTGCAAGCCGGCGACAGCCTGCGCGTGGGGCAACGGGTGCTGCGGGTACTATCTGCGCCCGGTCACAGCGACGGTCAGCTCATCTTCTACGATGCGGACGATCAACTCATGCTCAGCGGCGACCATGTGTTGATGCACATCACGCCCAATATCGGGCTGTGGCCGGACAATGAGCCAAACCCGTTGGGGCGCTATTTGCAATCGCTGGAAGCACTGGACGCCTATCCCGTGCGGTTGGCGCTGCCGGGACACAAAACGTTGATACAGGACTGGCACGGGCGGCTGACTGAACTGCGGGCGCACCACGCAGCGCGGCTTCAGCACACGCAGATGGCGGTGGGCGCTGGCGCAACCGTTTATACAACCAGTTTGCAGGTGTTCCAGAGTCAGCGATTTTCGCCGCATGAATGGCGCTTTGCGATGGCTGAAACGCTCGCCCATCTGGAGGTGCTGCAAAATCGCGGGAGCATCCAGCAGCGCGAAACGGATGAGGGACGCTGGTGGTTCAGCCCGGTTTGAGCAGCGATTCGGTACGCTGCACCACCGCTATCACCCCAAATTGCGCTGGCGATACCACGACCAAGTGTGCTGCAACCCTTCACCAATCGAGGTTTTAGGATTGAACCCGAGGAGTTCACGAGCGCGTGTATTATCACAATAGGTGATAAAAGGCTCACTTGTTGGTGCAGCCACATCCACACGTATCGCCTTCTTCCCGATCAAATCCTCGTATATTTCGATGAACTCTAATAGGGTGATCGGGCTACCATAGCCGAGGTTGATAATCTTGAATCCCAAAGGGCGGGCGCTGGCGATGACGATTCCATCCACAATATCATCAATGTATGTCCAATCGCGCTTGAGGACTCCACCACCGAATAACTGCACCGGTTTCTCATTCAGAATAGCGTCAATAACGCGCATCGGCATCATATCGGGTCGTCCATGCGGGCCATAGACGTTGAAAAATCGGAGTGCCGTGACATTCAGGCCAAAGAGATGATGATAAGTAGAAGCAAACAATTCAGCAGCTCGTTTAGAAGCCGGATAAGGCGCTAACGGCGCTATCGCCGCATCATCCTCGCGGAAGGGTATCTGTGACGTATTCCCATAAACCGAGGAAGTCGAACCGAGAATAAACGTCTCTACGCCATAGCGTCTAGCAATATCCAACAATCCGATTGTCCCACTGACATTTACATCACTGTATTGCCGCCCCTGTTCGATTGAGAACCGCACATTCGTCATGGCAGCCAGATGCGCCACACGCTCAATCTTGTTCGTGCGAAACAAATTCTCGACAAACGCCTCATCCCGAATATCGCCTTCCAGAACAATGCATTGACCACCAAGTGCCTGCACAGAAGCGATATTGGCACGCTTAATCGCTGGATCATAGTAGTCATTGAAGTTATCGAGGACGATGACTGGTTGCCCTTCCTGAACCATCCGGCAGGCAAGTCGACTGCCAATGAAACCAGCACCACCCGTTATCAAAATCGCCATGCTTGCTCGCACTTCTAGTTATTCATCAGTTGCAAGAATTATATCGTTGAAAAACGAATAGATAAGGGAAGAGATATACAGGGTAGTGCAGTGAGATTATCTCGTACCGGGCAAAGGTGAGGACGTGGGGTAGGATTGGGAGTATGAACACAACCAAAACTACCCAAACACGACCTCAATTGGAAACTTTAGCCTGTGTGAAC
>Ga0172373_10002138_pt1 | contig 30813 bp, 43 predicted proteins | sample Lak10m_2_FD_114546 | JGI IMG/M metagenome (GOLD analysis project Ga0172373, IMG submission 114546) | Freshwater microbial communities from Kabuno Bay, South-Kivu, Congo - kab_092012_10m | ecosystem: Environmental > Aquatic > Freshwater > Lake | place: Democratic Republic of the Congo...
AAAAACAAAATTGATTCATATGGTTTTGGATTTGGGTGAATTTGAACAAAAACCTTCAAATAAAATAGATGGGTTTTATGAAAGAATAAAAAAACATTTACCATCATTAAAAAGTCATAGATGCTCAATAGGAAAACCTGGAGGGTTTTTCCAAAGAATTAAAGAGGGAACTTGGATGGGTCATATTATAGAACATGTTGCACTGGAACTGCAAACACTTGCAGGATATGACACAGGATGGGGAAGAACAAGAGGTGTTAAAGGGGAAAAAGGTGTGTACAATGTTGTATTCAATTACGAAAACGAAGAATGTGGAAAACTGGCCGCAAAAGAAGCTTTTAATGTTGTTCATGACATTATAAACAATAAGGATCCAAAAATTGATCAGATAGTCAAAAAGTTAAAACCAAAAACATTAAAAGAATCCATAAGAAAAGTATTGAGGGAAGAAAACAAACTCCCATTGTTTATTCGAAGAAGATTTCACTTGATTGATGAAGAAGTTCAAAAGTTAATTAGAGGTGTGTATACACCATACAAAATATGTAGGGAATATACGAGTGGAACTCAACTAACTACGGTCATATCACACGCAGTAATTGAAAACTTATATTTTCATACATTTTATGATATTGATGATGAATCAAAAGAATGGGAAGAAATTGCTCAATCCATATGGAATTATATTCACGAGAAATATGGTAAAGAAATTGATAAATATTATCATATAAATTGCGTTTAATATGAACCTACAAGAATCCATAAGAAGAATATTAAAAGAAGAAAGAGAATTATCTACTTACTTCAAAAGAAGATTAGATTTTGAAACTCTTGAACAAATATATGTACATGTTTTAAAGGTTACGTCAAAAAGATATACTGATAATAAAAAAAAATTAAATGCAATGACACCATATAAATTTAATCATATGGTAACATCAAACTTGATAGAAGATGCATGTAAAAATTTTGAATTACAATGTGGTGATGATGATAGATTTAATCAACTATGGGATTTTCTAAATAACCGATATTCAAAAAGAAACCTAAAACAATTCTACAAAATACGATGAACCTACAAGAATCCATAAGAAGAATATTAAGGGAAGAATTTACCGAAGATAAGAATCTCTACGGTAAGAAACTAAAACCATGCTCAACAAAACCAATGACAGGTTATTATAGAGATGGATATTGTAGAACAGGAGACGATGACACAGGAAGTCATACTGTATGTGCAAGAGTTACAGAAGAGTTTTTAGAGTTTACAAACTCGAAAGGTAATAATTTAGATATGTTAGAACCAGGAGATAAGTGGTGTTTATGTGCAAAAAGGTGGGAAGAAGCAAACAAAGAAGGAGTGGCTCCTGAAATGATTAAAAGTTCAACAAACATTAGAACATTAGATATAATTGATAGAGATCAACAAGAACTCGATCAATACTCAAGAACATTAAATGAATCCATAAGAAGAGGATCATATGAAAATATACCACCTCAAGTTAAAAGGAGATTACCAGAATTTGATGAAGCGTTTATTCATTATAGAAATTTCTTTAAAAATTACTTTCATAGACAATTCGACCATTTTTGGGATTCATTAATGGAAAGGGCATTAGAATCATTATATCATGCATGGTTTGTTAATTCAGTATCAGATGATAAATGGGACGACTCAGAACAATTCATACAAGATTATTTAACAGAGAAGTATTACGAAGATACCAAAAAATGGTGGGACAAAAATAAATAATACACCCAACCAATTCTAACTATATGAAATGATATGGTAGAGTATATGATTAAATTATTCGGTTCATAGTCCTACACTCGTTTCACTTCGTTCGGAATTCACCTCATAATTTTATCCTATACTCTTAACGAGAGTAATAACTACCTTTATATAACAAACAAGAGTAAATCTTACCGTCGTTATTAATACCATACGGTAAAGAAGATATATTTTACCGTTTACAGATCTATTCACGGTAAGTGGTATATTTTACCACATATACTTTATAGAAATGTCCATTACTGTAACGTGTATTACGAAAAGGAATATGTATAAAATACATAACGTTTTATTAATGATGAGGTATCAAATTAAATAACACTCATATTTATCAATATGAACCTACAAGAAAACATAACAAGAATCAGACAAATGATGGGGTTAATAAATGAAGCTACCGAGAGTTGTTGTAAAAGACAATTCGGAGACCCAACTTCCGTATATTCATTTTGGGAGGACAAAAATCAAACAGATGAAGAGAGATTAAAAAAAATAAAAGATTTAGTTGACCCTTTTTTCACAAAGGCAATTGATTATTATAAAAATTACGTAAACGGTGAATGGTTCACAAAAAAAATAAATGAAATATTACAAAAGTATTCCACAAAACTTGACACTTACAAAAAAAAACTTGAAGAATTAAAAAAACAGTTAGAACAACAAAAAAATAACAATGAACCACAATCTAAAATAGAAGAAACACAATCTAATATTGAAATGCAAGAAGACCTAATTAAACAAAAAAGTTTAACTTGGGATGAAACACAAGTTAAAAATTTAGAATCTTTTTTAGATTCAATTAAATTAGTTTATAATTTAGAATGTGAAAAAAATTGGGGGGGTTATGTATATCCAAATGCATATAACACAGTGTTTTTTTGTCCTAAAATAACTTGGCCCGAAGATAGTAGTAGTCACTGGTCTCAAATACTTATTCACGAAATAAAACATTCGTTAGCATTTTATTTTGAAAATCTTGGTGTTTCTATCACACCCGAATCTGAAGTCCTCCAATTTGAAAACGTGTCCAACTCTAATGAAGTGACAAAAAAATATATTGCCAATACCAAAGAAAACTCATCAAGAATACAAAACTTGAGAATATTCTTAGGAGTTGATGATTTTGTTTCAGTAGAAAATTTAAAAAACTTACTTGAAAAAAATTTAACAGTAAAATCTTATAGTAACCTCGAAAAAAACTTTGACGTTAAATATACTAATAACATTTTAAACATTTATACCAATTTTAATTTTGGTAATGCAAACCCATTTTTAGGTTATATACTTTTATATTTTAATGGTCAAAAAAGTATGGATATACCAGCGTTGTTTTCAAATTTTTATACAATAACACAAAGAGAAACTGGTGACATTGTTAACGTGGATTTAGAAAAACTATTTAATTATTCACAAGAATTTGCAAAAGTGGGCAACAACACAAATAATAACTACGCTTAGATTATTCTATGAGTAAAGGATAAAATCATTCGGTTCATAGTCCTCCGTTATCACTACGGAATTCACCTCATAATTTTATCCTTAACTCTTTTACCGTCATAATCAGACCATACGGTAAATAAGATATATTTTACCTTTTACATATCTATTCACGGTAAGACCTAATAATTACCACCTGTACTTTATAGAAATGTCCATTACTGTAACGTGTATTACGAAAAGGAATATGTATAGAAAATCTAATTCTTTATACATGATGTGGTTCTCATGTATAAATCCTATACATAACTTACTAAGTAGTAAGTTTACTCCCCATCTAAATTAAAGACCCCCATTATTAAGTAGACAAATATGTAGACGATTAGTGATCAGTAGAGTATTGGTGGTTTAGACATGGGGATCAAAGATCCCCCACTTTTTACCACTCCGTTTCACTTCGTTCGGAACTGTCGTTACCACCAAGTTAGAGTTGATCATTTAGTTGTGTGATGAGGTTTCATATAGAGATAATACCTTCGGTAAATGTGTGAGATGAAGAAATAATACATATGTTCAGATGTCTATATGGTTGTCTTATATCAAGGGGTCAGATGTTAAAGGGGACACTAAAGTGTTAGTTGAAGTGTTATTAAATGAGACATAATGTCCTATTCTAACGTCCTAAAGGACTGTACCCGCTTAATGTACTATAACTATACTAAATTAGCTGGATTTTAAAAGTAGTTAAAAAAGTGGTTCTGTAGGGGTCAATAGAGGGGATTTTTTTACTCTCACTATAGCAACAGGACCAAATGTGGTGGTAAAAAGTGGGGAGAAAACTATGGGGAAAAAGTGGGAATATGTGGTGAGGGGACTGTGTCGTGTGTAACGCAAACATGACATTTTGACAAAATTAAGAAAATTAACAATTATTTATTAACAAAATTCCCCCCTGTCATAGTGTCAGGTACAATAAGAATGGCACAGTATACTATATTTTATATGTACTATTTATAAATTAAATTAGAATCAGTAAAATTTAAACCATGAGAGAGATCATAGAAAGTTTCCACACAGATGTGGAGTACACCAATGAGACATATATTGTCAGATACAGTAACAACAAATACTTTGGTGATGTAAGTTATAAACCCGTTATGACAACAGGAATAAGAAAACCAATCAAACAGAAGTTCTATATACTTGTAGAAGCAAACATGAATGAAGTGGTTGAGTATATTAATACACAAACAGAACTGAGTGGGGAAAGATTACAAGAGGTTAATAAGTTGATTCGTGATCACTCCCTTGAGATTCTAAATCAACATCTGTTATTACATAGCGTCGAAGAAACCGTGACAGACGTGAAGTGGACAAGTACTTTAGACATAGAACACTTAGATATAGAAGAGATAACAAGACCCCTTCAATTAGAATCAAATAAAGAAGAACCGAAATCATAGTTCAATATAATTGTTTAACCAGGAAGATACCCTATGGTTATTAGAAAAGAACAGTCGAACAAAGTAGTAGATCCAATACACAATGAAAGGAAAGGATAAACAAATGAGGGGAATAAAATAAATGGATAGGTCTTTAGTCATAATAGAACAAAGGTATATATAATAATTAACATTACCAAATTTTTTTTCTAAACATTGGGGATGGATCCTTTATAAAAAAATATAAAGCAGGTTGGAGTATACACTCCAAAGGGTGTCTCTCCCCCAGCCCGACTAAATGATCTCTCACTGTCAATACAAAGATACAAATTATATTTGAGACCACCAAAGAATGTGGTTGATTTCTTTTCGATTATTATAGGAAGTTATCGACATGACAAAATGACCCCCTCACTACTATGGTACACCCCCCTACTAGGGGTATATTGGTTTTCTACCCCCTCCCCCCTCCGTATCCCCCCCATATATGACAGATTGACAGGGTCAAAAGGGGGGTCAATCCCTTATGTAACATATTCGTAAAAAATTTCTGGAAAAATTTTTGGGAAAAATTGGAAACTGTCTTCATTCGTATTATACGGTGACGTATATTTATCAATATGGAAAAAGGTTTAAGATGGTTTGCAAGGAGAGTAAGGGATTTAGAACTAATGGATCATCTTACAGAAATTGTCGATGAAGGTTTTGACTATGAGGACCCCTGTGATTACGTTGGGATGAAAGATCAATATATTGATGAAATAGCTCATGGGTCAACTATTACTTTCATAAATTCTTATAATGAGTTAGATAGTTTGAGTGACTCAGGTGTGTTTGCAATTTACAAATTTATTAGGTCAGAATTTCTTAATTCCATTTCAGAACATTATGATATGGTTGTTGAGGACTGCGATTAATTCTTCAATACAGAATTTTTTTTATTTTACACAAGACACGACCCCCATTTTAAATAAAACCCAAATACTCAAAAAAAAATTTTTGGAAAAATTTTCCATATTATAGATTAGTATATTTATATAATAATTTAAATAATTTATGAAACCTTTACTTGAAACAGAATTGTATCGTATAAAAAAAATGATGGGTATAATATTAGAAGAAGAAGACCCAAAAACAGAAGAAGAGTGTGATAAAAAAAGAGATACCGGTACTAATTGTTATTGGTCTTACAAAAAAAATAAATGTATAACGTGCCCTGACGGTCAACGTTTGGATTATTATTCGGAAGTATGTACTTCATGTAGTCCTGATGAGGTATTTGTACCAGGATTTGGTTGTGAAAAAATTTGTGCTGATGACGAATATTTTAACAGGGACAGTGGTGAATGTGAAAAAATACCACCAGGTAAATTTTATGATGGTAACCAATTACAAGACATTGATGAAGATATTCGAAAATTTTGGGATTTAGAAAATAAAAAAAGAGAAAAGGAAGGTAAATCAATATTAAATCCTTTTAATAAACCTGAAAACGAAAAAGACAGAAAGGATTGGGATGAGATTTTTAAAAATGCAAACTTTTTTATGAATGAAGACAGGATTAACGGTACAGAAAAAGGAGAGTCAATCATAAGATGGAACAAACAGACGGAGAACTGCTTGAAAAGTGGCACTCCTCCGCCACAATTTCCATCATAATTCTTTGTTTTTTATTTCTATAAAACACGACCCCCATTTTAAATAAAACCCAAATACTGAAAAAATTTCTGAAAAAAATCTCATATTTTAGATTAGTATATTTATTAATATGAAAAGAACAATAGAACTTACAGAATCTCAATTAACCAAGTTGATTCAAAACATTATTAAAGAAAATTTATACGATAATGATTTATACTCACAGATCATGAGTGCTCTAAGTAACTCGACATCTTCCAACGAAGAGAAAATTGATATACTTAGAATTATCATAGATGAAATGGAATCAGCAAATCAAATAAGACAAAATATGAGATCACGATCTAGACGTAGAATGGATGAGACAAAAGATAATAACAAAGAATCCGATCTTATTCAAATTTATAATTTATACAAGGAGGGAAAAATCAGTAAAAAACATTTCTATGACTTTTTAGAAATTACTGATAGAAAAGAACAAGACGAACTAAGAGAGTATATTAAAAATAAAAAAAACTAATATAACCTGATAACCCCTCCAACTAAAGAGGGGTTTTTTATTTGACAATTAGTTTTATTGTTTTTATTTTTTAAAAAACTAATTCAAAATCAAATATGAAAACACTTATTTTACTTTCTTCTTTATTTCTATCATTAAACTTCTCAGCACAATGGGTTTATAAAACAATTACCGATGGGTTTGACGATCCATATAAAATTGCATACACAGATCACGTATATGGTGAATTTTTGAAATTAGAAAACGTAGATGGAAAAGTGGTTTTTTATATCGATAACGGTTATTTTTGTGATGATGAGTTAACTTATGATTTTGTTTTCCAACTTGGGACAGAAGTTTATAAAGTTAGCGGTAAAGGAACAAAAAGTAGTTCAAGTGATGTTGTTTTTTTCACATGGGATTTGTTGAATGAAGAATCTGAGACTGTAAATTGGTTCAAAAAATGTTCTAAACTTAAAATCAGAATCAATGAGTCGTATTGTACAACAAACTATTATGAATTTGATATGAGCAAATCTTCTTCCGCTCTTGATTTCATGTCCAAACCGTAATTATACAATATGAAATACACTCTTAATGTTTATGGTTGGGAAGCCGAGTTTGTTTGTAAATCACTAACTCATGAGCAAACAAAAATCATCGATGATTTGAAACAAAAAGATGGCTCAGATTACTCGCAAATTAGGTTTAATATTGATACCCACATTGAGAACTTTGATATGTATGACGGAGATCTTTTACATATGAGCAAACCCTTGAATAACGGTACCGTTCATTTTGAGTTGTATAACGAAAATAATGAAATGGTTTTGGAATTTACCATTGATGATATTTTATATCCCTCTGGTGACAAGGAGTACTTAATTGAAACCTCATCTAAACATAACGTTTATTTCTCTGTTGATGAATCAAAAGGAGGAATTCATTCTTATGAGATTGAGAGCGATTCTAAAATCTATCCTTTTGATTTTACTTGGTCTGAGGGATTAATTCTTCTTCCCTCAGGTGAGTTTTGGTCTTTTATTGATACCTTTTATTTCAGAGGGGATGAAATGGAAGTATATGATCATTTGGATAACTACGGCAAGAGTTCTTCTTTGAGTATTTTTGAACATTCTATATAGTTTTCTTCCTTTGGGTCTGGGGGCATAAACCGTTTGACCGACTTCGTCGGAATTTTCGACCGACCGAACCCTTCGGGTTTTTTTTGATTTATTTAATGTCTTACTTGAGTTGTTATCTCAGATAAACGGAACCACACTATTTTTATTTTTGTTGTATTTATAAATAAAAAACAATGAAAAAAATAATAAGATTAACAGAAAGAGATTTAAGTCGAATTGTTAAACGAGTTATCAATGAAACTAATAGAATCGATGAAACATCACCATTTGATAGAGTACAATATTTTTCACAAATAAGACAGGCAAAATCTGAAGCCAAGAAATTTGATAAATGTATGTGTGTTTCTAAAACAAGAAGTGGGGTTGTTGTTGATGAGTGTTTTAATCTTACCGAAACTGAACAAGATGGCGTTTTTTATCGTACAAAAAATTGTCCTGATAATAGATCTGATATGTTTTCAGATTCCCTTGATATTTTTAATTAAAAATTGAAAAATTATTTTATAAATTATCTCCACCTCATCAGTGGGGTTTTTTCTTTTATTACGTTTAGTTCAAATTTTTTGTCTCATTTAAATGTGTCCAAAACAACTGTGGTTGTTTGAAAAAATTCGTCAGTTTCTTTTTTTGACATTCTACCTTTTACAGATTTTTGAGCATCTTTTTTTGCAACTCGAAAAGCTTTATCTAATTTTTTTTGATATTGTTTTTGTGTAATCATTTTACCATTTGACAACTCAACTGTTTTTAACTGTGATGCACATGATGAGAGAATCAAACACATCGAAACTATTTTAATTGCTTTATTCATTTTAAGAAGTTTATATATTTATAACAAAGATAATATTTTTTTACTAACAAACAAAAAAAATGAGGAGATTATTAATTACTGAGGAAGAAAAAAGAAGAATTTTAGGGTTATACGGATTGTTGAAAGAGGACATAGACCCAAATTCAGGAGGAACGGTTACAATTAATAACGTATATAAAGCTGGTTGGTATACAACGGCAGCTATTGATCAATTAACTAATAAAACAATAAAAGATCAATTAGACGTAGAGTTAGTTAAAGTTACGGAGTTTGTTAGAAAAAATCCAAATTCAATAGTTAGTGTTAAATTTACATCTCAAGAATCTGCAATACCAAATACTGATAACGAAAAAGCTGGTTTTTTTAAAGATAAACCAAGCAACAGATTAGATGTCGGAGAGTTAAGCGGTGCTAGAAAAGATTATTTAAATCAATACATCCAATCTTACTTTCAAACTCTTAAAGATGAAGGTATTATTAATTCAGAAGTTCAGATTCCCCCAATTCAATACGAATTCAAAGAACCTACTAAACCCTTTATGGGTGATAAAACAGAAACTCCTTGGTGTATAAAAGGAGATCCCCAAATCCCTGTAACAGATACACAAGGATATACTTGTACTGGTTCAAGTTATAAGGTTAATGGTAGTACAACTAATAATTGGTATAATCAAAAACTTAAATTATATAAATCGAACTACGATGAGTTTGTCAAAGAACAAAATAGTTCAATTGAAATTACAGTTAAATTAGCCGAAGTTACCACCACAACAACAACACCCGTTGTTACAACCACTACAACTGTAAAATCAGATTGTGCTGCAGGTTTAAAAGTAAGAATTTATGTACCGTCTCATCAATGTCAAAATGCCGAATTTTTATTGTTTGCAAATAAAACATTACTTTATAATAGTGTTTCAGGATTTACCGCTAATTTGAATAATAATAATGAAAAGAGGGGTGTTCCTGCATTTACCAGCGAACCAATGTTACCTGCTTGGTTACTGAATCCAGGTTATGGTGATCTGAAAAACGGTGACGGTACTTATGATTATGGTTATGGTAAATCAAAACCGACAGGTGATATTGGAGGTGGTAGATCAGATACATTTGTAATCACACCAGAACAATCGGCAGAAATTGTCAAAGACGGAAAAATTGATTTTTACTTTATTGCAACTACAGATGATGCTCATGATGACATTCCTGAGGTTGAGGTTATTAAAGATGGAGCAACATTAAAAGATGAAAAAGGAAGACCTGTTGAAAATCCAATACAAATTAATAGTGTTAGAGGAAGATTATTTACCACTGATGCTTGTGGAACTACCTTGATTAAAAATACCAAAAAAATTGGTAAAGAAGATGAAAGTGCTTATGCGTCACTGAAAGCACAATACGTTAATTTATTGGTTGCTGAAAGAGAAAAAATGATGAACGAACCTGGAATTGTTGGTAAAATTAAAAGAATCTTTAAAGATGAACCAGATAGTAAAGGTCTTGATTTGAGTAGGGCCGATATGTTAAAAACCAAAATGTTGGAGTTACTTAAAAAAATCCAAAGCGGTGAAAAACTTACCCCAGAAAATTTTCAAACATATTATACAGAGTTTTACAATATAATTAAAGCTGAGAATGGAACTTCTTTTGCAAGAAAAGGTGGTTATGGAGAAAGTACCGCAATTTATGCAAACGAAACATTAAATAGTGACAAATTATACGGTGATGTAAGAAGAAGATTGAATGAGTTTTACCAAGCATTTGACGCTGTTTATCGAAATCCTTCAATACCTGAAATTGTACCAACAGGTTTGAAATTGAGCACCATTAAAAGTAATATTGGGGATTTAGAAACTTGGCAACAATATTTAACTATTTAATTCCAAGGTTATCATTTGAACTTTTTTTTTACTGATATATTTATAATAAAAATATCAAATGGAACTAAATAGATTTAAACAATTATTGGAATCAACAATGGGTAATGTTAAACCATTAATTAATGAGGAGCCAACAGTAGACAAACCTAAAAAGGATAACTTTGTACCGCAAACTTGTGCTGATTTAGAAAGGTACGGATTGGTCTCTTTTTTAACTTCTGAACCTGACAAAGCAGAAAAAGAATTTTTAGAAGCAATCAAAACAAAAAGAATTAAAGCAATGTCTTGGAGTAGAAAAGGGCGTTTCAGACCAGGAGATAATTTAGATGATCCGTATAACTATATTATTTTAAATAATAATACTTTTTGTACTCATGATTCCTATAATGATACGAACCATGATTGGCATGAAATCAAAGGGGATGAAACAAAAAAGAAAGCTTGTAAAAATATGTGTAAAAGAAAGGCTCCTGAAAATACTAGAGTAAACGAGGTTTGTAAGTGTTAAAAAATAATTTATTGTGAAAATTATTATTTCTGAAAATCAAAACTTTGTTCTAAGAAGAATACAACAATTTATTGATATTGTTGAAGATCAGATTGAAGGGTATGAACAAAACACAGGTGATCCTTGGTGGTGTAGATCTTATGGTCCAGATACTTTTTTGGAAACTGTTAGAGGCAGATCGATTGAAATATTTGTTGATAAAAACTGGAATTTTTTTCATGATAACACGAATGATGGAGGATCTGATATAGATCTATCTCTTTTATATCAAATTTTTCACTCAGAATATGGAAATGAAATCAGAAATCTTTTTGTCCGTAAATGTAATCATCAACGTTATTGGTAAAATTGATTTTCTTATTTAAACTAAATTGATTTGTTTTTTTATTTTTCTTATCATTATGATATGGAAAATGAAATAGAAGATTTGAAACATCGTATCAGAATGATTGAGGATGACTTAAAAGTTATACAAGATTTTATTGAATCAAATAATTTAAAAAACTTTTTTTTAAAGCCATCAAGTACTTCTGATACCTGTATTACTAATTTTAGTAACATTGAAATTGCTTGTGATCTAACGTCTGATGAATCTTTATCTTGGAAACCATTCAATTTAAAATAACTTTGAGAACACTCTCTATATATCTCTCTTTTTTTGTAACGATACTTCTTGTTATCTTATACGTTCCTCCATTTATTTTGTATCTTTTGGGTTGTTTTCAAATTGGTTATTGGATCGGGGGTTATTTTTTTGATAAACTACACGAAGATTATGAATAATTTTTTTTTAAAACGATTTTTTTTTATTTTACAATATATTTATTTAAAAAAAAAAAGAAATTATGAAAAAAATTATAAGATTAACCGAAAACGATTTGGCTCGTATCGTTAGACGAGTTATTAGGGAAACCGAAGGTGAAAGTGACTTAATTGGTTCAACAGTAAACCTTTACAGAACCGCAAAAGAAAAACAAGAAGATTTTGCTTATCAAGTAAAAATTACAGACGTTAAAGCGGCCGGTAACTACATAACTGTAACTTTGGAGGGTGGAACAACCTTGAATTTAAGATGTACTGATAGTGTTTTTGGACAGTTTACATCAGGTTCGACTTCTTTCTATAACGCAAATCTTTACAGAACCCTTAAAAGTGAATATTGTACGGCAATGAATGATAGAAGAGGAAACCGAAAAACAGTTCCTACTGCTGATTTCGCCTCTACTGGTGGACAAATGGGTAATGTTGGTTAATTTTTTGTACATAAACTGTAAAACCTCACCTAATTGGTGGGGTTTTTTGTTTCACCAAAGTATTTATTAATAAATTAATTATGGATAAAAAAAGATTTAATCAATTACTTGAATCCAAAATTGGTAATGTCAAACCACTTATCAGTGAATCTTTACCACCACTAAGTAATTTCCCTATTCAAGGAGGAAGATACAATATTGGTTATGATGATGATTGGGATAATTTTAGTAATCCCATGGGAACTGCGAATAGCGACTTTTCAACTAAACCAACTTATGCTGGTTCGGGAGGTCATTTAAAAGGACATATTGGAGTTGATATTTTTGGACAAAGGGGTACACCAATATTAGCCCCTGTTAATGGAAGAGTAAAATATGCTGGTAATGGACTTACGGTAATAATAGAGGATCCTGAAACAGGTTATTCTCATTGGTTAGGGCACTTAGATTCAAGAACTGTGGACGAAGGTGTCTTTGTTTTTGCAGGACAACAAGTAGGAACCTTGGGTGATTCTGGAAACGCTAAAGGTACTGCACCTCATTTACATTATAATATATACAAAACTAATCAAGGTTTTTATTCAGGGGAAGATCCTTTAGATATCCTTAAATCTGCTATAAACAAAACTGCGAAAAAACCAGAGGAGGTCGAATATAAAGATCTTGGTCCAAATTTTAAAAAATCATTTTTGAAATTGTTTGACGATGAAGAAAAAACGGAAGAAGGAGATGTGAAAGCTGATGATGAAGTAGACCTATGGGACAAGATGAAAACCGCAGGAAAAGTATTTTTTAACAAACTCAAAGATATATTTGATTAAAAAAAAACGAAATTTTAAACCCCCATCTTTTAAGGTGGGGTTTTTTGTTTTAAAGTATTTATTAATATGAAAATTATTATTTCTGAAAGACAATATAACCATGCCTTCTTAAGAAGAAGATTTTACGAAATATTGAATGAAGCGTTACTCATGATTGCAGATGACGGTGCTTTTTATGGTGACATTGACTTTTGTTGGGAATATCCCACGTTTTATAGTTTTATGGAAGATATGGTTGCCGAAATAACGCGTCATTATGACTATAATTATGGACACGACATAGCTGAATTTATCTATGGTGATATTGGAGTTGAAAAATTTATTAAACTGTTACTTGATGAACGCGGTAATGAGATCAAAGAATTCTATGATCTGAAAACAAAAGATTGTTAACATGAAAATTATTATTTCTGAAAGTCAATTTGATAATGTTTTAAAAAAATACGAAAGAGTTTTAAATAATTTAAAATTTTATGGTGTTAAGAAAATAACATTGGACTATAGAGATTCAGATGTGATCGAGGTGAATATTTTTTATGATATAAAATTAGCAATAGAACTCGGACAAGATTTCAATACAGTTCAGTGGAAAACAAATAGAAACATTTTCAATGTTGTAGAAAAAATAAATTTAGGACCAAAGTATTTGTACTATTTACACTATGAGTAATCATTTCTTTTTTTAAGTATTTATATAGTATGAGCCAGGGATTTATAAAAAATAATATAGTTCGAAGAGTTATTGATCAGATAACATCAAATAGAATATTATTTGAAGATAAACTTTCTGATTTACAAAAACAATATGATGACGATTACTTCGATACGATAGATTACATTTATAACCAAGACCCATCAAAATCAAAAAAATATTTCAAATGGATTTTTGAAACTTGGCTGAAAAATTCGCCAAAAATTGATTACGAAGATTTAATTACTATGGTGTCATATTTCGATAAAAATCCTCATAAGTTTGAAAAAAAAGATCTATATCAATATGATTATGATGAGTTTTTAAAAAAGTATAATGAAGCCATTTTGAAATTATCAAAAAGAGAAATAGTTTCTTCTGGCGTTGAAAAATTATATGAAGATGATAGATATGTCTTAGTTAGACCAAAAACAAGTGAGGCGTCTTGTAAATACGGTGCAAATACGAAATGGTGTATTTCATCAAGAACAAATAATTATTTTAACAATTATAGTTCTGAAAATTTGTTTTTTTTTATAATTGATAAAATACAAGAGCCAATTCCGGGTAAAAAAAAATCGCCAAATTATTTTAAAGTTGCAATTCAATACGAACCTGATCAACCGTCTTTTGATGTAGATGATATTTCACCTGAGTATAAAAATTATTATGTATCAAAAGCATTGGCAGGCGAATTCACTTTTTGGAACAGTATTGACGAACAAATTGAATTAAAAACTGTCAAAAAATATATTCCACAAGATTTGTTAAAAAAATTTTTAGAATTAATTAAAAATTATACCTACAAGGTATACACAAATTATTACGAAAAACAACTTTCTTCTTTTCAGTCATTTAATTTTGAAGAATATAACTACCTTGAATCGGAAGTAGACGTACTATATGGTACTGTAAAACGTAAAACTCAAAAATACTCTCAAAACAAACATGTTAAATTTGTTAATGATGTTCAAAATGCTTATTATGACTTTGTTGTTATTTTAAATAATTGGAATCTTCCTGTCAGAAGTTTAGAAGAATTTTTGGAATTTAAAGGGATCAAAGAAAAATTCATGGAAGATCTTGTAATAGAAAAAAAACTAAAAAACGATTTGAATCATTCTCAACAATTATACGAAACAAAAGAAAAACAATTACAAGACATGGAAACTAAATTGGAATTTATAAAAAAAGAAATTAATTTTAAAAATATTTAAAAATAATGAAACAATACTTACTTTTGACTGAATCTCATTTGAAACAAATCGTAAAAAAAGTTTTAGAAGAAAATTTTAAACAGGTTTCTTGGGAAGACATTTGGTTTAAATTAAGAAGATTATCCCAAAGTTTTTACTATCCTGATACGGAAAATGGAGTTTACAGTTTTGGTGGATTGGATTTTATAATTTCAAAACAAGGTGAAAGTTTGGAACTTTTGGATCTGTATAAAGACCCCTATAATTGGAGAAGAGAGTATTATAAGGGCGTAGAAGTGTTAGAAAAATATGCAAATAAAATCGAAAGATTTGTTGATGAATTTAACATGACCTACGACTACCCTTTTGAACTTATTTTCGAATCAAATAAAAATTTTGACATGAAATTTTACACAAAGGATAAAATTTGATGTTTTTTACAATTAACTTATATTTATAATAAAAAAAAATGAAAAAAATAGTGAGATTAACTGAATCAGATTTAACTAACTTAGTTAGAAGAATTATTTCAGAAAAAAAAGGTAAAAAATCCAAAGAAAATGATGAAGATGACGTTATGTCTATTTTAGATCAATGTATAGAAGATATAGATAAGGAAGATTTTGATGACGCTGAAGAATGGGTTGAAGAAGTTTTTAGTGTTTGTATGGATGAAATGGGTGAAGACATGTCTGAAGAAGAATTAGAAGAGTTTAAAGATGAATATTACGATTATGTAATGGGTTGTTGGGAAGATTATTCTGACGATGATGATTATTCTGATGATGACGACGATGATTTTTCTGATGACGATGATGATTATTCTGATGATGACGATGATGATTATTCTGATGATGACGATGATGATTATTCTGATGATGACGACGATGATTTTTCTGATGACGATGATGATGAAGATTTTTCTGATGACGATGATGATGAAGATTTTTCTGATGACGATGATGATGAAGATTTTGGAACTATGAGAGGTCGTTTTTTTGATAAAGACGACGAAGACGACGACGAATTTTAATTCAAATGACAAACGAACAAAAAGCACAGAAATACAATCAATTGATGTATGAATTTACAAAAATTGAAAATAAAATTTCTCAAATTAAAGGGGAGTCAATAAATTTGAACGATCGCCAATTAGAGGAAATTAAAAAACTACAAAATCAATTGAGATTTTTAACAGAACAATCTTATAGATTATAATGTTTGTCAAATTTTATGAACCCACCTGAAAACGGTGGGTTTTTTATTTGAATCAATTTAATATAAAAAAATTTTCAAAAAACTGTAAAAGACCTTGATTAATGTATTTATATTTGTTAACTTTTTTTAACAAACATAAACTATTAAAATCTAATAAGAAAAAAATGAAAAATTTATTTTTTGTTGGTCTTTTTACACTTTTGATTACGTCTTGTGGTGGAGAACAAAAAAGCGAAACCTCTAATTCAGCAACTAACAATGTTGAAGTTCAGGACTCTACTCCAAATTCGAGCGAAACTGTAAAACCTGACACAACTGTCGCTGTTAACTAAAATGATTTATATTTTGTGAAAATTATTTATACCCCTCACCTTGAGGGGTTTTTTATTTTTATTGGTATTTATAAAATATGAAAAAACTAATTATAACTATTATTACTATGACCATGTTAGTTGGTTGTAATACAGAAACCAAAAAAGAAAAAATTGAAGGTATTGAGTCAAATAAAATTGTTAAAATACATAGTGGATCTTTTGCATTTTGTGGTGCATCAGGTGCAGTACCTACAGGTCGTAAAATTATAGTACAAGGAAAGGAGTATAATGAAGGTTGTGCAATTTGTCCTGTATTACATGGACCATCAATTTCCAATTTAGCAATGGAAGGGTTGAGCCAAAGTTTTGGTAAATTTAATGTTAATCAAAATTTTGAAACACCTGATGGTACTAGTCAGACCGTATGGTCTTTGTTTTGGTATTACGATTCAACAACTACAATACCACAGTTTAATCCATCAACTAAACAATGGGAACTTATGAAACCCATTAACAGATCATTTATAATAAACACAGATAACCCAAGTACAAGTGAAAGTAATATGTTTGCAATGCCGGGTATTATATTTGACACAACATCAAATGGAATTGTTCTTGCAAAAGTATACGGCCCACTAAATGAGGCAGCAGTACCTTTACGAAAATCAATACCTGTTAAAAATGGAATGACCTCTGTTACTGCGGCTAAGTTAGGTTTTCCTTATCCTGTTGGAACGCCAATTCCAATTATTAATTTAAGTAAAAAACTTCAAAAAAAGACAAATAATTAAATACATGAAAATTATTATTAATGAGTCACAATTCCATTTGATCAGAAGGGTTAATATGATAGAAGACCTTTTTAAAAAATATGTTGACGACGATGAATTTATTTATAGAGTTTTAGATACTGGACCTGGAGCTTTCGGTACCAATAAAGTACATTTAGATGAGTTTATACCAACAATATCATATACAATTGCACAATTGATTGCAAAAAATGACATGGAGCCAAGGGATGATGAAGACAACGATAACTTTGTAACATTCAGGAATCAGTTACAAAGGTTTATTCAGACAAATTATTATGATTACTTGAAAAAAAGATACAAGGAAACTTTAAATTGATATGAATTATTTAATAACAGAATCTCAATTTAGTCAAACAATAATTAAATTTTGTGAAATGTCATTTCGCGAAATTCAAGAATCTTGTGACGGGCCTATAGAGGATATACCTAATTACTTGAATTTAGAATCTTGTTTTGTTTGTAGTGTAGTAGAAAAATTGGAATTTTCGAATGTATCAAAAACTGACTCGGAATCATTTCGATCATATTCACCAAAAAAAAGTAGTTTGTTTTTAATTGATTGTAAAATATATTATTGGTCTTTGCATTATCATGGTGAAGAATTTTTTGAGAATATGATTTACGACATTCGACAAAGTATCAAAAGAAGATTCAGATTAGATGTCTCAATAAACGTAATTGATACAGTTAATAAGAACTCAGACCCTCAGTGGTAATTTTTGTACTTTATTTTTTATAAAAAAAAACATATATTTTTATTAAAAAATATGAATTCACAATCTTTAGTTTTTGGTATACTTATTACCTTTGGAATTGTTTTAATTACTTTCATTGTTTTTTGTTCATTTGAAATTCAAAGGTTAAGTAAAAAATTAATTAACTTTAAAAAAGATCTCGAACTAAAACAAAAACAAACTCGAAGAATTTTAGAAGAAATATCTAAAGACATAACCATGGTTGAAAGGACTTTAATGCAAAGAATTGACAAGACCAATAAACACATTGATGAAGAAGTAAATCAGATTCATTTACACGAAAATGAGTTACAAAAAGAAATAGAACAGGTAAAATCATACACCGAGACAAAATCAGATAAGGTTGTAATTAGGGGAACTTTTCCGACCTCAAAACCTAAAAATAAAAAAATGTAATTTAAAACCCACAACGAGTGGGTTTTTTTTATTTAAAAGGTATTTATATAAAAAAAATTATGACAAAAATTATAAGATTAACAGAATCAGACCTTTACAGAATTGTTAAAAAAACTATCATGGAGGTTAAAGAGAAGGAAAAAGAAAAAGAAAAGACACAAAAAGAAGAACCAAAAAAATCTGGACCAAAAAACATTATAATTGGAGATTCTCAATGTGCATGGATAGCTAAAAAAAGTTCTAAATTTAACCTCATGTCTGAAAAGGGTAGTATGGGATCGTTATGGTCACCAGGAAAAGGTTTGTCTTGGTTAAAAAACGCTGTTGAATCTCATAGAGGATCTTCTGAGATCAAAAATATCGCAATCTCAATTGGCACAAATGGAGGATTTAACAAAAATGATGATGTCAAAGGTTTAGTTTCATTATTGAGAGAAAAATTTCCAAAAGCGAAATTATTTGTTGTTCAGGGTTCATGGGGATGGGGATCTAATAAAAATATTACAGAGAAAGAAGTTAACGAATACTACTCAATGTTTTCCTCACAACGTGTGAAAGTAATCAATCCTCCAATAGGTAAAACAAATGACCCTCATCAAAATTTACCTAGTTATTCATCAATTGGAAAAAATTTAGATAATCAACCATTAAACGAAAATTTCAGGTCGATATATGAATCTAATTTCATTTCTAAAAAAAAAGCGAAGTAATATCGGTTTTTAGAGAGATTAAAGATCTTCTAACTGATTATGGCTATACGGACGAGGACTTAAAGGGATTAACCAACGACGAAATTTTGGAAATACTTGAGGAGGTAATGTATGAAGTTAAAAATTTGAAACAAAAGAAATATATGAACTTTCTCCACAACCAAGCTTTGGAATTGATTTGAGTTCAAAAAAATAAAATTACTCAGATATTTATAATAGAAATTATGAAAAGAATTATAAGATTAACAGAATCGGATTTAACTCGTCTTGTGAGACGAATTGTAAAAGAAAATGAAAAAAATTGGATTAGTCAATCGGAAGATTTAGGATCAGAATCCGATTTTACGTCTATGAACCTCAAACAAGACAAAAGATTTAGAAGATTAGTATCTTTTTTTAAGAATCATCCTGAAATTGCAATGGATATTAAAAAATCTTTGAAAAGAAGTGTCAACGAAAATTACAAATATTACGATTATAGTGGAGCTCCAAAAAAAGAAATAACAAAAAAACACTTTTTAAACAGAAAACTTGCCACGTATGGACTTGCAACAATTGTAAGTGCTATAGTTGGATCCACAATAGGTGTAATGGCTGGAGAAGAAGTGCTTGAAGCGGCACTTGTTGCTGCTGGTATGGGAGGTCCATTATTTGGGGCTTTATCATCTGAAGTAGGTAGAGAAAAAGTGACAGATGAACCCCCTGTAGACAATGATGGAACTGAAGATATAGAAGAACCATTGAGTGAACGATGGTCACAAAAATACAAAAAATCAATTGATTGTAATAATCCAAAAGGTTTCTCCCAAAGAGCTCATTGTCAAGGAAGAAAAAAATAAAATTATCATTTTTAGATCAAATATAAACCCCTTTTACAAGAGGGGTTTTTTATTATATTAATTCTTTATATTTATAATATAGAAATGGACTTGATACAAAATTATATTTTTTACTATTTGAAATACGCTAAAATAATAGAATTACTTATTGTACGTAATTATAGTGGTAGCGGGTTGTACTATAGTAGTAGAGAGGAAAAGAGAAGAGTAGCAGAAGACACTTATATTAGATATCGTGATTCCGAAGGTAATCAACATGGATCTTGGGGAGGCGACTATAGAATTTCGTCCGCCTTTGTCAAACAAATTGATAAATTAATTGAGAATTATTTTGATGAAATTTACAATACCGTAGACACTGATTTGGACGAATATTGGGAGTTAAGAGTTGACATATCGGTTCCAATGAAAACAATAACATTTGGTGCGTCTCATAAAGTTTTAAAAGAAAACAAAGAACAAAAATTAGAAGAAAATATATTTAATTTAGATTCAGATTTAAGAAAGAATATTCATGGATTACAAAATTATTATGGAGGTAAATACAAGTTATCATTTGACGGCAGGTGGGACGAAACAGATATTCAATTCGAAGACGATTATAGATCATATCGATTGAAAGAACCACACCTTACTTATGCTTATGAAGTTGTTAATTTAACTATGGGTTTTTTTGTTGGGACTTATTGGAATGAATCACAGGGTGCTTATGGAGAAATTATTGTTTGGGGTGACGATATGTATTTAAGTTACATAACCAGAGAAGAAGATTGGGAAAATACTGGGTATCAAAAAGTTTTAAATTTTAATTCAAAATCAAACTCCATAAATGAAAATGATCAAGAAAAATACAAATCAACATATGAATTATCAGAAGAGCAAGAAGTAGTAATTGATAAATTAAAAAAATTGGTTAAAAGAAAATACCCTTTTGTTTTAGATTTTTACTTAACAGATTTGACTGAATATTTTGGCAAAGATACTTTAAATACAGTTGTTGTTGTAGATTTAGAAAAGGTAAAAGAATACTTCAACACAGATTTTCATGAGACATACTACAAGTACCCTTACTTATTTGATTCATTACACAATAAAGATTCGATGATGTTTTTATTTACACCTTTCAATTTTGACGATCAAAAAAAATTAGTCGATTTCAACGAACAATTTGAATTTTACTTTAACAAATTAATTTTAAATTTACCAAAAAGATTAAGAATTCCAAATATCAGAATATCTTCATTTATTTACAAATTCGACTCTTCGAAATATCATGATGAAAAGGAATGGTTTTTTAAAAATCATGGATTTTACCCCACCAAATAATTTTTTGAAGGTTTTAAATATTTATAAAAAAAATAAAATAAAAAAATAAAAAAAATGAATAAATTTTTAATTAGTGAATCAGAAAAATCAAGAATATTAAACATGCATAAAAATGCTACTAAACGTCAATATTTGTCTGAACAAAGTTGGAAGTGGAAACAAGGTGATCCTATGCCAGAAAAGTTAGACCCAAGTTCAATTACCACAACTGTGACATTGGATTATTACAAACTAACAAATCCAGAATATGATGAAAATCAGAAAAAACTTAGATCAACTCCTGGACAAGGAACTGATGAGGTACCATATAAACATGAGGCAACAAAATTGACAGTTGAGGTTAAAGGTATACCAAATTTAACTGGAAAAACATTTGTTTATGAGTTTACTATTACAGGACTTGGTCTGATGCAATTTGGTCCGATTACAGACGCCACTGTTAATGGTGACATTTTAACATTTACTATACCTTTATCTAAAGATAAAATGTCAGGTTCGTTTGTAGATGATTTGATTCGTAAAGCTGACCCAACCAAAAGAGGTGCTGGAGATACTAAAGAACTAAATTATTTATTAGAAATAGGGAGTTTACCTAGTTATTATGACACAAAACAACTAAGAAGAGTTATAGGTCAAAATGGTATTGTGAAGGCAAACGAAGTTGCTAACCCAAATTCTCCGCAACCAGCAACACAACCCGTCGCTCAACAACCTCAAAGTGGAGCAACCCCAACACAACCCGCCGCTCAACAAGCTCAAAGTGGTGCAACCCCAACAACGAAATCTTAGTTAAGATAATCAGATTTATAAAAAATCCTCAATATCTAATGTTGAGGATTTTTTTTTATATCTTATATATTTATTAAATAAAGTAATTTATGCGAAATTTTTTGTTAGAAACTGAATTAAAAAAAATGAAAATGCTTATGGGTTACGACCCACAAGAAACCCTCACAGAAAATGAAATTCCATCATTAGATAAAGTTGGAAATACTTGGACTGGTACCTTAGATATGACTAACGCATCTGCATTTGGGAAATTTAAAAATGAAGGATCATTTTCCGAGGCAGGAAAAATAGTTTATATCGAAGCGGCATCTTCAGCCATTGGTTATGAGGACATCACAGTTTCGACACCAAAACAAGAAAATTCAAATAAAGAAGATACGGAAACTAAAGTGCCGGTATCAATTGATATTGATGTAGATGCGACTGAACCTTTTGAGTTCGATTCACTAAAATTGTTTCCTGCGGGAGTTGATGCACTTACAAAGTTCGCAAATGAAATTTTAACAGGAGTTGAAAATAAATACGGATCCGATGTTAAAGAAAAATATTATGCTTGGTTAAAATCAAAACCGATTACAATTAGAGCGTACTCCTCGATTGACGCATCTTCCAATTTTCCCAACGGTGGTACAGTTGCTGAGTGTGCTACATATGGGACAGATAAAGGACCAAGAAAAACTTACAATTTATGTTTGTCACAAAAAAGAGCCGAAGTTATTGTTTCTGAACTAAAAAAGAAAGGTGGTATACTTGCAGAGTTAACCTATGACCCTGTAGGTATGGGAGAAACAAACAAATTTAGTAAAATTGTTTGGGCCGATGGGAATAAAATTTTCGGGCCAAAACCAAAGAAAAGCGAAGATCAAAAAAATCCTAACGGAACCGCTAAAACACAACCTGACAGAAGATTTGAAATAATTGTACCTACTTTCACATTGTCTGACCCTCAACCAAATCCCGACGACGATAAATCAAACAACTCCAATATTGATCTACCGGGAAACAGAGCCATGTGTTTCAAATGGGCGGTAGTTTTAGGTATTGCCACCGAAGAAAATATTGCATATGGAAAAGAAAAAGAAGGACGAAACGGAATGCTGGTAGATGATAGAAATCGACAAATAAACGTAAATTTAAAAACTCAAGCCCCTCAATCATTAATGAGCCAAAAAGGAATTTGTTGGGATTCTGAAGTTATGGGTTGTGACGGTCAAAAAGGAAATTTTATTTGGTGTAAAAATCAATGGCCTTTAGTTTGGGACCTTAGTAGTGATTTAGGAATAACTGGCGATTACAAAATTCCTTGTAGAAAAGAAGCGGGAGGAGCTAGAATGTTTTTTGATGGTAAAGTTTTGGAAGATAAACTAGGTGAAGATTATCCAAAATATTTTTACTTTGATACAGACGACAAAAATCCCGAGGTTACAATATCAACTTCAGGTATAGAATTGAACTTTGAAAAACAAAATATATATTTTGGTCCTTGGATTACACCTCAAAAAAATTTAGATCAAACAAATTCTGTATTTAAAATAACCCCTTATAAATTTAAAGTTTCAAATGTTGGTACTGGAGGTGAAAATGACGACATTCAAATAGTTGGGTTGAGTAAAATTTCATTTTCACTAAGTAAAAACCCAAATCTATAAAAAAAAACAAAATTTTTTTTGTAACGTTTGAAAAAAAAAGTATATTTGTAGTATGAAAACTTTGATACTTACAATTCTTTTACCTTTTACTTTTTTATCTCAAGTGATCGATTATAATAATTTTGACTCTAAACGGGCTGAAGTTGTTTTATTTGAAACTTTACAACATTTTAGAGATACTATACAATACACTGGTGGTGGAAAACTTCAAAAAGAATGTTATTCCGGTGTCAAAGATTATAAAACATCTATGAAATGGGTATGGTCTGATGATGTTTACAAACTTTTTAGTAAACCAAATTGTGAAAAAATTGCCAAAGAAAATCGATTATATCACAACGACGTTAAAGATTTTTTCAAAAGTGAAAAGTGTCAACAATTATTTATACCAATAGTTTGGAAAAATTATAAAGATAATTATCCATTTACCCCCCACGTTGCTTATTCTGAAAATGGAGTAATGAGTACTGTTGAATATAAAACGTATCAAGAAATGGCCAACGATATGATCAAAATTTGGGAAAGCTCAATTATGCATAAAGGAACTCAAAGATGGTTTTATTCAAACGAAATTGTCAAGTTGTTCGGTAAAGATTTATATACACAAGCCGCTTGTTGTGTTAGATATTCAAACGGATCTTTTTGGGCTTTTGTAAATATTGTATACGCCACTTAATTTTTTTTGATTATATTGATATTTATAAATAAAAAACTTATGAATACAAGAAGTCAATCAAAAATAAGACAAACTCAACAATTAAATTTGTTGTCAGAACAAAGATATTTTGCAAATAAATCCCTTGTTAAAGAAGATGTTCAAAGATGTTTTAAAGATACAGGAATTGATTTAGAAAAATGTCCATCATGTAAAGCGTCTCCTATACCTGGTCAAACTCCTGATTTAGCAAAATGTAAGGAAGAATTAGAAAAAGAATTAAAAAATCAACAAATTGACACAACTAAAGTTACTTCTATTTTGGCTTGTATAACAAAAGAATTAGGTATCGGTATAAATAATATACCATTACCAGATATAAATATTGGAACATTTCCTGGAACTATGGGAGGTAGGTTTTAAAGTTCGAACTAATATTTGAAAACCCTTGAAGATAATTTCAAGGGTTTTTCTTTGCCATTATATTTATTATTATGAAACTCAAATTAACTAAAGATCAATACAATAATTTGTTTGAACAAAATACAATTTTAGACATACCTATTGTTGGAAAATTAGATGTTTCTAAAATTCCTTTGGTTGGAGATATGATAGCACCCAAGGAGTTTAAAAAAAAGTTTAAAAAAATATCTCAAAACACTATTTTAGAAGAAAGGTATCAATTAAAAATTTATAGAAGAGAAGAAAATAACACTTACCCTAAGGAAATATGTGTGGTATTCAATGGATTTTTGAACGTTGGGGTCGACTACTCAACATTACCTTCAGGATTATTAGATCAAAGAACAGTTGTAATTTCTGAATATAATAATAAATTTGAAGACGTAAAATCACAATTAGAATTATTAACAAAAGATAAGACCTCTACTTTATACAATCAAAAAATCAAAATTACTTCTATTATTGGATTTTCTTTGGGTGGGAGAATACCGACCAAATATATAAATCGAGGATATTTTATAGGTTTGATTGATCCTTACTTAGATAAAGAATCATTAGGTAGATCTTTGGTGAGTGACTTATCAAATGTTAGAATGATTTATGGAAATGATCTTTTTTGGAATTCATTAGCCCAATCACACGTTTATGACAATATTAAAAAATTGGCAAAAAAAATGGAAGATAAAGCAAAGTTTGTTAATAAATTTCACACCGAAATTCCAAAAATATTTTTCGAAAAATACTACAAATTAATGTAATTTTGATATGATGAAACTTCCAAAAAAATTTGTTAATCATTTATTGTCATTGTATCAAGACATGGGTTATGACCAAGGATCTGCAAAAGAAGAACTCAAGAGTTTAGTTGACTTCATGAATTCCCTTCCTAAAGAAATACTATTATATCGTATCATACATTTAGAAAATAAAAAAATTTTAGACACAAAAAAATTGGGAAGTCACTACTCTTATGATAAAGAAAATTTATTGAATTCTCATTACGGTAGATCTAGTGTTTCTTTTTTAAATCAGGACGGTCAAACAGTTTTAGTTACTGTAAAGGTTGATAAAAAACAAATAGATTTAGTTGAGACATTATCAAATAACATACTTTATCCACACGAGATGGAAATTACTTTGAAAGATTATGGCCATGGAGTTACTATTCTTGACATCGAAAATATTTAACTTTTTGTAGTAAGCAGATATTTATAAAAATAATAAAAATAAAAATTCATCAAAAATGAGCAAATACCTTAAATTAACAGAATCCGAATTAATAAACTTAATTCAAAATATAATTAGAGAAGAGGAAGAAATGACCTCTGATGTTGAACAAATTTTCCAAGAAAAAGGAGTTACTTTACCAGAAGCTTGTAAAACTAAAGTGGACCAATCTACAGGACAGGAAACTTCTAACTTGAAAGCTTGTTTTGATGAATTTACAAAACAAAATGAAAAAGTTATGGGAATTGCAACTGCGCTACAATCTATGATGGCAAGTAAAGGAATTCAAACAGAATCAAGACGACGAGTATATAATAGAAGATATGGAAGATATTGATTCTGAACTATTTTATAAATAAAACCCTCATCAGAGGGTTTTTTTGTTTTCATACTATTTATCAATATGAAAATAATCATCACTGAAAGTCAAAGACACAAGATGTACCAAAGATTACGTAGAATCTCTGAGTTAAAAGAAAGTATCGAGTTTCAAACTGAAGTTCAAGATCCATGTAACTTTGAAGACGGTGAAAATTATGCCGATTTTTGTATTGACGAAGCATTTTGTTTTTTTTATCGAGATGAAAATTGTAATGATGACTATGATGAAGATTATGATGAGGATGAAGATGAAGGGGATGAAGTACCAAAAAAATATGATATTTTTGATGATGAAGATTATCCCGAAAGAGAAGAATTATATAATTTATTGTACGAGGAATATTTTTACAAAATAAAAGAAATGTGGGAAGAATATTCCATAAATTGTAAATAGATATATATTGTGGCCAAGGCAAGAAAAATAGGAAAAAAACCTAAAAACAAAGTTAATTTGAAAAAAAGGTTAAGAGTAATTAAAAAAAATGAAGACATGCTTGAAATGTTAAATCTATCAGATAAAAAAAAATAACGGTGTAGTTATATTTTTTTTGGATATTTATTGAATATGAATTATAATAACTTTAAATTGAATTTGAAAAAAATTTTGGTCGAAAACAACCAAATAGAAATTTTGCAATCTAAAAATTTAAATTATTCGTTGTATGATGATACAATTTTAAGAATTAAAAATCTTACGTCAAATCTTGATAGTAACGACATAATTATCAAAGAATATTATAGAAGATTGGAAAGGGATGCAAAAAATATGTTGGACGGTCAAGTAAGAATTAATTTTTTAAAAAAAATAAATGAAATGAAAAAGGGATCCATCGATCCTTCGACAACAACACAGAATTTTATTAAAAAATACAATGACAAAATAAGTGACTTGGCAGAGCAAATAATAATAGAGGACGTAAAAAAAATAATTTTCAAAAAAGACGAGCTAAGTCAAAAATTATCAAAAAATATAAACAACATAGTTAAAAGGATAGATAACTTTATTATCAAAGAAGAAAATATACAAAACAAAAAAAACGTCGTAAATTTAATTTATAATGTGATAGATAAAAAAATGAAAAAAGTGGTTCCTTATAATAAAATTGGCCCAATATCAAATTGGGTAAACAAAAAAATTAAAAATTTTTGAAATGGAAAATAAAGAAAAAACAATTATCAAAGAAGAAATTAATTATATAAAATACTTATTCGAGTATCAAAAAGGTAAAGTTGTTTCTGAACAAATGACACCACCGTCGCCAACACCTCCACCAACAAGTCAAAATCAGGATATGAACGCAAAAAAACCTGAAGGTGTGACTGGTGAGAAATCTCCACAAGAACTTATGAAAGATGCTAGTTATGAAATATGTTCTAAAAATGAAAACCAAGAAAGATGTCGAAGTTGTGGTGAAGTTGCAAAAAATTTAGAACTTGGAAAGTTAAGAGAAAAAGAAATTGAATCTTGTTTAGAATGTAAGAAAAAAACAGGTACTGATTACTTGAAGTGTGATGAGTTAAAAGGGCAGTTGTTAGCGGCATCAGGAAAATTAAGTACGGAAAAAAAGGGAGTTGAGACAAAGACATCTGCTTGGGTATTATTAGGATCAACTTTACTAACTTTATTTAAAGATATTAAATCGATGTTTACAAACGATTCAAATCAAGGACCAATGTAAAATGGTAAAAAAAAACATTAAAGATTTTTTTAAATACTTCATCATAAACATGATGAATAAATATGGTTCTTTTATGTGGATTGGTACTCATGTTGGTATGACACAAGTTGATTGGCATTGGGTTTTGGAAATGTTTCTATGTGTGTTAGTAAATATTTTAATGGTTGTTGCAATCTATTGGGAATGGTCAAAAGAACACACTAATTAATTTATATACTCAATTGAAGAAGTAACAATTAAAGGTTTGTCTCTACCAATAACCTTCCAACCCAATTTTGTTATTATTTCCAATCCATCAGGAAAAATTTCAGAAGATTTTTCAATATCCGTTACAAAAATTGTAATACAAACTAAATGAGATTTTTTACTTCTTATAAAATCTAAACTTTTTACTTTCACGTAACAATTTTCCCCAAAATAAGTTGTCATCGTCAACTTCAAAGATTTGTTTATTATATTTTCTAAAAGTTCTTTCCTCATGAGATAAAAATATCTATTATTTCTTACAAAATAAACCTGACTATGCTAATTTATGTTCTAATCAACACAACCATATGGTTTATTTTTGGTATTTATTGAAAAATTACTTATGAAACACATTTTATTTCTATTATTACTTCCCTTTTTTGTTTTCTCACAAAATTGTCCTTACATCGGACCTGATTTAACTTTACCTTGCGGGGTGAATCAAACAACATTAACTGCAGATCTTTCACAATGTGGTCTCGGTGCCTTACCACAAGGAACTTCTAACTATGGTGTTACTAATATACCATACGTCGCTCAAGTTAATAACGGAACTTTGGTTCAGTTAAGTGACGACGTTCAATCAGGAATATTTAACATCGGTTTTACATTTTGTTTTTATGGTCAAACATTTACACAATTTAGAATTGGATCTAATGGTTGGGTTTCATTAGGGGCTGGAATTCAACCAGCAACGTTTACATCCACACCAATACCTAATGCAGGACCAGGTGTACCTAAAAATTGTGTTATGGGACCATGGCAAGATTGGAATCCTGGTATCGGAGGTCAAGTAAGGTATCAAGTACAAGGAGTTGCCCCATGTCGTAAATTGGTTGTTAGTTGGATCGGAGTTCCGATGTATTCTTGTACTAATTTACAAGGAACTTTTCATATTATTCTATACGAATCTACCAACGTAATAGAAAATCACATCGCAAATAAACCAAATTGTCTACAATGGGCAGGAGGAACGGCAGTTCAAGGAATTCACAATCTTTTAGGAAATGCTGCGGTGACCGTTCCTGGTAGAAATTCAACTCAATGGACAACAGTTAACAATGCTTACCGATGGACCCCAAGTGGAGGACCAATTCAACCAACTTGGACTTGGTATCAAGTAGGAAATCCAAATCCAATAGGAACAGGATTAAGTATTACGGTCACACCTCCTATCGGAGGAGCATATTATACCTGTCAACCTGTTTATCCCTCATGTAATGCTGGATGGTCTTATTGTAATGTAGGTGCAGGTCAAGGTCCTGACACTATTTTAGTCACACCAACTCCTAATTTACCACCACCAACAATTACACCAACTGACCCTTTATGTAATAATGGTTGTGACGGGACTATTGTTGTTACCCCTATTGGTGGATTGGCCCCATATGTTATCAATTGGGCTAATGGATCAAACACCCTAACACTAAATAACTTGTGTTCAGGAACATATAACTTTTCTCTAACAGACGCTAATGGTTGTGTTTATAATGGAACGTCAACTTTATTGAATCCTCCACCACTGCAATTACCAACAGTAATCTCAACCAACCCAACTTGTTTTGGTTATTGTGACGGTTCATCTATAGTTAATCCTGTTGATGGACTTGCGCCATACACTTACCTTTGGAATGATGGTCAAACAACTCAAACTGCAACTAATTTATGTTCAGGAAATTATTCTGTTACCGTTACAGACGCAAATAACTGTCCAGCAACTCAAACAACAACATTAGTCGATCCACCACTTGTAACAATTAACCCAATTACGGGATCTGATACCGTTTGTTTTAACTCTACGGGTAATTTATACAACGTTTCAAGTGTTTTTCCTAACCTCGGGTACGTTTGGACTAACACGATGGGAAATATCTCGTCAGGACAAGGAACTAATCAAATAAACTTGGATGTGATTGGTGTAAATGGGGGTCTTTATACTAATACTTTGTCGGTCATTGGTGTAAATCAACTTGGTTGTCAGTCATCACATCAAACTTTCTCTATAGTTGTATTAAATATCCTTCCTGTTATCACTCAAGTTGGTCCATTTTGTGAATATGACAACTGTATTAACTTGATTGCAACCCCACCCAATGGAATTTTTAATGGATTTAATGTGATTGGTAATCAATATTGTCCAAATAATGGATTTTTTGGTCTTGATGAGGTTACATACACCTATACACAATCAGGATGTATGTTTGATACGTCAATATTTGTACAAACTTACTCAAGACCATCA